>Ga0070697_100000045_pt1 | contig 92181 bp, 76 predicted proteins | sample KBSK1501metaG_FD_65475 | JGI IMG/M metagenome (GOLD analysis project Ga0070697, IMG submission 65475) | Corn, switchgrass and miscanthus rhizosphere microbial communities from Kellogg Biological Station, Michigan, USA - KBS K1-50-1 metaG | ecosystem: Host-associated > Plants > Roots >...
CCGCAGTTCTCTTCGGTCGCCGTCTTGTACGCCCAGGCCATGCGCGGCGTGTTGTGGGCAATTCCGAAGCGGCCACGGGCGTCGAGCAGGATCATTCCGCCGTGGCCATTGACCCGACTCTTGAGATAATTAATGGCTTCCACCGCGGCCCACTCCGGGGCATTGCCGGCGCCCACGCGATCAGCCGCCCACTTCGCCAGTACCAGTTTCATGATGGGCTCGCCCCATCCGGTGGTAGATGCGGCTGCCGTCCGATTGTCCGCATAGCAGCCGCAACCGATCAAAGAAGAATCGCCGAGCCGGCCTGGCGCTTTGTTGAGCGTCCCGCCGGTCGAGGTGGCGGCGGCGATGTTACCGTTCTGATCGAGGGCGACCGCGCCAACAGTATCGTGCGAGATGGTCGGGGCGAACAGGTCGGAGGGGCGCTCCTGAACCTGGGCTTGGTATTCCTGCAATCGCGCGATTTCCCGCGGAATGATGAGGTCTTCATTCTTGCAAAGTGGAATGCCATGCTCGGCGGCGAAGCGCTCCGCGCCTCGAGCCACGAAATAGACGTGCGGACTTTCGCTGAGGATCTTGCACGCGGCGCGTATCGGGTTCGCAATGTGCTCCACACATCCCACGCCACCGGCGCGGAGTGTGGCTCCATCCATGATCAGCGCATCGAGTTGGACTTTTCCATCCTGGTTGAGAAAGCTGCCGCGGCCGGCATCGAAAGTTTCGTCGTCCTCCATGATGACGACGGCTTCTTCCACGGCATCAAGCGCCGAACCGCCACGGGCCAAGGCGCGCCAGCCCGCGGCAATCGCATTGCGAACGCCATTGAGGTGGGCATCGACCATGTCGTCGGGCATCGCCCAAGCGCCGCCATGGACAACCAGAACAGGGTTATTGGTCAAACCTATCCTCGACAAACGACCGATTAGTCTAGCATTCGCCCGTTGTTCCCCTCATGAATCTCGGTGGCCTTTGTGGGTGATTGGTTTTCTTGTCTCCGCCGAAGACAAAGCAGAACGCGCGAAACTCGGGGCCACAACCCAAGATTTCGCATTCAGACAGATCAGAAAAGGTTGCCCACTGAGGAAAGAAATTCGGCCGTTTTTGGCGCGAAACTTCGCAGAATCGCCGGTGTTTCCAGTGGTGAATACGCAAGCAGGGCCTGGCTGAGGCCCGGAGGTGAGTATGAGATATCTTCGTCTGTTACTGATGCTGATGGCGTTGGCACTGGGGTTGTCCTCACTTGCCTGGGGGCAGGCATACGGGAACGATCACGACATCAATGGCACGGAACTGCGGAATTTCGACGGGTTTCTGGATTCGCATCCCTCGATTCAAAACGACTTGAGACGCGATCCAGGGTTGGCCGACAATCCCAGATACGTGGCCGGGCACCCGGAATTCCGCGAATTTCTGGCGCGGCATCCGGGCGTACGGGAAGAAATCCGCGAGAATCCGCGACGCTTCGTGCGCGCCGAACGGCGTTGGGACCGGAGAGAAGATCGCCGCGAAGAATGGCGGGATCGCGACCGAGACAGGGACAGAGGCCGGGACAATGATCGCTGGGCGCGAGGATGGCGCGATGGTGACCACGACCGCGATGACCGGCGTGGGCGCGATCGGGACCGTGACCGTGATCGGGATCGTGACCGCGATCGTCATGAACGGCCTGACCGGCACAGAGACAGTGATCGTTAAGAGTTCAGCGGATCGATCGAGAGAGGCTGGTTCGCCAGCCTCTTTTTCTTGCAAGATGTCGGATTTCAGGCAGCCTGGCCAGTCTTTGGCTCCAGCGCGATGCCTTCGGTTCGCGTCCACGTATAGCGAATACGGTGGATGACGGTAATAGTCGACAGGATTGCGATGATCCAAAGCACCGGACCCATGCGGTTAAAAAGGGCACCAATGATGATCAGAACGAGTCGCTCAGGGCGTTCCATAAAACCCACGCGGCAGGAGCCAATCAGCGACTCCGCGCGGGCACGACTGTAGCTCACCATGATGGCGCTGATCATGCAAAACGCGCTGAGTACGACATAAAAGAAGCGGTCGCCGCGGGCATAGAACACCAGCAATCCCAGGAACTGGGAAGCGTCACTGTAGCGATCGATAACTGAGTCGAAAAAGCCGCCGAACTTAGTTACCTTGTTTGAGGCGCGGGCTACCCGGCCATCCACCAGATCAAAGAACCCTGAGGCGATAATCACCAGCCCGGCATAGCGAAACATCCGGGCCTGATTGTCGCCATTAGCGTAGCCGAAGAGGAAGGCGGCAATGGTATTTACTACCAGGCCGAGAAAAGTAAGTACGTTGGGATTAATGCGCGCCAGAGCCAGTCGGCGGACGATGGCGTCGAGCAGCACGCCGCAACCGCGTCCGAAAGCGCTGGTCCATGTCATCTGATGCCTGTCATCCCTCAACTTCCTTATCGTGAATGGTGCTCAAGGAGAGAACTTCGAGCTCCCGCTCACCGTTGGGAGCGATAACGACGATCTCATCTCCGACTTTCTTATTGAGCAGCGCGCGTCCAATGGGCGAGGTGGTGGAAATCTTGCCGCTGGCGAAGTCGGACTCCTCACTGGTCACCAGTTCGTACTCAACTTCTTCATTCTTGGTGTTGTCGAAAACCTTCACGGTTGATCCCAAGCCGACTTTGTCTTTGGGAATATTGTTCATGTTGATCAGGGACAGGTCGGCAAGCCGGCGGCCAAGCTGGCGCAGTCGCGCCTTAACGTACTCCTGGCGCTGCTTGGCCATGTGATATTCGGCGTTTTCGCTCAGGTCGCCGAGCGCGACCGCCTTCTTGAGCTCCTTTGGAAGCTCATGACTTAGCTCGTGTTCCAGGGCGTTGATCTCTTCCTGGAGCTTCTTCTTGATGTGCTCGGGCATGCTCAGAATGGATTATAAACCCAGGCCGTCAGGTCTCAGTCTCAGCTCTCAGCTCGGACTTTGGTACTTATGACTTGGGGTCGAATCCGCGCTGCAGAATTTCCAGGGAAAGAATGTGAAGTACTTGAAAGAAAATGCCTTGCGTCTCCGCCAAGCGCTTCAAGTCATGAATTGGCGGGTGGGGAACACCCCGAAACACTGAGGGACTGAGTGCTGGAGAGCTGAACGCTGACTGCTGTCCTCAAATTGCCTTTCGCGGGAGCATACGCTACAATCGTACTCAGTAGTTCCTGCGACGTCCCGTGCACGTGGGTGCCTCCTCATGATCAGTATTGACGGGAATTTCCACATAGGCGACAAGGTCGTTTACCCCAACCATGGCGTAGGAATTATCGAGCAAATCAGCAGTCGGACCATCGGCCAGGTTGTGGAAAAATTCTACCTGCTCAAGATTAAGTCCAGTAGCCTCAAGGTGATGGTGCCATTCCACAACGTGAATACCGTCGGCCTGCGGCGGGTCGTAAGGAACGGGGAAATTCAAAAGATCCTCGATTACCTGACGGATGGGGAATGCGACAACAACGCCGACTGGAAATACCGTTTCAAAGAGAACTCGGAGCGGATGCGGACCGGGTCATTGCTGGAAGTTGCTGCCGTGCTGAAGAGCCTTTTGCTGCTGAACCAGTCGAAGCCGTTGTCTTTCCGTGAAAAAAAGATGCTGGAGCGCGCCCGATATCTGCTGGTCAGCGAATTGGCGATGGCGAGAAACTGCCAGGAGATGGAAATCGAAGATATGCTTCGCGGTGCTTTGGCCAAGAGCAAGCTGCGGTTCCCGGAAGCGTCAGAATTTCAAGCCTAGTAGCGGACCTCGTCCGACGTCCGCCTCACTCTCCCAGCCACCTTCCATACGGCTTCAGCGACTCTATGTGGTCGAAGATGATTTTCATCGCCGCCGTCATGGGGATAGCGAGCAGCAAGCCGATGCCTCCCCACAGCGAAGCCCAGATCAGCAAGGCTACGGTAACTGCCAATGGATTGAGTTGCAGGCGAGGGCCGAGGAATTTTGGATAAAGCAGGTTGAGCGAGATGAGGTGCAGTGCGAATACGGTGACTAGGATAGTGATGAATTCCGCCGAGTGGATGTGTCCAACGCCTACGAATAACGGCGGCGCCAGCGCCAGCAGCACGCCAAGATAGGGAATCAAGCTGACGAATCCGGAAATAAATCCCACGAAATAAAAAAATGGCAGGTGGAGAATTCCGAAAACGGCCGTGCTCACGATTCCCATAAACAGGCCAATTAGCAGGTTTCCCACCAAGAAACTACGCAACATGGCAGAAATCATGCCGATGGTCACGTAGGCGTTGTGCCGGTTCTCCATGGGGAAGAGCATGACCGTCGCCGAGCGCACATGATGTTGCCAGGTCAGCATGAAATAGACCAGGAATGGGATGAAGGAAATCGCTAGGAAAAAGTCGGTCACGCTGCCGAAGCCGCGGGCGAGAATATCCGCCCAATTGGGTGCCGGACGATACGTGACCACGTTCTGGGACTCCTGGCCCAGGACTTCGAAGCTGGCAGCCTGCCTGCGGAACCTGGCGATCTGTTCGCGAATCTCCTGCGTGTACTTGGGAAGGTCACTCCAGAACGTGGAAGCCTGGTTGTAGGAGTAATAAACCAGACCAGCCATTACGGCCAACACAAGAAACACGGCAATTGCCGCGGCTATGCCACGCGGCAGATGCAGGCGCATGAATCCTTCAACGACCGGGGCGAGGATAAAGCTCAGAAGAATCGAGATGAGGATGACCGTCAACACCTTCTCGCCGTAGCTGCAAATAGCGAGAATGACGCCGACAGAGATGGTGTTCAGCGCCCAACGCGACCGTCGCAAGCCTGGCTTGGACGGGGAAACATGCGGCCGGTCGTCGACCCGGGCGTCACGGACTTGGGTGTCATGGACCGGGGTGTCACGATCCGGCATGCGACATATCGTAGCCCAATTGGGACTGCGCGCAGGGACTTATAATCGCTGCGTGAATTCGCCCGATATTGATGAACATGGCTCCCAGGCCAAGAGAGTGCTGGGGCTGGATGTAGGCTCGAAACGGATTGGCTTAGCCGTGTCCGATCCTTTGGGGATTACGGCGCAAGGGCTGGAGACGATCCATCGTCGCAACAAGCGACTCGATTTCGAACAATTAGAGAACGTGATCCGCCAGTACGAGATCGCCGAGATTGTGGTCGGTTATCCGTTGCGGATGAGTGGCGTCGAAGGCATCCAGGCAGAGAAGATGCAACGCTTTGCGGAAGACTTGCGCAAGCGATTCCAGTTGCCCGTCCACCTCTGGGACGAGCGCTTGAGTTCGGCCCAGGCCAATCGACTGCTTCGCGAGACCGAGATGTCTATCCAGCGTAGAGGACAGGTGGTGGATCGCCTGGCCGCGGTGCTGATCCTGCAGAACTGGATGGAGAGCCGCAGGGCAGGATAGCCGAATAGGCGATAAAGAGTTACTGGCATCTCTCATGACAACCTTATGCGTTCTCAGGCTTCCATTCCACCTTTCTACAGATTTTCCGCGCTTCACCTACAGGAGCTAATGGGGAAGGGGGCGCATTCACAAGCCCAGAAACAACCTACGGCAGCAGTGTTGCACCCAATGCTCGGGAAACATCCTAGACGCTGGGAGGCAAAGCATGCTTTGGACGATTTTCGTAATTCTGCTGATTGCGTGGATTCTGGGACTGGTGGGGACGTACCAGATCGGCGCATTTGTATGGCTGCTCTTGGTAGCCGCTCTGGTGGTGCTGGTCCTGCAACTCGCGACCGGTCGTCGCGGTCCTGTAGTCTGACCCCGGATCTTCGTTAGAATTGTAAGCAAAGAACCGCTCGGCCTCGTTTTAGAGGCGAGCGGTTTTTATTGGCCTGAGGAAGCGTTGGTAATTGTCCTAATCTTACCGTCAGGACAAGGGCTCAGCGTTCATGCAGGGATGTCCCGAATGATTTATTCTTAGCTGCTTTCCCGGAGACACCTGCGTGATATTGATTCGACGATGCCTGTTCTGGTCACTCCTACTGATAGTTGCATTCATTCCCGTCGCTTCGGCCCAGCAGATTGATTCCAAGCTTTACCAGGAATTGCGGTGGCGGCTGATCGGACCATTTCGTGCGGGACGCACCGTCGCGATCATCGGCGTGCCCGGCATGCCAAACGTGTTCTACATGGCGCCGAACAACGGCGGAGTGTGGAAGACCACAGATTACGGGCGCACATGGGACCCGGTCTTTGATGATCAGCCGACCGGGTCCGTGGGAGCGCTGGCGGTGGCTCCATCAAATCCTAACGTCATCTACGTGGGCAGCGGCGAAGGATTGCGGCGGCCCGATCTTTCGACCGGAGATGGAATTTACAAATCGACCGACGCGGGCCGTAGCTGGCAACACCTGGGATTGTGTGACGGACAGCAGATTGCCGCGATCATTGTCGATCCGCACGACGCGAATCGCTTGTTTGTCGCGGTGCTCGGACATCCCTACGGCCCGAACCCTGAGCGGGGGATTTTCCGCTCGGTGGATGGCGGACAGAGCTGGAGCAAGGTTCTCTATAAAGACGAGAATACCGGCGGCGTCGACTTAGCCTTCGATCCCGCGAATGCTCAGACGGTGTATGCCGTGATGTGGGCTTCACGGCGCCCGCCCTGGACGACCGGGGGAGCGTTCAATGGTCCGGGGAGCGGACTTTACAAATCCACCGATGGCGGCACCACTTGGCGACAACTCATGAACGGCCTGCCAAGTTGGGCTGAGGGGCTGGGTCGAATCGGGCTGGGGGTTGCGCCCAGCAACGGCCATCGCATATACGCGGTTGTGGACTCGCCCAAGCTGGGCGGACTGTACGTCTCCGACGATGCTGGGGAGAACTGGAAGCGAGTCAACACCGATGAGCGCATCTGGGGACGCGGTGACGATTTTGCCTGTGTGCGTGTCGATCCCAAAAACGAAAACACGATCTATGTTGCCAACATCTCCACCTACCGCTCTACGGGTGGCGGAAAGACATTTACAGCCATTAAGGGCGCGCCCGGCGGCGACGATTATCACACCGTGTGGATCAATCCGGAGAATCCGCAGATCATCGCGCTGGCGGTGGACCAGGGCGCGACCATCAGCGTGAACGGGGGCGAGACCTGGAGTCCGTGGTACAACCAGCCGACGGCGCAGTTCTATCACGTCATTACCGACAATCAGTTTCCGTACTGGGTTTACGGAGGCCAGCAGGAGAGCGGCAGCATCGGCACGGCTAGCCGCAGCGACTTCGGCGAGATCACGTTTCGCGACTGGCACACCATTGGGGTTGAGGAGTACGGATATGTCGCGCCCGATCCGCTGAATCCAAATCTCATATATGGCGGGAAGGTGAGCCGGTTCGACACCCTTACCGGCCAGACGGAGGACGTCTCTCCGGTCATCCTACGAACCGGGCAATATCGTTTCAACCGCACTGCGCCGCTGCTTTTCTCGCCGGTCGATCCGCACCTGCTTTACCTGGGATCGAATGTTCTGTTCAAAACCACCGACGGCGGGAAGAGCTGGCAAATCATCAGTCCGGATCTAACGCGCGAAGATCCCGGCGTGCCGCCCGGCTTGGGCGTTTTCGTGGATTCCGATTCGGCCAGGGGAAAGCATCGTGGCGTGATCTATTCCTTGGCCCCTTCGCCGAAGGATGTGAACCTGGTCTGGGCCGGAACCGACGATGGCTTGATCCACCTCACCCATGACGGCGGGAAGTCATGGCAGAACGTAACCCCACCTGAGCTGACGCCGTGGAGCAAGTTGGCGCAGATGGATGCTTCGCATTTCGACACGAATACGGCGTATGCGGCGGTGAACCGTTTTCGTCTCGATGATCTGCATCCCTGCATTTACCGTACGCATGATGGAGGCAAGAGTTGGCAGAAGATTGTCAACGGCATTCCCGACAACGAGCCGGTGAACACCGTGCGGGAAGATCCACAGCGTAAAGGTTTACTCTTCGCCGGGACTGAACGGACCGTCTATGTCTCTTTCGACGATGGCGACCACTGGCAGTCGCTGCGGCTCAATCTGCCGCCGAGTTCGATTCGCGACTTGGTCATTCACAATGACGATATCGTCGTGGGAACCCACGGGCGTTCATTCTGGATCTTGGATGACATCACGCCTTTGCGCCAACTCGATTCCAAAACCGCGCACGCGGATGCGCACCTGTTTATTCCGCAGTTGACCTATCGCATGCGGCGCAACAACAACACGGATACGCCACTGCCGCCCGAGGAGCCTGCGGGAAAGAATCCTCCAGATGGCGCGATTGTCGACTACTACCTCCAATCGGCCTCGAATGCGCCCGTGACGCTCGAGATTGCCAGTGAAAAGGGACAGGTGATTCGGCGGTTTTCGAGCATAGACAAGCCTGCGCCGGTAGATACGGATAAGCTAAACATTCCGACCTACTGGATTCGGCCGCAGCCGGTTTTGTCAGCGGAACCGGGCATGCATCGTTTTGTTTGGGACCTACGTTATCCTTCGCCGGATTCGCTGCAGCATGAATATCCGATTTCTGCGATTTATCGCGACACGCCGCGATATCCGCTTGGCCCCGCGGTCTTGCCGGGAACTTACACCGTGAAGCTTTCGGCTGCCGGTAAAAGTTACACCCAACAACTGACCATCAAAATGGATCCGCGGGTGAAGACCACGGCGGACGGATGGCGGCAGCAGTTCGAGCTCGAGATGAAAATCGCGGACGCGATGAACCGCAGTTATTCTGCCCTGCAGCAGGTGCGCGGCTTGCGCAAACAATTGAGCGATGCGAAGCAGCATGCCGGTCAACTCGCCGGGTCGATTGCCGCATTAGACAAGACTTTGGCGGAACTGGAGGGCACTGAAGGCGGGTACGGAGCGAGATATCTGAGCACGCCGGAAGGACGCAGCCTGGCGCGGCTAAATGTTGGGTTATATAACCTGCTGCAGTCGGTGGACGCTGCCGATGCCGATCCGACTACGCAGGCGGTAATGACCTTCAATGATGTAAACGCCGCGTTGCAGCAGCAGTTGTCGCGATGGCAAGAGATCAAAAATAAAGACGTACCCACTCTCAATCAGAAATTGAAAGACGGCGGCATGCAGCCGCTGAATCCGCTATGAGACAGTTTCAGCAATCGCCAACGTCCCGTACCGGGTCTTGCGTCTACAATGAACTCCAGGGATACAAGACACATTTATAGAACGAGGAGATAAGAATGCAACGCAAGGCAAGCGCAGTTTGGAAGGGCGGACTGAAAGATGGTAAAGGGACAGTTTCTTCGACCAGTGGTGTGCTCTCCAATAGTCCCTATTCGTTTACCACACGTTTCGAGAACACTCCGGGCACCAATCCCGAAGAATTGATCGCGGCAGCGCATGCCGCATGCTACTCGATGGCGCTGTCCGCACAGTTGGGAGCCGCCAATTTGACGCCGGAAAGCATTCAAACCAACGCCACGCTGACGATGGAAAAGCTCGATTCCGGCTGGACCATCACTGCCGTCCGTCTCGATGTCGCTGCCCGCGTTCCGAACGCCGACAAAGCCGCATTCGACAAGGCTGCGGCAAACGCCAAGAGCGGCTGCCCGGTGTCAAAGGTGCTCAACGCAAACATCACGATGGACGCCAAGCTGGAAGGATAGAGAGCATCGCTTTTTTCCAAAGCAAAGACAAAGATCGCGGCATCTACATTCTGGCTGTTTTTATCGGCCTGTGCGCGGGAACCCTCGACGTCCTGATCGGCGATCTGCTGCTGACCGCGCTCTTCGTACTTGTGTCCAACATGCTGCTCGGCGCCTTGCGCCCTGAGCGTCCCTGGCGCTGGATTCTCCTGGTTGGGGTCTGGGTGCCAACTCTGCAACTGTTGGCATATCTATTTCTCAGCGAGAAGCCTTATCCTACGCAGATCTATGAATCATTTCTCGGATTTCTCACCGGTTGCGCGGGAGCCTACGGCGGATCAGTGATGCGGAAAACGCTGGGGACGATTTTCGGAACAAAGTAGGAAGGAGCCCTGGACAATCGGATCGGAGATTCAAGAGAAACAGCGGAATAGCTTCGGCAATGCGTTGGTACTCGCATCATCATAGCCATCCCCGCTGTTCTGCACCATTTCGACGCGCCCAGTGGCACACGCCGAATCAGATTTCCGGAACTGCGTTTTCGCCGTGCGATACGGTGCCTATCTGGCTGGTGGCTGGGTCGGAAACCCATTGCCAGGCCCTTCGTCCGTTCTCGCGGACGATGGTGCGCGCCTCGCCATATTCCACTAGCCGGTTCAACACGGTTGTCACCGAGGCCAGCGGGTCCTTGTGGTGCAGCAGCACTGGTGGGATCCGCTTCTGAATCTGCTCGCAGACCTCCCGCGCCCCGAGCGGCCGATCCGCTTCCATCAGCACCGTGCGGCAGGCTTTGGTAAATCCCGGCTGACGGCCGCTGGTCTTGCGATCGACCAATTCAAGCAAGTCCTCGCTCAGCACCCCGTCGCCGAACAGGTTGGCGAGTCCGACAATTGTCTGTTTGACCGTTCCGATGCGCTTCATCACTTCCGCGCGCTGACGCATGAGCTGCCGCAGTTCTTCATGGGCTGCCCGCACGACCTCCTGAACATGTGGATCTCCACTGCTCGGAAGACCTTTGCCACCACCGTTTACACGACTTGCCCCATTCTCCATGACCATCCTCCGGAGCGTTCCTTCTGCTTTCCCCGGTGTCTGTGTCCGCTGCCCCACCACAGGTTCGAACCCATTGCCCTGCGCCTGTATACGTAAACCGCCGCGTTCCAGTTCCGTGACAGCTCGCGGGTCGAGCTCTATATCGGGCTTTAGCGTCCGGCGGGATCCGTAAAGCTTAATTAACCGTTAGACTGTGAGATTCACAAAAGGTGAGTCTGGATTGTAAAAACTCTGCACATTTCACACCCCCGGCGCAGAGCACTAGCCGAAACGGCTGATGTTTCGTGGGGGTAGCCGTCTCCCTAGGCTATGCTGCTACGAGCTAAAGTCCGAAGTCATGGGCCACCGCCAGCCACAAAAAAGAAACCACAAACTGTTTTGAAGGCGGTTACATCTCCTTGACAAAATTGAGACGCCTGCATAGAGTTCGGACAACCGTTCATCGCGAAAGCGCGACAGGTACCCAAACGATGAAGAATGTTTACGAAGTTCTGCGGCAGAAAGAACTCGAACTGGCCAGGCTGGAAAAAGAAGTAGAGGCGTTGCGAGTCGCGGCCCCGCTGCTGTCCGACGACAAAGATTCGTTGAGCGAAGTCACCAGTAAGCCGACTTTGGCGGCCGCCACTGGAACCCAGCAACCAATCCGGATTCCGCAACCGGCGGTGAATGCCAACCCGCAGCCCGCGCGTGCAGCGGGATGGGAAGACAGCGCCAAGCGCTGGCCGTAACTGTTACCGACGCCCTAATCTCTCCCTGCCCGCTGACACAGTGGGCACGCAGGCTATTTCTGTGATCAGGCCGGGAGGCGGAGCTCCGGGCCGTGCGGATTTTTGCCGCCCCCTCTGCCACGTACCACCGCCTGCACTTGTAGTTTCATTTCATTGAACGTAATTTCTTCAGCGGTCCCGCGCTTACTCAGGAGTTCCAGCCATGAGGCAGTTCCAATTCTCAATTGTTCTTTACTTCGCGTTCTTTTGTTCCGCAGTTTTCTCTCAAACCTACACGGTCACTGATCTGGGAACTTTACCCAACGGCGTCACGAGCGGCGCGGCGGCCATAAATGCATTGGGACAAGTTAGTGGAGATTCGGATATGGGGTTTTCTACCCCACTGCGTGCATTTCTCTGGAGTAGCTCGCTTGGAATGCGGGATCTGGGTACGCTTGCTGCGGGACAAAGCAGCCTGGGCTACGGGATTAACTCTCACGCCGTAGTAGCGGGCGGAAGCACCCTGCTAGTTAATTCTCAAGTGGTGGAGCACGCCTTCGTGTGGACAAAAACCAAGGGCATGCAGGACTTGGGTACGCTTCCCGGAGGCAGTAACAGTCGCGCCACCGGAATCAATGGCGCTGGACAGATTGTGGGCCGCTCCGATTTCAACGGTGGCACCATCACTCATGCCTTTTTGTGGACCCAGAAGAACGGGATGGTCGATTTGGGCACTTTGCCCGGCGGAAGTGCCAGCGTTGCGGCAGCGATCAACAAGACGGGCCTGCTTGTCGGCTCCTGCGATGCACATGCGTGCTTATGGACAGGCTCAAAAGGCGCGCAAGACTTGGGTACGCTGACGGGAGGGAACGTCAGTGTCGCAATGGGCGTAAATGGAATCGCGCAGGTGGTCGGGTGGTCCGGAACCGGAAGCAGTTTTGCGCATGCATTTCTCTGGACAAAGAGCGGAGGAATGCAGGACTTGGGAACGCTTCCTGGAGGCACTTTAAGCATCAGCAATGGGATAAACAGTGCAGGGACGGTGGTTGGTTATTCGGACCAGAATAATCAATTCGGCATCAATCACGCCTTTGTCTGGACCGTCGCGGGCGGCATGCAGGATCTCAATTCGTTGATTCCTGCAGGTTCCGGATGGAGTTTGACTTACGCCAACGCGATCAACGACGCCGGGCAGATTGTGGGCGTGGGCACGGTTCTAGGCTCAACCCACGCGTTCTTATTGACACCTGCGGCTCATTAGCTTTGGTCGATGATCGATCCTCGGGCAGCGCTTCGCCCTGAGGAAAACTGCTGATTGACACCCCCCTGATCGCGCATTACGCTGACCCTAACCCTCTCAATGCTTACTTCGTCAGGCCTCCAGCAAAGGTCGCAGCGACTTTCTCGCGCGGAAGATAACGAATGGGTGCAGCCCCAGCAATACCAGAAGGAATGATCCCTCGCCAAGCACCGCGTCATCCCTTGGCTATTCCCGTCGATATGACCCTGCTGCGCTCAGGCGTTCCGGAGTCGATTCCGGGCCGATCGGTGAATATTGGCGAAGGCGGAATGGCGGCCGTTGTCGCGGGCGAGCTTATCCCGGGCGATACCGTCGGCGTCGAATTCCGGCTGCCCTCGGTAGGAGTGCCTCTACGGGCCAAAGCTGTGGTGCGGCATCATGCTCGATTGCGATGCGGCATTGAGTTTATTGGACTATCGGCTGAACAACGCGCCATGATTCGCTACTGGAATCGACGGAAGCTCGAGGTCCAGTTAGAACAAGGTTTGGCGGTCTTCAAACCGCCGACGACAGCGGAAGAAAAGACGGCATCGCTTGGGCAACCCGGATGGAGCGACAAACTGCGCCGCATACTCGCGCCGCGCGTCCTGTGGACTGTCCTTGCGGTATTTTTGTTGATTAGCCTGATCGGCTGGTGGCGCTGGTACCAGGCGTGGGATGAATTGGAATCCCATCTGCCGGAAAAGGCGGCCGCCACTGCGCCTGCCACGAAGGTCCCCGCAGAGGTCATCCAGCAACTTGTCACCCATAAAGTAGATCCGGTGTATCCCGCCGCTGCTCAGCAAGCCAAGGTCGAGGGCACGGTCCTGGTGGATACCACCATTTCGCGGGACGGGAATGTAGTCGAGGCAAAAGCTGTTAGCGGGCCCGAACTTCTCGCTCCCGCCGCCGCACGTGCCGTGCGCTGGTGGCGCTTCCAGCCCTATCAAATTGATGGAAAGCCAGCTGAAGTTCAAACCACATTGCCGGTAGAGTTTCACGCTCCACGCTAAGGGTTTTCCCCGAAGGATGGCCGAAACCCCACAGACCGCTTATTTGGAAGCGGTTCGCTGTTTGCGGAACGAATGCAGGATCACCGCGCTGCTCACGGCAAAAATCCCCACAGCACCGAGCGCCATCAACTGCGCGAGCTGCGAACTCAGCCGAAACACATCGGAGAAAAGTGCTACCACCGCCAGCAGAATCCCGGCGACGTTTAGCCAGATGATTGGCGGATGAAGCACAGTTCGTTGTTCGCGGTTGCGCAACCGCAGTTGGACCAAGACTGCGGCCAAGCCAATCGCCGCGACCACTACCACTGCCAGAGGGCTGAAGAAAGCCCGGCGGTCGGTAAACAGAACGACCAGTGCAAGCACTCCGCATAGCAAGCCGGAGCCGATGACTGTCCAGCGTCGAGGTCGTTTAGTAGTGTTCAAGGCGTAGTGGTCAAGGCGTTTTTCATGTGGATTTCAGTATTCTAGACAGAGCGACTCCAAGATGCGAGTGGGAATTTCGGGGCGCGGGAATGCCGTGGCGGTCTGAATCATGCATGTAATGGCTTGCGGCCAAGCACGCCGTTTCCCACCATTCCTTAGTAGAGGAGAATCAGCTCTTCCTGCCAATCGCCTGAGACAACGCGCGCCGGGTCAGTACGGTTGCCAGGTGCTTGCGATATTCCGCCGAGGCGTAGGTGTCTCCAAAAGCATCGACACCATCGGTTGCGTGAGCGGCAGCTTCGGCAATCGCGCCCAAAGGTTTGCCACGCAGCGCATTTTCCACTGCAGTAGCGCGATAGGCAATGTCCGAAACCCCTGTGATTGCTACCGCTGCGTTTTCAATTTTTGATTGTGATAGTTTGAGACGCACCGCCACGCCCACGACCGCATATCCCGAAGCCGGATGATGATGCTTCTTGTAAACGACTGCTTCGCCCGACGTCTTCGGAATACGGATTTCGGTGAGAATTTCGTCGCTGCGAAGTTCGGTCGAGAACATTCCTGTAAAGAACTTGGTCGCGGGAATCACGCGCTCCCCGGAGCGGCTGTGCGCGACAATGTGGGCGTCGAGCGCTTGCACCGCAGCGGGATAGTCGGCAGCGGGATGGGCTTGGGCGAGCGAACCTCCAATGGTGCCGCGGTTGCGGACTTGCGTGTCGCCGATCTGCGCGGCGGCTAGCGCCAGCAGCGGCGAGGCGCGATGCAGCAAGTCGGAGCCCGCGATGGCTGCGTGGGTGGTCATAGCACCGAGAGCGATTCCGTCTCCTGATTCCCGGATGTAGTCGAGCCCTCCGATTCCGCCGATATCGACTAGCAGGGCAGGTTGCGCCAGTCGCAGCTTCATGGCGGGAAGCAGGCTGTGTCCGCCGGCGAGAACCTTGGCATCTTCGCGTGACGCGAGCAAGCTCAGCGCTTCGTTCAGGGTTGTGGGTGATTCATAATCAAACTGTGCCGGGATCATGTGTGGGGGTCTCCTTGCGGCGATAGATGGGCTTTGGCGATGGCGCTCCAGACGCGCTCTGGTTTGAGTGGCATTTCAATGTGACGGACTCCCAACGGCGAAAGCGCATCGCACACCGCGTTCACCATGCAGGGCGTGGACGCGATCGTTCCCGCTTCTCCCACTCCCTTAACCCCCATCGGATTCACTGGCGAAGGCGTTACCGTGCGCGCAAGTGTGAATTCGGGCAAGAAGTGCGCTTTCGGCAGCGCATAGTCCATTAGCGTGCCGGTGAGCAGTTGTCCGTCTTCGTTGTAGACGAGTTCTTCCCACATTGCCTGACCGATGCCTTGGGCGATTCCGCCGTGAAGCTGGCCGTCGACAATCATGGGATTGATTACGTTGCCGCAATCGTCCACGGCGACATATTTCTCTATTTTCACTTCACCGGTCTCTATATCCACCTCAACCGAAGCAATGTGCGCGCCGAATGGGAAGGTAAAGTTCGACGGCTCGAAAAAGTGTGTGGCTTCCATGCCGGGCTCGAATCCGGCAGGGATGTTGCGGGCGGTGTAGGCGGAGAGAACAAGGTCGCCGAAGGAGATCGACTTCCCGCCTTTGGCGGAGAGATGTCCGCGGCCAATGGTGATGTCGGCGGGCTCGCAACCGAGCAGATGCGCGGCCAGCGTCGCCATCTTGGCTTTAAGTTTCTGCGTGGCAAGATAAGCGGCAGTGCCTCCGACCGCGGTGGCACGGCTTCCGAAGGTTCCAATTCCGTAGGGAACAGCGAGCGTGTCGCCGTGCACGACGTTGACATCGTCGGGATCGATGCCGAGTTCGTCGGCGATCAACTGGGCAAACGTAGTCTCCTCGCCCTGTCCGTGAGGTGAAGCGCCGGTAAGGAGGGTAACTTTGCCTGTGGGCTCGATTCGGACGGTTCCGCTTTCCCATCCGCCCGCCGGGGTTGCGGCGGAGGGACCGATGGCGCAGATCTCGACATAAGTGGAAACTCCAATGCCGTAGTACTTACCCGCCTTCCAGCCGTCTTTCTGGCGCTTTCGCAGGCTGGCATAGCCGGAAAGCGTGAGCGCCTTCTTCAGACTCTCTTGATACTTGGCAGAGTCGTAGGTGAGGCCGGTGATGGTGGTATAGGGAAATTCTTTGGCCTGCGGAAAATTCTTGAGCCGGAACTCTGCTGCGTCCATCCCCAGTTCCTGCGCGGCAATCGCCATCATCCGCTCGACGTTGTACGTGGCTTCCGGACGGCCGGCACCGCGGTAGGCGTCGGTTGACATCTTGTTAGTGAACACGCCGACGATGTCGATCTGGATGGCCGGAATCTTGTAACAGCCGGCGTGCATAAGCGCCGTAAGCTGCGGGATGAGCGGCGTCAGCAACTGGTGATAGGCGCCGCAGTCCTGCAGGAGGCGTCCTCGCAGGCCGAGAATGGTGCCGTCTTTCTTGAGCGCTAGTTCGAGCTCGTTGATGGTGTCACGCCCATGAATAGTGGCGAGGAAGTTCTCGCGGCGACTTTCATTCCACTTCACCGGCTTGCCTAGCTTCATCGCCAGCCAGGGAACGATGCCTTCCTCGGCGTAAACGTTTAGCTTGCTGCCGAAGCCTCCGCCCACTTCGGGGGCGATCACTCGCACGAAGTTTTCCGGCAGACCAAGCATTACGGAAACTTGGGTCTTCAGCAGATGTGGAATCTGGGTTGATGACCACAGAGTTAGCCGCTTCTCTCCCGGCAGATATTCTGCCATCACGGCGCGCGGTTCCATCGCGATTGGGGCCAGTCGCTGATTCACCATGCGCTGCTTGACGACGCGGTCGGCTTTCTTGAATGCGGCGTCGACATCGCCGTTCTTCAGCGTGTGGGTGAAAGCCTGGTTACTCTTGTACTCGTCGTATATAAAAGGAGCGCCGTTGAGCGCTTTTTCCATATCGATGACGACCGGCAGCGGCTCGTAATCGACTTCCACTAACTCGGCAGCATCGCGCGCGACGTAAATATCTTCGGCCACCACCGCCGCGACCGGTTCGCCGACGTAGCGAACTCGGCCAGTGGCCAGGACCGGGTGCTTGGGGACTTTCAGATCCGGCATCTGGACGGCACAGGGGACCCCACCGACGCTCGCCGTGTCCTCGGTCGTAAACACACCCACCACGCCGGGCAGAGCTCGCGCCGCTTCGGTACGAATGGCGCGGAGTTCCGCATGTGCATGCGGCGAACGCACCAGCACGCAGTGCAACATGCCGGTGAGCTTGAAGTCGTCGGTGTAGTGGCTGATGCCCTGGACCAGGCGCGGATCTTCCTTGCGCTTGAGTTTTTGTCCGACCCAGTGAGCAGTCTTGCCGCTGTTTCCGTTATCCGCCATGGCTCACCTCACTCCCGCGCGCGCGGCGACAGGCTTCGACATCCGTTTCGAAGCGTTGCGTACCGCAGCGACAATGTTCTGATATCCAGTGCAGCGGCAAAGATTGCCATTGATGGCCTCGCGAATTTCCGCATCCGAGGGATTCGCGTGCCGCGCCAGCAAATCGTGCGAGCACAGGATCATGCCCGGCGTACAGAAGCCGCATTGCAGGCCGTGCTCCTCCCAGAATCCTTCCTGGATGGGGTGCAGGCCGTCTGCGGCAAGGCCTTCGACCGTGGTGACCTTGTGTCCATTGGCCTGGACAGCAAGCACCGTGCACGATTTCACGGCGCGCCCGTCCAGCAGCACGGTGCAAGCGCCGCACAACGAAGTTTCGCAGCCCACGTGGGTGCCAGTCAGACTCAGCACGTCACGCAAGAAATGCACCAGCAGCAGCCGCGGCTCGACAAAGGTGCGGTGTTCGGTTCCATTGACGGTGATTGTGATGTTCTTCTTCATAGCTCCCACGGTTAAGACAGGATCAGGCAGGAAGTTCTCTGAGGCGGGAAACGATAACAAAGATGTGGGTGGATTTACAACTCAGGATCGCTTGGAGGGCCGGGCAGGTCAGGGAAGTTGCTCTTTCTCCATCTCGAATCACAAATACACCAAGGCAAGGTTTGGGAGCGGCCCCGTAACTCCTCACAAACTTCGCCGCCTACGAACTGGCATGCGAGGCATGGGCTCCGGCCACCCACTCGGCGGAGCGCTTGTCGCCGTGATTGACCGCGTAGAGCACCAATTCCACCCGGCTAGAGATGCCGAGCTTGTCGAAGATCCGAAACAAATACTTCTTTATCGTATGCTCGCTCAGATTCAATTCTTCCGCAACCTGGCGATTGCTGAGTCCGTCTGCGACCAGTGCCACGACCTGCTCCTCCCGTGGCGTCAGCAGTTTACGGCCGCGAGCATTCACTACCCGCAACGACGGCACTTGCGTAATGACATCGACCAAGTATTGCATCTGCTCGGCGTTCGCCCAGATTTGACCCCGGGACACACAGAGAATGCACTTGCACAGCAGTCGGAATGGATATTCGGAAAAGCTGAACAGGCCACGCACCCCTGAGCGGAAGGCATTCACCACTGTGTCTCGGTCGTATGAATCGAGCAGCAGGACTTTTGACACGTCGGGATAGGTGAGGTGAAGCCGCCGGAGCAATGTCATCTCCTGCAGCTCATCCTTGACATCGCCGTTAATGACGGCGACATGTACTTCGGAGCTTTCAATCGCGCCAGCAATGGCTTCGAAATCCAGGCTGCAGGAAACTACGGAAAACTCGGGTCGTCGGCGCAGCGCGCTGACCAGAAGTTGCGAGTGATGGTTCGAGTCCGAGATGAGCACCCGGACAGTTTTGAGCGGAGTAGCGCCAACGTCTTGCATAAACACCTCATGGCCAGAAACAGCGGTGATTATGCCGGCACGCCCTGCGAGCGAAGTGTCACAGCTCACTTCGCCGTGTGACTTCCTACAATGGAACCTGACAAAGTAGTGCGCAAAGAATTAGCCGCTGGCCGTCAGTATGACTTCACAGGGGAAGCACAATGCCTGCCAGCGCCCGCGATTTTCCGCGAGAACCTTATTATCGTTCAAGCCGTGGCCGAGAAACAAGACGGACTGAGGCAGCGTTCAAGTCTACTTTGGTGGACACCACGAAGGTTGCCCGTCGAGATACGCTGGCAACGTACTTTCCCCGTGTCGAACCGTCATCGATCCGCGTCTAGCGCAGTCTATCTGCGCTGAAGCGAGCCCGCCTTTCTAACGCCAGACTGTCCACTTTGGTGGGCAATACTTCCCATGTCTTTTCTCCCTCAGGCCACTCCGTCTAATCTCCGTTTCACAGACAGGCTGCAAAGACAAGCGAAATGGCGCAGGGAATATGGCCAGACCGCAAATGAAGCGCGGACATGATACAAGTTTGGAGAATTGCGGTTCTGGCTCTTGCCTGTTGCCTGATGCAGCAGGTTTGGGTGGTTGCTGTAGCCCAGGAAGAACGGCCAAGGGTAGCCATAGGGAACGCTGGGCATGGAGTGACCACGAAATCCGGAGAAGCGGACGGCGCGTCGAGTCCAGCACTGACGGGGAACGCCGTCCGCTTTACCGGTTGCATAAGAGCGATGTAGTCGAGATCACGTTCAACCTTGCCCCCGAGTACGATCAGACCGTAACCGTCCAGCCAGACGGCTTCCTCCCCTTGAAAGACCTGGATGCCATGTATGCCGAGGGTTTGACCCTGCCGCAATTGCGCATCGCTATTCGTAGCGGCTACTCAGACATTTTGCGCGACCCCGAGGTCACCGTCGTCCTAAAGGATTTCGACAAGCCATATTTCGTCGCCACCGGCGAGGTGACGCGGCCGGGGAAATACGAGCTTCGTGGCGACACTACCATCACGGAGGCGATCGGCATGGCTGGAGGTTTCAACGGCCAAGCCCGGCATTCGCACGTCGTACTGTTCCGCCGGATCTCAAATCAGTTAGTCGAATCGCGGGTAGTCGATGTCAAGAACATGCTGAAAACGCGGGACCTTGCGGAAGACATCTATTTGAAACCCGGGGACATGCTGTTCGTGCCTCAAAATGCCGTGTCCAAAATCCGCCAGTATTTGCCGGGGTCGAACCTGGGCGTTTACTGGAATCCCGCGCAGTTTCCGTAACGCACGGCGTTAGCAGCTCAAGAAAGCATCCTTCATGCCGGAAGACCGCAGCTTGGTCCGTCAATCCGCTGAATTTACCTCTCCGAACCTACGGGAGCTCGCGACCGTGGTTTTCCGCCAGCGGCAAACAATGGGCGTGAGTTTCGTTCTGGTCATTGCTGCGGTGCTTTTGTACGCCTGGCTGTCACCGTCCTACGAAGCACACATGAAGGTCCTGGTTGGAAAAGGCCGAATTGATCCCGTGGTATCGGCCGGCCCTACCCAAACCCTGCAATTCTCGGTGCCACAAGTATCCGAAGAAGAGTTGAACTCCGAGGTAGAACTGCTCCGGGACGAGCAGATTCTGCGCACAGTGGTGAAAAGCGCGGGTCTGGACGCCGAAGTCTCGATTCCCTTCTGGCAGGCCGGAAGTGATCACAAAGATGAACTGAAGGTTGAGCGCGGCGTACAGCACCTGCTAAAGCACTTAAAGGTCGAGCCTGCCAAGAAGACAACGTTGATAGCTGTGACCTACGCGTCTTCCGATCCAGGAAAGGCGGCGACTGTTTTGCAATTGCTGTCCAAAGCGTACTTGGAGCGACATCAGCGACTGTTTCGTCCGCCGGGCGAGTTCGACTTTTTCGAGCATCAGGTGGCTGGCTCTGAGCAAGCGTTACAGAACTGGGAAGCGAAGCTCACCAGCTTTTCCCAGGACGAGGGTGTCGTCTCGGCCGCGTTGGAGCGCGACATGGCTCTGCAAAAGCTGAGTGAGGCCGATGCCGCGGATCGCCAACTGCAACTCGCCCGAGCCGAAACCTCCGAGCGGGTTCGGGCGCTCAAAGCCAAACTAGATGCGCTTCCCGCAAGAAGCACGACCGAGATTCATACCGCTGAAAATCCGGATTTGCTGGGAAAAATGAAGTCGCGTCTGCTGGAGCTGAAAATCCAGCGCACTGCCTTGCTCACCAGGTTCCGTCCTTCGTACCGCCTGGTTCAAGAGGTGGAACACCAGATCGCGGAGACTGAGGCCGCGATTACTGCCGAGCATCTCTCCCCAGTAAAGGATGAAACCACGGACCAGAACGAGAACTACGAATGGGCGAAAGGGGAACTGCTAAAGGCCGAAGTAGAAATGGCAGCCTTGAACGCCCGGGCCACCGCCTCCGCTGCCGAACTCGCCAACTACCAGCAAGGAGCGATGCGTTTGGGCAACCATGCCATTGCTCAGCAGCAATTGCTGCGGAACCTGAAAGCCGCCGAGCAGAATTATTTGCTTTATGTGAGTAAACGCGAAGAAGCTCGAATCAGCGATGCGCTCGATCAGCGCGGGATCCTGAACGTAGCCATTGCCGAGCAGCCAACCGCGCCGGCGCTGCCCGCGCGATCCGGACTACAGCTCGCATTATTCGGGATATTGGCGGCGACGGTCGTGAGCACGGGAGCAGGATTCGCTGCCGATTATCTCGATCCGTCTTTCCGTACCCCCAGGGAAGTGGTTGTCTATCTGGGCGCGCCGGTGCTTGCGTCCTTGCCGAAAAGGCTGAAGGCGCGAGCATGACCACACGCGAGGCATCTCTGGTTCACCCTTTGGGCCGCCAGATTGAAGACCGCATTCGCAAAGCCTCAACTCATGCCAACAGTGAACCCCACGCATGGAACGCCGACGGTTTCGCCACAGAGCAGATCCGCTCCCTGGTGCAGCAAGTCTTCGTTCCCGGTTGGCCCAAGCCGGCGCGGCAGGTAGTGTTCAGTTCGGTGGAAGAGGACGGCGATTCCGCACTCATTTGCCTCCGAGTGGCCCAGGAGTTGGCGTCGGAGGTCTCCGGCCAGGTCTGTATCGTGGAAACGGATCGCCGCAACCAAGGCTCGCCGATTTATGGCGGAAGTCCGGTCGAGACAGGTTCCGTAGAAGGCCGGCCCGGGGGATTTCGCCAGTTCTCCCTCCAGATTTCCGGAAATTTGTGGTTTGTTCCTGCCGACGTATTCATGCGTAATGAAGGCGAAGGTCTAGCTGCTTCATGGCTCTCGAGCCGATTGGCTCAATTGCGGCTGGATTTCGAATACGCCATTCTGCATGCGGCCCCGGCTGGCTCCTATAGCGAGGCGGCATTGCTCGGGAGCCTGACTGATGGAATCGTTTTAGTCCTGCAAGCCAACCGCACGCGAAAGCCGGTCGCGCAAGAAGCGAAAGAAAGAATTTTCGCTGCCAATGGGCGCCTGATTGGAACCGTGCTGAGCGAGCGTACCTTCCCTATTCCCGAGGGGATCTACCGCAAGCTGTAATGACGTGCAAGTTCGGAATAGGTAGTTAGTCACAAGCAAAAAGCGTAAAGACCGAATGTAGCGAATTGCTTTCTGGCGTATAGCCACTCTGGCCTGTGCAAGACCGACCAAAAACATGTTGTGGCCGATATAGCGAAGCTGTGCCCTGTTAATGACCGCCGTCGCCACCGCCCTTGCACCTCAAGTTCTTACGGAAAAACTGTGGTATGCGGTGCTTACGCGTTACAGGTACGAGAAGAAAGTTACCGCACAGCTGGAAAAAGAGGGCTTTTCTACTTTTCTCCCGGTGTTGGAGCAGGTTCACCGCTGGAGCGACCGCCAGAAACACATTCAAGTCCCCCTGTTCGCCGGCTACACCTTCGCGTGCCTGAGCCTGTCGGCTGTTTCCCGCTTACGAGTGTTGCGCACCCCAGGCGTGATTCGCTTTGTGAGCTTCGGCCCGGAAACAGTTCCGATTCCCGCGACACAGATTGAAGGCCTGAGAACCTTGCTCTCGCACAATATTCCGTGTTCGCTTCATGCCTTCCTTACTGTGGGCCAGCGCGTGCGGATTCGTGGCGGCAGCCTCGACGGGCTGCAGGGCATCCTGAAGCAAAGCAACGACAAAATGCTGGTGATCTCCATCGAGTGCATTCAGCGCTCGATCGCCTTCCGATTGGAAGGTTACGAACTAGAACTGGTCTGAGGGTGTCCTCGCCTCCTGGATTCGATCGCGAAACCTATTCCCGCCGAGTTCCGCCGGCAAGCCGCCTGATTCCCGGTCTGGCGTCGGCCGTGAGTCTTGGCCGCAAGATGCCTGGTTCCGTTCGAATTGACGGGCGGCATTGGGTCGATCATTCTCTCGAAGATCATTCTCCGCCACCCTCTGCACCGCATCCCCGTCCTTCTTTTGCAACATCTTTGGCCGCAGCCGTGCCTTTGCCGGTCTTCGTCAGCAATCCTGTGCAACTGATTGGCGATGTTTCCCTCGATCTGACGATCGTTCTGATGAACTTCGTGGCTGCCAGCGAACTTTGCGCATTGATGAGCTTCGCTTTGAAAGGCCAGACCTCAGGGTTGCTAAAACCCGTGTCCGCACAAGCTCTCGGCATCGTGCTCTTGCATGGAGCGCTCCTAATCCTGATCGCTCATTCACAACGCCTCTACACGCGAGAGACATTTCCAGTCGACCGCCTGGCAATTGCCAAGGTGGTGTTCTGGTCAACGTTGCTGATCGCGGTTTCTATTCGTTTAGGGATTGACCATGTTTCTTTGGCGGCGGTTGTAGCCGCTTCTCCGCTCAACTGCGCCGCTATGCTGGGCTGGAGAACCTGGCAGGAGAAAGCGCGCGGCGCGGAAAATGCACGCTCAACCAGAAACGTGCTCATTGTCGGACACGGCCAACTTGCGCATGAACTGGCATCTTATTGCCAGCAAAACCGGGCCGCTGGACGTATCTGTCGAGGGTTTCTGGTTGACAACGAACCAGTTGCCGGGGATGTGCGGGGCCCGGTGCAGGATCTGGCGCGCATTGCCAGGGCAGAGTTCATCGACGAAATCATTATCGCCGCTCCCGGGCAAGCTGACCTTGCACGCAGAGTGATCCGGGAAGCTCGCCGCAACCGGCTTGACGTCAAGATTGTTCCCGACCTGCTGGGCTTCGAGCCGAGTTCGGTCCGCTGGGACAGAGTTGGTAACGTACCACTTCTATCTTTGCATGAAGAGCCGATTCCGGTATTCGGCCTGGGGTTCAAGCGGATATTCGATGTCGCGGGTTCCACCTTCCTGTTGCTACTGTCCGCGCCTCTTCTAGCGTTGACCGGATTGCTCGTCAAACTCGATTCAGTAGGCGCGGTGTTCTACTGTGCTCCCCGTGTGGGGAAAAAAGGGAGACGATTCCTCTGTTACAAGTTCCGCACCATGGTTCGCAATGCCGATACCGCGAAGTCCAGACTTCTGACTTGCAACGAACGTCAGGGTCCGTTCTTCAAAATGGCCAATGACCCTCGGATCACGCGCCTGGGCAAGTGGCTGCGGCGTTACAGCCTGGACGAGCTTCCGCAACTGTGGAATGTGCTGCGCGGCGATATGAGCCTGGTGGGTCCCCGGCCACATCCCGTGGACGATTTTGCGCGCTACAAACTTGATGATCTTCGGCGCCTGGACGTAACTCCGGGGTTGACGGGACTGTGGCAAGTCACCGCCCGGCAGGATCCGTCATTCGAACGGAACATGGCGCTCGATCTCGAATACATCGAGACTTGGAGCCTGGGAAGGGATTTGCGGATTTTGGGGAAGACGGCATCTGCAGTGTTGCGAGGGAGTGGGCGATGAGCCATCAAGCGTTTCGTTCGGAAACAATAATATAAGCGGCATGAGTAGTCCCTCTTCCAACCTCGCACCATTACCAAGTCTTCAGTTTCATCCTGCTCAGGATGTGGCGGAATGGAGCGTTTCCGCGGCCTTGCGGTCCTTGACGACGCTGCTGATTTCGCCGTCCCTACTATTTCTTCTTACCCTAACGGCGATGCTGTTCCGTTCCCCAGAAGTAAAGGTCTTCGCCTTGGATCGAGTTCTGTTTGGAGCGCTGTTGTTCACGACTGTCGTTCGCGGGTGCGCTGTACGGCGGCTGCCGAACATTTTCGGACGAGTGACGGTTCCCATGCTGCTTCTTACGCTGCTCGCATTCTCCGCGGTACTGGCGCAACCTTACGAGGCCGAAACCTGGAGCCTCTTTGCCGCCAAGTGGGCAGTGCCATTCGCATTGTTCCACCTGGCAGGATTGGTTTTCTCCGACGGCCGCTCGCTCCAAAGATTCGAAACGTTCGCGGTGCTCACGCTTGCCTATCTCAGCTTCACGGCAATCATGTTCCTGATAGGCGCGAATGATCTCGTCTTTCCGCGTTACATTCTGGATGAAAGTCTCGGCATCCATGCGGATCGTGCCCGCGGTCCCTTTCTGCAGGCCGTTGCTAATGGACTCACCCTGAACCTGCTGGCCCTAATTGCATTGAACTCCTTCCGCCGTGGACGCGTAAGAGGTGCGCTTGCCGCAACATTTTTCGTCGCGGTCCCAATCGCACTGGTTGCGACCAAGACCCGGGCGGTCTGGCTCTCAGTAGCGGGATCGCTTGTCGCAGTGATGTTATTTGGCAAGAGTGCACGACTCCGCCGCGTGTGCTTCACACTGTGTCTGCTGGCTGGATCTCTGTTGTTGGGAGTCATTGCCTTCTCCCGGACGGATGGTTCGCTTAGCGACCGGCTGGGAGACTCAAGCCCGCTCGAATACCGCATGGCCGTTTACGAGGCTGGCTGGCAAATGTGTCTGGAAAAACCGCTCTTGGGCTGGGGGCCGGAAAACGTGCAGTCGGAGTTGTGGCGCCGTGTCACCGGATTCCACGTCACGGATTTCTACTTTCATAACACCTACTTGGAAGTCACCGCCGAACGCGGACTTCTCGGCTTGGGTTTGTACGTCTGGCTCATCATTGACCTGCTTCGGCTCGGGAAAAAGAATTCCGTAATCGCCTATGGTGACGCGAGCTTCCTCGATCGGCAGTTTCGCGCGCTGTGGCCGATTATGCTGTTCGTCTACTTTCTCAACGCGTGTTTTGTGGGTATGAATTACCAGTTCGTGAACGGTCTCTTGTTCACCATCGCAGGAATGTTGGCGGCGCAGAACCGCGCTGCCGCTCGCGCGAGCGCACCTTCCGAATGTCATCGCCAAGTTCTTTGAGCCCCATCGGAGGCGGTTACCTGGTCGCACGCTACGGACTGGGTGTGCTGGTGAGCATCGGCAACATGCTGGTGCTCACCTGGCTGATCGGCCCGCATGCATACGGGATATTCGTCACGGCGATTGGGTTGGTCGCGTTTCTGGCGGGCCTTTCGCGGCTGGGAGTGGACACTTACCTTGTACGCTGCCCGAGCTTGACGCCGGAACTGTCCGCCACCGCTACCACGCTGGTGTTCACGACATCCATGACGCTGACTCTTTGCGGCTCAGCAGTCGCTCCGATGCTCATACGCTGGTTCGGAAACCAGGAGTTCCTGGCTCCCTATCTCGTGCTGCTCCTGACCATTCCAGTGTCGGGTCTGGTCGGGATCCCCACCGCCAAACTGGAACGCGATCTCAACTTCCGCGCCGCAGCCAGCATTGAATTGGCCGGACAAGTCGTGGGTCTTGTCGTATCGCTGGTCTTAGCACTTTGCCGCGCCGGCGTCTGGGCTCCCGTCGCTGGCCTGGCTTCCTGGCAAACAATCAATCTAGTAGCGGCCTACTGGGCTACCCGACAGTTCCCGCAGATGCGCTGGAACCGCGAACAGGCGCGCAGCATGTTTCGCTACGGCGCCGGACTAACCGCCTCGATGCGAATCTGGCAGCTCCGTACCCTGGTAAATCCACTGCTGGTGGGACGTTTCGCGGGAGCAGAAAGCGTCGCCTTCGTGGCTCTGGCGGTGCGCATAGCCGAGTCGATGGGCACTATCCGCCTTGCCGCCGGAAGAATTGCCATCGCAGCCCTGGCGCGGGTGCAAGAAAAACGCGAGGAATTTCGCCTCACGCTGCAGCGCGCTATCTATCTCCAGGTAATCACGCTTGGACCGCTGCTATGCGGTTTCGCCCTCTTCGCGCCCTGGATTTTTCGCCACATCGTGGGAGTTCGCTGGACACCCAGTCTCACGATCTACCCGTTCATTGCCGCAGCCGTTCTGATCAACTCGGTTTACAACTTGCAGGCCTCCGCCCTGTTCGTCATTGACCGCCAGGCAGCGGTAATGCGCTCCTACGCCGCGCACGTCGGGTTGTTGTCCGCAGGTACCGTGCTGCTTCTGCCTCGCCTGGGAATGATGGGCTATGGCTGGGCCGAACTGTTAGCTTGCGCTGCTTATCTCCTAATTCACGCAGACCTGGCGAAGGCTGCCCCGATTTCATATCGCAAACTCATGCCGCTGCTGGCCACATTCATGCCGCTGATCTTCGTTCCATCGGTTGCGGGATTGGTGATCCCCGCGAAATCAGCGGTGGCGCATGCAGATGTTCCGGCGCGAAATATCGGAATCCTGATCCCAGCGACTCTCTTTGGCCTGCACTTTCGCCGCGATAAGATCGGTTGGCCGAGTCTACCTTTCGGTGCGCTGCGGCTGTGGGACACGGATACGCGCTGGCAGAATATGAATCCGACGCACGGAACCTATGATTTTTCCGTGCTGGATGATTATCTCTTCGCAGCCAGAAAACACGGAGTCAATGACATTCTGCTGACGCTCAGCGCCACGCCGGCCTGGGCCTCAGGGCAGCCCTTGTATGAAAATTGCGACTACTCAGCCACCGCACCCGGAGACTGCGCCCCGCCTGCGGACCTGAACTCCGACGGCACGGGAGTGAACCAGTACTGGCGTGACTTCGTTTACCATCTCGGCCTTCATCTCGCGCACTTGGATCGGAGCATCTACGCGCCTGTCAATTATTTCAGCATCTGGAATGAATTCACCCGCGGATCGTTCTCATCTCATGTCTCGTGGCTGGGAACACATCAGCAACTGCTTCGTATGGTCCAGGACGCAAACTGCATCCTGACCGGGCGTGGAACAATTACGGCGATACATCAGGAATGCATCGTTGCAGCCATGAACTTGCCTGGGATCGGACTGATCCCTAATGCCAGGACTGCAAGTCCGGACGCAGTCCCGCGGTCTCCTGACTTGGCCGTCTATGGTTCCTATCTTGTTCTTAATCGTGCCGGCGATTCTGACATTCTTGCGGTACACGCCTACGCCTACGAAGGCAAGGGCCGAACATCGCCTGACACAGGTCCGGCCAGCTTGTCCCGACAGTGGTCTGACCTTATTGCCTCCATCGCTGATGCGAAGAAATTTCCCGTCTGGAGTACCGAAGGCAGTTGGGGCGATACCCAGCGCAACCTGCCAGATAGCGACATGCAAATAGGATACCTGGCGCGCTATTACCTAGTCGGGTGGTCGGTGGGCTTTCAACGTCTTTATTGGTATGCCGCCGACAATAGCTGGGGACGGCTCATCTGTCCGAACGGAATAGGCGGCTGTCGGGATCGCGGAGCAAAACAAGGATGTCCCACCCCGGCCGCCTCCGCGTGGACAGAGGTATACCGCTGGATGGTGGGCAACACCATGATCCGGGCCTGCGCACCGGATCACGCCGGAGCTGTCTGGACATGCGAACTCGCGAAGCCTGACGGGACAAGACTGCTTCCCGTGTGGGACTCTTCGCAGCAGTGCAGCGATGGAGCGTGCACCAGCAGCAACTACCCTTATCCCAGAGGCTTCAGGCTCTACTACACACTCGACGATGAAAAGCCGCGCGATCTCACGGGCGGCACTGTGCCCATCGGCTGGAAGCCGATTCTTCTGTCGCAATAATCCTTAACTCGCAATAATGATGACCTTCGCCACCAATTCCATCTGATCGCTGTCTCGATGCCTGCAGTCATTGCCTACCTAAGCAATCAATTCCCCTCTCCGGTGGAGCCGTATGTGGTGGACGAAATCCGCGAACTTCGCAAACGGGGGTTAACGGTCATCCCGTGCAGCGCAAGAGCTGCAGACCTCAGTTCGTTCGATGAGCAAATGAGACGCTCTGCGTCGGAAACGCTCTACTTCCGTCCGTTGCGACTGACTCTGCTTGTGCGCTCTGTCTGGATTTGTTTGCTAAATCTATCTCTGCTTTCGAACTTGCTGCGGGGGATTTTACTGCGCGGGCATGAACCATTTTCGCTACGGCTACGCGCCCTGGCGCATACCTGGCTGGGCGCCTACTACGCCGCGATGCTGGCTGAACGCAGAGCAGAGGATGTGCCTGTCCAGCACATCCATGTGCATCACGGGTATTTTTCGGCGTGGATCGCCATGGTCGCCGCGCACCTGCTATGGATTGATTTCAGCGTGACGCTGCACGGCTCCGACTTGTTGCTGCATGCCGCGTATCTCGACGAGAAGCTCCGGAATTGCAAGTTCTGCCTGACCATCTCGGAATATAACCGGCGCCATATTCTTCAAAATTACCCGGACATACGTCCCGACAAAGTTATCGTGCAGCGCCTCGGGGTCGATCCTCCACCCCTGGCTGCAATACGTCCAAGGCGGGCTAGGAAACAACCCTTTGTGATGCTCAGTGTCGGGCGGCTGCACCCGGTCAAGAATCACGAGTTCCTCCTGCACGCGTGCCGACAGCTCAAAGATCGTGGCCTCGATTTCCTCTGCCTGATTGCCGGCGATGGCCCCGAGCGCTCACGCCTCGAGCTGCTGGCTCATCGACTTGATCTTGATCACGCCGTCAAGCTTCTGGGGCACGTACCGCATGACCAACTCGACGCTTATTACGCCGAAGCTGACGTGGTGGTGCTCACTAGCCGGAGTGAGGGTATTCCGCTGACTCTAATGGAAGCCATGGCGCAGGAGAAGATCGTGCTCGCCCCTGCAATCACTGGAATTGCTGAACTGGTGATCAATGGCAAAACCGGCTTTCTCTATGCCGCCCGCTCGCTCGATCATTTTGTCGGCTCTGTGGAAATGGTCCACGCGCTTCAGGGAAATCTCCGCACCGTCGGGCGCGCCGCCCGCGATCACATCCTGAAAAACTTTAATCGCAACAAAAATTTGGCCGGCTTTGGCGATCTGTTTCTCTCCCAGCTCGCCCCTTCGGAGAATCGTCCTCATGAAGATCCTGTACTGCAATAAATACAACTTCGCGTTCAGCGGGACTGAGGTTTACCTGTTTGACCTAATGGAACTGATGCGAGGCCGTGGTCATGAAGCTGCCCTGTTCTCCATGGCTGATCCCCGTGGTAAGCCGACCGAATACGATCGTCACTTCGTCCCGCACCTGGACTTTAAGAATGCACACGGAGCTCTGAATCAAATCAAGCTGGCCGCTCATGCCATCTACTCCACTCAGGCCCGCAAACGGCTGCGGCGGATGATAGGGGAGTTTCGTCCCGATGTGGCGCACGTGCGCAACATCTATCACCACCTCTCGCCCTCCATTCTCTGGGAACTCAAGGCACAGGGCATTCCGGTGCTTTACCATCTCAACGATTTCAAGCTGCTTTGCCCAAGTTACAACATGGTCGCGCACGGGCACGCTTGCGAACGTTGCAGCGGCGGCCGGTTCTGGCACGCGGTCAGCGAGGGCTGTTACCCGGGGCGGCGGGGCAGTTCGTTTGTGCTGGCTACAGAGGCATACTTCCACAAGTGGCTGCACACTTACGAGAATTGCGTCGACCGCTTCCTTGCCCCCAGCCTTTTCGTGAAAGAGAAGCTGGTGGAACAAGGCTGGACGCCCAGCATCATCGACGTACTCCCGCACTTTCAACGCCTGCCGGAGAGTCCGTCCGCGCAACCCGCCCCCGGTGCCCCGATTCTTTATTTCGGAAGGCTATCCGCTGAAAAAGGGGTTGGCGATCTTTTGCGGGCTATGAAACGCCTGCCCCGCATTCGCCTGCAGATTGCAGGCGAAGGTCCTGATCATGGCCGGCTCGAGCAGCTTGCCCGCACTCTCCGTCTTGCCAATGTGGAATTCCTCGGCTACGCAGAAGGGCCTGCCCTGCAGAGTCTGATTGCCAATGCTCTCTTTACTGTCTTGCCATCCCGCGCTTACGAGACTCTGGGCAAGACAATCCTCGAATCCTATGCGCTGAACCGTCCTGTAATTGCCTCTGATCTTGGTTCCCGCCGTGAGCTTATCGATGAGGGCGAGACCGGCTTGCTGTTTCCGGTCGGTGACGCCGCGCAGCTCGCAGGCGCTATCTCCTTCCTCTATGGACGCCCCGAGCTCGCTGGCAAAATGGGTGCCGCCGGATACGAATCGGTGCGTAAGCACAACTCTCCCAATGCTCATTACCTCGCCCTGACAGCCCTATACGAGCAGCTAGCGGAGACGACAAAGAAGAGAACCTTTTCGGTGCGAGATTCTCCCGCGCGAGCCCAACTGAAAATCGCCTTCATCGGCGGACGTGGTGTGGTTTCCCGATACAGCGGCGTTGAGGCCTACTACGAGGAGGTGGGTAAGCGGATGGTGGAAATGGGCCATCAGGTCACGATCTATTGCCGAAATTATTTCACCCCTCCCGGCCAGTTCTACAACGGTATGCGGATTGTGCGCCTGCCGACAATCCGCTCCAAGCATCTCGATACGCCCATCCACACCATGCTGAGCACACTCCACGTGCTCTTCACCGACTCAAACATCGTGCATTACCACGCGCTTGGGCCCGCGTTATTCTCATTCATCCCACGAATCTTTGGAAAGAAAACCGTCGTCACTGTCCAGGGTCTGGACTGGCAAAGAAAAAAATGGGGTTGGATTTCCGCCACAGTGTTGCGATTCGGGGAAGGGGCCGCCGTCCATCTTCCCAACGCCACCATGGTTGTCTCACACACCCTGAATGAGTACTACCGCAAACATTATGGCGCCAGGACCATCCATGTCCCCAACGGCACTCGAATTCGCGATCGGCGCCCGGCCTCCCATCTTGTTGAGTGGGGTTTGAAACCTGACCAATACATCCTCTTTCTAGGCCGCTTCTCGCCGGAGAAGAACTGCCACCTGCTGGCCGAGGCCTACGAAAAGATCGACACCCCAGTCAAACTGGTCATGGCGGGCGGATCCAGCTATTCGGACGAATACATCACCAAACTCCGCGCTCACCAGAGCGAGCGCGTGCGGCTGCTCGACTGGGTGTCCGGCGAGGCGCTCGAAGAATTGTTGTCCAACGCCATGCTTTTCACCTTGCCTTCCGATCTGGAAGGCCTCTCGCTGGCGCTTCTCGACGCAATGGGCGCCGGCGTCTGTACCCTCACCAGCGACATTCCCGAGAACCGGGAACTCGTAGACGACGCCGGATTCACTTTCCGCCACAGCGATGTTCAGGACCTCGAACGAATGCTGCGTCTGCTCATTGCCCAGCCCGAAGGGCGGAAGGCCGCTGCCAAAGCGGCACAGGAACGAATTCGAGAACGCTACTTGTGGCCCAGGATCGCAGGTGAAATCGAACAGGCTTACTTGAACGTGGTTGGAAGGGAACCAGCGGCCGGAATTGCCATTCCAGCTGTGTCCAAGCCTGAGACCTTTGCGAAAGAAGGCCTGGCTTAGTGCTCTATTTAACCGGGGGATGATCCCGTAACCGGCGCTGTCCGTCTGGGCCCTGCCTCTTGGTACGTTCCCCTTCGTAATCTGCCGTCCGTCGCACGCCCATGCCATAGTCCAGGAACTATGCTGGGCTCAGGAACGCCGGTGTCATACCGGCTGTCTCTAGTTTTTGCGGCGTTGCTTTTCGGTTGCACGTTGGGCTGCGGCGGCATGCCACAACTGTCCGCAGCAGGCAGTAAAACGGCAGCCCCTTCGCCCGGAATCCCTTCTAACGCCCAGACCTTCACCAACCTGCATCAGGGACCCGGCTGGACCGGATACGCGCTGCTGCCCAGTGGGTACTCCATATGTCAGTCTTGCAACCCCAGTGGGCCACAAGCCACCTGGTCGATGACGCAGGCCGTCGCCTCGCCTTCGCTTGCCGGAAATTCCACGCGTTTCGACATAGGCGGGACAACTCCCTATGCCGATATCTTGTGGAACAACCACCTCATCGGGGACTTCTCCTCGCAGGGTCTACCGGATACCGGCAAAACGCTGAACCCCGCGACCCACAACTTCATCTATGACGTGCAGTTCTACGCCAGCAACATGTCTGCATCACAAGCCCTGGAGGTCGACATCAACCAATTCGTAAACGGGAAATCATTCATCTGGGGGCACGAGTGCCGCATCGCCGGAGGTCATGAGTGGGATATATGGGATAACGTGAATCAGAAGTGGCTGCCTACCAGCGTGGCGTGCAATCCCGTGAATAACGCCTGGAACCATCTGGTAATTCAGGTGCAGCGCACATCCGGTGACAAGCTCCTGTTCCAAAGCATTACCCTGAATGGTCAGACGACGACTCTTAACCTGACCGAAGATCCCACTTCCACAACCTGGTACGGCATCACGGTGAACTATCAGCAGGACGGCAACTTTAGCCAGCAGAGCTATTCCATCTGGCTTGATCAGGTCAACTTCACGTATTGGTAAACCCCGTCTCTAATCAGCTTGCGCGGCCGCAATAAATCTTTGCATCCCACTACGATCTCTCCGAATCAAAGTTCTTGTTAAACGATAATTACTATCGTTTGTGAGATGCTGCACAAATCCAATTTTCGCGAACTTTGCCACCAGCACCAGTTGGCCGCGACTCACCAACGGCAGGTGATTTACGAGACTGTCATTTCGCTGCCGGGCCATCCCAGCCCCGAAACCATTTACGAGAAAGTTCGCCGCCAGATCCCTTCGATTTCGCTGGCCACGGTTTACAAGAACATCCGCACTTTTCTCCATCGCGGCATGCTGCGGGAAGTGAGCCTGCACCATGGCTCGCTGCGGGTGGAAACCAACCAGAAGCCGCACCACCACCTGGTCTGCGTGGAATGCAAGTCGATCGTCGACCTTGATGAAAACCGGCTGGAGCCGCTGCGGCTCAGCCAGAAAGTTCCTCGAGGCTTCGAGGTGAAACGCATCGCCGTGGATGTCCTCGGCATTTGTGAAGCGTGCTCCGCCAAGCGGGCACGAAGAAGTAAGAAATCTTGAATTCACATTACTTCAGGAGAGAAAAAGCATGTTAGCTGTTGGAGAGAAATTTCCTTCGTTCTCATTGAAAGCGACGGTCAGCACGGAGAAGAACCCGGACAAGGCCTTTAAGACCATCACTGACCTTGATTATCCCGGAAAGTGGAAGTTGTATTTCTTCTGACCCAAGGACTTCACCTTCGTCTGCCCCACGGAAATCGTGGGCTTTGGGAAATTGAACAAGCAGTTTCAGGAAAGAGACACGCAAATCCTTGGTGCCAGCATTGATTCGGAGTGGGTACACCACGCCTGGCGCACGCATCACGAGGACCTGAGGAACCTGCCTTTCCCCATGCTGTCCGACATCAAGCGCGAATTGTCGGAGCAGCTCGGCATCCTCGACACCAGGGAAGGCGTAGCTCAGCGCGCCGCATTTCTGGTCGATCCGGATGGCATTATCCGCTTTGTCTACGTCACCGATCTTTCAGTCGGCCGCAATCCTGACGAAGTGTTGCGAGTGCTCGACGCGCTCCAGACCGACGAACTCTGTCCCTGCAACTGGCACAAGGGCGAAGAAACGCTGAGCGTAGCGTAGAGAAGTCGTTGGTCGTTGGCCTTTCTTTTTACAGACCAACGACCAACGAGGCTTGGGTGTCTCAGCAATCGACGGAAGGTGATCTCATGACTCTCAATGATCTGCTGGAAACTGTTCCCGCCTACGCGCGGGATCTGAAACTGAATTTCTCCAGCCTGTTGCAGCAGTCGGCTCTGAACGAGCAGCAGACCTGGGGTACGATCGTCGCAAGCGCGGTCGCCTCGCGTAACGAAGAATTCACCAAAGCTGCGTTGGCCGAAGCGACCAATCATCTCTCGCCGCAGCAATTGGAAGCTGCCAAAGGCGCCGCCGCTATCATGGGGATGAACAATGTTTATTACCGCTTCCTGCACCTGACCTCAAATGAGAACTATCGCACCATGCGCGCCGGACTACGCATGAACATCATTCGCACCCATGGCGTCGACCCCCTGGATTTCGAACTGTGGTCCGCAGCTGTTTCTGCCATTAAGGGATGCGGAGCATGTGTCGACTCCCACGAGAAAGTTGTCCGCGAAAAAGGTATGAGCGAAGAGACAGTGCTGTCCGCCATTCGGTTGGCCTCAGTGATTCATGGTCTGGCGACGGTATTTGATGCCGAGCGAGTTGCCGTGAGCCAACCCGTCACGGCCTAGCTCGTCTGGGCCGAACTCGTTAATAGCGAAATCAGCGGCGGGAAGAAGATTCCCGCCGTTTTTATTACAATCAAGGCAGCGCGGGCAGCTGCGGTTCTGCCGCCAAGAAGCAACTATTTCCCTGCATGGATAAAACCATCCTGGTCACCGGAGGCGCCGGCTTCATCGGATCGAACTTCATCCTGCATTGGATGTCCCGTGAAACTGCTCCGGTCATCAATCTCGATAAGCTGACCTACGCAGGCAATCCGCACAACCTCGAACGGGTCACATTTAATCCGCATTATGAACTTGTGCAGGGCGACATTTGCGATCGTGAACTGGTGGATAGTCTGTTCGCTGAGCACCATCCGCGGGCGGTGGTGCACTTCGCTGCGGAGAGTCACGTGGACCGCTCCATCCATGGACCAGACGACTTCATCCGCACCAATGTGAACGGAACTTTTTGCCTGCTCGAAGCGGCGCGCTCTTACTGGAACAGCCTGGCGGATTCGGATAAAAACGCTTTCCGTTTCCTGCAAGTTTCTACCGACGAAGTCTTCGGCTCGCTCGGTGTCAATGATCCGCCATTCTGCGAGACCACTGCATATGCGCCGAATAGTCCGTATTCGGCCTCCAAGGCCGCTTCCGATCATCTGGTCCGCGCTTATCACCAGACCTATGGCCTGCCGACGCTGACCACGAATTGCTCGAACAACTACGGCCCGTTTCAGTTTCCCGAGAAGTTGATTCCGCTCATGATCCTGAACGCCCGCGGCGGCAAGCCGCTCCCGGTGTACGGCGACGGCCAGAATGTCCGCGATTGGCTCTATGTGGAAGATCACTGCGAAGCCATTTGCGCGGTTCTGGCACGCGGCCGGGTAGGCGAGTGTTACAACATCGGCGGCGGAAGTGAGAAGCGCAACCTGGAACTCGTGGAAACTATCTGTTCGTTGCTCGACGAACTCCGCCCTAAGGACCCGGTCGTACCACACCGTAAGCTCATCACATTTGTGAAAGACCGTCTCGGACATGATCGCCGTTATGCCATCGACGCAGGCAAAATCGAGCGCGAATTAGGATGGAGACCGCGCGAAAGCTTCGAAAGCGGTATCCGCAAGACCGTGCAGTGGTACCTGAAGAATCAGGAGTGGGTGAAAGAGGTCGTCGGGGGGAATTACCGTCAATGGATAGCGAAACACTACTCGACGTAGCGTCCGCATCTTGCCGGTCAAAAGTCATGGAAAGACTTCGCGTGGCCACGGCCACCAGGAAGCCGAATGGAGAAGCGGACCAACTATAAAGGCATCATTCTCGCGGGCGGATCGGGGACCCGCCTCTATCCCGCTACGCACGCCGTGGGCAAAAGCTTGCTGCCCGTATACGACAAGCCCATGATCTACTACCCGCTTTCCACGCTGATGCTAGCGGGCATCCGCGATATTTTGGTTATTTCCACCCCCGAAGACACTCCGCGCTTTGAGCAGTTGCTGGGAGACGGTTCTCAGCTTGGCGTGAAATTCAGTTATGCGGTTCAGAACAAGCCGCAAGGCATTGCCCAGGCATTCCTCGTAGGTCGTGACTTCATCGGCGGCAGTTGCTGTGCCTTGGTTCTGGGCGACAATATTTTCTATGGACACGATCTCGCGAAAGATTTGCTTGATGCCTCGCGGAAGACCCGTGGGGCACGCATTTTCGCTTATCCGGTAAACGACCCCGAGCGCTACGGCGTAGTCGAATTCAACGGCGATGGCAAAGCGCTCAGCCTCGAAGAAAAACCCAGGAAACCGAAGTCGCGATACGCCGTGACTGGCCTGTATTTCTATGATCAAGAAGTCGTGAAGATTGCCGAATCGCTAAAGCCCTCAGCCCGCGGCGAACTCGAAATCACCGATGTTAATAAAATTTATCTCGAACGCGGTCTACTCGAAGTGGTCGTCATGGGACGTGGCATGGCATGGTTAGACACCGGCACGCACGAAGCCATGATGGAAGCGTCGCTCTTCATTCAAACCATCGAGCGGCGTCAGGGGCTGATGGTCGCCTGTCCCGAAGAGATCGCCTATCGTTACGGCTACATCTCTGCCGAGCAGCTCGAAGCCACCGGCAACTCGATGAAGAACAATCAATATGGAGCCTATCTGCTGCAACTGCTCCGCGAAAAGGTATTCTGAGTGGCAACGGCGCAATCAGGTGTGACTGCAATGAAAGTGACGAAGACGTCGCTCCCAGGCGTGCTGATTCTGGAACCCCGCGTCTTTGGCGACGAGCGCGGCTTCTTTCTCGAGAGTTACAACGCGCAGAACATGTCCGAGATTGGAATATCCGAACAATTCGTACAAGATAATCACTCCTATTCTCAGAAGAATGTACTCCGTGGTTTGCACTACCAAGCCACTCGTCCGCAAGGAAAGCTGGTGCGCCTGGTGGTCGGAGAAATTCTTGATGTGGCGGTGGACATCCGCCGTAGCTCCCCAACTTTCGGGAAATGGGAAGCGGTGCGCCTCTCTGGCGAGAACAAGCGCATGCTTTGGATCCCACCTGGCCTCGCTCATGGTTTCCGTGTGCTCTCCGACAACGCTCACGTTCTATACAAAGCAAGCGGCTTCTACTTCCCTGACTTCGAACACACGATCCTCTGGAACGATCCCGACTTAAAAATCGACTGGCAACTCGAAGGCGATCCCATCGTCTCTTCGAAAGACCGCGCTGGAGTGCCGTTCCGCCGCGCCGAGCTATTCCCATAACTCAGGACGAACGAATGCGAGTTACCATTTTCGGCGCCGCCGGACTGCTGGGCAAAGCATTGATGCGCGAGTGGACCGGCGACGAGCTCACCGGGGTTGATGTACAGGACGGAGACATTCGCGATCCGCAACAAGCCATGGCGCTGGTCGAAAGATATCATCCGGACTGCATTGTGCTCGCCGCTGCCTACACCGACGTGGACGCTTGTGAATCCAATCCCGACCTGTGCTTTGGCGTGAACTGCAAGGGAGCAGTGAACGTTGCGCGAGCGGCCAAGAAAAGCGGATCGCGACTGCTCTTCCTGAGCACCGACTACGTTTTCGATGGCACGAAACGAACTCCGTACGAAGTAGACGATCCGCGGTCGCCGCGCAGCGTTTACGGACAGTCCAAAGCGGAAGCGGAATTGCAGTTACGCGACATTCTTCCGCAATGCTGCATCGTGCGCACTTCGTGGATGTTCGGAAGCGGAGGGAAATCTTTTCCCGACACCATTCTCAAATTGGCGGAGAGCCGCTCGGAGCTTGAGGTGGTCGACGATCAGCGAGGCTGCCCGACCTACGCCCCCGACCTCGCCCGTGCCCTGATGCAATTAGCTCATGCCAACGCCGAAGGTATTGTGCACGCCACCAACAGCGGCGACTGTTCCTGGTTTGATCTTGCCCGGGAAACGATTGCGCTCGTCGGCCTCAAGACCACAGTACGTCCAACTACCAGCGAGAAGTTCATCCGTCCCGCTGAGCGCCCCAAGTATTCGGTGTTGTCTTCTACAAGTTTGCAGAAATACGGAATCGCCATGCCCACCTGGCAAGACGCCCTACGCCGCTACATGCGGGAACGAAACTCTTCCCTCTGACGTATCCAGTTGTACAACCCGTACCAAGTTCTGCAATCCCACTCCGTCTTTACTCGCGGGATAATGCCGGGTCCTTGTTCGCAGGAGCCAAAATCCGCAAACAATCTGCCTGAGGAGAAATATGGCCAGCGCACCGGAACTGATACGCAGCAAACGCCGCCTGGAACAGCTTCGCTCGGGAGCACAAGATCGCCGTTCCCAGGCGCGCGCTGAGGGAGTGCTCGCCCGCATCGAGAACGCTACCTACGAGATTATGCGCAAACACGAAAAGAAATCGGCCTGACGATGCCCTCGCGAGAACAGATCATAGAGCCCTTGGCGCTGACAGCCCAATCAATAGAAATCTGAGCAACTCAGATAAAACCCGCAGCGTGGACAACTCAGCTTGCAGCGATGCTCCTTCAGCTGAGCTGAGCAGTTCGGACAGAAACTCGCAGCGTTTCCGGCGGGCGTAGGTGTCGGTTGTAGGCCGTCATCGGTTCTCGCGGCATCGGGCAGCCGGCTTTGCTCGGCCATCTCGTGAAGAGTAGCGCGACACAAAGTCGGATGCAATGGGATAGATGCTGTCTAGGAAATAAACGACCCTGTTAGGCTGCCCTCTGAGCCCCTGCCGGTAAGTTGCTATTCCACGAGTCTGCCGTAAGAAGCCAGGCTCCCAAGCGCCGCCACGCATGAACAAACTTGCCACGGTCGGCGACCATGGTGCCGTTTTCATTGCGCACAAGCAGGCTGTAGCGGCCGATCTCGACAGCCATATCTCCCGAATAGTCCACCCGGATCGTTTCCATGCGGAGGTCCTGATATCCCAGATCACTATATTGCCGAAGCACGTACTCGATGCCGTGCCGGCCCTGGGCCGCGTCGCGATTCGGCGGCATGAACATGCCGTCAGAGGCGAACAGGGCGGCAACGTGATCGTAGTTCCCGGTGTTGAAGGCGGTGCAGTAATCCTGGGTCAGTCCGCGGATCGTGGATTCCACGTCCAAGAACGGGGTGGAATTCGGCACACTACTAACTGTCGGCCGGTACATCGTACTACCTCCTGGGGGCAGGGCTAAAAACGTGGCGTTCTCTTCGGCCATTGACGAGTGACGCCGAGGTGTTGGGAAGCATTCTACTCCAAAAGCTTGTGGACGGGTTGTGTGCAAAACGGGAAAAATTTTCTGGGCGAGGGAAACGTTGCACACTCGCGGTATGATTAGCTGCGAATGAAAGTTGAATCCTCGATTTCTTTCGAAGCACGCCGGGCGCGGGGGTGAACAGCAATGTACTTTGAGCAGTTTTACCTGGGATGTCTGGCGCACGCTTCGTACATGTTGGCTTCAGGCGGAGAAGGCGTCGTCGTCGATCCTCAGCGGGACGTGGATCTCTACCTCGAGGCGGCCGAAAAGAATGGCGTCAAGATCCGGCATATTTTCGAGACTCACCTGCACGCCGACTTTGTCTCTGGGCATAAAGAACTCGCCGCCCGCTCCGAGGCCAGCATCTACATCGGAACGAAGGCCGGCGCGACCTTTCCTCATATTGATGTCGAGGAGGGTTTCGAACTGCGGTTCGGGAATGCCCGCATTTCAGTTCTTGAGACGCCCGGCCACACTCCGGAAAGCATCTGCCTAGTGGTCAGAGATGAGGCGAAATCGCCGCGAACATGGGCGGTCCTGACCGGCGATACTTTATTCATCGGGGATGTTGGGCGTCCGGACCTCTCGAAGAACCATACCCCTCAACAACTGGCGGCGCTTCTTTACGACAGCTTGCACGAGAAGTTGATGAAGCTCCCGGATGACGTTCTGGTGTATCCCGCTCATGGCGCCGGTTCGCTGTGCGGACGCAATATGCGCGCGGAGCGCAGCTCCACGATTGGGACCGAACGGCTCACCAACTGGGCTCTGCAGATCAAAACTCGCCAGGAGTTTGTGCAACAGCTTACGAGCAATCTTCCCCCGCGTCCGGATTATTTCTTGCAGGATGCGGAGATGAACCGCGAGGGCGCCTCCACGCTCGCCGAGTTGGCGCCGTTGAAACCGATTTCACCCCTAGAGTTGAAAACCTTGCTCGATCATGGCGTGATCGCGCTCGACGTTCGTCCCGGCGACGAATTTGCATCCGGACACATTCCTGGCGCAGTCAACGTCCCGCTCTCCGGCCAGTTCGCTTCCTGGGCGGGAACCATCCTGGGCCTGAAGTCTCGTCCGGTGCTGGTCGGCGATTCAGCCGAGCAGATCGCCGAAGCGCGGATGCGGCTGTCGCGCGTCGGAATCGAAGACGCGCGCGGCTATCTGGACGGGGGAGTGCGGGCCTGGAAGGAATCTGGACTGCCCACCACCGAAGTGCAGCAGATCAAAGTAGAGAGTCTGGAGGAAAGCATCCGAAGCGGTTTGGCTGTGCTGGACGTTCGTCGCCAGCCGGAATGGCAGGCCGGCCACATCGCCGGGGCAACTTGGTGGGCGCTCGACAAATTCAACGCGGCGCTTCCGCCGCTTGATCTTGACGCTGCGCTAGCCGTCCATTGCAAGAGCGGATATCGCAGCATCATTGCTTGCAGCCTGCTGCAGCGCGCTGGATTTGAGAAGATCGTCAATGTAGTCGGAGGCTTTGACGCCTGGCAACAGGCGCAGTTGCCCTCCGTCGTCGATGAACCCGCGTCTACCTCATGACGGGATTGCAAGGGCGAACCCGCAAACACACTTTTCCCCAGATGTCTTTCCTCGCATGATGTTTCTCGGGACTTCCACGTCCATTTAGCCGAAAGACTCCACGATCTCGCGGGAAAACAGTATGCCGGGTAATCAGGAGTTTATTCCGGACAGGAGACGTTATCTGCGCCACAAGGTGCACACGCCTGCCTTCGCGAGCTTCGATGGAGTTACTGGCGGCATGATCCTTGATCTCAGCGAGCAAGGCATGTCGATGCAGACCGAAGCTGTTCTCGAGCCACAGCGGCGGGTCCAACTCAAACTCAATCTTCCCGATCCCGCTGTATATCTGGAAACTACAGGCTATGTCGCCTGGGCCGATGCCCTCGGCCGCGCCGGAGTACGTTTTTCCGATCTTCCCGACGATGCCCGGCAACGACTCCGGGACTGGCTTACGTTGAACGACAGTGCTCCCAGCCGCAAAGCTCCCAAACTGAACCTTATGCAGCCGGCGTTAACCCCGCTCGGCTTTCGTCCTAAGGAAGGACGAGAGGCGCTGGAGATCAGCCTGGAAGCAGGCTCGGCTTCCGATAGAAGGCCAAGTCCGAGTTCCACCACCACCCAATACGAATTCAATCCACTTGGTCCGGACCTGAATTCCGCGCTCCGGCTTATCGGTGAACGAGCCCGCTCGCTCACCCGCGGCACCGGAGCCGCCATTGCGCTGGCTCGCAACGGATCGATGATCTGTCGCGCGAGTGTGGGCGCGAACACGCCGGCTCTGGGCTCTCGGCTAGACGTTAATCTTGGTTTCTCGGGCGAGTGTATCCGCAGCGGCCGGGCGCTACGCTGTGACGATTCGGAAACTGATCCCAGGGTTAACCTGGATACCTGCCAGCTTCTGCGCGTCCGATCAATCCTGGCTGCGCCTATTCAGTACGAACGGGACATTATTGGTCTGCTCGAAGTGTTCTCGCCTCAAACATTCGCATTTGATGAAGGCGATGTTGCGGTGGCCGAGCGACTGGCGCAGACCGTGCTCCTCGCCTTGAGCCAAATGGCGGCTTTAGGGCGCAGTTAAGACGCGCTGCAATGTATCCAATGTTCAGCGTTAAGATTTCGAACCTAGCATTTCCCGCTCGCGCAACTTGTAACGCTGCAATTTCCCGGTTGCGGTTTTCGGTAATTCTTCCACGAACTCCACCCAGCGCGGACGCTTGAAATTTCCTAATCTCTCCCCAACCCATTCCTGTAACTGCCGCACGAGTGCGTCATCTGCGGCATACTCGGAATTGAGGACCACGTAGGCTGCTGGCCGCAGAAGCCCGTCTCCATCCTCACGTCCGACCACTGCGGATTCCTGCACCGCTGGATGAGCTGCCAACACACTTTCCACTTCCATGGGACTGACGTAGCTCCCACTGACTTTAAACAAGTCACCGCTTCGTCCTGCAAACCACAAATAGCCTTCCGCGTCCTGCCAATATCTGTCACCCGTACGAAACCACTCGCCTTGAAATGCGGCCTTCGTCTTGTCGGGCTGCTCCCAGTAGCCGGCGCAAAGTGAGTCGCCTTTAATCAGCAGATTGCCAATCTCGCCTACCGGAACGGGTTGATCCTGCTCATCCACGATCCTGACCTCGTAGCCGGGTATCACCTTCCCGCTCGAACCCGGACGTACTTCGCCCGGCAGGTTGGAAGTCACCATGTGAAGATTCTCCGTCGAGCCCAGCGCATCCAGTATCTCGATCTCAAATCTTTCCTTAAAGCGATGAAACAATCCGGCCGGCAAGGCTTCACCGGCCGAGATCGCATGCCGGATACTGGAGAGATCGAAATCATTTCCAGTGCCTCGCCGGTAAGCGAGCAACGCCGCGTAATTAGTCGGTACGGAGAAAAACAGCGTTGGACGGTAGCGCTCGATGTTGGCGTAGATCCCCGCTGGCGTCGGACGCTCGGGGGAAAGAATGCTGGTGGCGCCAAAGGCCAGTGGAAAATATCCGGCATTCCCCAATCCATAGGCAAAGAAAAGGCGCGCCACACTGTAACAGCGGTCAGATTCAGTCATGCGAAGGATGTTGCGCGCGTACAACTCCGAACACACCACCATGTCGTGGTGCAAATGTACGCACCCCTTGGGAGGCCCGGTACTTCCCGAGGAGTACAGCCAGAAGGCAACGTCATCCTTGCTGGTGGGTTCTGGGGCCAAGTCGGGTGACGCGTCCGCCGTCAACTCGCGAAAGCTATGGGAGCCATCCGATTCACCAACCACGATCACATGCTGCAGGTAGGGAAGCTTGCTTTTAGGAATCCGCTCTACCTGCGGCAGCAGAGCTTCACTCACAAACATGACCCTGGCCCGCGAGTCATTCAGGATGTATTCGTGTTCGGCAGATTTAAGCAGGGTGTTCGTAGGCACCGCGATGGCGCCGCTCTTAATCGCGCCGAAAAAGCAGTAGAGAAATTCAGGACAATCCAGAAGCAGCAGGCTCACCCGCTCTTCTCTTCGAACTCCGAGCCTCCGCAAGGCGTTGCAGAGGCGGTTGGTGTTTTCCAGCAGTTCTCTATAAGTGACCTGTTGCTCGCCGCATTCAACCGCTGTCCGGTCGCCTCGCCCTTCGTGAATATTGCGGTCCACAAAGTAAGTGGCGACGTTGAATTGTTCCGGCATGCTGAGCATTCGGACGCTTCATCCATGTTGCTATTGAATCTCGCCTTGAGCAGAGCCGAAGTTGATCCGAGTCCCGCGCGTCAGGCCCACGGTCCTTCCGGGTTCAACCTCGCGCAATCCGCGAGCTGGGACTACCACCATCCAGACTACGGATGAGAGATTCTTCAATCCCAGCACGGAGGGATCCCGCGGATTGCAATCCACCTGAGCCACTACTCCATTTCCGGAATTGGCCCGCAGTCCCGGAATCTCCGGTTCCTTTAGCAAGGTTCCGACCGGCAGAGAATATCGGCGGCTCCCTACAATCAAAAATCGATCATTCGAAATCGCGGCAGATCCCGCCGCCGGTGAGGCCGGCAGCAGCACTTTGGGAACATCGAGCTGCGCTGCCCGGTGTACTTCGGCAACGGGATCGTGATGACGAAGAGTTCCCGTCGCCAATATGCTTTGGCCGAGCGCCGCCGGATTGGGAGACAGTTCACGAGCTTTGAGGATCGCCGCTCCCAGGCAGGCGTAGGCAAGAAGGCCGACCACCAGGCCGGCTGTCCCCGGAATCGAATCCCAGAGACCATGCACGGTCGCCGCGCACAAATATCCGATGCCGAGAATCTTCCAGCGTTTGGTAGGCTTCATTGCCGCCAGCCCGATGAAATATCCGAGGTAACCGCTGTACGCAATGTGTCCCGAGCTTCCGTGGAGTCCGCGATACAGGACTTGCTGCAGCCCGGCAGCACTGGCCACGGTGTAGGTCTTTATGATTTCAACCCCTGAGCCGGTATTGACCGCGACGGTGTTTACCGAAGAGGCGAAAGTTGCAAGATTGTCGACTATATTGTTGTGTAGATACTGGAACATGGTCTCCACGAATGCAAAACCGGTAGCAGAGGCAGTCCCGATAATGATTCCGTCCAGCGGCTCGCGCACTGCGAATGTCTTCCGCGAGTCTCCCGAGGCTTTCATCCCAAAATACAGCGCTGCTAACACGGGGAGCGCCTTTACCAACTCTTCCATCATCCCCGCCCCGAAGAAATAGGAGATGAAAGTCGTCAGCAGAGGAGCGTTGTCCGGAGCTTCACCGGGAAGCACTTTTCGGAAAATGAAGAAGAAGGGGTCCATCAGCGGAGACTGCATGAAAATCCCGGTGAAGACTGCGCTGCCCGCGAGCACGTACCATGGCATCTTCTTTCCGCAGGCGCGGTAGGTGAAATAGAATGCCGCACCGTACAGGAAGATACCGAGGAGCCACAAGCTCGGCGACAGGTTGAAATCGACGTTTTGTACACTCTTCTTAAGCGGATCAATGTACACGGTCACGGTCGTTGGGATTTGGATCGTGAACAGAAAAGCCAAACCTAGTACGACGGTGACCAGGATGGGCCATAGAGCCGGCGTTTTCGCCAATTGCGACCACTTCGAATACAGAGGTATGAGTTGGGAGCGGGTGGGAAGGGAAGTTTCGATCATCTCGCCACCGGGTCGTTTAGGCATGTTCTCATCTCCTGAAGGACGCCGACATAGGCCTTGTGAAGCGTCAGACGTGCGGCGGAATAGTACGCCAAATCGGGCAATACGGGCAAAACAATTCGGGCTGGTAGAGCCCTCTAGACTGGTTTGCCGCCACAACTGGACCAAGCAAGCGCCTAGAGCGTCTGTAGGTGTGCTGCTGGGCGTTCATCATGTAAGGCGCGTTTTACGGAGGAATATTACCGACCGAGGCCACTTGCCGGAGGGTTGCAGGTAAAATCTGTTCAGTCGCCGTACACCATACTGATACTGATGGACGTTCTTAAACACCTCTTTGAGCAACATTTCGGCCGGCCGGTCGAGCGGGTGCTGCCGCTGCAGGGCCAGTTGGGCGGTTCGGGGCGTACCATTCTGCGACTCTCGAGCCGGGATCTCAGCGCCGTCGGCATTCTGCATAGTGTGCCGGAAGAGAACCGGGCTTTTCTGGGATTCTCCCGGCACTTCCGCGGCCATGGGCTGCCCGTGCCAGAAATCTATGCGGAAGATTTAAGCCACGGCGCTTATCTCGAACAGGACTTGGGGGAAACGACACTGTTCGAGTTTCTCTCGAACAATCGCGACGGCGGCAACATTGCCCTACCGGTAGTGGAAGCGTATCGCCAGGTAGTGGAATTTCTGCCTCGGTTTCAAGTCGAGGCTGGCCGTGATCTGAATTACAAACTCTGCCATCCACGGGCCAGCTTCGATCGCCAGTCCATTGCGTGGGACTTGAATTACTTTAAGTATTATTTCCTCCAGCTAGCCGGCATCCCCTTCAATGAACAAGCGCTCGAAGACGACTTTGGCCGGTTGACCAAGCTTTTGTTGGCCGCACCCCGCGATTACTTTCTCTACCGCGATTTCCAATCACGCAATGTCATGTGGCAGGGCGATAAGCCCTTTTTCCTGGATTACCAGGGTGGCCGCAAAGGCGCGCTGCAATATGACGTCGCGTCTCTTTTGTACGACGCGAAGGCTGATCTTCCGCCGGAGCTGCGCCTGGAGTTGGTCAATCACTATCTCGATGCTCTTGCCGGGTTCGTCCAAATTGATCGCGAACAGTTCATGCAGCACTACTATGCTTATGTTTACGTGCGAATAATGCAGGCGCTGGGCGCGTATGGATTTCGTGGTTTTTACGAACGCAAACCTCACTTTCTCCAGAGCGTGCCGTACGCGCTGAAAAACCTGCGCTGGCTGCTGCATAACGTCAGCCTTCCGATTGCGTTGCCGGTGCTGACGGAAGCATTCACTAGCATGCTCGCGTCGGACAAACTGCAGAGCCTGGCTTCCGAAACAGAATTAGAGAAAGTGCAACCGGCGTCCGATACGGGAAGTTTGACGGTACGAATTTTCAGTTTTTCATTCCACCGCAAGATGCCGCAGGACGAGACCGGGAATGGCGGCGGGTTCGTCTTCGACGGTCGCAGCATCCCGAATCCCGGACGCCAGGAACGCTTCAAAGAGCTGACCGGCAAAGACGCGCCGGTGATTGAGTATCTGAATCAGCAGGAGAGAGCGCGCCAGTTTTTGCGGAATGCCATCTCGCTGGTAGACGCCAGCGTGAGCAATTATCAGGATCGCGGCTTCCAGAGCCTGATGGTTTCGTTCGGCTGCACCGGCGGACAGCATCGCTCGGTATATTTGGCGGAGCAGGTAGCGAAACATTTGCGTGCCCGGAACGGAGTGGAGGTGGTGGTGCGGCACCTGGAGTTGGAGAAGATGAGTAAATGAAAGCCATGATTCTGGCTGCCGGGCTGGGCACGCGCTTGCGTCCGCTGACTGATCATCGTCCCAAAGCGCTTGTAGAAATTGCCGGCCGCCCGCTGTTGGAGGTCACCCTCTCCCGTTTAAGCAGCTTTGGTATTCGCGAGGTGATCATCAACCTGCACTACCTTGCCGGGATGGTTCTCGACTACTTGAAAGCCAAGCAAAACTTTGGCATGCGTATAGAAATCTCTCATGAGGAGATCCTGCTCGATACCGGAGGAGGCCTGAAAAAAGCGGCATACTTTTTTCTTGAGGAACCGGACAATCCGTTCATTGTGTACAATGTCGATGTCATCAGCTCTATTGATCTCGGGCGCATGGTGAAATTTCATGTTGATCGTCAGGCGCTTGCCACGCTGGCGGTGCAAGACCGGGAGAGTTCGCGGCGCCTGCTCTTCGACGAGCAGCTCCAACTTTGCGGCCGGCGATCCGAGCGTGATCAGAAAGATGATTTTGTCCGAGATTCGCCGCAAGTGCAGGCGCTCGCGTTCTCCGGCATTCATGTGATTTCGCCTCGCATTTTTTCACTGATGGGAGAAGAACGTGTTTTCTCCATCATTGATTCCTATTTGAATCTTGCTGTGCGACGAGAAAAAATCCTAGCCTTTCGGGCGGACGAATATTATTGGCGCGACCTCGGTCGACCCGAAAGTGTGTTGCAAGCTACCCAGGAATTGAGACGAGAAGCTCTCTTGCCGCAGGATTTACTACGCTGAGCCGGCGCAGCAGTCCTATGCGATCGTGCAGTTTCAGTTTTTCATGAGCCCTTCCTGAACGTACAGTCATCTCAAACAAAAACAGTTCCCGGACCGCCGGAACTCTACAGGATAAACGTGCATGCCCGATCAGACACAGTCACCTGATTTTATCGATGGACTCTATGGAAAGTTGATTGAAGGAGGAATCGGCTACTTCTTTCCCTCGGTAAGCTTTCAGTCGCTCGAGCCTGATCCGCGTCTCAGTCAAGATCTAATCGCCCAGGAAACTGGCGGTACCTCAGTGGTCATGAATTGGCTCGGATCTCGGTATTCGTTGACGCGAGAGGAGCCATTCTCTGAATCCGAGATAAAGCTATTGAGGAGTATCGGAGCAGTCTTAGATTCTCGGTACCGGATGATCGGGGAAGCCACTCGCGTCGAACAGCGATTCGAACTCTTTCGCGGCTTACCTGAGGATCGGTATGTTTCGGCCTACATCGACCGCGCACCTTACAACGAGCCAGTGTGGAAGGAACCGGATCGAATGGAAGACGCGATTGAGGTGCTTCGCATGAGCTCGCTCAGCACCTACGAAAACCGGCGTATCTCGACTGGCGCGCTTCTCTTTGGAAATAGTCCAGACCCGTGCCACGAGCTACCTGGCAACCCCTCTGGTGCGTTGCGTTACTCTCCGGCTCTGACTTCTATCCGCAGTTTCTATCGCCTGTGTGATGGACTCCAAACCCTGGCTCTGGTTGACCAGGCCGGGTTCCTTGTGGAGATTGTCGATGTTGAGCAGTGGGCTCAGCCTTACTCAGGTATCCCTCTACCGGTGCCTAGTCCCGCACGATATCAAACTCATAGTCGGGCCACATTGTGCGGGGGCCATGTTTGCATGATCCTCCCCCCCCAATGGAGAAATGAAGATTATTGCCGATGGTGTGCAGGTCTTCCGCTTCTGGGATGGTCGATGGAGGCTCACAGATGCCGAGCGGAAGTACAATCTGTGGACCGCAGCCATCGGTAATTTGGAACTTGCAGAACGCCTATTTCGTGCCGCGCTCAACTTGGCGGAAGACCGTCGTGGCGGATTGTTGGTGGTTCTCGATGACCCTGGCGCTGCAAGGAAGTTAGTTTCAAGGACTGATCTACTTGCCTCCCTGCCTGATCGCGGTCAAGATCCTGTCGCCGGTACGAAGGACCAGCTGCATTATCTATTGCACCGGAAGCGTGTGCTCGATATCCCGATCACAGTTTTGGAGACGATCGCTCGAATCGATGGTGGAATTGTACTGGACCAGGATTCCAATCTATTGGCGTTTGGGGCCATTCTACGGCATCAGGACTTGTTTGATCTGCACCCGGAAAATATTGAAGGAGGCCGCACGACGGCCGCAATTGCTGCCTCGCGGTTTGGGAGTGTTCTAAAAGTCAGCGAAGATGGATTAATCTCGTTCTTTCGGAACGGTAAATGCATCTGGGATGTATGAACTTTGTATGAACTTTGCGGCACGCGCCAACCGCACTTCGCTTGTCCTCGCTGTTAGGATGGGCAGCGTCTGCCTCGGCCCCTCTCGCGTATTGATCTTGCCGTTGCGGTGGATGGCTACGGCGCGCTAGATTGCGGCCTCTGCCGGTTCCGGGAACACAGGTTCCGAGTCCGCGTCCTGCTCTGAAGCTGGCACCCGCGTCTTCGCCACCAGCATGTAGATGGACGGCACTACGAACAGCGTAAAGCATGTTCCAATAATCATGCCGCTGACCAGCATGATTCCGATGCTGTTGCGCGCCCCCGCTCCTGGTCCCCTCGCAAGGACCAGCGGGAAATGACCGAGTACGGTCGCCGCCGTCGTCATCAGGATCGGCCGCAACCGCGTGCCAGCCGCTTCGACGACCGCGGCCAGCTTTTCAATCCCTCTCTCTTGCAGATGGTTTGCAAACTCCACAATAAGAATGCCGTTCTTTGAGATCAGGCCGACCAGCGTTATCAGCCCGACTTGGCTGTATATGTTCAGAGTCGTCAACCCCATGAAGGAGAACAGCAGCGACCCCGAAATCGCCAGCGGAACCGAGCCCGCGAGAATAATGAAAGGATCACGGAAGCTCTCGAACTGCGCCGCCAGAACCAGATAAATTAGGATCGCGGATAACAGGAAGGTGCTGAGAAACTTGCTGCCCTCAACCCGGAGCTGTCGCGATTCGCCGGCGTAGTCAACAGTGAAGCCTTGCGGCAGGATCGTCTTGGCCTCGTCCTCAAGCATGCGGAGCGCCTGGTCCAGCGGCACTCCCGGCGGGATCACCCCCTGTATGCGCACCGCGTTGAGCTGCTGAAATTTCTTCAGTTCCCGCGGCTCGGTCGTGGTTCGCAGGCTGGCGAAAGTCGACAGCGGCACCAGCTTATTCTGCGATCCAGTGATGTAGATCTGTGAAAGTTGCTCGGGCGTTAAGCGCTCCGCGCGCTTCACCTGCGGAATGACCTTGTAACTCCGGCCCTGAATGCTGAAGCGATTGACGTAGTTCCCGCCGAGCAGGGTGGAAAGGTCCTGGCCGGCTTGGCTCAGGTCAACCCCTTGAGAGCGGAGTTTATCGCGGTCGAACACGACTTCGGCCTGCGGCTGGTCGAACTTCAGATCGGAGTCAGCGTAGATGAATAGACCACTGGCAAAGGCCTTCCCTACAAGCTGCTTGGCGAAGGCAACAAGTTGCTGCGGCTCGGCCGGAGAGGCGATCACGAAATCAACCGGGAAATCTCCTCCTCCAGGCAACGGCGGCGGAGTCAGCGGGATCACGCGGATGCCCGCGATCTTCGACAGCGGCCCCGTGGATTCGAGCAAAAGTTGCTGCGCGGTCTTCTTGCGCTCGCTCCACGGTTTGGTCACCATGCCGCCAAATCCGCCGGTCGGGGACGTGATCTGGAAGATACTTTGGCTCTCGGGGAACGCATGATAGACGTCGTAGACTTGCTTCGTGTAAAGGTTCGTCTGATCGATGGTCGAGTTGGGGGACGCTTGGATAACTCCGAAGACCACGCCTTGATCCTCGGCTGGCGCGAGTTCGCGCTGCGAAAACATATAGAACGGAACGATGAGCAGGACGACAATCGCCCACAACGTGAGAACGACGGGCCGGTAGCGGAGCGTCCCGGCGAGGTTCTGGGTGTAAAACTGTCGTACGCGCTCGAAGCGACGATTGATAATGCCCGCAAAGCCGCGCTCGGTGGCTCCCGCCCGCAGCAACTTCGATCCCATCATCGGGGAGAGCGTCAGGGCAACCACTCCGGACACGATGACCGCCCCGGCGAGAGTGAACGCGAACTCGCGGAATAACGCCCCCGTTAATCCGCCCTGAATACCGATCGGCGCATAGACCGCAGCGAGCGTGATGGTCATCGAGATGATCGGGCCTACCAACTCGCGGGCGGCATCGAGGGCAGCCCGTAGCGGAGTCTTGCCCATATGAATGTGCCGCTCGACGTTCTCCACCATCACAATCGCGTCATCTACCACCAGACCGACCGAAAGCACGATGGCAAGCAGGGTCAGCAAGTTGATGGTGAAACCAGCCACGAGCATCAGGAAGACGGCACCAATCAGAGAAATTGGGATGGCGACGACAGGAATGAGTACCGAGCGCATCGAACCCAGGAAGAGAAAAATAACTATGATCACAATCAGCAGGGTCTCGGTCAGAGTCCTAAGCACCTCGTTGATGGCGTCTTGGATGTACGCGGTCGAGTCATACGGGATGCCAACCTTCATCCCCGTGGGTAACTGGGCTTGAATGCTTGGGATTGCCGCGCGTACGTTCTTGATCACTTCCAGCGAATTAGCGGTCGGAAGCACCCAGACTCCCATAAACGTCGCGGTCTCACCATTGAAGCGGACTTCCGAATCGTAGTTCTGCGCGCCAAGCACCACGTCCGCGATCTCTCCCAGGCGAACGATAGTCCCCTTATCCTGCTTCACCACAAGTTGGCGGAATTCTTCCGGCGTGCTCAGGTTGGTGTTGGCCACCAGGTTGACTGAAACCATCGATCCCTTGGTACTTCCGAGGGCCGAAAGATAGTTGTTTCGTGCCAACGCGTCTCGCACTGCGGCCGGCGAAATGCCGAGCGCCGCCATCTTGTCGGGCTTCAGCCAAATTCGCATCGCGAAGGTACGGTCGCCGAGAATGTCCGCACGCTGGACACCGCTGATCGCACTCAGCTTGGGCTGCACGACCCGCGTCAGATAATCGGTGATCTGGTTTTGATCGAGATCGCTTGAGGAGAAGCCCAGATACATCGCCGCGAACTGATTGTCCGCGGTCTGGAGTTCGATGACCGGGGCCTCGGCTTCGGGTGGCAGATCATTGCGGACCTGAGCCACCTTGGCCTGGATTTGAGTAAGTGCCGCATTGGTGTCGTAGTTGAGCTTCAGGTGCACGGTGATGGTGCTGAGACCCTGAGCGCTCGAAGATTCCATGTAGTCGATGCCGTCGGCGCTGGCAATCACGCGCTCCAGCGGCGTAGTGATGAAACCGCGCACCAGGTCCGCATTGGCGCCCACGTAGGTTGTCGAGACCTGTACCACTGCAATGTCGCTGCGTGGGTACTGGCGCACACTTAGCGAGCGGATGGACTGCAGCCCGGCGATCAGGATTACCAGGCTGACGACAATCGAGAGAACCGGCCGCTTGATGAAAAGATCCGTGAACTTCATTCGCTGTCCCGTTTAACTGTCTTCAGGCTTGGGAGCCGGATTATTGTCTGGTTTGACCTTGTTGTTGACTTGGACGGCAGCGCCGTTGCGCAGTTTGAATACGCCCGAGCTAACGACTTCATCGCCCGGCTTCACCCCCGAGACCACTGCGACCTGGTCACCGCGCGACCCTTCCACTTTGACGAACTGCTGACGCACTCCACGATAGGTCTGCCCCTTCTGGTCCTTAAGATCGGTAATGACGAACACCGAATCACCATACGGCGCATAGCTGATCGCGGATGCCGGCAGGGTGATTACTTGCCGGTTGGCGCCCAACCCTACATCTACCTGAACAAACATACCGGGCTTCAATTTCCCAGCCGGATTTGAGAGGGTCGCTTGCACTTGAACGTTCCGCGTCCCTTCGTCGACCACAGAATTGAGAGCTGTAACGCGTCCAGTGAAGACCTGACCTGCGAGTTCTTCTGCGGTGATGCGCAAGTTACTGCCGACTCGCACTTGGCCGCCCGCCTGCTGGGGCACGCCGAAATTCACATAAATCGGGTTAAGAGCCTGGAGCGGAACCACTGGGCTGCCCGCAGAAAGATACTGCCCGAGGTTGACCTGGCGGATTCCCAGGACGCCTGAAAATGGCGCGCGGATTGTCTTCCGCGCAATTGTGGCGCGGATCTCCGCAACGTTTGCTTCCGTCGATCTTTGCTGAGCCGAGGCTTGGTCATATTCCACTCGGGAAATGACGCCTTCATTCACCAGTTGTTGCATGCGGGTAAAATTCACACTCGCGAGATCGCGCTGCGCCTCAAGCGCTGCCAATTGAGCCCGTTCCTGCCGCGTGTCGAGTTCAACGAGCACATCCCCGGCGCGCACGGATTGGCCGGATTCGAAATTGATTCGCTCGACGCTGCCCGGAAGATCTGCGCTTACCGTAACGCCTTGCACCGCCTCCATCGTTCCGATGACGTTCATCGTCGCCGGCCACTGGTCCTCTTGCGCTACGATACTGGTGACGGCTTCTGGTGGTGGCTGAAATGCACTCGCATGCACAGCCGACTGAACCTGCTTGAACTTTATGAAGCCCAAGGCCGTGAGGAGTACTACCGTCACGCCCAGCATCAAAATCATTCTTTTTGCCATTAACATCCCCTTAGGCTTAAGCACAGCATTTGGGCACGATTTGTGCCTCCTGCCAAACATCAACATTCAATTGTCAAATCCAACACAGCCACTAATCCGCTGCATCCATAGATTAAGCGTTAAGCGCTTAAGCAATGAGTGGCGCTTCTCAGAGTGCAACCCTTGGTCGGCTATCTCATTGAAGCGGAACTGCGTGCTAACGACGCTGCCACTTTAGAGTTCATAGATGAGATTTGATTCACGACTTACGCGGAAGGATTCGGGGTAATTCGGTCAGGCCAATTTAATTAGATGCAAACTTTTGTCACAAAACCTTAACAGTTTCTGATCACCTGCCGCCGCGAAGGGCTGTTCGTCTACAGCTAGGCTACCGCGGAACCTTATTCTGCAGCCTTCGTCGCCAATGTCTCGACTAGCGCGATGTTTTGCAGCAATCCCTGCGGCAGACCATGCCGTTTCTGCAGATACTCGGAACTGTTGTACGAGAGCCAGATCTTTCCCTGAGCATCTTCCCAGATCAAAATCTTCATCGGGAGGTCGATGGCGCTACTGGGCGCAGCCAGCATCAGGGGAGTGCCAGCTTTCGGGTTGCCGAAGATTAACAGCTTGGTGGGAGGCATTTTCATTCTCACCTTTTCCGCTTCTCCACTGTGGTCGATCAGGGCAAACAGCGTGACTCCTTTGGATTGCAGAATGTTCTTGAGCCTATCCACCGTCTGCTCGACCGAGTGATTGCTCGGCTTGTCAATGATTCCATTGTTTGTGGGTGGAACCATGGATACCTCCTCATTGTTTTAGCGATGCAGCATTCGGGCCGCTCGGAGCGGGGACGCCCTAAAACGCAGAAATAAGCCTACAGCCCATCAGAAATCACGGCGGATCCTCTCGTCGCCGTTCCATGCGCCCGCGTGATGCGAATGAGGCCCACTCCGAGGCTTCGGATGGCGGCAGCGAGAAACAGTACGCCGACGTGCGCCAGATTCATCAAGCCATTCGGCTGTACGCGGCCCTTCTGGCCAGTGCGTCCGCTGGGATCTGTAACTCAATCTTGTAGTCCTTGCCTTCCCATCGATTCTCGTCCACCCAGAAAAACGTGAATCGAATCGGCGCTTTCTGCTCAGGCGGTGTCAGGTCAACAAACTCGACACCGACTCCCGTAGCTCTCGAGCGGATATCGGTCGAATGCTGCCATTCGTCCCCCGTCCAATGCAGCAAAAACGGAGAGTTTGCTTGTATGCGCAGGCGGGCGCCACCGTCGGCTGTCGTTATCTGACGATTGAATTTCCACACCTCAATTGGCTCGTGCTCCACGCTGCCGCTTGCATATCGTTCCGATACCGGTTCGACCAGATCGAATACCTTCCTGTCAGCAGCAGAGCGCTGTAGTTTCAGGTATTCGGCATGAGCCCACAGCAGAGGTGTGACAGCGCCGGTCTCTCCGCCCAGGCGAAGATGTTTGGACGGCAGGTCGGGAGCATCCCAGATTTGCTCGGGAATGAGTCCAATCCCCTGGGCAAATTTCTCAAGCGCGCTGAGATACGGACCAGCATCCCGGTGAGCGGCGAGTTCGTAATGGCCGCGCTCGCCCGTCAGCAACGGCCATGCACGCCCTTTCCCCCAATACTTGTAACCTTCGCCGTCCTCCCGTTGCCCGTAGCCATCGTGGTTATAACGGCGCCAACAAGGACCGAACGGTGTATCGATCTTCAGCACTGCGTCAATAACACGAAGCGAGTCCTGGATGATGACGTCGTCGGCGCGACGAATTCCGTAGCGAACCAGTTCGAGGAATCCAGCGTCCACGATCTCTTTTGCGGGGAACTCAAAGCGCTCGCCCTGCGGTTGGTTGGCTAAGATGACGGTCCCGCAGTTCAGGTCCTCATCTGCACAATTATCGATGTCCGCGGGGTTGATGCGAACGTAGTGGTGGCTTATCCCGGGTACGAGCGTGCTCTGAGTCGTCACTGTCCAACGTTCAATATGCGATTCGAGAAAATCAGCGTACTCGCGGACAAATCCTGCCGTGAACTGGTCGCCTCGGTCGGCGAAGAACTCTGCCGCACATATGAGCGCAGTGATGTGAGCTGCCAGCGTCGATGGCGAATATCCGCGCGCTTCTTCCCAGCGATCCTGGGCGGTGGCCGGTCCCTCCCGGATGAGAAAACCGCAGGCCCGGCGGACGATTTCGTAGGGATCGAAGTTGCCCAGGACGCCGTGCTTCCACAGTCGCCACGCAAGAATGACGGGAAAGGCAACCTCATCCAACTGGACGCCCCGCCAGTACGGCCGTCCATCAATCCAGAAATTCTGATAAAAGCCGCCGTCGTCGCGCTGTGACACAGCCAGATAAATAAGCGCGCGCAAGGGCGTGCTCAAGTCGCCCACCGCCAGCAAGGCAGTTGCGGACTGCACCATATCGCGGGTCCACACCAGATGGTAACCGCCAAGCTCGTCGTCACTCTTCTCCTCGCCCCATGGAATACTGAGCGACGCGATCATCGCGCCGGGATACATCTTGTCCTCATGCGCGAGGAGCAGGTTCACGCTGCGTTCGAACAGCTTGGAATTGTTCGATCCAGCCGCCAGCGAAAACCGCCTGGATGTCCGCTCCCATTGCTTCTTAAAAGATTCGATTGTCTGCTCAAACGGGATGCTCAGCGACTGGGCAAGCGTACTGAAGGCGTCGTGCTTCGTGGTGCCGAATGCCAAACCGATGGTAAATTCCGTACTGCGGGAAAGATCGAGCCCGCCGATCAGTGCGACGTTGCCGTCAAAAGCTGCCTCATATTTCCAGTCCAGGCGATAATTGTCAGCCAGGTCCGTCCAGCCATCGTTCACGCCAACATAACCACAGGAACAGTCGGTGAACGGAACTGTGGCGCCGAGCACGAGCCAGGTATTGCCTTTATAGGCGACCAGAAATTTGCGTCCCCTTAGCTGCAGCACCTCTCCGTTGTTGTGCCAGCCCCCAATCTCAAGGTGCGGCGCCAACAGGACGTACATCCGCAGCTTGGGCAGCAACTCCGGAGGCGCCTCTAGACGGGCATGAATGAGAAGGCAGTCCTGATGCGGATCGCCAAGAATCGTCTTGTGGATGGTATAACGACCCTCCTTCTCGCGGTTGCTGATGTCAAACCCGAGCGCCGCTTCCGAAATGCAGTCGATATGGCCGTCAAAGTTCCTGCGTTCATCATGGAAAAAACTCTCGCCATCGGTGACCAGAAATTGCAGATCGCGGATTTGCGGTGAATCGATCCTTGGGTAATAAACCTCGGTCACACAGCCACTGTCGAGCGTGTACCAGACACGACTGGAGGTCGAATAGGCTGTTCCAACGCCTACCTTGGCGCCGCAAGTCCACCGAGGTTCGATTCCTGGTCCATCAGGCGCGAGGCGTGGAACAGTTCGGCTAATCACGATTGCTCCTCTCCAGCAGGTATCGGATGAGGGCCGCCCCGCATAAGTCGCAACATAGCGATCTCTGGCTAGGATGGATCGAGATGGTGTTGCTGGAGTTGCGCTTCGACGTAGCGTTTCAGCTCGGCGAGTATCCGGACATTCTCTTTACGGGACGCCCATACCACCAAGGATTCCGCCACCTTCAGCAAGCCGGGTATTTGGATCGTGAGATCAAGGGCGCGGCTGACGTATGTCGCGCGTTCTACTGGCTTAAACGTGTAACGAACATGGACGTCAATGTTTGCGGTAAGCGGGCCTTGCTTCAACAGCATGGTGTGATGAAAGGCGATGTACTTCGGAGGGTCATATCCCGTGACGGAGCCGGGCCTCAGGCCGGCCGGTCCCGCGTCGAGATAGGTTGTGCCCAGACGAACCGGATAAGGTGACACCTCCGTTGTCCCGCCGAAGGCATCTGAACCGGGCAGCCAGCGACCATAATTCGGCATGTCGGCAATCAGCTCAAAAATGGTCTCCGGAGTGTGCAGCGCCGGATCCGTCGCGCGCTGTTCGACCTCGTGCCGCTTGTTGTGCGAAATCATTTGACTGCACACCTTTTATCCACATGTGTTGACAGCATGAGTTCAGCCAGGTCGCGCTTCATCAAGCCAACCAGCCCAGTCACGTCGGCCAGCATTGCCATTCGGTCCGATAGATCATTGATCGAGAGCTTAGTTTTGCTATCGAGGCTGGAAGTAAGGCGCACGATCTTCTGATCGGTTTTCGACGAACTAGGCGCAGCCAATCGGCCCGCCGTTCTCCACTCTGCCATGAGCCGATCCAGTCGCGAGCCGCCGTCTGGGCTTTCGCTCGGCGGCACGCTGCGCAGATACTCCAGCACCACCGGAGGATAGTAGCTGTTCAGTGCCGCTGGTCTCGCGAACAGCGGAGCGAGCATGTTGGGAATTCTGCCCACCCTGCGTTGCGGGCCGCGCTGCAGATGAATCCCGACTATGGAGAGCACTGTGGAAGCGATTCCGGAACCCACGCCGATGCCATCGCCGAGGTTCGCAGTGGAGCTACTGAACTGCATCGAGTTCACGGCGATTCCCAATCCGGTGCCGGTGATCAAGTTTGCGACATTGGTCAGGTTCACGGCCCGATCTCTTCGCGCCTGCAGCACGGCGCTTAGTTCTGAAAGATGGGCTTGCTCGTTGCTTAACTCCGCCATAACGCCGTCAATATCCAATGAGGTGGCCAGCAGTGTTTCCAGAATGTCCTGCCTCATCGAAAGTTCTTCGAAGGTGGCCGCCGATTCGCAAGGCGTCTGTGCATGCATGAGCCGCGCTTTGTTGACCAACTGAGATATTCCCAGGATCTTCGCAATTTGCTCAGCATTCTCTGTGGCAGGCGGAGTCGATACCGGTTGAGAACCGTCGGGTATCTGCGCGAGTGCCGAGGAAGCAATTGTTACAAGCGCAACCGTACAGACGATCAGCAAGGTCCCTGAGCCAGAACCAGCCTTCCGCTGCTTGTGGCGGACTTGTTCAGCAAGCCCCTCCTTCCGCCCTGATCCGAAAGCGCAGCGATCGTCATGCGGTTGACCAAATTCTGGCTCAATGTTCGATTTGGTCTTCATTTTTGTCCTCATTCAGCTTCCGTATCGTCATTTGCGGATGTGCGACAATTTGATGAGCTGTCCTAAGAACCCGGCCCTGCAAGCTCGTTACTGCTGCCATCCACCTCCGAGAGATCGGTAGATGTCGACCAACGACTGAAGCTCGCGAAGCTGTGCTTGGGCGAGGGTAAGCTGTGCCGAGAAGTATCTGGTGTCGCTATCAAGTACTTCCAGGTAGCTCGTAGCGCCGCCCTTGTATCTCATGTTCGACAACCTCGTGGCTTCTTGCGCCGAGTGTGTTAGCTGTTCTTGCTGGATGCGGAACTCCTGGTTCTTGCGATACCCGACCAGTGCATCGGAAACATCTCGAAATGCCTGCTGCACAGTGCGTTGGTAGACCAACGTGGCTTCTTCAGTGCGGGCTTGGGCCAACCTGACCTGGTTACGGATCCTGCCGCCTTCAAACACCGGTTGCAAGGCGCTGCCACCAAACGTCCAAAGGCCTGCTGGCCCGGAGAACAGACTAGTCAGAGCGGAGCTTTGGTACCCGCCGTCACCGGTCAATGAGATGTGGGGAAAGTAGTCTGCCTTCGCGACCCCAATCTGGGCGTTAGCAGCGATCAATTCCTGCTCCGCCTGGCGGATGTCTGGACGACGTTCCAAGAGAGAGGAGGGAAGGCCCGCTGGAACTTCCAGTGCATGCGGTTCATCGACCAACTTCCTTCCGCGAGCGATAGCTCCAGGATTCTTGCCAAGAAGAATGCTGAGGAAGTTTTCCTGCTGCTCAATTCGCCGCTCGAGGTCCGGAATGGACGCCGCGGCAGTAAACACCAACTGCTCGGCCTGTCGCACATCGAGCATGGACGTCGCGCCGCCATTAGCGAGAATTTGAGTCAGTCGCAGCGAGTCTTTCCGAGAAGCGAGCGTTTGGCGTGAGATTTCCAGTTCAAGGTCGAGCTCGCGCAATTGGAAATAAGCGCTGGCAACATCGCTTACCAGCGAACTGATGACCTGGCGCCGTGCCCATTCCTGTGAGAGCAGATCGGCCCGTGCAGACTCTGTGGCGCGCCGGAACTTGCCCCAAAAGTCCAGCTCCCACGCAAGTGACAGACTCACCTGGTGTGCGCTGGTTTCGATGGTGGGGCGGCCGACGCTTTCAGGAATGCGCTCATTCGCCGTAGATACGCCCGCGCTGACGGATGGTAGCTGGTCAGCTCGTGTGATGCCGAGCTGCGCTCTCGCCTCCAGGATCCTCGCCGCGGCAATTCGCACGTCATAGTTCCGTTTCAGTGCAGTCCCGATGAGGTCGCGCAAAGCCTCGTCCTGAAACGCATCCCACCATTTCTGGTCGGCGAATGAGGCGGTTTCAGGCTTGACCGCCTGTTCCGGCGCGGGAGCTCGATATTCGGGAGGCGCAGGCACGGCCGGCCTCTTGTAGTTAGGCCCCACGGTGCAACCCGAGCACAACATGACCACATATGCGACGACGATAACTTTGATGGCATTCATCTCAATCGTCTCCGTGCGCCGGCAATGGCGATGTCGCAGGGCCAACTGTGACGCCTGTCCTTCTCCGCGATATCTTTTCCACCACCACGAAGAGCACGGGAATAATGAAGACAGCGATCAGCGTAGAGGCCAGCATTCCTCCGATTACGGTCGTGCCCATGATTTGGCGCGCGACCGATCCCGCTCCGGTCGCGGTCCAGAGTGGCACGCAACCCAGAACAAACGCGAACGAGGTCATCAGGATGGGACGCAGGCGCAACCTTGCTCCCGCAAGCGCAGCCTCTACCAGCGGCTGTCCTTTTTCGTACGAATCTTTTGCAAACTCAACAATCAGGATGGCGTTTTTCGCTGCCAGCCCGATCAGCATCACCAGCCCGATCTGCGAATACACGTCGGTTTCGATCTGTACCATGTAAGGAGGCAGGAAGAAACCGAGCAAAACGCGACGCAACCAGAGCACCATAAAGGCGCCAAAGACCGCCACCGGTGTGCTCAGCAGTACGCTGAATGGCAGTGACCAACTCTCATATAGCGCCGCCAGGATGAGGAACACCACCAACAGCGAAAATCCGAAGATCATCCATGACGGTATGCCCTCCTGCGCCTTCTTCTCCTGGAATGAAATGCCCAGGTAGTCATAGCCCATTTCAGGAGGCATGGTCTCCGCAAAGACATGTTCCAGTGCTGAAATGGCTTGGGCGGAGCTGTATCCAGGCGCGGCGCTGCCAATGATCTGAGCAGACCGGTATAGGTTGTATCGCATCGTGAATTCAGGGCCGGAACGCGATTCAAATCTCGTCAAGGCAGAGAGCGGCACCATGTCACCCGCTCGGTTACGCACGTAGAATTGTCCGACGTTCTCCGCGCGATTACGATACGCGCCCTCAGCCTCCACATACACCTGCCATTGCCGGCCGAAGCGGTTGAAGTAATTGATGAACGAGCCTCCCATGAATGCCTGGATCGTCCGATAAACGTCCTTGACGTCGACACCCTGCTTCAGTACTTTGTCGCGATCGACGGTGATGAACTGCTGCGGCACGCTCGGCAGAAATGTGGTATTGACCGATGCGAGTTCCGGACGCTTTCGGGCAGCCGCCAGGAACTTGTTCAGATTTTCGGCAAGGAACGCCACGTCGTTACCCGAGCGATCCTCCAGAACAAACGTGAAGCCTCCCGAAGTTCCTACGCCCGGAATTGCTGGCGGCGAAAACGAGAAGGCAATGCCCTGCGGCAGAGCAGCCAGTTTCCGGTTTACGCTCTGCCGGATGAACTGATACTGCTCTTCTCTTTTTTGCCGGTCTTTCCATTCTTTCAAGGTCACGAAGAAAAAGGCGCTGTAGCTCGACCGCGTTAGACTCAACAGGCTGAATCCGACCACACTGGTCGTCGACTCCACGCCCGGTGTGGTCGCCAGCAACTTCTCAATCTCGTTCGCCGTGGCTTCAGTTCTTTGCAACGACGCAGCGCTGGGAAGTTGCAGGTTCAGGAACATGTATCCCTGGTCTTCGTCTGGCAGAAAGCTCGAAGGCAACTTGGCGCCGAAGATTCCGGCCGCAACTCCGCACACTATCAGGACGGCGAATGCAATCGCGCTCTTGCGAATAAGTCCGCCGGCAACTCGTATGTAGCCGTCCGTGGTTTTCGCGAAGGCCCGGTTGAACCAGTCGAAAAACCTGCGAAGCAGGCCTCCACCCTCCTTCCGGGGCCGTAGCAGCAGGGCCGCCAGTGCGGGACTCAAGGTCAGCGCGTTAAAGGCAGAAATGATGACCGAGATCGCGATGGTCACTGCGAACTGCTGATACAGGCGTCCGGTTATTCCCGGGATGAATGCCGTTGGGATGAACACCGCGGAAAGTACCAGAGCGATGCCCACAACAGGCCCGGAGATTTCCTCCATTGCCTTGAACGTCGCCTCTTTCGGCGACATGCCTTCTTCGATGTGGTGCTCAACCGCCTCCACCACCACAATGGCGTCGTCCACTACCAGTCCGATGGCCAGGACCAGACCGAACAGCGAGAGCGTATTGACGGAAAATCCAAAAACCGGGAAAAGAACAAAGGTCCCTACCAGCGAAACCGGTACAGCCAAGAGCGGAATGAGGGTTGCGCGCCACCCCTGCAGAAAGATGTACACCACAAAGATCACGAGCACGATGGCGATCAAAAGCGTCTGAACGATCTCCCTGATGCCTTCCGATACCGCGCGCGTCGTATCCAGCGCGATCGTGTAATCCACGCCTTGCGGAAGCCTGCGCTTCTCCTCGGCAAGCAGCTTCTTGACTCCATCCGCCGCTTGCACGGCATTCGATCCTGGCAATTGATACACCGCGACGATCGCGCTCGGTTTGCCGTTCAGACGGCCGACGATGGTGTAGTCCTGCGCGCCGAGTTCGACGCGCGCGACGTCTTTAACTCGCACGATTCCACCGTCTGGTGCGGCACGCACCACGATCTGTTCAAACTCCTCGGGCGTGGTCAGGCGCCCCTGGGCGCGGACCGAGTAGGTGAATTCCTGGCCCTTTGGAGCGGGCTCGCCACCGATCTGTCCGGCGGGATTCACCGTATTCTGTGCCTGAATGGTATTCACGATGTCGGGCACCGTGATTGAGAGTTTCGCCAGTTGGTCCGGCTTCACCCACAACCGCATGGCATACTTGCCGGCGCCAAAAACCTGAACGCTGCCGACTCCGGGAACGCGTGTCAGTTGGTCGTTGAGATTGATGTACGCGTAATTGGCCAGGAACTGCGAGTCGTAGGTGCCGTTAGGCGAATAGAGGCTGATCAGCATCAACGGGGCAGTGGTCGTCTTCTGCACTGTGACGCCAAAGTTGGTCACGTCGGGAGGGAGCTGCGAAGCGGCTTGCGTCTCCCGAATCTGCGTAAGAATCAGGTCGGTATTCGTGTCCGTCTTTACATCGAAATCGACGATCAGCCTCAGCTCGCCGGTCGACGAGTTCACCGAATACATGTAATTCATGTTGTCCACGCCGCTCATCTGCTGCTCGATGGGCGTGGCGACGGACTGCTCCACGGTCTGCGCGTCCGCCCCGACGAAGGTGGTCTGCACCTGCACTTCCGGCGGCGCAATCGCCGGGAACAACGATACGGGAAGGCTGACGAGCGTGATCGTGCCAACGATCACCAGCAGGATCGAGATCACGATGGCGACGATCGGGCGATTGATGAAGAACTTCGACATGGCTAGCCTCCCGCGTTGGAAGAGTCAGTGGAGACTACTTTTACAGGCGTTCCGTCTCGCACCTTCATCAGTCCTTCGACCACAACGCGTTCACCGGGCTTCAGCCCTTCGCTGATGATCCACAATGTCCCAACTCGCTCCCCAACGGTGACCGGGCGAATCGTAACCTTGTTGTCATTTCCAACAACGGCGACTTGATAACTGCCCTGCAGTTCCATTACCGCCCGCTGCGGGATCAGCAGCGCACCGGTTTGGGTTTTCGCGGAGAGGCGAACTCGTCCGTATCCGCCCGGACGAAGAAGATTGTTGGGATTGGCGAAGAGACCTGCAATCCGTATGGCTCCCGTTGAGGGGTTTACTTCACGGTCGGCAAAAGAGATCGTTCCAGTCCGTTCATAAACACTGCCGTCCGAAAGAATCAGCTGCAGGGGCATACGCTTCCGCTGCTCCACTACACTCTGCTCGGTTGGGAACCGGCGATGGAAGTCCATGAACTCTTGCTCATTGACGGTGACATATGCTTTGATCGGATCCACTTGTGAGACGGACGTGAGGACTGAATTGGGCCCGACCAGGTTGCCGATCTGCACTTGGGCGATGCCGGCAATCCCACTGATCAGCGATGTAACTTTGGTCCACTCCATGTTGAGCTCAGCCTGCTCGACATTCGCCTTCGCCGCCTCCACAGAAGCTTCCGCGCCAAGCCTCGCCTGGATTTCCGTATCCAGTTGGCTTTGGGCGATGGCTCGCGCTTGCGCCAGGGGTGTGTCGCGCTCGACATCGTTGATGGCCTTGCGAAGCTGCGCCTCGGCTTGTGCCAGTTGGGCCTTCGCCTGATCGAGCGCAGCCTTGAAAGGCCGGGGATCGATCTCGAAGAGGACTTCGCCCTTCCTTACAACCGAGCCTTCCTTGTAGTTCTGCTTGATGATGTACCCGGACACGCGGGGCTGGATCTGCGCGTTCACGTAGCCGTCGAGCGTGGCCACCCATTCGCTGTAAATCGGCGTGTCCTGTTGCACTACAGTGGCGACTTGGACGACCGGCGGAGGTGGAGGAGCCGACGCTGCTTTTCCGCCGCTGCAGCCTGCGAGAAACAGGAGAAAACAGCCAAGAAGCGGGACGGTACACACGTGGCGGCTTGCCGATGCCATGAACGACATTTGCAATCACCTCCGATCAAAACGGAATTGCCCCAGGGCGAGAGAAAAGGTTGGTCCGATGTACGTTACTTCAACAGCAACAGATGCCGCAGACTACTTGACGACTCAAAACTGGAAACAGCCTACCAATTCCTGGGGACAGTTTGGGAACAAATGCGCACTTCGCAGCGACAGGCAATATAGATTCTCCTCGGCAATCCTGAGAAGCGGTCAGAAACCTAGCTTGTCAGGTCCAATTGCAGAGCCACCGCGAGAATAGGTTTCGCCCACTCCGGAACGCGGGTCAGTACACGCGTTTCACGTACCTTGCCCTGAACCAGGCGAAGAACAAGAACCGGTTCAGGCGCCGTTCCGAGCGTTCCAGTCCGGGGATCGGCTTCTTCGCTGTTGTCATAGACCAGAAGCTCGGTCAATCTCGGAAGCAACCGGATCAGATTGAGTCGGCTCTGAGTATATCGTTCATGAATTCTCTCTTCTGGAATGTCGTGTCCGCCCTGCTCCACCCGGGAGCGCACGCGCGCGATGTGGCGCTCGACACTGTCCAGACCCACGTACCAAATCCTGACTTCAATTCCTTCCGAGAGCGCTCTGTCGAGAAGATTGGCAATGGTCTTTCCTCCGAGCGTGGTCTCGAAGGCAAAATCGAGCCGTTCGGTGATGGCACGTTCGAGCAGCCGCTTGCCTTCATGCCAGGCCGCGCTGTTGGCTTCCAACTGCGATATGCCGGTATTGGCAGACAAGATGCGCTGCGCAGCGCGGTCGGGGTCAAAGTGCTCCACTCCCTGTTGCAACAACATCGCCCCCATAAGGCTGCTCTTGCCGGCGCCGTTGGTTCCCGCGAGCACATAGATGCGGGGAACCCGAGAAGGCTTAACCACGCTTCCGCGCAGCGACATTGACGAGCGCGGCCTTTCCCAACTGCTTTGGAGAAGCGTGGAAAGCGGTCTGCATCGAATTCCGTACTCCCGGCCGCTGCATGAGCATGAGCAGCGAATCGAATTCAGCGCTCAAGGTATTGATCCTGGATTCAGGAGCGTTGGTGAGAGCGGTGTATTCATCGATGGAAATCAGGACAGCTTTGGGTGCGTCGTGCTTTGTGATCACGATGTGGCCCCCCTGCATCGCCCTTTCCAGCAGGCGTCCAAATTGATTCTTTGCCTCGGTGGCGGTGACCAAAGCGCGGGGCTTCTCAGTGATAGGCATGATCCCTCGTTTGATTAATCGCTATTTTAGCTAGTTGAGCTCTAATAGTCAATATAGCCAATTAGGCAAAAAAAAACGGGACGGTGTGGGGCGAACACTCTTGTCCGCCTTGCTAAAGAAAGACACATTCAGCGGACGCGCCTTCCCACCGCCGATTGCCGCCAAGACCTTTGCAGAACTGAAGGCCACAGGCGTGAACTTCGTCTGAAAACCGAAAGATTGGTTCCACGGCGCGGGAATTGGATCAGCATGACCCCAGCCGAAGAACTAGTGTTAACAGACTGACTTGTGAGTTGGCGGTGTCGGTTGAGTAACTGACATGACTCTTGAGTGCTCATACTCTTGAGAGTGCCCCGTTCAAGCTCCGCTTGGGCGGGGATTGTCTGCAGGCCACACCAGCAACGCAGGAAAAGCTTGCCCTGAGCGGGAGTCGAAGGGATTCAGCTCGCTCCCTCTTCCGTGCCGACCACTGCGATTGATCTCTACCGGTCCCCGGTTACGGCTCACATAGCGACGAAAACCGGGATCAAGTCTGTGACGGATAACGTCAAACTCCCTGCGCAAGCAGAGCTTGGACAGGGCACCCTACGGAGTTAGGATGGACGCGTAGCCCGGGCCACCCGCTTTTCTCTACTTGAACGGGACGGGAAACTTCCGTGAACCTACTTTTAACGTGTAGCACGACCCCTGAGTTCAGTCACGATGCCTTTGACCTCTGGAACGCCTTCTGTATTAGCGACTGGATGCAGGGGCGTGAAATCGTTCCCTATCTAAAATTCGCACCTGCTTCTGCCCTTGCTTCGATTGACACGATTGTGTTTTTGGAACCCAACTTGTCCGTGGGGTTCATGAGAGACCAGAACGGGCGGATTGTTCTCTCTCCCGAAATAATGCCGTGGGAGGCACACTACCGCAACGCTGCGATTTCGGAGGCAATTCGGAATCTCCCTGAAACTTGTGCCATGCGAGACGGGCGTAAATGGAAAAGAATCCCCCAAATTGTCTTAACCACATCCGGGCATCGGCACGAGGCCTACGACGGACTTGACGTGGAATTCGTTATGAATGTCACCGAAGCTATGCTTTTCTGCGGTTACGGCAGCCCCGTCACGTGGAACAGAATTGAAAAGATCATCAACAGGTACAACCAACAGGCGACGGAAGACTACGCACGAGTTGGATTCTTAGTCACAATAGACCATGGTCTGTACCGTGTTAAGCGAGCGTTCCATAAGAAAGACTCAAACGAGAGCGAGTTCTACCGTGGGGCGAAAGACAGGCGTCGGTTTCACGGGTTTGTAACTATCGGACGCGAGCAGGATGGCGTCGACCACGAAGCACAGTTGTTCGAGCAACTCCTAAATGATCCTCAGGCGGGTGAGCGAGAACTGCACCATTTTTTTGAAGAGCATCCCGACTTGTTGGCAGAAGCCATGATGGGTGTCCCAATCTCACACCAGCCACATTTCACAACAAACAAGCAGACGCCCGATTTCGCCCTCTCCCCGATCCTCCCCCGTGATAGTGGGGAATGGGTAAAGCTACTGGAATTGAAGGGACCGGGCGAAACAGTCTTGGGGAACAAACGATATTTGCATAGGGCCTTTACCCCTGCCTTGACTCAAGCGCTGGCTCAAGTCAGAGACTACGATGAACACGTTCACGATCCTTTGAATCTCCGCGCGGTAGAAAGGGCACTAGGGTATGTGCCAGAGTTCTCTGAACCAGCTGTGCTTATTGGTAGAACCCCGCCCCCAGAAGACTCGAGTCTTTGGGACAAAAGAAAAGCTGAACAGCCATCAGTCAGAATAATAACGTATGACGAGATTCTGGAGGAGCAACGAACTCGCCACACTCGACGCAGAGGACGCTAGTCCGGATGCATTTGACTCGTTACCGTGCCCTACTCTTTTGGTCGCGGCATTACTATGGGAAACGGAGGCAACTTCCCCTATGTTTACCTCGCGGCCGATTGGATTTGTGAGTAGTCCCTACAAGGACGCAGGCGAAGTTCCCAAGGGGCTTGGCGCTAAGCACGAGGCCGATGGCGTGCTCAAGATCCTGCCCGAGTTTGAGCCGGGGCTCACCGACATCGAGGGCTTCTCGCATCTCGTCGTTATCTGGGAGTTCGATCGCTCCCCTAAGCTCGAATTGCGTGGGCCCGATTTGCATGACGACGAATTGCTCGGTACGCCGCCCTCCGACAATCGGCCGCATGGCGTGTTTTCAACGCGATCCCCGCGACGTCCGAATCCGATTGGCCTGACCACAGTCGAGCTGCGTCGCCGCCAAGGCACCGAGCTGCATGTCCGCGGCGTCGATATGCTGGATGGGACACCGATTCTCGATATCAAGCCCTACCTGTCGAGCATCCCGTCCGAAAAGCTACGCCGTGGGTGGCTGGCCGAAGCTGAGGCACGACAGAAGCGATGAGGTTGCAGCAGCTCCACGAGGAAGAGCGGATAGATTGCACGCGACCAGTTTCAGCCAAACGATCTTACTTTTCCCGGTTACTCGTTTCAGGCTTCCTGTCTCGCCAGTTCACTCATCCGCACGAATCGGCCAGCCTGGTACTCGGCAAAGAGCCTGGCGATATCCTCCTTCGAGTCTCCTATGAAAGGCCCGTACGAGACGATTCGGTCCCCCTGAGGCTGGCCGGCGTACAGCACGAGGCGCGCGCCTTCCTCCCCGGCAACCACGTGCAGCACACTCGAGCCCTCGCCATTCGGACGATCAAGGCATCCAACCTGACCGGTCTTCAGCAGCACGGCGTCCTCACCGGTCGTGACCGAGCCACGGATCAGGAACACAAATCCGTTGTACGACTTTGGAATGTCCTGCTCCAATGACGCGTGCGGGGCCATCGTAATCTCCGCTATCGTGACCGGGACATGATTCCGCGCGGTCGCATGGATGTCCCCCGATGCGCCGCTGTAGATGCGGACCTCCACACCAGGCTCTCGGCGGACAGGTACGGCATCGGTGTGAATCGTCTGAAATCCTGGTGTGGTCCATCGCTGATCCTTCGGTAACGTCAGCCATAGCTGGAGCACCCGGACCTTGCCTTTGGCCATCACGTTTTCAGCGTGGATGATCCCACGTCCAGCCGTCATCCATTGCACCTCGCCTGCATTAATTGCTCCGCCTTCATCACGATCGTAGATCGCGCCATCAAGGACGAGCGTCACGGTTTCGAAGCCCGCGTGCGGGTGCGGCCCGCCCAGTTCGCGGTCACTAATGTCGAGATGGTCATCCATCAACAGAATGAAGGGATCGTTGAGGACGAACTCCTCTGGCGACACGACTTGCGCTGCGAGGTGTCCGGGACCAATGAATCCGGGCGCAAGTGGAGGAACGGTAACGACACGAGCAATATGACGTTGCGGAAACATGGTGATCTCCATCACGAATGCGATTCAGTTGTGAGCCTCACTACGGTTACTTAGCGGTTGCGGTTTGCTGGGCCGGTGCTGCGCGTCGCTGCATCAGCGGAACTACCGCACCAAAAACACCGACCAATAACGCAGCCACGCCCCAGAATGTGCCGCTCAAATAATGTCCGAGCAGCGCGTCGAGTGACAGCGAGCCCGGGCCGGCGAACGCGACAGTCAGCGCGGCGACACCCAGCACGAGGGTGTACTCGTACCCGCCGTTGTGGGCGAAGAAGCCCTTTTTGAGGTGCGAGGTCACGGCGGCCACGAGCATCACGCTTACGAGGAGTGCCGCAGCAACCGGTGTGAACAACCCGAGCGCCAGAAGGAGGCCACCCCCGCTCTCCGCCAGGCCTGCCATCAGGGCGTGGCGCCGACCCGGTGGGAACCCGATCATCGTAAAGTACTGGCCGGTGGCATCAAGCCCCGGTCCACCGAACCAGCCGAACAACTTCTGTGCGCCGTGTGCGGCGAGGGTCAGTCCTGCAGTCAGTCGCAGAAGTAAAAGCCCGATATCCATACGTCACCTTTATCCTTCCCGACATAAGATGTGTAAACATCGTATGTCGTCTAGTTAGACGACACATGTCGTGCAAAGGATTCATTTCTCTGATAGCCTGAATTAGGAGAGCTATGCCGATTTCAGATTGCGATGTCCGCGACCCGCGCATGAAGCGCACCCGCCAGCTTCTTCAAGCCGCGCTGCGCAAGCTTCTCCAGGAGAAGGCTTTGGACGAGATCCTGGTACACGACATCACTGAGGCCGCTACCGTCAACCGCGCCACCTTTTACGATCACTACACGGACAAATTCGCCCTCTTCGATGCCATGGTCGCGAGTGATTTCCATAAACTGCTCGGGGAGCGCAACATTCGCTTTGACGGGAGTTGCTTCTCTGGTCTCGCACCTATCATTCTGGCGGTTTGCGACTACCTTGAGCAGATTCACAGCAATCAAACCGCCTGTGCTCGACAAAGTTCATTTACTCCACTGATGGACGCCGCGATTACGCTCGCGATTCGGCGCATCCTGCTGGACGGCCTGCGGAAGCATGCAAACAGGTTCAGTGTTCCGAGCGAAATAGTTGCCTCTGCAGTCAGTTGGGCCATATTTGGCGGCGCCAAGGAATGGTTCTACAGCGAAAACCGGCAGCCCGCCAAAGAAGTCGTGCCTTCTCTCGTGCATCTCATTGTGCCCCTTCTCGAGGGAGGCACCGCTGCACGTCACGGTGCCCTTCCGCCAGCAAAGCACGTTAAAGAGAAGAAAAAGAGAACCGCTACGAAGCGATAACGATCTCGCGGTCAGCAAAGCCGATATAAGAATCTCGCGATTTAAGGGGAGTTCACCGCTTTTCGGCGTGTTCGCCGCGTAAGACGAAGCAAGTCGAGTTTGCTTTGGCAACCTGTTTACCGTCCTGATCGGTAACCTCACACTCAACGTAGCCCACGTTCTTTCCACGGTTGACAACACGGGCCTCGGCCCGCAGCCGCGTTTGCCAGGCGGGGCGGAAGAAATTGATGCTCAGCGCCATCGTAGTGAAAGATTCACCTGGCCCCAGCGTAGACGCGAAGGCCATGCCCATGGCCGCATCCGCCAAGTCGCACAGCACCCCGCCGTGAAGCGTTCCCATCGGATTGGCGTGTTGCGGGCCTGACTGCAGCAGGCCGACCGCGCGCCCATTACGGATCTCCTCGACTTCAAAACCGATCAGCTCTGCAATGGGAGGCTTGGAAGCGAGGACTTTTTTGACGAGCAGATGAGCAGTGTCCGAAGGACTCTTAGTGCGTTTCTCGACCATGTTTCTCCTTCCGGAATGGAGCGTTTGACGATAACAGTAATGTTCGTCAAACCGCAGACTCTCGAAGAAGATTCTCGATTTTTGAATCCAGGTCCCGAGCGACGGCGAGAGCGTCTGCATTCCCTTTGGGGGCCAGAAGACTCGCCATCTTGTCATACGATAAGTGCACCGCGTCTGGCCGCTCATCCACTAGGACTGTAACCGGAGCGTAGACCCAGCGTCGGGCACATGCTTTGCCATTTCCTTCATGACGAGCGGATTGCCGATCACGAGCCGCACGATCTTCGGCGCGTCGAGCTCCGTTTCCTTACGCAGAACCGCGCCATGATCGAGTTCCATGAACAACGTCAGCCCTGTCCTGCCCAGATCTCGACGAATTACATCTTCCAGCTCAGCGAAGGTCCCTGCTCCCTTGGACGCCTTCGCGAACTCGACCATATCCAAACGTCCAACCGCCGCTCGTGGATTTCTCCTTACCTGTCGTGGTTGAGCCAAAGAGTCTTTATTGCCCAGTAACCATCACCATGCGGAACCGCGCCTTGCCTTGTATCATACGAGCGTAAGCATCAGCAGCCTGTTCGAGCGGAACTGTTTCGATCATCGGGCGGACATTCTCCAGAACGCTGAAGGCAAGAGTGTCCTCGCTATCGATCGGCGTGCCAGTCAGGCTACCGTAGATCGAGCGTCCTCCAAACACCAGTGGGAACGCATTCAGCCGGATTTCATCGCTTGGAACCCCGACTACGATCAGCTTCCCGCGGGCTGCAAGACCCGACACAAGTGGTCCCATGGCATCACCACTGGGGGCCGTTGCGAGAATCGCTCTGGCCCCGCCCATACGCTGCAGTACTGCTGCGGCATCGTCAACGGCAGTGTCGATGTAGACGTGCGCGCCCAAATCTTTCGCAAGCTTTTCCTTGCCGCGCCCCTTACCGATTGCGACAGTACGAAATCCCATATTCCGCGCAAATTGGACACCAAGATGTCCAAGCCCGCCAATGCCCTGCACAGCAACCAGATCTCCGCCGCGCAAGCCGGCGTTGCGAAGAGCGTTGTAGGTTGTGACCCCCGCGCAGAGAAGAGGAGCGGCTTCTGCGGATGTGAGCTCATGCGGAATAGAAGCGATGGCACGGGCTTCAGCGATCATCACTTCCGCATATCCTCCATCCGCTGTTACTCCCGATACCACGGGGTTCTGACAATTCACAATGTCTCCGCGTCGGCACGGTTCGCAAACCCCGTCTTCGCCAGCGATGAGGCCGACCCCGACCCGTTGACCGATTTTCCATCTGGACACTCCGCTGCCTAATGCTTCAATACGGCCAACGACTTCATGCCCAGGAACGCGCGGCAGCTTCAGACCCGGGTAGATCCCGGTGATCGTGGCGGCATCGGTGTGACAGACTCCACAGGCTTCTACCCGAATCCGAACCTGACCCGCTCCGGGTTCAGAAATTTCCCGTTCGACAACGCGAAGCCTGCCCGGTGCTGATACTTCTACCGCTTTGTATGTGTCTTGCATGAATCTCCTTGATTTCTGCATCTCAAACGATGCGTTGTCTTTCGTTGGCTGGAATTACGGTTTGGTCGCGATGCAGCCGGTCACTTCAGTCGCCGCTTTCCGTCAAATATGATGAGCATCATGTTTCTAGGGATTCAAACATTATGATAATCATGCAACAATGCCCGAAGTGCATCTAAAGACTCTGGAGGGTGCTTTCAATGAGATATCCGGCGGCTGAAACTGCGGAAAAACATAAGACAATCATTCGCGAGGCGGCGCGTCTCTTCCGCGAGCGCGGGTTCTCCGGCGTGAGTGTCGCTGAAATCATGCAGGCAACGGGCCTAACACACGGCCCGTTCTACAACCACTTTCGATCGAAGGAGGCTTTGATGGCCGAGAGCGTGGAGCATGGGCTGAAAAGTACGCTGGCCGGCATAGAGCAAGTTGGCAACTCACCGAGAAAAAGAGCGGAATATCTCGACCGCTACCTCAGTACCGCCCATCGTGACGCTCCAGGAAAGGGGTGCACTATAGCGGCGCTCGCTCCGGACATTCGGCGACAGTTCGAGGTAAGACGCACGTTCACCGCGCATGTAAAGGCGTTCATCGAAAAGGTGGTTGCCAACTTTTCCTGGCGATCGAAACATTCCGCACGAGGAGATTCGATTCGCATGCTTTCTACCATGGTGGGCGCGCTGATCCTGGCCCGAGCCGTGGACGACGAGGTATTCTCGAAGGAAATACTGCGCGAAGCGCGACGGGGACTCGCGTGAGAGCATCCGTATTTCCTCTTCAACATCGAGCGCTCCCCGCTGATAAAAACGAAGGATCTGGAATTCCTCACACTGTCGGCACGGTGCCGCCGTCGATCTTGTATTCCGTGCCAGTGATCGAGGCGGCGCGAGGTGAGGCGAGAAACGCGACCAGTTCCGCTACTTCGCTCGGTCGGGCCGGACGCCCGATGGGGATGCCGCCGAGCGAGTTCATCAAACCTTTGCGTGCGGTCTCATAGTCCGTGCCATTCTTGGCCGCCAATTCGTTAACCAATCCCACGGCGGCTTCTGTCTCAACCCAACCCAGAGAAACTCGCACGACGCGAATGCCTTTCGGGCTCACCTCCTTCGACAAGCCTTTGCTGTAGTTCGAGAGCGCGGCTTTCGCAGCAGCATACGCGATGGTTGCTTCGGGCAACGGCAAGACACTCTGGATCGAGACGACATGGATGATCACCCCAGAGCCTTGTTCAAGCATCATCGGCAACAGCGCCCGATCGAGCCGCACGGCGGGGAATAGATTCAGGTCGAGCGCGCGGTGCCACTCGCGGTCGTCAAGCACCGCGAAGCCACCGGCAGGTGCTGACGAGCCGCCCACAACATGGACGATGATGTCGATACCGCCGAGCCGCTCGCGAACTGCGCCCGCCACGGCCGCGCATCCTTCGGCAGTCGTAATATCCGTCGCTACAAATGAGTTTGCATCCGCAAGATCAGTAGGCCGAGTGCGAGCCGTGATGAGGACCCTCGCGCCCGCCCCACGAAATCTCGCCGCTACTGCCTGGCCAATCCCTTTCGTGCCACCGGTAACCAGAACCCGCTGGTTATCAAATTCGTGAGCATCGATCTTGAATTCATATGCGGTCATGTACCTTTTCCTGCCAGCAAGGCTCGTAAGCTCTACTCGAACTCAAGCATTACTATCTCGGGATTCGATCCCAGCCGCAGCGGCGGTCCCCACGTTCCCGCCCCGCTCGAAGTGAAAACCTGCATCTTCCCGATTCGGCTTAAGCCGTACACAAACTCGCGGTAAATCCGCCGCGCCATCCAGCTCCAGGGTATAAACTGCCCAACGTGAGTATGCCCCGATAGCTGCAGTGAAACGCCCGCAGCCTCCGCGATCTCCGGATGGTCGGGTGCATGTGTCAACAGAATGCTCGCGCGCTCGCGATCTAAGCGGATGGCGTGCAGCACCGACGCAAACTGCCCGTCCTGCCTCGCATTCCGGTAAGGCACGCCAATAATCTGCAAACCGTCTACGTCTACCTTCTCGTTGCTGAGCACGCGCACTCCGGCCGCTGCAATCGCATGCAGATATTTGCTGTCGTCCCCAAATTGCTCGTGATTTCCCGCGACAAAATACACGCCGTGTGGCGCCGTCAGCTCGTTCAACGGCTCCGCTGCTCGGCCCGCGTCGATGGCCGTGCCGTCATACAAATCCCCAGCAATAAAAATCGCGTCCGGCTCTTCCCGCAAAATCTTCGCCACCATGCGCCGAAGAAAACTGCCGTTCCGCACGTGCCCCAGGTGCACATCGCTGATCAGCGCCGCTCTTCGCCCGCGCCACGCTGCTGGCAAGTTCGCAAGCCGCACCGTCGTTCGCGTGATTCGCGTCCAGCTTGCGTTGAAAACCCCGTAGAGTCCGGCCACTACTGCAGCACCGAACAGCAATTCCACGGTGCGATGGAAGTTCACGTCCAGCCCAGCCAGCCGCGTAACTCCGAGAATAATCCAGGAGGAAACCGCCGCCAGGAATAGGAAGGTCAGCAGACCCAACCAAACCGCAGCGGCCCTATAAAACGCGCGCAGAGCGACATTTGTATAGCGAAAGGCTAGTAGCGAAGCGGCAACAAAGCTCACCGACAAAAAGCCCAGAACCAGTTTGATCCACCACGCCACGGGAGTATCGCTTCCTGCGGGCGAAAATGTCCACGTTTCATAGAGGAGAAAATGCGTCAAAAAAAGAATTGACTGAATAATTGCAATGAAACCGATTAAGGGTCTTATTCGCATGCTGGATTAGATTCCCCCACCTGCCATTCGGATTGTCGACGTAATGTCGGGCAAATCCGCGCTCATCGAGATTGACCCTTCCTTTTGATGGCCTTCCGTCGCGGGTCTGAAATTGTTGCGTGCGTGATCTCTTAGCGGGCGTACGATGACAATCTTAGGTCGAAGCTTCTGCCAGCGGGAGCCATACTTGAAAACGCGTCTCTCCGGGTTTGGAGCTGACCTGAATGTTTCCCCGGTGCTTCTTCACAATTCGCTGCACCGTATCTAATCCCAGTCCGGTTCCTTCCCCAACTCCCTTGGTAGTGAAAAAAGGTTCAAAAATGTGGGGTTGCACCTCGCGCGAAATCCCTGGACCGTTATCGCCAATCTCAACCACAACACAGGTATCCTCGCGATAGGTTCGGATTCGAAGCTCGCCCTTTCCGTGCATAGCGTCGATGGCATTGTCGATGATGTTGGTCCAGACCTGATTCAGCTCGCTCCCAAACGAATTCACTAGAAGGGGGATGCGCTGGTAATCGCGCTTCACTACCACTCCCTGTTTCAGCTTGTGGTTCAAGATTGTGAGCGTGGTCTCCAGGCTCTTTACGATGTCCACGTTTTGCACTGGCGACTGGTCCATGTAGGTGTATTCCTTGATTGCGCCGACTAAGTCCGAAATCCGCGAGGTGCTGCTCTCGATTTCATGTAGCAGACTCGCTACCTCCACGGAAGCTGCGATCCTCACCAGCGCGGCTCGGGCGGTATCTGCATCGAGACTCGCGAACAATGATTCCAACACCTCGGGTTTGATATTCCGTCGCGCCAGGTCAGCCGCCAGTTGCCATAAGTCGTTCTGCCCGTGACTGCGCAACAACGAGTCGATCTGGTCCTCCAGGTCGCTGATGGTTAGCACATCAGGTGGAACGACGTCCTTTTGTGTGAACAAAGCTTCCAGTTTTTCGATTTCTGCTTTCTGCGCCGAAGTGAGATCGCGCCTTCCCAATTCGAGGCTAGCGTCCCTGATTTTCTTAAGGATGTCGCGCAATTGGCTCGTGGCGCGTCTTGCGGCGGAGGCTGGGTTGTTGAGTTCATGCGCAAGGCCCGCCGACAGCTTTCCGAGAGAGGCCAGCCGGTCGCGCTGTTGTTCGAAGCGAGTGGCTTCACGAATCCGGTCGGACATCAGCCCCACCAGGCGTGTGGTCAACTCTGGCATCTTCTGCACGAGTTCGGGAAATAGCGCAGCCGGGAATTTCAGAACTCGGCCGTCTGTGATAGCTCGGCCGGTTACAGTGAACTGCTTCATCCTGGAGAAGGGCAGCACACCGGTGACGTCGCCCACCTTCGCTGAAAGTACGACAGTTTCGCCTCCGAATTCGCCGCGCCATTGAAATTGACCTTCGAGAATCACAAACATCCAGTCCGCCGGATCGCCTTGGCGGACATAGGTTTCGCCTGCCTTGAGAAGCATCTCTTGCGACTGGCTAACGAACCACGAGATCTGATCGTCAGGCAGATCGGCGAATGCCGGAACGCGGAGTAGTTCTGACTTTTCGATCATTGCACTTACACTTTGCTCAAGTACTGATGGATGAACTGCACTGCCACCGATCCTTCACCGACTCCGGAAGCCACTCGCTTTATGGAGCCATGGCGCACGTCGCCAACCGCAAAAATGCCCGGAACATTGGTTTCGAGCAGGAACGGATCTCGGTCGGGAGTCCATCCCTTCGGGCGTTGCCCGTCGCGTATAAGGTCAGGGCCGGTCAATAGGAAACCGCGCTCGTCGCGCTCGACCACGTTCGCCAGCCAATCCGTCCGCGGCAACGCCCCAATAAAGATAAACATCGCACTCGCCGGCACGCGCTCAACCTTGTTCGTATCGGAACAAAGCACCGAAATCTCTTCCAGGTGCGTTTCACCATGCGCCTCAGCCACGCTGGCATGTGTCCACAGCTGAATGTTAGGGGTCTCTTGAACCTGGTCAATCAAATATTGCGACATGGTGCTGGAAAGCGACTCGCCGCGCACCAGAATAACGACGCGCTCTGCATATCTCGCGAAGTTCATCGCGGCCTGACCCGCCGAGTTTGCGCCGCCCACCACATAGACGATCTCGCCCTTGCACGACAGTGCCTCTGTAGCGCCGCCCCCATAATAGATCCCCGCGCCTTGCAGTCTGTCTATTCCAGGAGCCTCAAGGCGCCGCCACTGCACGCCAGTCGCGATCATCAGCGCGTGGCATGAGATTTCGTTTCCATCCGCCAGCTTGATGATTCGGTAAGACGCTTCCGTTCGTACGCCGACAGCCTCCTGGGGCGCCAGGATTTCCACTCCAAAACGCTGCGCTTGCACCACTGCGCGCCGGGCCAGATCGCCGCCACTGAGCCCGGTCGGAAATCCAAGATAGTTCTCAATTCGGGAGCTCATTCCCGCCTGACCGCCCGGAGCTTCCCGCTCAATCATCACCGTATGCAGACCTTCTGAGGCGCCGTAGACGGCAGCCGCCAAACCCGCCGGCCCTCCCCCCACGATGGCCAAATCATAGAAGCTGGTTTGCGCGCGCGTCCGCAATCCAACCTTTTGCGCCACATCCGCAGGTACACTTTCAAGGAGCTTCGTCCCGTCTGGGAAGAGCACAACGGGGATGTTGGTCGCCTCTGGACCTAGAGCCTCCAAAAGGCGCTTAGTCTCTGGATCATTCGCGGAGAGCTCGACGTCGATCCACTGATACGGGACGTGGTTGCGAGCCAGGAAGTCCCGCAACTCATACGATCGAGGCGACCAGCGGGTCCCTAATACCCGGATTCCCTGAAATGTTGGACGGAACGAAGCTTGCCAATCGTCGAGCAAGTCATCTAGTTGTGGGTACAAATGCTCCGCGGGAGGATCCCACGGTTTCAAGAAAAAATAGTTGATGCTGGCGTGATTGATGGCGCTGATCGCGGCGTTGGTATCGGCATACGCGGTAAGCAATGCCCGCTTCGCACCGGGAAAGATCCCCATAGCTTCCTGCAGGAATTCGACCCCGTCCATGCGCGGCATGCGTTGGTCGGCAAGGAGCAAGGCCACACTGTCGTTGCGCACCTTCAACTGCTTTAAGAGGTCGAGTGCGCCTTCCGGAGAATCGCTTCCGATCACACGGTATTCAGCGCCGTACTGCGAGCGAAGATCGCGCTCAATCGCCCGCAGAACATCCGAGTCGTCATCCACACTCAGCAAAATTGGCTTGGCCATGCTTGGTCTCGGTTTTGGACAAAGCGATAATTATAGATTCTGGGGTGCGTGCACGACCTGATTAGATACGGGAGGATCGCATTCGGTCGCGTAATTTCTGTACGTGGGCCACCTTAATCTCATCAGTGGGGCCTTTCATCCAAAGCAAAGGACGAGCAGTTCCGACTTTGCGGTCGGCGCTCCGAGACCGATCAGAGAGAGAATTTTGTCCGAGATTCGCCGCAAGTCCACGCGCTCGCATTTTCCGGCATTCATGTGATTTCGCCCCGCATTCTTCCAATGATGAGGGAAGAGGGGGTTTTCTCTATCATTGATTCCTATTTGAACCTTGCCAGGCGAGGAGGAAAAATCCTAGCCTTTCGGGCGGACGAATTCTATTGGCGCGACCTCGGCCGGCCAGAAAATGTTCTGCAAGCCACCCAGGAAGTGAGGCAAAAAACTCTTTTGCCGCAGGATTAGGTACACGGCGCAAAAGCCAGGCGGGACGTTCAGCGGTTCCGGAGCCGGTTCAATCTGGTGCCGGGAGGGGGAGTCGAACCCCCAAGGTACCAAGTACCGGCGGATTTTGAGTCCGATGGATCGGGGCCGGAAGACGAGCTAAATGAATGACTTGCAAAGGTTTACCGAAAACTACCTATTTGGTTTTGTGCGGTAAAATACGGTCTGATTGGGGTCCGCACATCACGTTCACATCACGGCTGTTCGTCCGAGCTTGTTGCCGTCTCGCGCGCGAGCCACAACGCTGAGATCCACACAAATGACGCTACCGATCTTGGTCAACGGATGAGTGGTGATCTCTCCAAGAGCTCCGCTGTTGAGTTCTCCCACTCGCCAGATATCGCTACACCGGACAGTCAGTCTGGGACAAGGCATTTGAAAGAACACGAACAGACGGTTGACTGCAACACTTCACTGTGCAACGGCGGGGCCGGCTTCACAAGACCAAATTCGATCAGGAGAAGTAACCATAATCGGTGAGTCGTTTCACACAGATATCCAACTCGCCGCGCGTGAACAGCGGATGCCACTTAGGATTACCATGGATCACTGCCTCCACCGTGAGATCAAGCCGTTTGCGTTCCCAAAGTGCGGTATAACCTTCCGAAACAGTTGACGAATGAATTAGAAGACGCGCCGTTTCCAGTCCTCGGTGCTCATGCAGCATAGTCAGAAAGCGTGTCGCTTTATAATGAGCCTCGGACAGCGCCCTCTCGTAAATGCTCAACATTTCCTCGTCGAAATCCGATATCAAAGCACTATCCGACATAGAGAATCTCTACACCTCGTCCGAAGGCCAGAAATATATCTAGATGTTTGCCGCAACGGCCTGTACCAAGTCCTTCTTCGCAGAATTGCAAGGGATACAACCGACCTGCCCATTGTCAACCGTAGTCTTCCCACCTTTCGACCATGGTTTTACGTGGTCGGCTGCCCAATTGTCCCACTCGCATTTCTGCCCCTGGCACTTTACTGCGATTTTGCAGAAGCCACCGTCGCGTCGATAGATCGCCAGCCGCTGTTCATGCATGAACAGTCGCTGGTCATCCTTCAGTTCAACATCGGGGACTGCTTCAAAGAACTTCCGCAGCAGAAACTCATGACGCCAAGTGAGAGAATCCACCGCGTCAGTGCTGTGGCTGGTCTTTTCGTGATAAACGACCATTTCGTTATCGGCTTCATCACTAGCGAGTTTGTCCTGCTCGCGTCGATAAGACTCGAATGCGATGAACCATTTCGACAATTCAGTGGCCCGATCCTTGATGACGTAGCTCTCAAGCAACTGAGAAGCGATGCCGTACAGAGAGATCAGGTTGAATCGTTCTAGCTCCGGCGTTTTAGTTGGAAACGCTGTATAGAGGAAATCGAGCACTTTGCGGCATTTCTTTGCCTTCGATCCATTTGCATCGAAGTCTTTGTTCTTTTCGTACATCCGATTCAAATCCGCATTCTTTACGTTGCACGGGCCACCTGACAGTTCGAACAGCACCATCTGCGCGGCGACCTGATCGTAAACGAAGCGGCTATTGCTGAACCCGCACACAGAGAAGATGGGATGGGCTGCCAACGTTTTCACAAAATCGCGCATGTTGCCCGGCATCGCGTTCCGCTTTTCTTGGGCCTTTAATGAAGTGCCGTTCTGCAGCCGCAGAAACATCTCACGCGTCTCGTCTTCATCGGATCCATCCATGACCACGATATCGAGGTTGTACGTGTCCCACTTGATCCGCAGTTCATGAGGAAGATCAACATGTTTCATTCCCCTCACGTCGAACCCATCAATTGGGTCCGCATCCTTGGGAAGTCCATACTTGCCGTCACAAAATTCCCAGATGGCTCTAATCCTCTGTTGACCGTCAACGACGTCATAGTTCACCGGCTTTTTACTGACCTGCCGCCAATAAAACTTCGGCACGTCATAGCCACGCAGGATGCTGTCGACTAAGAGCTGCTTCTGACCTGAACTCCATACCGGCGGACGCTGGTAGTCGGGATTCGTGTTAATAGCCGCCCGGATACCGTACATGCTGCTGATCGGCCATGCCTTTTTGCTCGTCTCCATCGCTTCGTCGCCCTCACAAACTAAATTTTGATTACGACCACCTGAACCCTCGCTAAACGGCTCGCCGGGACAAAAACCCAAAACTCCGACGTTTATGCAACCGCCCAATCTTTGCACAGCAACTCTGCCTGCGTAACAACAGTCATGGTGGCCTTCTCCTGCTTGTCAGGCGGGTATCCGTGTTCGCGAAGAATGCGTTTTACCAACCGTCGTATATTTGCACGAGCGCCTTCCTTCACGGTCCAGTCAATCGTGACATTCCGGCGTACAGCGTCCACCAACTCCAAGGCGATCTGTCGCAAGGTGTCATCGCCCAGGACTTTTACAGCGCTGTCGTTCACTTCCAGAGCGTCATAAAACGCGACTTCCTCATCGCTCATCTTGAGCTTTTCGCCGCGAGCGTTAGCTTCACGCATGTTCTTGGCCAGGTTAACCAGCTCGGCGATGATCTCCGCAGTGTCCAATGAGCGGTTTTGATACTTTTGAATTGTCTTCTGCAGCATGTCAGAGAAAAGCCTCGACTGAACCAGATTCTTCTTCGATTGCGTTTTGACTTGGTCGTTCAGCAGTTTGCGCAAGGCTTCAATGGCCAGGTTCTTTTGTGGTAACCGGCGGACCTCTTCCAGAAATGCATCGGAGAGAATGGAAATGTCTGGTGTCTGCAAACCAGCAGCGGTGAAGATGTCAATCACCTCATCAGAAGCTACGGCGCGGGAAACAATCTGCCGCACCGCTGCGTCCAGCACTTCCGGTGCGCTTGTGTCATCGGTTGTGTGCTTGGCCAACGCTGCTCTCACCGTCTGAAAAAAACCAACCTGCTCGCGGACGACCATTGCTTTTTCATGCGGCACCGAGAGCGCAAAGGCCCGTGACAGAGCGGAAACCGCTGGCATGTACCGCGCTTTCCCGTTCTCCTGTGCCAGAACATGCTCAATCGCGCTGGGCACAACCTTCACCTGTTCCGCTGGCTTGCCGCTGATGTATTTTGAGTAGTCAAAACCGTGGAACATGCTTGAAACCACGTCAAAATGCTCCTGCATCTTGCGCACGGCCGCTTCCTGATCAAACGTAGGCTGCCCTTTGCCGCCTGCCTGGGTGTAGTTGGCCATGGCCTTCTTGAGCTGGTCGGCCAGCCCCAGGTAGTCCACGACCAAGCCGCCAGGCTTCGTGCCGAAAACGCGATTCACACGGGCGATGGCCTGCATCAGACCGTGTCCCTGCATAGGTTTGTCGGCATACATGGTATGCAGGCAGGGGACGTCAAAGCCGGTGAGCCACATATCGCGCACAATCACCAGCTTCATGGGATCGCTGGGAGCCTTGAAGCGCTTGGCCAAGGCCTCGCGGCGCTGCTTGTTGCGAACGTGCGGCTGAAGCTTCTGGTCATCCGCAGCCGAACCGGTCATCACCACCTTAATCAGGCCTTTGTCATCGTCGTCGTGGTGCCATGAGGGCCGTAGCTTCACGATAGCCGAGTACAGATCCGCGCAGATGCGGCGGCTCATGGCCACGATCATGGCTTTACCTTCATTGGCAATCTGACGATTTTCAAAGTGTTTGACCAGGTCCTCCGCAATAAGCTCGATACGATGGGGCGTGCCGACCATGGCCTCCATGCGTGCCCACTTGGTCTTGAGCCTTTCTTTCTTCTCCACTTCCTCGCCTTCGGTGGCCTCTTCGAAGTCAGGATCGATCTTGGGGCGCTCTTCCGGCTTTAGCTCCAGCTTCGCCAAGCGGCCTTCGTAGTAAATGCGGACCGTGACTTCGTCTTCCACCGCCTGCTGGATGTCGTAAACGTCAATGTAGTCGCCAAAAACTGCGGGGGTGCTGCGGTCATCACCTTCAATAGGCGTTCCGGTAAAACCGATGAACGAGGCATTGGGTAGGGCGTCGCGCATGTGCCGGGCAAAGCCGTCAATAAAGTCGTATTGGCTACGGTGTGCTTCGTCGGCAATCACAACGATGTTCCGCCGGTCAGAGAGCATCGGGTACTTCTGCCCTTTGTTTTCTGGGAAGAACTTCTGAATGGTGGTGAAGATCACACCGCCAGAGGAGCGACGCAAGAGCGCTTCCAGATCCTCACGTCTCTCCGCCTGCTCCGGTGTTTGCCGCAAGAGGTGTTCGCAGCGGGAAAACGTCCCGAAAAGCTGGCCGTCCAGATCAATCCGGTCGGTCAGCACCACAATTGTGGGGTTCTCCAGGTTCGGGTGCTGGATCAGCTTGCTCGCATAGAAGACCATGGAGAGACTCTTCCCGCTGCCCTGCGTGTGCCAGACCACGCCGGCCCGACGATCCCCCTTGAGCGATGCCGCTCGTAGCGTGTTTTCCACTGCTTTGTTGACGGCATAGAATTGGTGGTAGCCCGCCATCTTCTTGGCAACTTGTCCGCCGTCATCTTCAAAGACAATGAAATTGCGAATCAGGTCGAGAAAGCGCTCTTTCTCGAACACGCCCTTGATTAGCACGTCGAGTTGCAGTGAGCCTTTTGGGGCAAGGTCCTTGCCGTCCACCGTGCGCCAAGGCATGAAGCGCTCCCAGTCCGAAGTGAGAGTGCCCGCCTTTGCCTGGATGCCGTCAGAGATCACTGCCAGTTCGTTGTACGCAAAAAGACTGGGGATGTCCTTCTTGTAAGTATTGATCTGGTTGAACGCACCTCGAATCGTGGCGCTCTCATCGCCGATGTTCTTGAGTTCGATCACGCCCAGCGGCAGTCCATTGATGAAGACCAGAATGTCCGGTCGGCGGTTAATGCGATTTTCAACAATCGTGAATTGATTGATGACCGCCCAATCGTTGTTGCCAGGATCGTCAAAGTCAACGAGATAAACTTGGTCGCCTGCAATGGAGCCGTCGTCGCGGCGATATTCCACCGGGACGCCTTCCACCAGCATTTGGTGAAAGCGCCGGTTGTTTTCAACAAGGCTGACGGTTTCCGAATGCACCACCCGTCTGACAGCTTCTTCGATTGCATCCGGCGGGACCTCGGGATTGATGCGTGCCAACGCCTCGCGCAGACGCTTCAGCAGGACGGCATCGGCGTAGCTCTCGCGTTCCGAAAATAGTTCGCCTGGCGCGATGTCGGGACCGTGAACGAGGGAGTAGCCCAGCTCTGCGAACCAAGACAGAGCGGCATTCTCAACGGTGGATTCAATTATCCCTGTCACCACGGTCAAATAGCTAAATCCAGCCTGTTCAATATTTTCAACATCTCAGGGCTGCCTTTCCCAAATCTAGGTGCTACTCATAGTCTGTAGACGGAAATACAGCTCCCCTCCAAGTATAGGCGCATGCAAAAACATGTTCTCCGCTCCTTTGGCGCACGCGTCCGGTCTGTCAGAGAGCAAGCTGGATTGTCACAGGAAGCCCTGGCGGCTGCCGCTGACCTGCACCGAACGTATGTGGGGGGCGTGGAGCGGGGGGAAAGAAACATAGGCCTCTTGAACCTCGTTAGCCTTGCACGAGCGCTGGGTCTCCCTCCTGCGGAACTTCTCAAGAACATCGATGGCAAGTCGAAATGACGACTCTCCATCCAGCCGTCCTTGCCCAACTGAGAGCCGACAAGAAAGAACTTCTGCTGCGCCTCAAGGCTGCAGGGATTTCGCCCAAGCTGTTGTCTTCGATAGGACGCAAGTGCCTCCTTACGCCCCGCCGCCAGACCGGCCGGCAGGACAGAAGAACGAACCGCGAACCGCGGTGGAAGGTGACTGAAGATCATCCGGACTATTCTTCAGAAGAGAATGCCCATCTCGTCGAACTCAGGCTCCTCTTGGACATGCTAAATATGCGCAATGCGCCCGAAATTGATAAAAGCTTCCTCAATGATCTCGCGGCCAAATACCTTAGCTCCGCTCCAGTCCAGCCAACCAACGATCCCTTAACAGACGAAGTTTTGGATTACCCTGAACTTGTCGCCGATATTGTCGATAAGCCCAAACATGGATACTCGAAGTTTCACATAGGCCACCAAGAGCCTAAACTTAGTCCAAAGCACTTACCTGGGAACGTGCGATGGCAATTGAAGGCATCCAACGATTTCCAAGGCTCAATGAACATACGCGTTGCACGCATCGCATTCCTTATCGACCAGTTCACGACAACGCGCGACCCCGAATTGCTCCGAAAGGCAACGAGAGAGCTTGACGAACTGGGCCGGGCGATGCCACCCGTCTCTGGTGGGTCGCTGACGATACCTGCTACTAAGTAAGGCGACTAATGTCCGCCGGCAAGCCGTCGCATTTTCGATCGAACACAATCTCTCCGCTCAGTAGTCTTGGCATAAGCATGTTCAAAAGAGTAGTGAGAGTGCGACTCTCAGCCATGAGCTGTTCCTGCCGTCCGGCCATACGCCGGGCAAGCTGATCAAATTCTTGAATCAGGGGCTCCGGTGGCAGTGCAAATACTGGAAGTTGTAAAGCCTCGCTCGGCAGCATATTTACAGTAGTTCCGTTCGCATATCTGCTCACCACCTCGTGCATAGGCCCGGAGTTCAGCAAGTAGACCAGGAACTGAGGCGTAATCGGCGATGATTTCTTGAGCCGTAAGCGATACAAGTGGTGGCTAAAAATACCAGTTGGACCAAAGCTTTCAGGCACTAGCGCTGCGTAGCCGATCAATAGGCGTTCATGCCCCTGTTCTGTGTTTGCCACAATGACGCTGCCAGGCGTTAGCAGGTGACGCCTTTGAAAGTCGCCCCTGTAATACTTTATGCCTTCGTACTTATATCCACCTCCTTCGTAAATAGAATTAAGGTTGTGTAGCGGCTGGCCGCTTTCGGATAATCCCCTTCCGTTGTAACTTAGACCCCTGTCAATTTCGACATGATCTGCGAACTGAGCTATGGGCCAGTCTTTCGGCGTCCTGCCACAAACGGAGTCAGAGACGTAATCCCCGAATAGCGAGCGAAGAGAATGCGGCAACCCAGACCCATGCCCGTGTCTCTCTCTCCGCATGGGATCAAAATTAATAAACCAAGAGCGGAATATGGCTCGGATAGTTGCCTCGATGGTGTTCTTCATCCGGCGATTCAACTGGATCTTGTCGTCGAGCGAACCTAACAGATCCCCAATAGCGGTCTGGTGCTCTGGCGGAGGGACAGATAGCTGCAATGCCGCAAGACGCGTTCTCGCAAGTTCTGTCTGCCCAGTCGAGCCCTCCGCTAGGCCCTCGATCGCAGATTGTGAGTTCCTCAGAGCGAAACCCAGAAAACGCGGGGAGATTCTGGAAGGGTCAGGACGAACAATCGTCACATGAGAGTCGAGGGTAGTTGGCTCTTCCAAATTGAGAACCTGAGCGACTCGGCCTAATGTCCCGACACCCGTCGAGTTAACCAGAATGTCATACCTGCGCAAGAGACGATCGGAAGGAACTGTCTTCTTCACAGCATCGGTGCGGCGCGCGTCTGCGAGTGACAAATGATGATCTCGGATGCATCTCTGATTGACAACGAGAAGACCGCCTTCCTCGACGTAAACGGGCGAGCTTCCGCGGGCGATGAGCTGCGTAAGCTCCGAAAGTGGACGCTTAATCGTTCGACTGTGCATACCCTAGTTTTTCGAGGTTTTCTGTGATCTCTTCATCAAGCACTCTCGATTGCACTGATTGTTCATGCAACGCTTGTATTAATTGTCTAACTTCATCTGACAAGGATTCGGTAGCGCCCACAGACTCCTCGGCTCCGACATAGCGCCCAGGCGTTAAAACGTAATCGTGTCGGCGCAGTTCTTCGAGTTCCACCGATTTGCAGAATCCAGCTATATCACTATATTGCTTTCCCGTTTCTTCTCCACGCCATGCATGATACGTTCGCGCAAGCGTCGTAATTTCCTCAAGTGTGATTTCACGGTGAATGCGATCAACGAGAAAGCCCATCTTTCTTGCATCGATGAACAGTGTCTTGCCATTGCGGGCAGAAAATTTTCCGTTTTTCTTGCTCTTCGTCAAAAACCAGAGACAGGCAGGAATTGCAGTGCCATAAAAGAGCTGCCCAGGGAGGGCGATCATACAGTCCAGTAGATCAGCCTCGACCAACCCCTTGCGGATTTCGCCTTCGCCGGACTGATTGGACGACATCGACCCGTTCGCCAGCACAAAACCGGCGACCCCGTTGGGAGCGAGGTGATGCACGATATGCTGCACCCAAGCGAAGTTCGCGTTGCCAGAGGGAGGTACGCCATAATTCCAACGAAGATCTTCCTTGAGATTCTCCCCGCCCCAGTCGCTCATATTGAATGGCGGATTTGCCAGGATGAAATCCGCCCGCAAATCTTTATGCAGATCGTTGCGGAACGTGTCAGCGTGGTGTGGCCCCAAGTTGGCCTCAATCCCGCGTAGCGCGAGGTTCATCTTCGCTAGTTTCCACGTGGTTGGGTTCGACTCCTGACCATAAATGGAAAGGTCGCCGATTCGCCCGCCGTGGTTCTCTATGAATTCCTCGCTCTGTACGAACATGCCCGACGAACCGCAGCATGGATCGTAGACTCGGCCCTTGTAGGGCTCAATCATTTCTACCAGCAGCCGAACGACGCAGCGGGGCGTATAAAACTCGCCGCCCTTCTTGCCTTCTGCGCTGGCAAACTGGCCAAGGAAGTATTCATACACGCGGCCTAGAATGTCCTTCGAGCGATTTTCCTTGTCGCCCAGCCCGATCGTCCCGATCAGGTCAATCAGCTCCCCCAAACGCTGTTTGTCCAGCGCGGGCCGGGCGTACTCTTTGGACAGCACACCTTTGAGGTGCGGGTTCTCCTTTTCAATCTCCGTCATTGCGTTGTCAATAACTTTGCCGATCTCTGGCAGCTTGGCCTTGCCTTGCAAGAAAGACCAGCGGGCCTGCTTGGGGACCCAGAAGATGTTCTCCGCCAGATATTCGTCCCGATCCTCTGGGTCAGCTCCTTTTTCCTTCAACAACGCGTGGTGCCGTTCTTCAAAGGCATCTGAGACGTACTTAAGGAAGATCAAGCCCAGCACGACGTGCTTGTACTCGGAGGCGTCCATGTGGCCGCGCATCTTGTCCGCAGCTTGCCACAGCTTTTGCTCAAACCCTAAATTTGCGCCATTTCCATTTCGCTTTTCGTTGGAATTGCTTTTTGTCGCCACAGATTAATCCTCGCCAGTGCGAATCGTAGTACACGCCTACGCCAAATTTGCATTCCTGCTTGGGGGAAGGAAGAGCAATTCTAGCGCAGCCGCCTACTATCTGGCAGTGTTAATCCGACGAACAGTCCACTATCCCAAGCCCAAAGACAACCGCCACCTAGCTGCCATCAGGATAAAGGCGGAGGCGCCCTAACTGGACCCACGCTATCAGGCTGTAGCTCCGCATCTTTTCCTCACTTCGTCTCCCTCCGGGTGGCCGCCGCTTGGCCGCGGCTCGGGCGGTCGCTCGGGCTGATGCGCCGGTGTCGCGCCAAACGATAAAGCGTGTTTGTCACGCACCGCGCCGCCACTCGCGCCCTGCCACCCTCCTCCGGCCTCCGTTCTGCCCTTTGCTCCGTTCCGGCTTGTTTTTCTCGCTGTCGCTCAAGTGAAAGAAAAAACAAGCCGGAAACGGCGCGAAAGGGAAAAACAATGAAATTAGAAGAACTCAAGAACAGAACCAAAGACGCAGTGGATTATCTCGTGCAGTCGCTCGAATCCGGGCAGAGTGAAGTGCTCACGCAGTATCTCGGCGCTATGGCCCGATTCCATACCTACTCGTTCGGCAATGTCATGTTGATCGCTAGACAGAAACCGGACGCCACCAACGTTGCCGGAATTCGCACTTGGAACTCGCTTGGCCGCTTCGTCAAACGCGGGGAGAAAGGCATTCTCATTCTTGCCCCGATGGTCGGCTATCGTAGGTCGCGCCAGAACGAAATCGCGACCGACATCAATACCGACAACGCAGCGGACGAGCGTAAACCAGAACAGCAACTGGTTGGGTTCCGCGCCGTGTACGTATTCGACATCAGCCAGACCGAAGGCCAGGAACTGCCGACCCTAACAGAAGTGCAAGGCGACGTGAGCGGATACCGCGAACGGCTATTCGAGTTCGTGCAATCGCAAGGCGTGGAACTGAACTACTCCGAGCGCATTGCTCCAGCGAAGGGTCTCTCGCACGGCGGCAAAATCACGCTTCTTTCCGGGATGCAGCCAGCCGAAGAGTTTTCGACGCTGGTACACGAGATCGGCCACGAAATGTTGCATCGTGGCGACCGCCGCACCCTCACCACTAAGAAAGTGCGCGAAACCGAAGCCGAGGCAGTTGCCTTTGTGGTCTGCAATGCAATCGAGCTTCAAAACGGAACGTCATCGGCTGACTACATCCAGCTTTGGCATGGGGACGCCAATCTCTTGCGCGAAAGCTTGGAAGCCGTTCAGCAAACCGCTGCCGTAATTCTCGGAGCAATCACCCCGAAGCCGGATGAGGCTCAGGAATCCGAGCCTAGCATTTCGGAGCCGGGTTCCGCCGCAGACAGTCCTCCGCCAATGGCGGAGTCTGCGGCTGCCGAGAGCGTTCCCTTCTGAATTAGCCAGTCACAACCAACGAACTTGAAAAAGATCAAAAGGAGAATAAGAAATGCACACCCATGTCACGCAGAACAACAGTGAATATCGCGATGTACCAGTAACCGCTCTCACAGAGTCAACCAGCAACCCACGCAAACGCTTCGATGAGAACAGCCTAAGCGAACTAGCGGCCAGCTTCAAAACACAAGGTGTACTCGCACCTCTCTTGGTGCGCGAACTCGAAGAAAGCAACTATGAAGTGATCGCCGGAGCACGACGACTGAGAGCGGCAAAACTCGCGCAACTCGAAAACGTGCCTGTACGCATCGTCAAGCTCACCGATGCGGAGGCAATCGAAGCCCAATGCGTTGAGAACCTGCAACGCGAGGACATCCACCCGCTGGAAGAAGCTCTGGGTTTCAAATCGCTTTTGGAACTCGGGGAACCCTACAACATCGCGCACATTGCGGCACGTTCCGGCAAAAGCGAGGCATATATCTATGGTCGGCTGAGATTGGCCGACCTAATTCCACCTGTGGCTGAGGCGTTTCTGAAAGATAGAATCACCATCGGCCATGCTCTGCTGATCGCCAAGCTCCCGGCTTCGCAACAGCAGGAAGCCTTCACCGCCTCATTTCGCGGCATGTGGACGAGCGAAGGCAACTCGCAAATCCTTATTCCGGTGCGCGAACTGGCTGCGTGGATAGAGTCAAACATCCTGCTGCAACTGGCATCAGCACAGTTTGATAAGCAGGATGAAACGTTAGTCCCAGAGGCCGGGTCGTGCGGAAATTGTCCGAAGCGAACGGGATTCAACAAGCTGCTTTTCGCAGACGTTCGCAAGGACTCTTGCACCGACCCGCAGTGTTTTCGCGCCAAGATTGATGCTCATGTCGCGAAAACTCTCGAAGCCAAGCCGACTCTCGTGCAAATTTCTTCAGCTTGGAACACCCGCGAGGGCGCACCTCTAGGCCGCAATCGCTACTTGGAATTGCAAGTCAAGAAGGCGAAAGCCAACGGTGTGCGCACGAAGCAAGTCGGATTTGAGAGACCGTGCGACAAGATGACTGAGGCCATCGTCATGGATGGCGGCAAGCGCGGGCAGATCGTCAAGGTCTGTGCCGATCTTTCCTGCCGTGTGCATCATCCTGATACACCCTCACCGCAGCAGATTGAACGGCAGAGGGCAGAGGAACGGAAGAGGATCGAGAAAGATAAACTCGCCATAACCACTCGGCATCGTATCCTCGCCGCCGTGCTTGAGCGGGTCTCAGAACCGCTCAAGAAGGGCGACTTGCTGACCGTGACCCACTACCTAATCGGTCAACTGTCACACAGCCAAGTTCCGATCTTGGCGAAGCGGCACAAGATCGAAGACAAAAAGAATCCGCATTCTCCGCACGAGCTGCTGGCAAAGCGGGTCAGCACGTATGATGAGGCAGCACTTTGCCGGATTCTGCTGGAAATCAGTTTGCTGGATTCCGCCTACCAACGCGCTAGTGCATCCGATGATGCACTCGTGACGACCGCCAGACGGTATCGTGTGGATGTCGAAAAAGTACGGGACAAAGTAGCAGCAGAGTTCACGGCGAAGCGCACTAAACAGAGCAAATCAAAGGTACCAGCGAAGAAATGACCAGTTGCTTAAACGGGAAGTGTTTCTCGGCGGAGTGCAATCAGCACTCCGCCTTCTTTCATTCAAGACAGGCTTCGCAATCGGAACTGAACAATCGCTCAGAAATCTCGAAGACCCAAACCAGCAAAGAGTTAGGCTCTCGATAATCCGCCACAAAACGGTAATGCTCCCGGCTCGTGCAAACCGGGAGCACTTGGGGGAGGCGCCACTCAATTCCTCGAAACGCCCGCAACATCCTACCACACGTCTCGCGCCATTCGATACGGAGGAACGCCCCTAAGCGGAATCAGGACGTGACTTTTTCAACACCCACGCGATTTGTCGCCAATTGGCGCGGTAAGCTTTTTCCAGCCCGCATCGTTCAGAGGTTTTTCATATCGAAGAGTTCCCGAGAATTGAAACCAACGCTGGTAGAGAAAAGGAAAGTGCGGAGTCCATCCACTCCGCACGAGGGATTAATCGGATTGCGCTAAGGCGCGACTACGCTGCTTTTGCGACTCTGCTCCGCAATGATCTGAAGCCCGCGCGAACCTCTTCTGAAAAGAGTTGTGGCTGTTCCCATGCCGCAAAGTGCCCGCCTTTCTCAACCTTGTTGTAATGAATAAGTTTGGGATACGCCCGCTCCGCCCAGCTGCGCGGGCACAGATCGATCTCGTCCGGAAAGGCGCTTACGGCAACCGGGATGGAAACGCCCCTCACGTTGAAGTACCCTCCTTTGCCCCAATACTCCCAATAGAGACGAGCGCCAGAAAGCGCC
>Ga0070697_100000046_pt1 | contig 91230 bp, 73 predicted proteins | sample KBSK1501metaG_FD_65475 | JGI IMG/M metagenome (GOLD analysis project Ga0070697, IMG submission 65475) | Corn, switchgrass and miscanthus rhizosphere microbial communities from Kellogg Biological Station, Michigan, USA - KBS K1-50-1 metaG | ecosystem: Host-associated > Plants > Roots >...
AACGGCGCGTCGCCATGGTCAGCAGCGTCCAGCCTTCTTGCGGGCGCCAGGACCAGCACAATTGCGATCAACAAAGCTAAGAGAGCAATCGGGGGCTTGGTTTTAATAAAACGCATCTTCCGGCCTCCTCTCAAAAACAATTCGCGGCTTCTGTAAAACTAACCGCCAAGACGCCAAGAGCGCCAAGAGAGATAGAAAGTTGAAAACCTATTGAGAGATAAGGTAGCCAACCATGCCCTACGTAACATCTGATCCATTCTTCTTCGTGCTCTTGGCGCGCTTGGCGTCTTGGCGGTTATCTCCTTCTCGAGCCTCTTTAAGGTCCAAACCGCGAGCGATACTCGGGCGAAGTCACGAACGATCTAACCATTTCAGCGTCCACCCAGTTACCAAACAGTTTCAGTTTGCCCAGCCAGAACTGAAAACCTGCCTGGTCGGGATCCCGGCGCAGATAACCGAAGTACTCCATGACCACAAAAGAGGGGTCAAACTCCCGGTCGTAGAAAGCCTTCCCGTACCTGTTCGTGAACTCCAAAGATCCATCCGGCGCTACTCGAGTGCCATCAACGATCTTTCGCAACACGCTTGCCCGCGTCTCACCGCCTCCCGGCGAGAGACCGTTTATTAGCGCCGTGCGCTCGGCTGCAGTAGGCGCGATACCTGTCGTGGCAAACAGCTTGTCGACGTATTGCTGGTTGTCCAAAGAATCATAGAGGGTCTTGAATTCGGCGCGAAGCACAAACTGGTCGGCAAAGCTCGTACGGTTGGTTTCGATCACCTGCGGAGACAATTTGTTGTCAACTACGATTCCCTGGGTCGCCTGTTGCAGATCTTTGATGAACTCCACATAAGCGGGGAAACGTCCCAGAGCTCCCTTGTAAATTCGATAGATGAAATTGCCGGAGACTTGAAACTCGGGCGAGAGGAAGAATGCTGCAGATGTACTGTCACGTCGACTGCCGAGACACTGTGGATCGTTGCCGCACCCGGTAATCTGGCCCGTCCAGTAATCCCAGCCTGGTAGGTCCGGTTCCCGGTTGAGAAAATCTCGATAGTGTTGCCGAACAAAGAATCGCGCCTCGTCGATCGGATTTGGAAATGACGCGACTGCGTCGTTGTCCACAATGGTGAGCGTTGCGGTGTTCACACTTCCAAGGGCTGAGCCCGAAGGGTTGCTAAGAGTAACCGTCAGCGTCTCATCGTTTTCAATAAACACATCGTCGGTGATGAGCACGGTGAAGGTCTTGCTGCTCTCTCCCGGACCAAATCTCAACGTCCCGGAACGGAAGACATAGTCTCTGCGATTACTGGCGCTGCCATTGACGGTCATGAAGTCGACTGTGGATATTCCACTCAAATCGCCCGTTCGGGTCACCGTAAGCAGAGCCGTGCCGTTTTCAGCTACAACGTAATCAGTCGCACTGAACTGAACGAACGTGGCCGCGCCGGCGGGCGGGGGAATAAAGCCCTGGGGCTGAATGGCAGGCTGAAGGTCGGCAGCGTTGTTATTTGTCAGCCGCACCAGACCACTTCCGTCGGTGTTCATTAAATAGATTTCCAGGTTGCCGTCGCGCGCAGTCGCAAAACAGATCCTGGCGCCGTCAGCTGATTGGGCCGGGTCAACGTCAAGCTCCGGGCTATTGGTCAGCCGCGTCTGGCCACTACCATTGAATGCCATCGAATAAACCTCGTCGTTCTGGTCGCGATTAGTTTGGAAGTAAATCTGGCGAGCCGACCAGGTTGGATTGACGTCCGCCCCTGCCACATTGGTAAGCCTAACCACTCCTTTACCGCCGGCACTCATTGCATAAACTTCAAAGTCATTGTCTTCGCGCGTGCTGGAAAATACGATCGTGGCGCCATCCGGCGAGAAGGCGAACGAAGAATCGTCGGCAGGGTTTTGGGTAAGGTTTATTTGATTGCTCCCATCGGGGTTCATCAAATAGATTTCGTCGTTGCCGTCGCGATTACTGACGAACCCGATTTGCGACCCATTAGGGCTCCACACCGGGCTGATATCGCCGTCAGGGCTGTTCGTTAATCTTGTCTGCCCGGTGCCGTCGGCATTCATGACGTAGATTTCTGAATTACCATCCCGCGTGCTGACAAATGCCAACCGCGTGCCGTCAGGAGACCAGGCCGGACTGAAGTCCTCGGCTGTATTCTCAGTCAGCCGGGTTTGACCTCCTCCATCCGCATCCATTGAGTAAATCTCGAAGTTGCCGTCTCGATCACTGGCGAAGGCGATCTTGCCGATTAGCACAGCTGCTTCTGTCGTTACCTGTGAGGTAGAGAACAGAGTGATACACATCAATGAGGCGGCAAGCGTCGCTAGCAGACTGACGCTTGATTTACTCATAATCTGCTCTCCTACGAATGCAGTCGGGATCTACGCTCGTGTTCGTGCTGTTTTGAGCCGGGTTAGTTGATTCAAAAAATAATTTAGCTCTTGAACGGAGTCAAGCTTTTGTCGTCTTGAGTACGCCTGGAATAACAAACTTGACTGATCGCCTTTTAATGATAAATTGTCCTGCACGTTCAATCGATATGGTGCGCTATCATGTTTCATCGTTCTTTCATGAACGGGCCACATTCCATGAGCATTTGGCAAAGCCGGGTTAAATCTCGCTTTGTTTTTGCACTTTCTATTCTCGCCTTCCTGCTTGCGACTCAATCCCTAAACACAGCATCGGCCCAGGACAACCGTCCTGTCTTATTCAGCGATGCCGGTTCGACCAGGGGCCTTGTAGTCGAGTCGGTAACTAGTAAACGCGAACCCTTCTCGCCTTTCGCAGACGTTTCATTTGCCACCGACAAACGCACCCGGATCATGCTTATTGCGGGAAATCTATCTTCCGCTGCGGGCGAAGCGATGGGCCTGGTTACCGCCGACGCCGAGGACGAATCCGGTTGCATCTACGCCCTGCAGGTGGAACACGTTGGCCCTGTGCCTGATCAGAACTGGGCCACGTCGGTCATCGTTAAGCTCGATGAACAGATGGGTGACGTGGGTGACGTGCTGGTGCGAATTTATTACAAGGGCATCGCGAGTAACAGAGTACGTGTCGGCATTGGACATGTTGGTGGCGGCCCTCCGGACGATCCGGGCGCGATTCCAACCCCCGGGCCGGTGGACGTCAGTATTCCCACTAACCCGATTACTGCCGGCACTCTAACCCCGGGCGAAGTACAGACAATTATTGCGCAGGCGGTTTCGGCCGCAGCCGCGCTGAACAAATCGGTGACCGTGGCGGTCACTGATCTCGAAGGCAACGTGCTTGGCTTATTCAACATGACCGGGGCGCCATCCATGGTCCAGATCCGCGGAGGTGGACCATTGCAAACGCCGAATCCCATAACCGGCCTGGTGCCCGTTGGTCTTGAGGGAACCAGGCTGCCGTCTCACCTGGCCGCAATCTCCAAAGCTGGAACCGCAGCGCTGTTCAGCACTTCAGGTAATGCTTTCACCACACGCACCGCCGGGTTCATCATTCAGGAACACTTTCCGCCGGGCGTGAATTTTCGCTCGGGTGGTCCACTCTACGGCGTGCAGTATTCCTCGCTTCCCTGCTCCGACATCAAGATTCCGGGTTTGCCGTTAGGCTTGAGCGCTGACCCTGGCGGCATGCCGATTTACAAGAACGGTATTGCCCAGGGTGGAATCGGTATTGAAGGTGACGGCATTTATGGAATCGATCGTGACCCCGCGGACTTTGATCTTCCATTTGAGGAAGTAATTGCCCTTTCAGCCGTCAGAGGATTTGAAACACCATCACTCATTCGCGGAGACAACATTCTGGTTGACGGGATCAGGCTCCCATTTATTAACGCGAGTGAGATATTGCGACCAGCGACCATAGCCTTCGGAGGCTTGCCCGGAGCAGTCGATCCGCTATTTCCCATTCGCGCCGCACAGCCGTCTGCCTTTACCTCGGCAATTGTCGGCGGAATTCGCGGCGAAGCCGATCCGCGATTCTTCCCTTTCGTCAGCAGTCCTTCAGGCTTGCCAAATGCGCTCACGGCTGTTGATGTGGACCGGATTATTTCCCAGGCGGCGCAGCAAGCAAACGTAACTCGCGCAGCGATTCGTCAGCCGTTGGGCAGTAATGCGCGGGTGTCAATTGCAGTGGTTGACACCGAAGGACGTGTGCTCGGTCTGTTCCGCCAGCAGGACGCGCCCGTTTTTGGTTTTGATGTTTCGGTGCAAAAGGCGAGGACGGCCGTATTTTATTCCAGTGCGAATGCGGCGGCGCAACTGCGTGCAGCTGGTTTTGGCTCTTACGTAGATCGTGCGGCAGCTGACGGTTTGAAGCTCGATGGCTCGGTTGCGTTCACCGACCGGGCCGTCGGCTTCCTTCATCGTCCTTTCTTTCCGGACGGTATCAACGAAACGCCGGCGGGGCCGTTTAGCACTGAAATAAATCAATGGAGCGTTTTTAACGTCGGGTTCCAGCTGGATCTAATCAAGACAAACTTTCAAGCCGCTATTCTGGGCGCGAACGTTCGCTGTACTTCGATTACCAGCCTCCCCAACGGCGTTCAGATATTTCCCGGCAGCGTGCCGTTGTACAAAAACGGAACTTTGGTAGGCGCAATCGGAATCAGCGGCGATGGTGTGGATCAGGATGATCTAATCGGCGCCGCCGGCGGCAACGGGTATTCGCCCACGCCGGCCATTCGATCAGACCGCGTTTTTGTTCGCGGCGTTCGATTGCCTTTCCTGAAATTCCCGCGCAGTCCGAATCTCTGAGAAGCAAAATGGAGTCGCGAGACTCGGCGATGACCAAACGTAAATCAAAACCAATCGCAATGCGCACCTTCTGCCTCGTAGTGCTTGCTTGCCTGGCCGCAATCGCGCTGCGTCAAACTCCGAGTCAAACCCCGAGCGTCCCGCCGGCGGATTCACGTGGTGTCATCAAGCTCAGAGTCAGATTGGGCGAAGGCGCCGGCACAAAAGCCAGGGGCCTTTCGCGCAAGCGATTCTTCCTGATCAAGGGGTCACTGGAAGATAACAAGCTGCTGGTCCAGAGCCTGGATCAACATCCGGTAGTTTCGCGTGACTGCTACTACCGGCGGATCGGCGCCAGTGAAGCGCTAATAGCCTGGCTCAAACGAAGCGATTGCGAGTCGGTTTACTGCCGTGAAGTTGAACAGAAGGATATTGAGGGCTCGGAGGCGGTTCCCGAATTCCAGCATGCTGTTCTTCTGGGAGAGAAGGAATTCGGCAGCCGCGAGCTGGCGCGAAAATGGTTCAGTGTAAACCTTAAGGAAGAACTGCGGAGCGGTTTCTACAAACAGCAGCAACGCGACATACAGGGATTCCTCAATCAGGCTGAACAACTGTCGAAGGCCAAAGTACTGTCAGTAATGACGGATACCAACGGTACCGCTTATTTCACCGATATCGAGCCGGGTAATTATGTGATTTCCAATATCCTGCCCACGGAAATTGGTAGCAATGCGGCTAAATGGAATTGTGAAGTAAAAGTAAAGCCCGGGGATCTGGCAACCGTAAAGCCCTTCCTGATCGCAAACTCCGGGAATAAAGATCCAAGAGATGTAAAAAACATCAAGTGCGTAAGCATCGAGAAGCCACTTCCCGATTGTCCGGTGTCGAGCAAATGAATTGAACGAATGAAACGATACACAATCATATCGCTCGTGCTCGCTCTGGTGTTGTTGATTCTTGCTTACCCGCAATTTTCAGAGAGTGGCGGCGCAGATGCACAGAGGCGTGGAACGCGCCCGCCAAACGCTCGCACGGCACCTCGCCCGGCTTCAGTCGATTACTCCAGATTTTTTCACGCTACTAAAAAACATCAACAGGCTTGCAATACCTGCCACAAAGTTCCAACCAGTAACTGGCGGACCGCTCGAAATTATCCCGACATCGCCGACTACCCCGGCCATGACGCGTGTGTAAGTTGCCATCGGCCGCAGTTTTTCAAAGGAGCCAGGCCGCCCATTTGTTCGGTTTGTCATTCCAAAGTTTCGCCGAAGGACGAGGCGCGATTTGCATTTCGAAATCCCTTGAGCGGGCGCCAATTCACTGTTGAATTTCCTCACGACAAGCATCAGGATGTGATTGCGAAACTCTTTCGCGCATTTCCGATAGAGCGAAGGCCACGGTTTGAGCTTGCTTCGTTCAAATCATCCAGCTTCAACGCCGATGACAAGGGCAAGCACTACAACAACTGCGAAATCTGCCACCAACCACAAACAAAGCTTCCGGTCGCGCCCGCCTCTGGTTGGATTGACGGATTCGGCCCGGACAACCTGACCTTGAAATCGGTGCCGGCCAGCCATGCTTCCTGCTTTAGTTGTCACTGGAAATCCGAGCAACCGGTCAACGAAAACTGTGCGGGTTGTCACAAGCTGGCCACTCCGCCGTCGGTGCTGGCAGTTGCTGAGTCGGTAAAACGCATTTCAATGAAGTTCCGCCATGGGCGCGAGCAGCATGTGCTCGAATGCGCGATGTGTCATATCAACATCACCAAGGCAACCACGCTGCGCGGTTTGAAACCAGATGTGCCGATCACTTCATGCACCGAATGTCACAACAAGGATGGATTACGACTCGACGTCAGCAATGAGTTGGCGGCAATCGATAAGAACCGTGATTTTGTTTGCGTCTATTGTCATACGTCTGATGTGGGACGGCGCGATCCGCCCGCAAGTCACTATTTGATTGCTGAGCGAGAACCGGTCAAGCGCAAGGACGTGAAGTGAGTTTTCAGGTATTCAAAATCATTTGGGCTTCTAAGTATATCAAGCACTTTCCGGTGGCTTGGTTAGCTTCTCTATGCTGTCTCTCTGTGCTCGGTGTCTCTGTGGTGAGCGTCGCGGGAGTTATGTTTACCACAGAGACACAGAGGACACCGAGTTTGCACAAAGAGATGCTGATGTTTGCGGCGTCGCCGCAGGATCCCGATCTCGATTTTTCAAACTTCAAGCACACCAGCCAGCGCCATGCTTCGCTCGCCTGTACGGCTTGCCACACTCGGACAGCAGACAATTCCGCGACTCCTCGATTTCCGGGACACAAAGCCTGCACAAGTTGTCACCTCTCCCAGTTTGTAACACCCAATGTTCCCATGTGCGCGATCTGTCATACAGACGTCAATAACTCTAATCCGCCGTTGAAAGCTTTTCCCACCAGGTTTAAGGAAAGCTTCAATTCGAAATTCGATCATGTGCAACACAATACCGGCGCGGGCCGTCCGCCAAGTGGGTGCGCGTCCTGCCATACCCGGCTCGGTGGCCGTGCTGCGGCGTTGTCGATTCCCGCGAGTATCTCGGCGCATAACCAATGCTACAGCTGTCACACGCCGGCTAGTAAGTCTTCAGCTGGTCGCGAACTTGCTTCCTGTGGAGTCTGTCACGACGTGAAGGCCTACAGTCGAACTTCTACCAATGCTCGGGCATTTCGGTACGCCTTCAGTCATGCGAAACATGGCAATGCGCAACGGTTAGGTTGCGCAGATTGCCACAGGCTAACAGCTGGTTTGCCTCAATCTCGCCAGGTGAGTAGCCCGGCGACTGCTGAGCATTTTCCGGCGACGCGTGGCTTGACCTGTCTCACCTGCCACAACGGCAACCGTTCCTTCGGTGGCGACCTGGCGTTCAAAGATTGCCGGCGCTGTCACACGAGCGCGACCTTCCGCATGCCCTTGTAGATTTCAGAACGGTGCAGGTCGGAAGCGTATCCCACTTGCTCAGACTGAAGGGCAGACAGATCTGTCGGCATAGACTCAAGTCTCTGTGCAATCTCCGTGACCTCTGTGCCTCTTGGTGAATTTACCAAGAGAAACACTCACCACAGAGACGCAGAGAACACTGAGGATGCACAGAGAAAGCCAAATTTGAGTTTTCGATCAACTTTCCTGGAGGCGGTAATTTGTTTGACACGTTCCGGATGGCTAATTAAGATTGTCTCGCGTTGATTCCCTCCCCAGCTAGTTTCGCGGCAATTCTTACAAAATATCTCTGAAGAGGTTTCGTCCATGAGAAAACTATTGATCGTGATTGCTGCGCTGGCATGTCTGGCGGCAGTTGTGGTTGCGAATAATTCGGCCTTTACTGCGTCGCAGGATATTCCCAAGGAAAGTAAGGTCCAGCCTAAGGAAGTGGTGTTGGGCAAGGATAGCCAGTCCGACAAATATGGCGAGGTTCCTTTCAATCACGAAAACCATTCCACCAAGACCTACAGCATAGACGGCAAGAGTGTGCTCGCGTGTGTGGAGTGTCATCACACCGACCAGCCAGCCGTGGGGCTAAAGCCTCCCCTGAAGACGGGTGAACGACCCGTAGCGCTGACTGCTGCAGTGCTGGCGGCCGCCGACTCGAAGCCGGTCAAAGCATGCCGTGCATGTCACTTGCAGGCCGGCGACGACAGCGCGCCTTTGCCCACCGTCAAATACGAAGACAAGCCGGCGCCAACGAAGCTGAACAACGAAGTCGCCTATCACCTGAATTGCAATGTCTGTCACGACAAAGCGATTGCGGCAAGACCAGCGCTAAAGGGTAAGGTTCCTGGTTCAAACGACTGCTTACCGTGCCATAAGCCTGTCGCTAGCCTGTAGCCATCAAATGTCCGACATGCTTCACAGCTTGTCGTCTGGCTTGGGAAGTCTCAATGTGCAACCTTACGGGTAATATCATTGTTGAGTGTTGCAAATCTCGACGACAAGCTGAAAAGCATGTCGGACATCAATCACTTATGCGCAGTCAGCAGTGACGGATTCCAATGTCTCTTGTCTTTGACGTGTTCCACATGGCACGAGTAGCAATTCGGCTTGTCTGGTGGGATGAGTACGCGATTAGTTCCTGCTTGCACGCTGCCGTTATGACAAGTGCCGCAGGTCCTCCGCGGAGTTTCACGGTCGACCGGGTTGAGTCTCTGGTGGCAACTCGAACACGATAACTCACCTTCCTCGTTTCCCTTCAGTCCGGACACAGCGCGCACACGGTAAAGGTGTAGGGCATGAAACTGCTTGCTACGCCACTTCTCGTCCGTATCCGCCGGCAAGCGCGTGATCGCAATCTGTTTCAATGCCCAATCGCTATCGTTTAGTCCTTTCCACTTCCATTTTCCTTCGACGACCGGATATCCAAACGTTCCGCCATGCGGTGTGCCCACACGCCGGCCGTTGTACGTACTCTTATTGGCATCATTGTGGCAGGCCCCACACATCGCCAGAGCAGCAGCGCCGGGTTCGAAATCTGTTCCTCGGTGTTCGGCGTGACAGGAAATGCAACCCATGCCTGCGGCAACATGCGGTGGAGTTACCGTGGCGACGAACGCTTCCGTTGTATGGCACGAGGCGCAATTTGATTCCATGCTTCCGGCGAAGGAATGGCAGCTGGTGCAGGCTTTCGCGTTGGGCCGGGCGGCGATAGGCGGGGAGACCTCGAGCTTCGATTTGGCATGCACATGCGAAACAGGCCCCGGTGAATATGCGCTGGTGTACCAGTAAGCAGCGGCTATTGAAAGCAAACCGACTACGATTGCGCCCCAGATGAAAAACGACGCCGGCCAGCCCGACATCAAGTCTGTAGTTGGGGTCCAGTTGAACTGGGTTTTGCCGGCTCGTCTCTGGCTCTTTGGAAATAAGGGTGAGGGCCGCACCATTTTGCCGGCCTCGCGAATGCGCTTATCCCAGAAGATGTCCAGCGCCTTATCTCCAGGTAGCGGAGCAGCGCGCGGAGCCTTCGCAGCTTTCTTGCCCTCGCCGGGAACGTCGAGCGGTGCCAGTTTCGTGGTGCCAAGCGTCGGACTACTTACACTGGTTGTTTCAGCTACTCGTCCAATCTGAAGCGAAACCTTGATTACGAGCGCATCCTCGGTGCGATCAATATCAAGCAAAAACGGGCCCACTTCCAGGATGTCTCCCTCCGATAACGCTTCGTTTCCTTCAACGGGTTTCCCGTTGAGGTTTACCGGATTAGATGGCCGGAGACCAAACAGAAAGTAGGTGCCGTTGACTTCTTTGATTCCGGCTTGCGTGCGCGATACGGAAGGATGATTTAGCAGTAGTTCACATTCGAGCAGGCGCCCGATTAAGAGACCATCGGTGATGACCGTCAACGGATCCTGAACCAGATCCTCCCTGATGATGACATATTTGTTTTCCTGCATTTGAGTATCGTCTGAAGCCTCTGTGCAATCTCTGTGAATTCTGTGTCTCTGTGGTGAATTCCCCAATAAAATACTCACCACTGAGACACTGAGAACACCGAGGATGCACAGAGAAAGACCAGTTACACTACTTCACTGCGAAATACACGACCTGGATAACGTGAACGATCATCAGCGCCAGCATGACCGAAGTAGAAATCACATGAGGTGCGATCCAGAGCTTCAGAATCTTGTGCAGATAAATCAGCGCATCCACCCTGCGTATAGTGACAGCGGTTTCCACCGCATTGAGCAGAAGCATTCGTTCCTCCGAGGTCGCCAGGCGAGTCAGACGCTCCTTAAACGGCGCTCGTGCGTCAGCCAGCAAGGTTGTCAGCGGCTCCCGACGGGTAAATTGACGCATCAGGAAAGACAGACTTTGAAACCGCTTGACGACTCTTTCTTCAATCTCTTCGCGCAGCCAGCCCTCGCCCTGTTTCACGATTTCGTCCAGCTCTTTTGCCAGCTCGGCCTTACGCCCCACAAGATCCTCAAGCAGCAAGGGCTCGCCTTCGATGCTGGTCAGGATCCTGGGGGCGATAATGTATGAGGCTATGCCAAACAAACCGGTAGCAATGACGGCATCAAAAGCGATGTAGAGCAAGGTAGTTAATAGACCACCTGTGCGCGTGCCCGCGTGGAACATCAAGACCACACCCGCTACCTCTCCCAGGTACAGATGAACCAACAACCAATAGCGTAAGGCCCCCGCGCGTCTCCGGTAGACTTGCTTGCGAAGCGGATAGGTCATCACGGCAGCAATGCCGAAGAGCCCGACCATGCCTGTGGCCCAGCGCATGGTCAACCATGAGCCAATCAACACCCCATCAAATCCGTGCGACACCAGACCCCACACAGATGCTATTCCCGCAATTAATATCAGGGCGCCGCCAGCCACGTGGAGAGTTTTCGCGAGCGGATCGCTCTTATGAATGTTTCGCCCGAACGCCTGGGTCTTGTCTCGGAAAATCAGCCCCTGGGTGCTTTCGACTTCGGCAAAGTACTTGACCGGATCGACGCGCAGCAACGCGCCCGTGGGACAGTTTTCCTCGCATGAATATGCCTGCATCTTTGCGCCTTGCGGATTCAGAGGAGTGTGCTCGCAGAGATTGCATTTTATTGCCACGACGTCGTCGGAAGGCGTCAGGGGAAGCGGGGCGGGAGGCCTGGCCAGACTAAATGTTTTCTTCAGACTGCCCATCAGGTCAAACGTCACGATCGGATCACCGGTCTTGCGAGGCACCATCGAGATAGCATCGTAAGGACATTGGGTGGCACAGTCGAAACAGCCAATGCAGGTAGCCGGATCGATATCCACATAGCCGCGAGGGTCTCGAAAAATCGAGCCGGTGGGACAGCCGGTCAGACATTCCGGATCCTTGCAGTGCATGCAGACCTGTGGGGAAAGCACATGCTGCGTACGTTCACTCCCAATTGTTACCGGGCGCGCAATGCTTATCCCTCGCCGCAACAAACGCGATTGTCCGTGAACCTTGTGGCAGGCGAGTGAACAGTTGCCGCACCTCACGCACAGGTCCATGTCCATAACCAGCAGGTTGGCACCATCAACGATGCCCGTCGCGATCTCTTCTTCCGCCGAAGCCAGCGAGCGCAGGTCCTTCACTGACTCGATTCCTGGTGGGTTGTCATCCGCGGTTGAGAAAGCCGCGAAGGCCAGGTAGATCCGTTCACGTAGTTCCGGATCATCGGCCAGCGGTTGAATGGGAATCTCCAACACCTCGGTCCTGGCCATCACCGAAGCGCTGTAGTGCCAGGTCTCATTCTGTCGCGCACCTTCCAGTCCAAGACAATTTCCTGCACCCAGAAAATCAACCCCGATGGTTTGACTCAGCCCAACCGCAATACCGGTGGATGCGGGGTCGAGCGGCACGCCGCGAACTCGTCTAACCCATCCGCTCTTAATTAAGATGATCTTCTCGATTGGGGTGTTCTCCTGGCAAAGCACGTGGTGTTTGCCATAGACCATGAATTTGCCGACATCCCGAAGCCTTTGAACTATCTCGTCGTCCGCCGGCCGGACCCTGGGCGTCAAGTCCTCCAACACCCGGCCAAATCCGTGCGCTCGATACGTCTCATCAAGCACGTGGCCAAACTTGGGAAGTTTTCTTAAAAGACGAAGCGCAGGTCTGGTCACCTCCAGCACGACAGCTTTCCCGTGCTTTGGTACGAGCACCGTCGCATTCCGCTCTACTCCGGCAAGCACGGCCATCTCGCCGAAACAGGTACCCGGTTGGAGCCGGTTGATCTTGCGCGGCTCTCCACTTGGCTCTTTGATGTAGACATCGAGAGCGCCACTTACTGAGAGGTAGAACGTGTTACCACCCCATTCGCCCTGACGCATGATTGCCTCTTCACTTTCATAGGAAAGCAGGCGCACATAGGGCCCCACTCTTTTTCCATTGCCGTAGTCGCGCCCGTCAACGATTACTTCGAGATCGCTGGCGTTCTTGAGTTTCCCGTTTAGTTCAATGAAGAGTTCCGAGGTGAGTTCCAGGGTCTTCAGGCTGGAAAGAATTGCTTCTCGGTCCGTAATTTCCCGCGGCATGAACGAGTTATACTACGTCGGAGACTAAATATAAATAAGGAAGATTTGATGGAGATTCTTTCGTTGGCCGCGAGGTAGATTTGTCTTATAGTGAAACTCTTGCTTTACTCTTCTGAATTGATCTTAAAAATTTGCAGCTTGACTTAATTACGCGGTCATCATTTATCCATATGCCATCAGATTCCCTTCAGTCGCTTTCTCTCGAACAACAGGTAGGACAGTTCTTCTTCATCGGTCTTCCCGGCACAGAACTCGACGCGGAGGCGCGCGCACTGATCGAGGAGGTGCAGCCGGGCGGGATCATTATCTTTGGGCGGAACGTCGCCAGCGCTCAACAATTGAGGAGCTTGCTGGATGGCGTTCGAGAAATGCTGCCCGACCCCCTGATTGGTGTCGATCAGGAGGGCGGGCTGGTCGACCGGCTGCGAAAGATATTTACTCCGATGCCAGCCGCGAGAACCATTCGCGAGCACGGCGATCTGGCTGCCGCGCGCGCACTGGGGAGAATCACCGGCGAAGCGCTACGGATTCTCGGCTTCAACATGACTTTTGCGCCAGTCATGTCAATCATGACTGACGAGCGTGACCTGCTTTCCAACGGGCTCTACTCGCGCTCATTTGGCCGTTCTCCCGGGGAGGTTCTCGGTTACACGACTGTCTACCTGCGGGGGTTGCAGGAGACTGGAATCGTGGGCTGTCTCAAACATTTTCCCGGCATCGGCGCGGGCGAAGTCGATTCTCACGAGCAGATGCCTCTGGTTAGTCTTACGCATGACGACTTGATGGCCCAGGATCTCGCGCCTTACATCGAACTGTTTCAACGCAAGGACGATCGGGTGCGTTGCGTGATGGTGAGCCATGGCGGATTCCCTAACATCGATATCACCAAGGGCCTTACCGGCGGACTGCTGGAGCCGGCGTCGCTGAGTCATAACATCGTGACTAACCTCCTGCGCAACGAACTTGGTTATCAGCATCTGGTGGTAACCGACGATCTGGAAATGGGGGCAATCGCCAAGCATTGTGAGATCGAGGCTGCGTCGGTGCGCGCTTTTCTTGCCGGAGAAGACATGATGTTGATTTGCGCGCATCCCGAGATTATTCGCCGTGGCTATCACTCGCTTCTGGAGGTAGCACGTGCGGGGAAACTACCGGAGGATCGCGTGACCGGTTCCCTCGGGCGGATAGCCGCCATGAAGTCGATCGTTGAACCACCGGCAACCTTCGATATAGATAAATTTAAAGCGCTCTCCGATGAAACAGCAAAACTGAACGAGACGCTCAACTATAAGTATGGAGGGACAATCTGATGCGAGCGTCGAGAGTAGCGTCCTTGCTCCTGGCTTTGTTGATGGCCGCTGTTTTGCCGATAGGCTGCCGGCGCCAGCGTAGCGGCGGCGCTTTTGTGATCGCTCTGGGCGACAACATCCGGACAATTGATCCCATCGGCTCCCCTTCGGTAGATGCCGCCAGCGAGCGAGTGCGGACCCTGATGTTCAATTCACTGGTGAGGAAGGATGAAAAGTTTGACTACGTGGGCGAGCTGGCTTCAGACATCAAGCGATCTGACGATAACCTGACCTTTACCTTTACTCTGCGTGAAGGCGTGAAGTTTCATGACGGGCGCACACTTACTTCGGCGGATGCCAAGTACACCCTGGATCTGGTCTTCTCCAGCACGTTTGCCAAGTCGGCGAGTTTCTACGAAGGCAGCGGCGCTGCCAGACAGAGTTATATAAAGAGCGTTGAAGCTCCGGACGCGAAGACGCTGGTGATCACCACCGTCAAGCCCTGGACGGGCCTGCTCAGTAATCTCGTTCCTATCTCAATCATTCCCAAAGATGGTTATGCGACGCAAAAGGATCATCCGTTAGGTACCGGCCCTTTCAAGTTCAAGAGTTATGACACTTCTCAACAGGTGGTTGACCTCGAAGCAAACCCGGATTACTGGGAAGGCCCGCCACATTTGCAACAGGTTCGGGTTCGAGTTATCCCCGATACCAACGCGCTTCAGGCCGAGCTTCGTTCCGGGCGCGTCGATTTGGCGCCTTTGCCAACCAGCTTGTCGCCGGACGCCGTCAAACAACTGGGACAGGATCCCAACCTTCAGGTCGTCCAGTTCAACGGGTCGAATCTCAACCTCCTGACATTTAATACCAGTCGCGCGCCGCTCACCGACGCGCGGGTGAGGCAGGCAATCGCCTACGGGGTCGATCGCGAAGGAATGATTCGCGATCTTTTGCTGGGTCAGGGGAAAATCGCCCACTCGATCCTGCCGGAAGAATCATGGGCTTATAGCGCCGGGCAAAGATATTCATTCGATCCGGCGATGGCGAAGAAACTGTTGGATGAGGCTGGTTTGAAAGATCCGGATGGTGATGGGCCACAGTTTCGTTTCAAGGATCCAATTGTGTTCAAGGTTTCAGGTAGCAGCGTGGCTGCAAAAAACTATGCCGGCGTGATTCAGAATTATCTCAAGAATGTTGGCGTTCCCATTTCAATTGAAACCTCAGAATTGAATACTTTATTTGACGAGTTGCGCCGCGGAAATTTTCAAATCTCTTACGGGCAGTGGGTAGGCGGAAATCAGGATCCCATATTCTTCAAGGACCTCTTTGCAACTTCTGAGATACCGACCGAGACGCGCGCCGCACGCAACCGGAGCCGATACAGCAACAAAGAACTGGACGAGTTAATTGCCGAAGCGCTCAATACTTTCGACCGGGACAAAGCGAAGGGACTTTACGCCCGCATCCAGGACATTGTTAGTCGCGACGTGCCGGTCTTGCCGCTTTGGTACCAGGCGAACATAGTCATTGCCAAAAAGAACGTGGGGAATATCAAGGTTGATGCGAGTGGCGATTGGGGCTTCGTGAGGAATCTGACGGTACAATAATCCGCAGATTACGCAGATTCACAGAAGACTTAAAGGATTGCCGTGATCTGTGAAGCGCAAAGTCTACCTCACTGCTCAGCTGAATCTGCGTAATCTGCGGATTCGTCCAGCCACAAATCTGCAAACATCTCACGTTTGAGCACACCTTCCCGAATCAACCGTGGCTCGGGTCCATTCAAAGCCAGGACGGTCGATGGCTCAGTCGCCGGTGCTTCACCGCCATCGATAATCAAATCAATTCCGGCCGGGAAATAATTCTCAACTTCTTTGGCGGTGCGCGCTGGAGGCTGTCCCGAGATATTCGCGCTGGTTGCCGTTAACGCCCCACCACACTCGCGCACCAGCGAGCGCACATCATCGTCATCCGGCAAGCGAACGCCGAGACTTTTCGTGCCTGCTGTCAACTCGATCGGCACTTCCGGTCGCGCGACGCCAATTAGTGTAAGGGCCGCGGGCCAGTGACCCTTAGCAACCAGTTTGAAAAACTCGGACTGCTCCATAAACCGGTCAACTTCGCTCTCATCTGAAATCAAAAGCAGGATGGGCTGGTCCTCTTCCCTGCCCTTCAGTTCTCTGATCCTGCCGATAGCAACACGATTGAATGGATCGGCGCCCAGCCCATAAAACGTGTCCGTGCGGAAGGCTATGACGCCCCCGCTTCGAATAATGCCCGCAGCCTGAATCCGCGATTCTCTATTGTCTTGAACGATCATCCGTAGTTTGTTATAGCGTAGTTCAGAGTTTCTTCTGGGGTCCGCTATGCCCTCTGTGTTGCCCCTCGTCTGTAATCTTCACCGCGTAACCCAACCCATCGCCGACCGAAAGAATCTGCGCCAGCAACTTGGGGTGATTAACGAAGTATTTATTAAACTCCCTGAGCGCATTCGTGGAGCTCTCCTGATCCGGGGAACGTATTTCGCCGGCGACCTGGCCACCCCAAAGAAGGTTGTCGACTATCACCACGCCACCGCGGCGCAACCGCGGCAAAGACAGTTTGAGATAATCGGCATATTCCTCCTTGAGAGCATCGATGAAGAGCAAATCAAACGTGTCGTTGAGTTGCGGAATCACGTCCAGCGCTTTACCACGTTCGATGCGCACACGATCGCGCACGCCCGCCCGGGTCAGATAACCTTCCGCCGCTTTGATCATCTCGTCACTCGGATCGATGGTGACAACCAGTCCATCTTCCCCAACCGCACGCGCAAGATGCAGCGTGGTGTAACCGATCGCCATGCCGATTTCGAGTGCCCGCTTTCCGTTTATTGCGCGGGCCGTAATCTCGACAAACCGCGCCACTTCGCGATCGGCGCTGGGGACGCCATGCTGGGCCCCGTACTCTTCCATTTCGCGAAGCAGCGGATCGCTTTGTGGGGTTAATTGGTCAAGATATTCGGCTTGATTGCGCTGAATGATGGCGTCGATGCGTGCTTTCATAGTTTATTCCTGAGGTTTGGAGATAGGAGTGGTCTTCTAATTAAGGAGTAAAGTGGTGGACTACGCAGCAAGCAGTTTCTTGATTTTCCGCTTGTTCCAGCCAAGGTAGATTGAAAAATCTGAAATCGTATCTTCCGCAATCGCGCGTGTTTGTGGATCCACGTCATGTAGTAACTGCCTAACTACTGGCATGACCTCATCTTCGTCGATCACCTTGTGCAGCCTTGCAAGGTGGCCAAGACAAGTCGCCGCTACTCCACGAACAAATGAGTCCTGATGGATCGCAAAACGTAAACATTGACCCTGGGCCCAATGCCGGTCAGGTTCGAACATAGCTACGCGCACGAGCGTTCGACAGATCGACTCGCGGTCGTTCTTCGCGAGTAAACGCTCTGCCTGGTGCCTGGTGATTGGTTCAACCTCTTCGTACTTCATCGCTTTGCTGGAGTATTCTACCACGCCTACTTACGAGTCCAAGCTCTTGCAGAATCTTCTGCGCTCGGGACTCTAAATCTCGCCACTCGACAACGAAACCATGGAAGACAAGGGGAAGATGCTGCATGAAAACCACTATCTCTCGATTAATCGGGTCCACGCCGAGTCGCCTCGGTGACTCCTTTCTGATCTGGACAGAATAATCAAGCACTGCCTGCCCATTTGTGGGTTGCGCACTTATCCGCCCGCGCTTTCTGCTGCGGTGTTTGGGATTGGGCTCGAAAGTCAGGCGCCTCATCGATGAGGGTAAAGGGACTTATTTTGCGCTTGGGCAAACAATTCATTGCATTTCAACCGTCGGGCTTATCAGTATTCATAGGATTGAGGCAAGGCGAGTAAGAAAAAGCGGCCGATCCAAGTCTTGCCAAATTCCTGGCAAGGACCTGTTGCTCTGAAGAACTATGTGGAGTGTCAGGGGCGGAATGAGGCTGGCGACTTCAACCTCTCTTCTCGGGAGTTGTCTTTCATTCGTCGGAATTATCCTGCGTGTCGGTAGCAACCGAAACGTAGCGTCGACCAAGGCCGAGCTGGCGAAGTTTGTGTTGTAGAGACTGGCGGTGCATTCCCAAAATCTCAGCCGCCCTGGTGACATTCCCCAGCGTGTGTTCGAGACAACGGGAAATGTAGCGACGTTCAAACTCGCGTCGATCCTCACGAAAGTCCGCAGTAAAAGGAACGCTGAGACCACCGTCGCTCGCCTCGGCATTAGCGGTAGGAATACTCCCGGAACCCGGCGTCGTCGTAATTTCATCGGGTAAGTCCTGTGAACGCAACTCCTGGCCATCAGCCATAATGGCGGCACGCTCGATCGTGTTTTTTAGTTCGCGCACATTTCCCGGCCACTGATACTCAACCAAACGACGAAGCGCGCTCTGCGCCACTTGTCTTAACGGCAAACCGTAGCGTTCTGCGGCGGCGCGGGTGAATGTCTCGGCCAGCAGAGGAATATCTTCCCGGCGATCGCGCAGTGGCGGAATATCAATGGTCATTACTCGCAGACGATAGAACAGGTCGGCGCGGAAATTCCCAGCGGCGATCTCCTGCTCAAGCGGACGATGTGTAGCGCTGACAATGCGCACGTCAACAGGGATCGATTCATTGCCCCCCAGCCGCTCGATACGTCGTTCTTCGAGCGCGCGCAGAAGTTTTGCCTGCACGTTGGCACTCATATCGCCAATCTCATCAAGAAACAACGTGCCGCCATTCGCCTGTTCGAATTTTCCCTGGCGCCTTGCCGCCGCCCCGGTAAAAGCGCCCTTTTCGTGGCCAAAAAGCTCAGATTCAATCAGCTCCGAAGGAAGCGCAGCGCAGTTGACCGCGACAAAAGGCCCCTGACTGCGGACGCTGTTTTTTTCGTGCAGCTCACGTGCGACCAACTCTTTGCCGGTACCCGATTCGCCTCTGACAAGGACGGTGGCGTCAGTCTCGGCGACTTTTTCAATCATCGCGCGCACGCGCTGCATACCTTCGGAAGTGCCAATCAGCGCACCACGCTGGGAGCGTTCAACTTCGATCCGCCGGCGCAAAGAAAGGTTCTCGCGACGGAGCTCCACAGTCTCGGCAGCATTCTTTATAACCAGTCGCAGTTCATCGAGTTCGAATGGTTTTGAAAGGTAGTCATAAGCTCCGGACTTAACGGCCTCGACGGCCATCCGCTCGGAGCCGTGTGCAGTGATGATGATCACCAGGGGTCCCGCGTATGATCTATCCGCTAACGATTCACCCGCTGACGAGCCACCCGCTGACGCAGGTGGTTCTGACACGCGACCGTTGCTGCCATCAGAACTCTGCAGTTCACGCAGGAAATCCAGCCCACTGATGCCGGGAAGGTTTACATCGAGCAGCATCAGGTCCGGTTGCTGCTGCTTCAGTAATATTCGCGCTGCCTCGGCCGACTCGGCTTCGGAAACGCTGTAGCCAAACGTCGTAAGCGCCCGCCGCATGCCATAGCGCGAGGCCTCTTCATCGTCCACAATCAATAATCGCAATTTTTCTTTTTTCACCCTTCTGATTAGTTTAGAACCTTTTGCGTTACTTTCCCTAGCGTGTTGCGTGCCACAGCCAGGAGGCAGACGGCAGGAAGCAGGAGGCAGGAGACCGGACTCCTCTCTTCGTCAACAATGACAAATGAGAAATGAAAAATGACGAATGGAAACTTTTCCATATCTCATTTGACCTGTCTCATCTGTCATTGGAAAGGAATTCCCTGCCTCCTGCCTCCTGCTTCCTGCCTCCTGCCTTCTGCTTACTGCCTACTGCCTTCTGCTTTCTACCGTTTTCTCATTTCATCGTGCGCCGGACGGCCACTACGAGGATGATCGCGTCCCCCGATGGCCTCACATACAAGGTTCCGACGATTGCGGGTTCGCCCTCAGGGATGCTGATATCTGTGGACAGTCCTGTGGGTTCGTAATTGATCACCGGAAAGCCCGCCCCGGTTGAGGCAACTGTTTGCGCTGTTTGAATAGGCACGCGCGCACCAAACCTGAATTGGTCCATGCGGATGAACTCCCGGCCTGCGTTATCTCGCACCAGTTTTACCGAGTTGACGCTGAAGTCGTGGAAGCTGGGTGTTCGCTCCGAAGCATTGGAAGCCGAGGCAAACAATGGATCACCAATCCATTTGAGGTTCAGTCGCCCTTCATTTTTCACCCGGTTGATCAGAGTGGCAGCAAGGCGGTAATTCTTAAACGGCAGGGACGCTCGGAGTTGCTTAACAACGCCCTCGAGGTTAGCAGGCAGTTTTGCGTTGTCGATCTCCTGATTGGTGGCAATCAGCATATAGAGTTGCGTGTCGAGGTTTATTTCGTCGTCTCTCTTTTCGCTTTGCGCTTGATCGGAAGACGACTGTGACGAAGTTGAAGCGGTTTGCGCAGTTGCGTGTTGGACACTTGTCGTCAGACCAACGAATAGAGTTGTAAACAGAACTGTAGCCAGGGTCTTGCGTAAATTCATATCCATGTCTCCTTCAAAAGTTGTTAGCAGTGTAGAACTGAGGAGAGTGCGCGAGGCTGATGTTAGACAAACGCCCCGTTTGCCGAACCTGCGCCTTGCAGTGGGCTCAGTGTTTGAATGCCAATCGCGATGGGCCAGCAATCGGTAACTAACACGCCCGTGAGTCTTGAAAGTTCCAGAGGATGGTGGGGGAATGCTATTAACCTGTAAGGCTTTGCTCGCCGAACCGCGGGCGGTGGCAACTCTACGAAAGCGACGGGTCGCAGCGCCAAAGGCGCGAAATGTAATAGCCTGGGGCAACGCCCCAGGTGAGAATCCATGAATTCTGGAAGCGCTGAAGGCGCGAAATAACAGCCGCAACTAAACTGCCTTCAAATCATTTCGCGCTTTCAGCGCTAACAACCCTTAAACCATACTTACCTGGGCCGATGGCCCAGGCTTTCACATTTCGCGCCTTTGGCGGTGAGAATAAATCTGCTCTCTACGGGGTGCGGTTGTCTAATGTTAGCGGCACTCGCAACTCAAACTTCGCGCCTTCGCCATTGACGCGGGATGCCAAGCGAGCGGTCCCGCCGGCTTCCTGCATCCGTTTCCGCACAATAGCTAAACCCAAACCGGTGCCCCTTTGCCTGGTCGTAAAGAACGGTTCCCAGATGCGCTGTTGCAGATCATCCGGTACGCCCGGGCCGCTATCCTGCAGTGAGATTAAAAGAACTTCATTTTCAATGTTCTGGGTGATGATTATTTCTCCGCCGGCCGGTGTTGCTTGCAAAGCATTCAGCAATAGGTTTGACAGCGCCACCCGGACGGCTGAGACCGCGGCGCCGCCGAGCTCTTCATCCTTTTCAATCCTCAAGGTCAGTTTGATTCCTTCTTTGTCGGCGCTCGTCTCAAAGAGCCTGGCAACAGACTGGATGAGCTGGTCGCCTCTCATGGGCAACTCGGAAGGCGTCTCCTGGCGAGCAAAACTTAAAAGTTGCGTCACACTCTGGCCCAACCTGTCTGTCTCACCCACGATGAGACTCAAATCACGAGCGTACTCCTGACTCAGGCTTTCGTCCTCGCCCATGACCTGGGCAATCGACTTGATCGCTGACAGTGGATTCTTTATTTCATGGGCCACTGTGGCGGCCATCTGCCCCAACGTGGCCAGGCGTTCCCGTTCAGCGAGTCTTCTCTCGAGCCGGACGTTCTCCTCCACCAGCCGGCAGTCTTCAATTGCAATTGCCACCTGGCCGGCAAGTATTTCGAGGATCGACCGCGAATCTTCAGTTAAAGTACCCGGGGCCGCATCGACCAGCAACAGGCCGGAAACCTTTTCGTCACGCCGCAGTGGATAAGCAATCGTATATCCATTGGCATCAAGCAAAGCACTTTCCTCAACCGGAGCTCCACCGTTTCGGGTCGAAAGATCGAGCAGCCGCGCGGCCCACGGCTCTACTGATAACGACTGGCCGTTAGTGCTTCTATCATTTTCAAGCACCCCTTCAGAATTCACTCGGTCGCTGATGACGATGCGCACCTTCCGTAATCCCAGTGCCGCAGTTGTTTCACGCTCAACAAAATCGAGGAGCTCGGGCAACTGATCATATTGGCCGGCATGCGCGCTGATACGTGAAACAATTTGACGATAGAGTGCGGCTTCGCGTTCAAACAGCTTGTGGAAACGCTTTCCCAGCCACCCGCGAAGTGGCGCCGCCGCCAGCGCCAGCCCAAGTATCAACAGCGCCTCTACGACACCGGGTCTGACGCCGTAACGCGTGGTGGTCCATTGTCCAATAGTCTGTATGCCGTAGATGTAGATAATCAGGACTACCGCGGCAAAGGTGGCGACGACGAGGCTTTCTTCAATTATCAACTCCAAATAGCGGTAGCGGTAGATGTAATAGGCGAGCAGCGCCGAAGGCAACAACGAGCCCAGGTTAGCAATCGTTTTCAGGTACAAGCCGAGTTGAGTACCTTCGCCAAGACCCAGCGCCAGCGCCGCGAGAATCACAATCCCAATAGCCACGAACGACGCAGCCAGGGTTTGCATGATCCTTTGTTCGCTGACATTCCGGCTCTTCCTGGCAATTAGCAATTCGGTGATTGCGATCAGCCCGAGCACATAGGTAATCCACGCCGCCATGGGCAGGACGAGGAACTTGACGCTGCTGAGCATCGGCGCATAGGGGCCATCCCAAATCTTGTAGATCGCCACGGGCAAGAAAAGCGTGGGCGCATAGGAAAGGTAAATGCGAATCTTTTCGCTTAGTTTTATAGGCCTGTCAGAGGCGTTAGCCCAAAGATAGATGTGAACGTGGAGCAGGAAAGAATAAGCGAAGGTAATACTGATGACGGCTATCGTGTCTGCAAACCGCAGCAACGTCGCCCACTGGTTGAAGCCCAGTCCAAAGAGTCCATGCAGCGTGATCGTCAGGTTACTGCTGTGCCACCCGCACATACTTAGTGCCAGGGCAAACAAAACCCGCTCGATTGGGCTCAGGCTCCGGCGGCGGGAAATGAGTTGAATTCCCATCCACAGCGGTAGCACTGCGCCAATCGAATAGCCGACAAGTTGTAGAACTTCGAGAGGAGACATCTGTTCAGGAGGCAGGCGGCAGGAGGCAGGTGGCAGGTGGTGGTCCTTCTTCAGATGAGCAATGACAATTGAGAAATGATAAATGGAAAATCTGATCTTCCATATGTCATTTGGCATTTCTCATCTGTCATTGAGGAGAGCAGCCGCGCGACCGCCTGTCCTGCCTCCTGCTTCCTGCCGCCTGCCTCCAGTTTCACTGGTTCGCCGCGGTGCTCCGCGCCGGCAGAACCGTGAACGTAATCTCCGTGCGCCGGTTCTTTGCTCTGCCACTCAGGGTGGTATTGGCAGCCAGAGGATTTGCAGCGCCCATCCCGTTCGCCTGAAGCCGCGAAGCCTCGACACCCGCTGCCTGCAAACGTTCTGATATCTGCCGCGCTCGCTCCTGAGTGAGTTGTTGCAACGTTACTTCGTCACCTTTGCTGTCCGTATAGGTCTCAATAAGAATTTGATAGTCCGGATTGCTGGCCAGCACCGCGGCCAACGGTTCGAGTTTCGCCGCCGAAGCAGAGTTTAGCGTTGCGGCACGCGGGCCACTCCAGATCGACTCAGGCAGTATCAGTTGGAAACCTCTTGACGTCTCTTTTAAGGCGCCGTACTTCGCCAGAGTCTGGCGCAACGTCGCTTCACCGGCACGTCTTTGTTGTTCCCGAGCCTCGGCATTCCTTCGTTCCTCTTCTGCGCTTCTGGCACCTTCAATGCGGGCCAGAGCGAGCTTCGCTGCCTCGCCTTCGGAGCGGGCAGTCTGTAATTCGTCGCGCAGGCGGGCAACCTCACTACGTTGCTCGCGCAATTGCTCATTCGCGGTTCCTGCGTCTCTTTCTGCCAGCTCCCGAGCGCGCTGTTCACGGTCCAGGGCACTCCGAAGTTGTTCGATCTCTTTTTGCGCCGACTCTGCTGTTCTTTCGGCGGAACGTAGCGCCTCATCCCGGCGCTGGATGTCCTCGCGTCGCAAACGCGCGGCCCGACGGGCTATTGCTATTTCCTCGGCGCGCGCGCCCGAAGATGTGGCCTTGCGGGCCAGCACGTCAACTTCAGCCGTCGGCTGATTGAATCTCAAGGCCTTCTCCGCTGCCAGTAGATCGTCTTCGGCGGTTTGGAACTCCTGTGGCGCATCCACTGGTCCACCGGCGAATTTCGCCAGGTTCACCGCCTGCCGGGCGCCCAGCAAAGAGACAGGGATGTCTCGATAATCCGAAGTCGCAATCTCAGGCACGCGGGGGTCTTTAAAATAGTCACTCGAGTTTCCAATGTATTGAACGCTCATCGTCTCAACCTGGCTCTTGCCAGGCCTTTGAGGCGGCACATTATCCAGCACGACCATGCGGCTGGGAACCTTCATCAAAAAATGGGGCTCGGCCGTAATTATCAAAGCAAACGTCTGTAGAGGCGTGGTCACGTCCAGCTTGGAAGCTATGAACGGACTCCCTCCTCTCTTTATTTCGCCCAGATTATCAACGCGCCCATCGGGAGAAATGGCCCACAGAACAAAGGTTGTATAGATGCCTCCCAGTTCGTTGGCCCGTGGCAGGTTGTCAATTGCGAGCTCCACGCGAGTGCCTCTGCGACCCACCCGTTTTACCTTCGCTTCTCCTTTCAGCCGGGGAAGCAGAGTGGTGCCACGAAACTTGACCTCGATAGTCTCATCAAGTGGATACGTAACAGCAATTGTTTGCCGCGGCGTGTCAGTTTGCGCAAAGGTAGTGGCGATTCCCACCGTTGAGAACATCAAAAGTGTTAAGACCGCGAATCGCACTAAATTGTGATATGAACGCATAACAAACTCTCCTCGTGAATATTGGAGCCTGAATCGTGGATCCTTCTGAAAACCTCTTTGTAGTTGATGCAGCGCCGGCGTTCATTGTTGCCGACTGTCGGGAAAAGGGTCAAGACATGGGACCCGCCGCATTGCTCACAGGCAGCCTTAACGCCTGGCGGACGAGGTATGGTAGCGGGTCTTGCGATAGGCTATGAACTGAACACCTGCAATGGAGATTGCGGTGATCAGGAGGATGTGAATGAAACCACCTTTATGCAGGACAAACTTTAGAATGAACCAAACAAACAGAAGTATTCCACTAGCCGCCCACATCTTCGAAACCTTTCTAGCGAACGTTGGAAGTCGCCAATTGTGGCAACCTGGTTCGCGCAGCCGTTGACCTCGCTCCCGTCCCGGATACTACAACTCCGCCTGAGACAAAGAACCGTACCGGCTTCAAGAATATGATGGTTCGGGAGCCGACCGGCGCGATTCGCCAATAGTAATAACCAGGCGCTAACCCGGTCACCAAATACCGCTCGCCATCAATTGGGCCGTCGTAGAAGATGCTGCTGAATTTTTCATCTTCGGCAATCTGAAGCCGGTATTTGGTTATGCCCCTTTGTTTGTTCCATTGGATCGTGGTTGGGAAAGCGCGTGGACGTCGTCCGGATGTTTGCTGAGCTAAAGCCGCCGGCTCAATATCGCAAAAAGGAGTCAACGGACCAGACATCGCAGCCACGGCACAAACCGCCAGCGCAGATATGAATCGAAAAACTGGGAAGGGCTTTGAACAGGATGACAACACTATTTGAAGCACCTGGCACGTGGTTCGGGCGTTAGTTACCAAGCTTCAGTCAGGGAGCCTCGTTGAGTTTGTATCCCACGCCACGCACGGTTAGCACATAACGCGGATTCTTGGGATCCGTCTCCAACTTCTTTCTCAGACGATTGATATGCGGATCGATATTGCGTTGGTAACCTTCATATTCCGTACTCCAGACTCTATCGAGCAGCGCATTGCGCGACCATGCGCGTCCGGGTTCGGACGCGAGCAGTTCCAGAATCTGGAATTCGAGCGGCGTAAGATCAATCCTGACACCTTGCCTGATCACTTCATGACGTCGTTTATCGATTACCAGGCCCCCAACTTCTACCCGCTCCGTATCACGCTCGGGTTGGACCGTACTTGTCCGTCGCAGGAGTGCTTCAACACGGAACTCCAACTCACGAGGACTGAAAGGCTTGGCCAGGTAATCGTCACCGCCCGATTCGTAGCCCGCCACCTTGTAGTCCAGTGCATCGTGGGCGGTTAAGAAAAGTGCTGGAGTATGAACGCCTCTGTCCCTGACGCGTTTTAATAACTCAAAGCCCGTCATCCCAGGCATTGAAACGTCAAAGATAAAACAATCAAATCTCCCGATGGTCGCAGGCTCCAGGGCAGCCGCACCATCCTCGTGCTCTTCCACCTGGAAGCCGAGCCGGCGAAAGTATTCAGCCAGCAAAAGCCGCATATCGGCATCATCATCAACGATTAGAAGCCTTTTTCCGGCGTACTTGCTGGCTACTTGTTGTGGCAGTCCCAAGTTTGCTCGATTCTTAACGCAGTTTGGAGAAGATCGGACGAATTATAGCTTAGTTCCGAGGAATGTGGTCTAAGAAAAGCTGTTACAGCAGCCATCTTTCTCTTTAATCCCGGCGCTATTCGGGGGGCCTAAGCCGAATTCCGGGTTGCTGCGGCAGCAATGCAAGAGGTGAAATCCATAGGCGTTACTCTCTCTTTGGCAGTGATCGACTGGAAGGAAATTCAGCCTTGTATGAGTAAACGCGGTTAAAGTTGACGCTCTCACCGTTTACGTTTCCAGTATCAAGTGATATAAGCGAGCCGGTAATTTTACGGATATCGCGGAGTCTCCCCAATGACCCACGAACCTAATGATAATAGGCGTTTCGCGCCGCGCTTCGAGGTTTGGGCGAGTTGTAGTCTCTTACCTCATTTAAGTGATAAAGATCGTCGCCAGCATGCCGTTTTGGGCTACGTCAAAGATCTGACCCGAGATGCTGTTGCCGTTTTACTTCCCTCACATGAGGTTTTTGGTATAGACGCTTCGAGTCTCGGACGAAATGCAGAGCTTAACTTAGGTCTGCCTGTGGGATACCTGCAACTTTCGGCTACTCTCATTCGCCACACGCCAGTCGAGGGCGGCAAGCATCTTGTCGTATTCAGGATTGAGGAATCGGAACAAAGTGAGAAGTATCACGAGTTCGTAGATTCGCTCCGACCTTAGCCACCAACCCACCAGGGGAGCCTGCCACAAAATGCTCCACCTTGACGCCATCGCGAATGCGTAAGTATAGTTGCCTTTTACTATTACAGCCGTTTTTAAGCCTTCCTTTAACCAACTGACTGGAAACATAGTACGAGCCGATGCGTGATCTCAGAAGACTGCTCAGGTATATCAAACCCCACTGGCAAATCTTCACCCTGGCAACGTTTGCGATGTTTCTGGTGGGATTGTTCGAAACCGCGACGGGCGCGCTGATTGTCCCCATCTTCGATCTGGCCCAGGGGGACGGACCCCGCACCGAAACACTCTTCAGCCTGCAACGCATTATCCCGGCCTCTGGTGTCGGAGCCTGGAAAACTATTTCGATCCTGCTGCTCGTTTTCACACTCGCAAAAGGAGTTGCCGCATACCTTTCTACGGTTTGGATGGCGCGCATCGGCCAGTCGGCAGTTTTAAAGCTGCGGCAGGATCTCTACAGTCACCTGCTCGCTCAATCCGCAAGTTTTTTTGAACGGCACCGCACAAATTATTTAGTCTCTCGTCTGGTTTCAAGCGCGGCAGCTATTGAGGTGTCGGTAGCCAACACGTTGCGCGATATGCTGCGTGAGGGTTTTACTCTAATCTTCTTCCTGGCCGCGTCTTTCTATTACAGTTGGCGACTAACTCTCGCCTCACTCGTGATCGCGCCGATCGTCGCCGTGCTTACGGCAAGATTCGGCACTGCGCTGCGCAACCTTTCGCGCGAGACTTTCGAGGGCAATAAAGTACTCACTGACACGGCCCAGGAAGCTCTATCGAATCAAACCATTGTGAAGGCATATCGAGCGGAAGCGCACGAATCTTCTCGCTTTACTGCGGTAGCCCAACGCATCGTTCGCGCCAACCTGCACAGCGCTAAGATTGCGGGTTTTGCGCCGCCGGTAATCGAAATGATCGGCGTCCTCTTCGTGGTGTTCCTTTTGTTTTTCGTTCAGCAGGAAATTGTGGCTGGCCGGATGAACGCCGCTCAGTTCCTGACGTTCCTGTTTTTCCTTTTCCGCAGTTACGACCCCATGCGAAAACTGTCACGCTTGCAGAACAGTATGGAGCAGGCTCTGGCGGCAGCTCATCACGTTTGGGAGATAATGGACGAGCATGCGGAGTTGCCGGAGAAGAAGGATGCCACCCAGCTCAAGCCTCTGGCTGAGGCGATAGAATTCAAGAATGTTTCCTTTGGCTATGCAAACGAGGAACGCTCAGTTCTGCGCGGGGTCAGTCTAAAAATTCCAGCTGGCGCGATGGTGGCGCTGGTGGGAGAGTCGGGTGGTGGAAAATCCACTTTAACCAAGCTTTTACCGCGTTTTCACGATCCAGTTTCGGGCTCGGTCTGCTGGGATGGAATTGATCTCAGGGACGCCAGCTTATCAAGTCTGCGACGACAAATAGCCTTAGTTACACAGGAAACAGTTCTCTTCAACGATACGGTGCGCCACAATATTGCCTACGGTAAGCCGGAAGCCAGGCAAGAGGAGATCGAGTCAGCAGCACGAATAGCCTTTGCACACGATTTCATTATGGAGCTGCCGCAGAAGTATGAAACTATCGTCGGGGAACGCGGCATCTTTCTCTCCGGCGGACAACGCCAGCGCCTGGCAATTGCCCGGTCGTTGCTGGTCGATGCCCCGGTGCTGATTCTCGATGAAGCTACATCCGCGCTTGATGCCGAATCAGAAAGGTTTGTGCAAAAAGCGATCGCAAATCTGGTTCGCAACCGGACTACCATCGTGATTGCCCACCGGCTGGCAACTATTCGCCGCGCTGACACCATCGTCGTGATGGAAGGCGGCAGGATAACGGAAGTCGGCAAACATTCCGAATTACTGGCCAAGGGCGGACAGTACCGGCGGTTGTATGAACTTCAGTTTGCAGACGAAGAGGAAGAGCTGACGGTTAGTCAGTAATATTATGAAATCAATGACCGGGTATGGGCGCGGAGCAGCAGACGGCGAGCACTTTTCAGTGTCCGTTGATTTGAAAACCGTCAACAATCGTTTTCTCGACGTTCATCTGCGTCTTAGCGGCGAGTTGTCGTCTTTGGAACCAGTCATTAAACGGCAGATCAGTTCAAAACTTTCGCGCGGCCGCGTTGATGTCACCGTCAACTTCGAGAAGACCGCCCAAACAGCCTATGAATTAAATCGACCGTTAATTGCCGGCTACGTCAATGCGCTGCGCGAGATGCAGAAGGAATTTACTATCGGTGGTGAACTGGACATCAATGTGCTGGCACGACTGCCCGGTGCGTTACAACCTGCTCGAGATGCCTTGAGCGACGAGGTAGTGGTCGGGATTGAAAAGGCGTTGGCCGAAGGACTCGACGAGCTCGAACGCATGCGCTCCCAGGAAGGAGAAACACTGCGTATCGAGATGTCTGAAAGGATCGACAGGATAGATAACCTGGTTCCCACCATTGAGAGCGCCGCCGCGGGGCTGGTGGATGCATATCGAGCCAGGCTGCAAAAGCGAATAGGAGAGTTGTTGAGTCGCAATGGACAACTGGTGGAGATTGATCCTGCAAGGCTGGCCCAGGAAGTCGCTTATCTCTCCGACCGGAGCGACGTAAGCGAAGAAATGGTCCGGCTCAGAAGTCATCTTACGCAGTTTCGGGACGCCTTAAACTCAACCGGTGAGTCCGGTAAGATGCTCGATTTTTTGCTACAGGAACTTAACCGTGAAGCTAATACAACCTTGTCGAAGTCCACTGATATGACTATTAAAGAAGCGGCACTGGCAATAAAGGCTGAAGTCGAGAAGCTTCGCGAACAGGTTCAGAATGTTGAGTGAAACAGACGAGACCGAGCCTTCGCCGGATACACCGGCCGCGCCGGCTGCGGAAGAAGGACGCGGCATTTTATTCGTCGTCAGTTCTCCGTCAGGCGGCGGCAAGGGTACTTTAATCCAGCGAATGTTGAAGAAGACTCCGAATCTTAGTTATTCTGTTTCCTTCACAACCCGCGCCCCACGAACTGGAGAAGTCGATGGTCGCGAGTATTTCTTTGTCACGACCGAGGAATTCGAGCGAATGGTGGTTGCCAACGAGTTTTTGGAGTGGGCACATGTTCACGGCAAACTCTATGGAACCAGTCGCAACCAGGTTTTCCGTGAGATTTCTGAAGGCCGGGATATTGTTCTGGAAGTGGATGTTCAGGGGGCGACAAGTATCCGGGCTTTGATGCCCGACGCAGTTAGCATATTCATTCTGCCGCCATCCTTCGAGGTCCTGAGGCAGCGATTGTTGGACCGCGGAACAGACTCGCCTGACGAACTCAATTTGCGCTTGCACAACGCACCCGGAGAGTTGAAGGATTACGCAGCCTTTCAGTACCTGATAATTAATGACGATGCGGACCGTGCGGCGGATGTGTTATCGGCGATAGTCCACGCCGAGAGAGCCCGCAGCTACCGCCAGGAGCCCAGGGTGAAGCACATTGTCCAGGCGTTTACAGCAACTGAATTCTAATTGAAAACTTAACGAAGTATGAGGAGCACAACATGATGGCATCGACGGAAGAGACTGACGAGATTGTGGACGCGACCCAGGCGCCCGAAATCGATTCGAAATATCGTCTGATTATCCTGGCCGCAAAAAGAAGTAAGCAACTACAGCGCGGCGCGCGACCCCGCATTGACATCGACGCACTAAAACACAAGAACACTCGCATCGCCCTGGAAGAAGTGATGCGTGGCCGGGTCAACTTCAGTGTGACCAATGACGGCGAGGCGGAGGGTGAGGATTAGCTCTCCAGTCCGCTGTCGGAACGCCCGGGTTAATCCTCAGAGACCTTTATAATCGGGCCCGCCGCCACCCTCCGGAGTTACCCAGTTAATAATTTGATAGGGATCCATGATGTCGCAGGTCTTGCAATGGACGCAGTTTGAAAAATTGATCTGTAACTTTTTTCTGCCGTTGCTCCCATCGTCAACCATTTCATAGACCGCCGCCGGGCAGAACCGCTGGCAAGGATTTCCATACTCTTCCGCGCAGCGGGTTGAACAGATGTTTGTATCGAGCACGTGAAGATGGCTCGGCTGGTCTTCGCTGTGACCCACGGCCGCGTGGTAAACGTCAGTGAGTTTATTAAACGCGATTTTGCCGTCAAAGCGCAGCCCGTCATAACGCTGTTCTATATTGTCGCCCCGGTAACCGTAAGCCGAGAGCTTCTTCATTTCCTCATGTCCCGGCGCAGCTTTCGCTCGATCGAATATCCCCCAGGATCTGCCGCCGGTAACGAATTGAAACCCGGTATTAACAAGTCCCAACCAGCGGCCATGCTTGAATCCGGCGTGGAAGTTTCTCACCTTCTTTAGTTCGGGAATGATCCAGCTGTCATTTACGAGTTGTTCATAACGCTGCAACTGCTTCGAGGAGTAATCGCCCGCCACCAGGGCTTCAAATATCGCTTCGGCCGCGAGCATCCCACTCTTAATGGCAGAGTGAATTCCCTTGAGTCGCTGAGAGTTGAGAAACCCGGCGCAATCGCCAACCAGCAGCACGCCGTCAGCATAAATTTGCGGCATCGCGAAATATCCACCGGCCACAATTGTCTTTGCGCCGTAGCGAATCATTTTTCCGCCCTCGAGTAGCCGGCTTACAAAGGGATGCTGTTTGAATCGTTGGAACTCCGCGTGAGGATCGAGTAGTGGATCTTTGTAGTCGAGTCCCGTGACGTAGCCAATATTCAGAATTCGATTCTGCAGTCCGTAGATCCAACCGCCACCATACGTATCTGAGTCGGAAGGAAAGCCGAGCGTGTGCGTAACGCGTCCAGTTGGATAACGGTCGTCAGGCAACTCCCAAAGCTCCTTGACACCGATGCTATAGACCTGGGGCTCTCTTCCCTCATCGAGGCCAAGACGCTGCACCAGTTGTTTGGTCAGCGAGCCGCGTGGCCCTTCACCCAGAACAGTAACCTTGGCTCGGAGATCGACTCCGGGTTCAAAGTTAGCTCTTCTCTTCCCTTCTTTATCGATCCCTTTGTCCCCCGTGCGTACCCCGACAACGGCGTCGGATTCATCGTAGAGCAGGTCGGCGCCGGGAAACTCGGGGAAGATGTTGACGCCGGCTTCTTCGCATTTCTCGCCTAGCCACGCGGTAAGTCGATTGAGCGAAACGATGTAGTAGCCGTGATTACGAAGCGGTGGGGGTGTTATTGGCGAACGAATGGCGCGGTTCTTTGTCAGGTAAAGGAAGTAATCTTCATTGACCGTGGATTCAAGCGGAGCGCCCTGTTCGACAAAATCCGGCAATAACTCTCTTAAGGCGCGCGGATCCATAACTGCGCCTGAAAGAATGTGAGCACCGACCGCAGCGCCTTTCTCGATCACGCCAATCTCAATCTCACCAAGAGCCGGGCCTTCGACTTGACCCTTCTCAACTGCCTGGTTGTGGTTTTTTATCAACCTGGTGAGGTGTAAGGCTCCGCTCAGGTTCGCCGGGCCGGCGCCCACGAACACCACGTCCATCTCCAAAGTTTCGCGTTCCATCAATTAACCCTGCCACTAATCAGATAGTCCAAAAAATGAATGGTCATTCAGTTTGCGGAGTATAGCAAATGCAGCGCTCCAAGCCGAATGTGGTGTTGTCTGGTAAAAAAAGAGCACTTAACAAACCGCCTGGCACTACCTGCCTTCGTCGTTTAGTTGACAGCCTGTAGAATGGGTCAAACCCTAAAAGTTGAGAATCATTTAGTGACTGAACCAGCACATACAAACCGGCTTATTAAAGAAACGAGCCCCTATCTTTTACAGCACGCCCACAACCCGGTGGATTGGTTTCCCTGGGGTGAAGAAGCTTTTGAAATCGCGCGACGTGATCAGAAGCCTGTCTTGCTAAGCATTGGTTATTCTGCGTGCCACTGGTGCCACGTGATGGAGCATGAGTCGTTCGAAAACGAGGCGATTGCCAAAGTCATGAACGATAATTTCGTCAACATCAAAGTCGATCGCGAAGAGCGGCCGGACCTGGACCAGATCTACATGAATGCCGTTCAACTAATGACTCATCATGGCGGTTGGCCCATGACCGTGTTTCTTACGCCGGAGGCCGTTCCTTTTTACGCTGGAACTTATTTCCCGCCTGAAGATCGTTACAACATGCCGGGGTTTCCCCGGGTACTCATAAGCCTCTCAGAAGCCTTCCGTGAACGGCCAGAAGATATTAAGCAAACTGCTGCTTCAGTTCTCAGCGAATTGCAGCGCTCGGCGGCCACTAGCGAGTCAAGCGAGGTCTTGTCAACGGAACTCCTGGAAAGTGCTTACCGGGGAATTCTTAAGAACTACGATGCCACGAACGGTGGCTTTGGGGGCGCACCCAAGTTTCCGCCGGCCATGGTGCTGGAGTTTCTACTTCAGACCTTTCACCGCACAGGTAATCAACAAGCGCTGGATGCCGTCAGATATACGGCCCGCAAGATGGCCGAGGGCGGCATCTACGATCATTTGGGCGGCGGCTTCCATCGCTATGCAACGGACGCCCGCTGGCTGGTGCCGCATTTCGAGAAGATGTTGTACGACAATGCTCTGCTTTCGCGCTTCTACCTTCACTATTACCAGGTCGATCATGAGGAGACGGCTCGAGCTGTTGTCGAGGGAATTCTGGACTACGTGGTCCGCGAAATGACTGATCCGCTCGGTGGCTTTTATTCCACCCAGGATGCCGATTCAGAAGGTGTCGAAGGAAAATTCTTCGTTTGGAGCCGGGATGAGGTAAGCAAACTTCTCGGGCCAAGCGACGCCGCGCTGCTGGCCGCATATTACAACATCACAACGGAAGGCAACTTCGAGGGCGAAAATATCCTTAACGTCACTCGCGATCTGGAAGAGGTTGCGCGAACTGAAAACATAACTCCCGATCAATTGAGCAGGCGGCTTGAAGCAGCGCGAAGGAAGTTGTTTGAGGCTCGTGAGAGAAGAGTAAAGCCGGCGCGCGACGAGAAGGTCCTGACCGCCTGGAATGGCTTGATGCTGACCAGCTTCGCCGAGGCCGGCGCAATTCTTGAACGCCCCAACTATACCGAAGTCGCCAAACGGAACGCCAGATTCGTGCTTGAGAATTTACGCAGAGATGGATTGCTCCTGAGAACGTACAAAGATGGTCAGGCAAAACTCAACGCCTATTTGGAGGACTACGCATTTTACATCGACGGGTTGCTGACGCTATTTGAAACCACTGGCCAGCTGGAGTGGTTTGAGGAAGCACGTTCCTTAACCGCGACGATGATCGATGAGTTTTGGGATCAAGAGGAAGGCGCCTTCTATTACACCGGACGAAGTCATGAAGACTTGATCGTGCGCTCGAAAGACTTTTTTGATAATGCTACTCCATCCGGCAACTCGGTTGCGGCCAGCGTCCTCTTGCGTATCGGCCTGCTGACCGACAACAGCGACTACCAAAGACGTGCTGCAACCATCCTACGCCTGACAGCCGCCTCACTTCGTCGCTATGGCGCCGGGTTTGGACGAATGCTCTGCGCGCTCGATTTTTATTTAGGCAAACCTCACGAGATCGCGATCGTTGGGTTCCCTGAGTCAATGGACACCCAATCGCTCAGGAAAACGGTCTGGGCGCAATATTTACCGAACAAGGTCGTCGCGCAAGCCCCTCCGGGAGATACCCGCGCCATCGAAGCCATTTCCCTTCTACGCGACCGCCCGCAGGTCGAAGGCAAAGCTACTGCCTATGTGTGTGAGCAGTTCGTCTGTAAGCGACCAGTGACCGTGCCTGCCGAACTGGCGTCACAATTACTAAATCGGGCAGCTACTGTAGGCTAACAAAGGGGTCTTGGAGCGCTTCACAGGCCGCATTTTCCTTCAGAGACACCTCCACACCACCACTCACCGCCAAAGTTACGGATAACAATAGGGATATCTTGACTCTGAGCCCTGTGAAAGGTTATCTTTACAGGGCTCAACAATGTTGGCAATTGGCCAACACGACCCGCATCCCGAAAAACTTCACGTTTTAACGATTTCCGCTCTTCGATCACGCTGAAAAACCAGGTTGGCTTCTACAGCAGTTGCAGCGATCTGACCAATCCCCGAACAAGGACTACTATGACTGAACAAAAGAACTGGAAAGGTACTGCTCTTGTCACGAGCATTTCTACGCTTGGATTGTTGCTGCTTTGCTTTAGCTTGATTGCCACGGTCAGATTGCCTTTCCTGTCCCGTGAGGGGCTATTGTCGTGGCTGATTCTTCTAATCCTGACCCTGGCCGCCAGTCGCTTCACGGTCTCCATCAGCAGCACTCTGGGTAATAGTCAGAGTCGGAAGTCGGTAGCTGACGCGTTCGTATTTCTGGCGGTCATCCTGTACGCAGTGCACCCCGCGGATACCGCGGGACCAGCTACATTGCTGGCGGCAGTGGTAGGTTTTGTCTCAACATATGGTCTCTCGAGCCGCAAAGAATGTATCGCTACCACGGCAATTGCCGTTATATCCACCTTTGTTTCGGCGTCCTGTTATGGATTTCTGGCGACAGTATTTGCGAGCCCCCTTTTGCAAGGTTCGGGACACGGCCTTCCCCTCAACGTAATACTCGTGCCTCTCTGCGTTCTGGCGGTTCTTCAATATTTTCTCAGCACGCTGACAACCGTCTACTTCCTCAACGTGGTAGAAGGCAAACCGCGCGTTCTTCCTTCCCAGGAAAGTTTGGTTTGGACGTTAACCACTCAGGTCGCGGGCGCGGCTTCGGCCGTTCTTTTCTATTCAGCCATTCACGGTGCTGGATTCCCCTCGGTTCTCCTGGGCCTCGTGATCACCAGCCTGATCCATCTGCTTTATAGATTCAACGAGAAGCGGCTGAATGAAGTGCGTCGCGCGGAAGCTGAGCAGCGAAAACATGTCGAGGAGATGGCCACGATTCACATGAACACCATTGAGTCGTTGGCGATTGCCATAGATGCGAAGGATCAAACCACCCATGGCCACGTTCGCCGAACTCAAATCTACGCCTCCGAAATGGGTCGAATATTCAAGGTCGGTGGGCCCGAGGTACAGGCCCTTTTTGCAGGCGCTTTATTACATGACATCGGCAAACTCGCGGTGCCTGAATACATCCTCAACAAACCCGGCAAGCTAACCGAGGCTGAGTTTGCGAAAATGAAAATCCACCCCACCGTCGGCGGCGACATCCTGAGACGAGTTAACTTCCCCTACCCGGTGGAAGACATCGTTCGATATCACCACGAAAAATGGGATGGTAGTGGTTACCCGAAGGGCCTCAAGGGCGAAGCCATTCCGCTGGTAGCAAGAATCATCTCGGTAGTCGATTTTTACGATGCCACCCGCTGCGACCGCCCTTATCGGAAAGGCATGAAACGTGAAGACTCGCTGGCCTTGCTCAGAAGCATGGCCGGGAGTGCTTTCGATCCCCGGGTCGTAGAGAAGTTTATTGAACACGTAGAGGAATTCGACAGGTTAATTGACGCCGAAGACATACAGGAGCAAGTAGACTCGGAAATCGCAGAACACGATTATGCAACCAAGACCAAACCGGATGCCGGTCTGGCGGCTGATCTGCTTGGCACACCCGAAAACGAAGGCTTCAAATCTATCACCGACGCCCAGCGGGAAGTGTTTGCTCTGCATGAGATCGCCCAGACCATTGGCTCTTCTTTGAATCTCAATGACACTGTTGCACTTGTCTCCAACAAACTTCGCGCGATAGTCCCGTTTGATACCTGCATTATCTTCGTGGTTGATGAGAAATCAGGTAAAGCAGTGGCTGCACACGTCGCCGGCGAACATGCCGACGTTTTCAGCCGCCGGCGAATGAGTGTGGGGGACGGGATTACCGGCTGGGTGATCGCAAATGGCCGATCAATGTGCAACGCTTCCCCGGATCTCGATCTGGTTGGTGTCCCCGAAGAGGTCTCCAAAAGCTATCGGGGCGTGCTGGTTTCGCCGTTGCTTCGTGAAGACGGCGCCTTTGGTGCTATTACGCTCTACTCGAAGAGCAGGACCTCCTACTCAACAGAGCACGTGCGTCTGCTCGAGTCGGTTTGCCAACATGCTTCCAGCGCGCTCAATAATGCTTTGACTTTTGAGAAGACAAAAGAAAGCGCCCTCGTAGATCCGCTTACCGAACTTCCCAACGCGCGCGGGTTCTACATGATGCTTGAGCAGCGAATTGCGGAGTGCCAACGGATGGGCAGGGAGTCTCTGGCCGTGGTCAGCATGGACGTTGATGATTTCAAAGCCATCAACGATCAGTATGGGCACACTATCGGCGATCGCGTGCTGGCCAGTGTGGCCGGCGTAATCCGAAAGGAATTGAGGCAGATGGATATTCTGACGCGCTACGCCGGCGACGAATTCGTGGCCATTATGCCCATGGCCTCAAATAGTATGGCCGTGATGGTGAGCGAGCGGATCAGAACTGCCGTCGAAGCTCAGAGATTTGCCGTACGCACCGGGAAAGTCATACAACTGGGCATCAGTATGGGAGTAGGCTGCTTTCCGGAAGACGGCGAGACAACCGAAGAGCTTCTTACCGCAGCGGCTGGAAGGATGGGGAGCAACAAGCATACGCGTAAGAGCATCCTGAATCTTACTAACAGCCCGGTCAGCAATATTGAGTCGTTCAGATAGGCAAGAGTCCACAGTTCGAGTAAAGCGCACATGGCTAAATGCTGTGTGCGCTTTTTGCCTTGAAGAAGTTGGTTTTGCACGTCTTTATCAACCTCGCGTATAATCCTGCCCGTTATTTAACATGACAATAACATTCGATCTTCGTCCCAGGAGCCGCCGCTAGAAGCGGTTTAATAGTCGAAAGAGCGCTAATGGCAAAAGCAAACTACGAAGTGGAAAACCGCGCACCAGAGCCGTCCCGTTTGGGAGCGGAAGACAAGAGTGCCACCGGCGTGATCGATGAAGAAGCTCCGGAACATACGGACACCGAAGAGCTCCACAAGGATCACGAGGCTGTAAAAGAAGCGCAAAAGAGCCGTCTGAGTGGAATAGATCGCGACAGTCTTATCGATCTCTACCATCAAATGCTCCTGGTCAGGCGATTTGAGGAGAAATCAGCAGAGGCTTACAGCTCAGGAAAGATTGGTGGATTCTGCCACCTCTACATAGGGCAGGAAGCGGTCGGCATCGGGGCCATCTCCGCGATCCGCAAAGACGATTACGTCTTGTGCAGCTATCGGGAGCACGCTCATGCAATTGCCAAGGGTATGTCTCCAGAGTCTGTCATGGCTGAGCTTTACGGCAAGGCTGGAGGGTGCTCGAAGGGCAAAGGCGGTTCGATGCACATGTTCGACAAGGAAGTTAACTTTCTTGGCGGACACGGAATCGTTGGGGGTCAGATTCCCCTGGCAACCGGAGTTGCCTTTGCATCGAAATACAAAGGAACCGATCAGGTCACGCTCTGCTTCTTTGGAGAAGCGGCAGTTAATCAGGGGGCTTTCCACGAGTCCCTGAACATGGCCCAGCTCTGGAAGTTGCCCTGCATCTACATCTGCGAAAACAATCAATACGGGATGGGGACATCACTCGCGCGGGCGATGTCGTCGCAGGATATCTCGCAGAAAGCCTGTGCTTATGACATTGCCTCGGAGTTTGTCGATGGTATGGACGTTCTGGCTGTGCGAGAGGCAACGATGCGAGCTGTGGAGCGCGCTCGCAAGGATTACCTGCCGACGCTGCTGGAGGTTCGGACATATCGCTTCATGGGCCACTCAATGTCTGACCCGGGCAACTATCGGACGCGAGCAGAGATTGAGCGTCACCAGGAGCGCGATCCAATCAAGCTTTTCGCGGCCAGCTTGAAAGAGGAAGGTGTACTAAAGGATTCCGACTTTCAACGGATTGAAGCTGAGGTCAGCGAACAGGTCGAGAAGGCTCTGTTGTTTGCAGAAGAAAGCCCGCTCCCCGATCCCGACGAACTGTTTACCGACGTTTATGCCAATCCGATAGAGCCCGGTAAGCGATAGTTTTAAGTCAACAGCTCGACTCAACGAATCAGAAAAGGAACTGCTCATGGCTGTAGTAACAATGCGCGAGGCGCTCAATCAGGCTTTACGGGAAGAGATGCTGCGCGACGAAAACGTTTTCCTGATGGGCGAGGAAGTAGCCGCCTATGACGGGGCGTACAAGGTTACGAAAGGCCTTCTGGCAGAGCTTGGAGACAAACGAGTCATCGATACGCCCATAACGGAACTCGGATTTGCCGGTCTGGGTGTGGGCGCCGCCATGGCTGGCCTCCGTCCGATTGTGGAGTTTATGACTTTCAATTTTTCGATTCTCGCCACCGACCAGATAATTAACTCGGCTGCCAAGATGCTCTACATGTCAGGTGGGCAATTCAAGATTCCGATCGTGTTCCGCGGGCCTGGCGGTTCGGCTTTCCAGGTATCTTCTCAGCATTCGCAGGCCATCGAATCATGGTTTGCATATTTTCCTGGCTTGAAAGTCGTAATGCCGTCCACGCCGGCGGACGCGAAGGGGCTTCTAAAGTCGGCCATTCGTGATGACGATCCCGTGATCTTTATCGAGCAGGAAAGAATGTACGGAAACAAGGGTGAGGTTCCTGATGACGTCGACTTCACCATTCCCCTCGGCGTCGCAGACGTAAAACGAGAAGGAAAAGACGCGACGATAGTCGCGCGGTCATTGATGGTTCCCGTAGCTTTGAAGGCCGCCGAACTCTTGGAAAAGGAAGGCGTGTTCTGCGAGGTCATCGATCCCAGAACAATTCGACCATTGGACATCGGTACGATTATCGAATCAGTTAAGAAAACTAATCGCGTGGTGGTTGCGGAAGAGTCGCACCCATTTTGTGGTGTAGGAGCGGAGATTGCTTCAGAAATCACTGAGCGAGCGTTTGACTATCTTGATGCACCAGTGAAGCGCGTCTCAGGCGCCGATGTACCGATGCCCTATGCGAAGAATCTTGAGGATCGCGCCATCCCCGGTGTGGAACAGATCGTCGCTGCGGTTCGCGAAGTTTCTTACTTGTAAAAAGCTTGTCAGTTGTCCGTCGTCAGTAGTCCTTTTTTGGCGGATGCCATACCTGGATTGAGTTTGACAACGGATCACGGACAGCTAACAAAGGACCAATTGAATGGCAACCAAGGTAATCATGCCCAAACTCTCTCCTACGATGGAGGAAGGCCAACTCTCTCGTTGGCTCAAGAAAGAGGGCGATAAGGTGTCGATGGGCGAACCACTCGCCGAAATCGATACCGACAAGGCCACCATGGAAATGCAGGCCCTCGGTAACGGAGTGCTGCGCAAGATTCTAATCAACGAGGGTGAATCGGCGCCGCTGGGCCAACTCATTGCCATTATCGGTGAGCCTGATGAAGATATTTCATCACTTACCAGTCAAGCGCCTCCATCTCCGGCGACGAAAACAGCTCCGCCGGTTACGCCCGCGACCACTGAGCCTCCGGAGCCTGAAGCATCTCCCGCACCTGTTCCCGATGAAAGTCGCAAAGCGGCCGTTAATGTTAGTGGTAACGGTGGCGGCGCCTCACAGCCGGTTGAAGTTGCCTCGAGTGGCCGTCTTATTGTTTCGCCGTTGGCAGCGCGGATGGCAGCGGAAGCAGGGATCGATTTGCGTTCCGTGAATGGAACTGGACCGGGCGGAAGAATTATCAAACGTGATGTTGAGGGCTTGATTAGTGAGGGTAAGTCTGCTGCCGCGCCCACGGCCTCCCAACCCTCGGCGCCACGGCTTCGTGTGGTAGAAGGTAGTGGATTGCAGCGAGCGCCCATGCAGCCCTCGACTTATCACGACGAACCCATGAGTGAAATGCGACGCACGATTGCGAAGCGCCTGGTAACTTCGCTCGGACCCATACCGCACTTCTTTCTCACCACCGAAATCGAGATGGATCGGGCTGCAGACATGCGCAGCGCGATAAAGGATCTGGAGCCCGATCTAAAAATTAGTGTTAACGACATAATCATCAAGGTGGCAGCCGCCGCGCTGATGCAGCACCCCCAGGTAAATGCCTCGTTCCAGGAAAAGGCCGTCCGGTATTACGATCACGCCGACATCGGTGTCGCTGTCGCTATCGAAGACGGATTGATTACCCCGATAGTTCGATCAGCCGAACAGAAGTCGCTGAGCGAAATCGCAGCCGAGGTTCGCGACCTGGCCGAGCGCGCGCGTAAGCGTAAGTTGCGTCCGGAGGAATTCATGGGAGCAACTTTCTCCATCAGCAATCTTGGCATGTTTGGAATTGATGAATTCACGGCGGTAATTAATCCGCCGGAAGGGGCCATCCTCGCGGTAGGTGCGATGGCGCCTAAGCCTGTAGTCAGAGATAACGAGGTGGTGGTGCGCCAGATGATGCGCGTCACTATGTCATGCGATCACCGCGTAATTGACGGCGCTACCGGCGCCAAGTTCCTGCAAACCTTCAAGAAGATTCTGGAGAACCCGCTGTTTCTGGTGGTGTGATTGTCAAGGAAGAACCGCCGACAGGCAGGCTTCCAAGTTCAACCCTTTGCGTGATCTTTGCGTCCTTGGCGCTCTTTGAGGTTAATTGTTTTAAAGGCTTTTTTACCGCTAAGTACGCGAAGAGCCGCAAGGGTGCGCAAAGGTATTCTCCAAATCAAGACACTACCTCTCCAATGGTTATTTCAACGGAATGTTTAGCGGTGCGATAATCCGTCTTACCGGATAGAGGTTCATCTGCTTGTCCCAGTAAGCCGAGCGTTGATAAAAAAACTGGAGTCTGGCCCTTGGATTAGCTGCAAAGGCAGGATCGCTGGCCAGCCTTTTCTCAAACTCCTCCCGCAGCTTGGGATCGCTCGCCAACATTTCTCGAGCAAGCTTTTCCACCACGTAGTCTTCGCCATACTCCTTCTGCTCGAAAGTCGCATTAAAGAATCCCCAGCGAACCAGCGAGTCAGGGGCTTCCGGCTCGAGTAGATTTATCGCGACCTTTGCGCCTTCCTGGGCCAACGCAACGATTACAGAACCTGGTGGAAAACTCCGGCGCTCTTTAACAGCCTCAACCCGGTACGAAGGCATCAACCTGCCTTCGAACGGCCCGGATGCCCACTTTACATTCAGAAAGCGATAGCTCTCGACGTCGAGTGTAGCGGCCTCCTTTGTTGTTTGCAGCGTCAGCCCATGCGCTCGAAGAACCTCAATCACCTCTTTCCATTGGGCGGGAACGATGTAGAAAAGCGGCGGCGCCACCGCGGCCTTGACGCGGAAATCGTCATACATCGGAACTGTCAAATCCAGCGGTTTGGTGCCGAAGATCACGCGCGGCGCCCCAGAAACATCGCTCATCTCCGTGTGATACTCGACTGCCTTGAGTTGGTAAGGCCTGGACTTGTCGGTCAGTTCGTAGTCAAGTGGAACCCGCCGGCCGGCATCGTATGTTCGACCCTCGGCTAGCGTCTTTTCATCTGCTTCGCGTCCGGCTGCCAGCAGACTTTCCGGATCGCGGTTGACCTCTTCCAGGGTGAATCTCAAAAAGTCGTAGGTGCCGATAACCCTCGGTCGGTAGGGCTTCAACATGTGCGTCTCGATCAGAATCCCGGGCCGGTTCCTGATGGGTATATAACCCGTTGAGAAGCGCGGACTGCCATTGAAGTCCCGAATTCCTTTCGTGAGGTCGCGGTTGTCTATGAACTCCAAATACCACGACACAACGTTGCCGGCGGCCTCGGTAGCAGCTGCCACGCGATCGTCAATCACACGTTTCTCCCAGGCCAGCACGCTCGGTGCCACGCCCGCATGGTGCTCATGCTGAAACGTTATGTTGACCCGATAATCAGCGCCGTCAGTCACATGGCAGTCGATGAACAGATCCGGCTTCCAGGCGTTCCACAATCCCAGCCATGCACGCGTTTCGGGTGTATCGGCTTTCATGTAGTCGCGGTTTAGATTCTGATAAGTGCCGGTGGTCCGCCAACCCATTTCAGCCGGACCGTCCTGGTTGATCCGGTTATAAGGACTGACACGCTCGTGACCGTCGGTATTGTAGATTGGGATGAAAAGCACGACCACGTGCTTGAGCAATCCTGGTCGCGTTTTGGTGATGGCAATATCACGCAGCAACGCCAAGCCCGCGTCCTTACCATCCGACTCACCGGCGTGAATGCACGCCTGAATCAGAATCACGGGCTTGTGCGCGTGCCTGGCAGCTTCCGGAGTAAAGGTCTCGCCTTCCGCAGCTATCAGCAAAGGAAGATCGCGTCCCTCGCCACTCTTGCCAAAGCTCCGGAATTTTATTAATGGCGACGCCTGATCGAGACGCCGGGAATACTCAATCGTCTCGGCGTACCGCGCCGTCTCCCGGTAATCGGTCTTCTCGGCATGCGTGAGCCACTCGGGGGGCACTGGAGAGGTTTGATTCTGGGCCATGATTATAGTTTGGGTACAGGTTTGGAAAAGCAGTAAAGGAGAAACGAAAACAAATCCCGCTCGCTGAGTGATTGTTGATTGCACGCTCTTAGGGCAAGTCTTTCTGGCACGCGCGACATTGACTGCGTCGCTTTGCGTTCAGAGTGCCGCAGGCCAGGCATCGCACGTACATAGCACGAGCAAACCCGGTTGTGATGATTGCGCTCAATCCCAGTATCCCCACCAGCACAACCAGGTTAAGCAGGACATCCCTCAAGTGTTGTGTGTCGCTTTCAAATGGTTTAGATAGTCCTGACCTCGCTTGAACCCTTGACGGAATGCTTCTTCCGACCCTGCTTCGCGCGCAGAGGCGCTCAAGTCAGAGCTAACCTCTTCGTAGGCTTTGCCTCGTCTCTTCGTGTGTAAGGCAGCCTCAAAACCTCGACGGTAGGCACGTTCATCGCTTGAGAAATCTCCGCCCTGGGCACGATAGCTTTCTTTCTCAACATCTCGCAGGCCGAGCCACCAATCCTCGCGCGCGGCGTCGATGCTTTCAGCTCCTGCCTGGGCCATTACGTTGCGAGCAGCTTCAGCCGAGTCGTCATCCCCGGCAAAAGCAATGACTACTGAGCGGCCCTTCCTTAGAGCATCTTCATATACGTAGAGCTCGTCGTGTGGTATTCCGTCAGCCAGACCTCTTTCCAGGGCCGCGCCGGCAGCCGCACCCGTCGCTGCTCCACCAACCCCCAGCAGGGCCGCGCCGATTATGCCGCCCGCTATCACTGGACCCACTCCGGGAATTAACAAGCTCGCGGCCGCCGCACCGAGCGAGGCCCCTCCGGCGACACCCATCGCTCCGCCAACTGTTCCTCCCATTGCCGTGCCCATTCCGGGCTGCTCAGTCTCCGTTGTAGGTACTGCGGCTTCGACCGCTTCGTCAGTCTCTCCGGGAACTAAGGATGCAATTCTGTCTTCAGCAATACCTGCGGAACGAAGGCCGTGAATTGCCCGCTCGGCATCGGATCGCGAATTGAATACGCCTGCAATTGTTTCCATGCTAAACCCTCCTGCTGCTATTTAGGGCCATTAAAGCGCTGCTTATCGTATACTTCAAGCAGAAGACGTTTCCGACACAAATCGTTGAGGATTTCAGCAGAGCTATGTTAGAGTCGGACTCAAGAATTGTTGGACTCAAATACCAGAAGGGGCACACAGTTTGTTCGATATCGTAGAAAAACATCGGCCCATGTCAGAAGGGGATGGTAAGGCGGCGCGCAAGAAGAGACCGCGAATTCTTGCAATTACCACCGACTGCTGTACGGGATGCGCAGGTTCGCCGGCTTGCATCGAGTATTGTCCCATCGAAGCCTGCATGTTCTGGGTCCCCGACGAAGATCATCCGCCGTTCGGTCGCATCGAAGTTGATCCTTATCTCTGCATCGGTTGCCAAAAATGCATCAGCAAGGGACCAGACGGCGCATTCCTGGATGGCTGCCCCTGGGACGCGATTGAGATGGTGCCCACAGATGATTGGGAAGCGGTGCATGGGATTACTCTGCCTGACCTGCCACCGGCTCCGCCTGCTACTTAATACTGAACTTAGGACGCTCTAAACATTTTCCATATATCATTTGAGATTTCTCATTGTCAGAGGCGACCCGTCTGACCAAATGGTCAATGAAAAATGTCAAGTGATATACGGAAAATCGGTTGTACGTTGTGGAGCTATTGAGCGCGACTCCGTATTGATTTGGCCGTCAGGGTCGCTTGTTCTTTTATGCGTTCGGTAACAGGTTCGATGCCCTGGGCGTAGCGCTCAACGGCACCGAGATCTGAAACGTTCCCAACCAGTGCGAGTCCACGAAGCGCCTCCCAGACACTATCTTCGTCTGAGTTAATAGTTAACATTCCTGCTCCCGGGACAACGCTTGAGCCGCTGGTAGCAAGCAGGCGCGCGACCTTTCCGGGCAACGGCGACCTCACTTCCACTGTCTTCTGGTCCGTTTGAGTGATACGGCCAAGGAGTGTCCCGCGCGCCAACGCCGACCCTTCCTTCAAGGTGCTCGCCACAGTACCTTCCGCCGGGGCCTTTAACTCATAAGGACTGAGCGTGGCCAACAGCTCCGAACGCCCGCTGGAATCATTAAATCTCACCAGGGCCAGGGCTGCGTTTCTGCGAACAATGGGTTCCGGATCGTTTACCAATTTCAGCAGCGCTTGATGGAATTCTTTCGACTTGTTATCGAAACCCATTAGCCAGGCTACCGTCAGACGAAACTCCGTCTCCGGATTACCGGCCAGACTGAGAATCTGCGGATACCACCGGGTCGCATTCTGGTCGCCTTTTTCAATGCGTTGCTGAATCTGAAGTAGCGCGTGCTGCACGTGGCGCGGATGCTTCTCATCAACCAGGTATTGCGAAATGTCCGCATCGGAAAGCCCGCGGCCAAACCAGGTGAAATACCAGGCCAGGAAAGAACCCACCACAAATAATATTGCGAGAATCAGGATTGGTCCTGAGGCGCGCAGTCGATTAGACGCTGGAACGACCACGGTCATGTCAGGGTTATTGCCGTTGTCTGTCATTGACTGCTCTTGATGGTTAGACTTTCAAACCTACATCGTGGCCGGCGTCGGATAAATATGATAGAGCATCAGGTAAACGATAACGCCAGTGACCGAGACATACAGCCACAACGGCAACGTCCATCGCGCGATTCTTTTATGTCGAATGAAATCACCCCGCGCTGCGCGATAAAGTGTGATGAGGATCAGGGGAACGATAACAACGGCCAAAATGACGTGGCTGATCAGGATCGTAAAATACAGAGGTCGCACGAGACCCTGGCCCAGGAACCGCGACTCGCCATGGTAGTAGTGATAGGTAAGATACGAAATCAAGAACAAGGTCGAGGTAAGGAACGCGGTAACCTGACATTTTCGATGCGCGTCAATACGCATCGCGCGAATAAAGCGATAACCGGCTATCAGAAAAACCGCGCTGGCTGCGTTTAAGAAAGCGTTGACGTGCGGCAGGTAGGGAAGGTATTCAGGCATTTGACATGAAAGTGATGAGTAATGAGTGATGAGTACATGCAGCGACGAAGGACTGGTTTCTACTCATTACTCATTACTCATCACTCATTACTCATCACTCATTACTTTTATTGCTTTAGTTCCCTTCTCTGTCAGCGAGTAGAAATCATTTCCGAGCTCTTCCAGCAGCCCGTCCTTCACCAGTTGTTCGACGATGTCGAAAACTCTGGTACGGGCGGCGGTATCGTTTCCGCCGGCTTCAAACAGGGTGTGCAGATCGAGCGTATCTTTTTTCCAATGCTCGAAACTTCCCAACACTCTCTTGGTTAGATCATCCACGACGAAGGTTCAGGAATCCTTTGGTTGTTTCAAATTCATATTCGCAACCATGGATTTTACATCGGCGGGCATTGCGCGGCCCTTGGCGTCAAGCAACGGCGGACCAGAGGCGGCGGCAAGAGATGCGGTCGCAGCTTTCCTCTGCAACCGTTTGGCGAATGGAATCGGAAGGCGACCTTCATCCTTCAAATACAACAGGGGAATAAACATGAATACCACTGCCATAACCATGCAAACCGAGATAATGAACAGATTGTCAATACTCAGAAGTGGCGGATAAAAAAGCGCGGTGAACACCGCGAAGGCGACAAAGCCCAGAGCGGAAACTACGGCTATGAGATTGAGTAATTTGACTTCCTTGCCCATTTTGCAGTCTCTTCAGTCCGATCTATACGCTAGCACACGGGTCCTGTCAGAACCGCCTGCGTGAGCGGGCGGGTCCTACTCTCAACTTGTCGATAAGTGCCACCCGCTTACGCAGGTGGTTCTGACAGGCACCTCTAATGCTTTGCCTTGCCGGCCGGGGCCACACGCTCGGACATCTCTTCGTATCCGCATCTTTCACATTGCCAAACCGGAAACAGTCCGCCAGGATCCGTGCCTTGATAAACCGCGCGATCAGAGGGAATGATTTTTCCACCACATCTCGGACAGACTCGTCCCCTGGTGGTCCGCTTCTCAACATCGATTCGTAAGAGATTCTCTTCTGCCATGTGAAACAGTTCTGAGTGCTGATTGCTGTCTACTCTTCGGGCGGTTCTTCGTCCGCTCCTTTATACCGTTTCAGCACCACGAAGATTGAGCAGAAGATTGTGACCGGGGGCACCAGGAGCACCAGCACACCAATATTGAAGTTCCTGACAAACAATGCATTGTTGGCACTCGTTAACGCGGTCCGGCACATGGAACACTGGCCCAGCGCGGTAGTGCCCAACATGAAAACTGTTACGAGGATCGTAACCGCAACCAGAATCATTCGTCGTCTGAAACCTGCGCTCATCAATGTTCCTCGGGTGCCGGCGCAACAGCCGGAGTCTCTTTGAATTTGTAGCGCAGGCCCGACGCTCTGAAACTATCGGGGAAAACCACGAACATAAGACAGATACAAACCACCAGCATCGGCACGATGGTCAGAATCAAGCTCAAGCGCTCAAACTTCATGTGCATGAAGTAAGCAACAATGAGAGCCGCCTTGATAATCGACAGGCCAAGCAGGATCGTCAACATGAAGTGGATTGGCATTGGCTTATAAGCAAGAAAGATCTCAATCAATGTCAGCACCAGAAGCCAGACCCAAATCGAGGTAAACAGTTTGTTACTGCCGGCGAAATGCTCTTCAGCGTGTGCGCTCATTCTCGATTCCTCCGCTTAGTCATTCCAAATAATTACTTAGCCAGGTGACCGCCCACATCAACTGACAGAATGTAAATCAGCGGGAACACAAACATCCACACCAGATCCACAAAATGCCAGTATAACCCGCTGATCTCAATGTCCTCGTGATTTACCTTCCGCACCCGTGCGGCTATCACTCCCAGGTAGATAATTCCTGTAGTTACGTGGAACATGTGCAGTCCGGTAATAGTAAAGAACGTTGCGCCGAATAGCGGGGACGGCAATTGTCCGTCAGTGGTGGTGAACGTAGACACCCAATGCGCGGGCAGACTAAACGGTCTTAGTCCCTCGCTGATTAAGTGATTCCATTCTATGAGATGGAGAATCACGAAGGCAGCTCCAAAAAACATTGTCCCCAGGATCCACTTGCGCGCTGCCGCCTTATCTCCTCGGCTTGAAGCTGAGACGCCAAAGACCATCGTCAAGCTCGATGAAAGCAGACAGAAGGTCATGACCGATGAGAAGACGATGCTGGGATAGAATGGAAACGGCGTAGGCCATACGTTTGACGCGCGCAGATAACTATAACCAATCAACAGCGCGGAAAACGTCAAGGAGTCGGAAACAATGAACAACCACATTCCGAGCTTGCGATGACCAACGCGATAAGGGTGAACGCCACCATCCCAATCGGCCGCCGGAAAATGTACTGCGCGTGCTTCAGTACTCACCTGTCACCTCCAGAAGAATAGAAGTACGAATAGGTAGAGCCACAAAACGTCCATGAAATGCCAGTAGAGCGTTACCGCATCGGCAGCACCCTGCCGCTTTACAACTGCCAGCTCGTTCTCCTGGCGGGCGCGAGTGCGAAGGGAGAGATAGGCCAGCGCCACCAATCCACCCAGCAAGTGCACACCATGAGTCGCGGTCAGCAGATAGAAGAAAGAACTATGTGGATTACTCGAAACGTACACGCCCTGTCGCACGAGTTGTCGCCACGCGAGCAATTGCGATACTAAGAACCCCAGGCCCAGGGCTACTGTTAACAATAACCAACGCCGGTGGGCGTTTGCTGCCGCGTCCTTCAATTTGCGCCGGGCGGTTTCAAGAGTTCCACTGCTGACCAGGATTAGCGCCGTGCTGAGCAGCAGGATGCGCGGCATCTTCAGCGGCTGCCAATCGTTGGCTGAAGCCGAGCGCACAATGTAAGCACTGGTCAAGGCCGTAAACATCATCAGGATGGCGGCCATTGCTACCCACATCCCAATCCGATACCGGCTGGCCGAAGATTGCAGATCGGGAAACGGAGAGTCATGGCCGTTTCGCTTGCGCGCACCGTTACCATTCGGACCACGAGGCTTTGGTCCGCCACCTATTCCCGTCTTTGTTAGTGGCCTAGTGCCTGTGACCGTTGTGGCCATTACCACCTACTCCTTCACCTACTTCAGCGGGCTCTGGTTCAGTTTGCATAACGAAGTCGTGGGGCGCACCGGGCACCGCGAATTCATAAGGTCCTCGGTAAACGGTCGGCAACACGCCGGCAAAATTGTCGTGCGGCGGCGGACTTGTGGTATTCCACTCGAGCGTGGTTGCCTCCCAGGGATTGTCGCCGGCCTTCTTGCCCTTGAAGATGCTCCAGATCAGGTTGAAATAAAAAATCAGCTGGACCAGGACAGTAAAGATCGCGGCGATAGAGACAAGCACCACCAGCGGATGCAGCGACTCGAGAAACTTATATTCGGTAAACTGCGCGTATCGTCGCGGCATACCGGCAATGCCCATGGTGTGCATGGGAACAAAAATGCAGTAGACACCGATGAAGGTTACCCAGAAATGGAGTTTGCCGAGACGTTCATTCATGAAGCGGCCAAACATTTTGGGGAACCAGAAGTAGGTAGCCGCAAACATACCGAAAATTGACGCGACGCCCATCACCAGGTGGAAGTGCGCGGTCACGAAGTAAGTATCGTGCATCGGAAGATCGAGCGATGTCTGGCCCAGGACGAGACCCGTAATTCCGCCGGCGACGAAAAGGGAAACAAACCCGATGGCAAACAACATCGCAGTCGTAAAGCGAATTTTCCCGCCCCAGAGCGTGCCCAGCCAGTTAAACGTTTTGACTGCCGAAGGCACGCCGATCGAGAGCGTAAGAATCGAGAAGGTCATTGCCGAGTAGGGGCTCATGCCGCTGATGAACATGTGGTGACCCCAGACAAAGAACCCCAATAACCCGATGGCAAAGATCGCGAACACCATTGCCCGGTAACCAAAGACAGGTTTGCGGGCAAAGGTGGCCAGAATGTGGGAGGTAGCGCCCATGCCTGGCAGAATAGCGATGTACACTTCCGGATGACCAAAGAACCAGAACAAATGCTGCCAGAGAATCGGCGAGCCGCCGGTGTGCAGCGGAAAATTAGGAGAGGTTCCTGACAAGACGCCGGTCAGGTAGAGACCACCGGGAATGAAGAAGCTTGTGCCCGCCAAACGATCCAGCAATAACAAGACCCCAGCGCCCAGCAGGACGGGAAAAGAAAGTAGCGCGAGCACGGCCGTTGTGAACCAGGCCCAACAGGTCAAGGGCATGCGCATTAGCGACATTCCCCTGGTACGCATGTTAAGCAACGTAGTGATGAAGTTTAGTGCGCCGAGCAATGAACCAATGCAGAAGATCGCAATACTGGTAATCCAGAGGTTCATGCCCATGCCTTGCCCGGGTCCGGCATTAGCTAAAGCGCTGAGCGGCGGGTAACCAGTCCATCCGCCGATGGGTCCAACCGTCGACTCCGATCCGGAGAAAAATATTGCCGACAGGATCACGATAAATCCCACGAGGGTGACCCAGAACGACAGCATGTTAAGCACCGGAAACGCCATGTCTTCCGCGCCGATTTGGATGGGCAGAAAATAGTTTCCAAAGCCGCCCTGCGGCGCCGTCGTCAAGACGAAGAAAACCATAATCGTTCCATGCATCGTGACCAGCGAAAGATAAAACTCGGGACTCATCACGCCGTTAGGCGCGCCGCCGGGAAACAACGTTCCGAGTATCGGCCAATTCGTGCCTGGCCACGACAGATTCATACGCATCAGTACAGACATGGTCATGCCGACCAGCACGGCGGCCAGGGCGAGAATGATGTACTGAATGCCGATCACTTTGTGATCCAGGCTGAAGATGTACTTACGAATGAAGCTGGTTGGCGCCGGGTGGCGGTGCACTGCTTCGTGCGTTTCATCTGACATCTCTGATCTCCTACTGGTTAGGCTGAATCAACAATTCAAGAAAAGTGTTTCACTGCTCATACGTCGGCAAAGGATACTTTGCTAACAGCTCGGTCATGCGCGCTTGAAATTGTTCCTGCGGTAGTGCCATCAAAGCCTGAAAATCGTCTGGCGGTAAGACCAGCATGTAACTTCTCATCTTGAAATGGAGTTGCCCGCAAAGTTCGGCGCAGGCCAGCTCATACTTGCCCGGCGTCGTAGCGGTGAAGTGAACCCGAATCGCCATTCCCGGGACGAGGTCCTGCTTAAACCTGAGTTGAGGAACCCAGAAGTTATGGGTGACATCTTTGGAACGCAGGATCAGCTCAACCGGCCGTCCCTGCGGAATTGCAATCACGCTGTGGGTCGCATCGTCTTTGGCGTTTGGATCTGTCTCGTCGAGGCCGATAAAGTTGAGCGCTGAATCGTCGATGAGGCTTGGATCCGTGCGGCCGAAGACTCCGTCTTTCCCGGCGTAGTGGAAATTCCACTGAAACTGTTGCGCTACCACCTCGACCTGAAACGATCCCGCCGGGGCGCTGTGAAAGTGGAGTGCGGCCCACACGCTCTGGCCCATGATTCCGAGTCCAATAAAGACCACGGCGGTCACAATGGTCCACACGACCTCCAGCCGATTGCTTCCGTGCGAGTAAAGCGCCCGGTCTTTCTGGCCGTGGTCTCGATATTTCCACACCATGTAACCGAGGCCCACCTGGGCGGCGGTGAAGGCCAGACCTACGACAATGATCGTCAGCATGAACTGACGATCGATGGCCGGCGCATGCTCGGAGATGGAAGTAGGAAACCACCACTTCTTAATGAAAAAGAGACTTACTGAACCCAGAGTCAGGATCCAGATAATAACCGCAAGAGCTCGTCCCATCGGTTAGATCTCCTTGGAGGTGAATGGTGAATGGTAAATGGTAAATGGTGAAGAATTAGCCGCGAGCTCCGCGTTGTCCCATTCACTATTTACCATTCACCATTTACCGGTTACCGGTTGATGACCATCAAAATAAACAAGAGCGGCAAATAAATCACCGACGCCAGTAATAGACGTCTGGCCTCCTGTCTTGACTTGGAAAATGCTGCTCGCACACTGCTGTAAAGAAAAAGCAAACCTAGAATGATGGCGCCATAAAGATAAACTTTGCCGGAGATGCCCAGCACGGTAGGAAGTAGACTAACTGGCAAGAGCAGCAAGGTGTAGACGACTATCTGCTGCGCGGTAACTCGACCATCGGGCTCAACCACGGGCAGCATGAGAATCCCGGCGCGGCCGTAGTCTTCACGATACATCCACGCGATCGCGAGGAAATGCGGAAACTGCCACAGGAATAGAATTGCAAACAGCACCCAGGCTTCAATACCAATTGTGCCGCGCGCTGCCGCCCATCCGATAAGCGGTGGCACCGCGCCAGGGAAAGCACCCACCATTGTCGATAGAGTGGTTCTGGTCTTCAAGGGCGTATAGGCAAAAAGATAACCTGCGATAACTGTCAAACCGAGTACGGCGGTGAGCGGGTTGACCATGACAGCCAGATAAATTTCCGCCAGAATCGTCAATCCGGATCCGAACAGCAGGGCTTCCCAGGGCAGGAGCTTTCCCGACGGCAGGGGCCGGTCAGCCGTTCGTCTCATCAGGGCGTCGAGGTCTCGTTCAATGTACTGGTTGAGCGTGGCAATTCCCGACGAAAGCAATGCAATGCCCAGCATCGCGCTGCAGAGGGCCGCATAGTCAACTCTTGACGGCGACGCCAGTGCGAATCCTGCAGCCGACGTAAGTACAATTAGAAAGGTTATGCGCGGCTTGGTAAGCTCAGCGTAGGCCGCCAAACGCTCGCGCGTGCTCAAACGCTCGAGCTGGACCACCGACCCGCTATTAAGTTCTATTGCAAATTCTTCCATGTAGACTTTCGTAAGATGTCCGACATACTTTAGTTTGTCGGTTGTTCGCTCTCACACAGTTTCTAGTAATCGATCACTCACGTACCAGCAGCTCGCGGTTACGACAAACTGAAGTATGTCGGACATTCTAAAGCTTGAACTCTAAACTGCTTGAACTCTGACCGATAGCGATTCAGGTGATCGCAGAACCTTAAACGCCCTCAGTGTCAAAACTATTGTCGTCGCGAAAACCAGTGCGCCGCAGGCGACATGGGCCACCGTGATAACCACCATCGGCTTCAGCGGTTGGGGATCATTGGGTGAAGCTACCCTGGTCAAATATGCTGCGACGCCAAGACACAACTGTAAAACCAACAATGAACAGGCAACCTTCGCCGGGCGAGCCAGGAACGGTTCGGTGCTATGGCGGCGCAGGATCATAAATGCCGCGCTTCCCAGCAGTATCGTTACCGCAACCGCTCCCCCGATGTGCGTCAACAGCAGATCTGTCGGCAGAGGTTGGTCCCAGGTTGCTGAATGTCGCAACGTGGCCCCGATTACCAATTGCAGAAAGATCGTTGCCGCAGCCGCAACGCACACGTAACGAACTGCCAAACTTCCCTGCTCTTCAATCGCCGGCCGGCTTTCAATCCAGCTTGCCGAAGTAAAGACCGCCAGGCTGACCGTGGTACAGAAAAAAAGCTGGGCCAGCGTTGCATGGGCGGTGGACACAGCCAGCGGCAACATTAGCTTTACCGTCAGCCCTCCCAGCAATCCCTGAGCAATTACACCCCCGAGAGCCAGCCAACCAAGTCGACGGACCCAGGTTCGCTTTTCCTTAAGACTGAGAAAAACAACGAGGCCGATAGTCAATATACCGACTGTCGTTGCCACCATGCGGTGCCCGTGTTCCCAGAAGAGATTGCCGACCATGTTAACGCCGGTTTTGATTCCCAGAGACTCAACCTTCGGAAGAAACCGGCCTTCGGTGAGCGGCCAATCTGCCGTCGCCAACCCAGCGTCGTGGCTCGTCACCAACGCACCGGCAATAATCAGGAAAAACGTGGCGCAGGCGACGAGCAACGCAAAACGATGCACACCCCTATTCATTTGAGTTCCAATTGCCAATTGCCAATCGCCGATCATCGACCGCTTGCCCATAGTCGACCGCAACCCTCTTTCAATTGGCAATCGGCATTGGGCAATTGGCAATGTTTCTCAGTGTCGGCCGATCATCGGCACATCCAGCGCCGGCATCATCTCGAGGCTGGGCCGAGTCGATGCGCTAGCGGCTTCGCCGAATGCGAAGTCAGCCTTGGCGCTGCCCTTTGCCGCAACAGTGACCTGCATTGTCTTCTCAGTGCCGCTTGCGCCCCCTTCGCGCCACGCCACCACCGTGTAGCTGCCAGGCGGAACACCCTTGATGGTGAACGAACCGTCTTCCGCGCTGACTGCGAAGAATGGATGTTTCAACACTCCAATATAGGATTTCATCCACGGATGCTGATTACACTTGACCGGGATCAAAATCTCAGCACGCGCAAAACTCTTCTCGATTGGAGCTGCGCCATTGGGCTGTGTCTGATTCCATTCCTGATTGACCTTCGGAGTTGGGTGTATGTTGTGCTGAGTGGGATCGCTGTTTACGATCTTTAGCTTCTGATTTGTCTGCACACCGAGCACATGTGGCACGTAGTGACACCCTTTCTGGTTAAGGGTGACTTCGTCTGTAGGTGTTGCAAAATTAAGAGCGGTAATCTTCTTACCATCGGCGGTTGTTCCGTCCTTGATATAGACAAACGCATTTGCAAGTTTGCCGTCCTTAACCACGGTATCTTCTGTGCTGAGATTCGGATTTTGCTGTCCGCAAACCGGATCGGCGGAGGCGTCAATCTTCTTCGGCGCCGGCGGTGTGCCGTTAAAAGCTACGACGCCGGTCACTGTTCCTTCGTTTCCTGTAATCTTGTAGGTCTCACCCGCAGTCGCGTTGTCTGGCCCAGGAGTATTAGTGTCAGTTGCCGTCTTGTTGCCGCACGAAGACACCAACGCCGCCAGCGAAAAAATAGTGGTCAGGACAAGCCAGACCTTCATCTGCTTAAACATAAATCAGTTCCTCCAAATCAAGATTCTTTCCGATGAACTTTACCACGGCGCCCGCTAGAAGTAGACCGCGCCGCGCTGCCCGGGGGCTACATCCCCGGTGGTCGTGTGTTGCCCCGAACAGTTACTGCTCGAGCCACCACATTTCCCCGCCTCTTGTTCCTGACTGGCTTCGCTGCGGTTTCCCGCGCCTTTCCTCGCGCAGGCAATCGCAGGCTGCCTTGCGTCTGCGTGCTGGCTGCACTCGCAGTCGGCTTAACTGGAGCGGTTGCCAGCAACCGTCTCTGCTCGTCCGGAGTTAACAACAGCATATAGCGAACCAGCAACTGCGCGTGATCGTGTTGATAGCGATTTGCGCTATCGGGAGGATTCGGCAGATTAATCACCCACCGCTCGCCTTCCTTCCTAAACAATCCCGACGGCATTGCCGTGCCCGGGCTAATCTGCGCCGGATCCAGTAGCCAGCGGAAGGTCCAGTCTGGCTTGAGACGCTCTCCGGCAAGCAGGAAGTTAGGCGCAATTGCTTTGGCATCATGAGTCGGATCGCCAGTGATGTGACACTTTAAACATGGCGTGCCTGACGTGAACATCTGGCGCGCGACTAATTTTTCTTCCTCTGTCAGTGGCTCGAGCGGCTCCTTGATATAAGGCTCCTGCTGACCGGAAAGAGCCATGAAGAATCTGACCAACGTCTGCAGCTCATTGGGCGAAAAATTAAACGTCGGCATGCGTGCCTTTAAGTATGGACGCACGCCATTTCGATCAAGACCCGGCTGCGGCATCAACCTGCCGGTGGGTCCATTAGAACTTGCGTTGGTCTTTGCCGGAGCCTTCACTGTCGATGCGCCAGCGGAACCCGGCGAAGGAGTGGCTGCCGGGGCCGCCGTTGTTTGTTCAGCCGGCGCCGGACCTTTCTGATCACCTAACGATGGATCATGCAGGAAACGAAGCAACCAGGTGGGATCCACACGTGCACCTTCACTCGTAAGTCTGGGCGGCAGCAGGTCCTTGCCTTCGGGCGTCTGGTAAAAAGGAACGTCCATTAAGACTGAACGCTGGCCGGGTTGAATCTGGTGGCAACCCATGCAGTTGTACTTCTTAATTACCCACCATCCGGCTTGAATGTCCTGCCGGCGCTGATCCTGCGGATCATAGAAAAGGGATTTCGGGACATTTGATCCCTCGATGCCGACACTTCCCAGCAGGAATGTTGTCAGGGCCGTGCGCCATTCCGGCGTCAGGAAGGGCTTGGGCATTCGCAGCCGATCTTTGGGGTCTTTCTCTTTACCCTGATCATAGATCGAAGGGTCAGCCAGCTTGTGTTCGAAAAACCCTTTGTGGTTGTACCAGGATTTTTCCTCATGCTTCTCCGGTTGCGGCGCCGAGGACTCGTGCAACTTGAGCGGATCGTGCCCTTCCTCCGCGCTTTTCGTTAACAGAGCAAAATCCAATCTTTCAATTGGCGTCGCGCCTTCAACAGTCAACTCCTTACCAATCCGCTGCTCTTCTTCAAATCCCTTTATCTCGTGACAACCGGCACAACCATATTGCTTGATCAGCGCCTGGCCCTTGTCCTTCAGATTCGGGTCGTCCATAAAGGAAGCGTCCGGGTACGAAGGCGGGGACGAGAGCGAGAAGAGGTAAGTTGCAATGTCGCGCGCATCGCTGTCCGCAAGCCGGAAGTTTGGCATAACGGTCATATTTTGAACTTGAAGCTCGGCGCCATCATTGGGGCAACGCGAGTGCAGTTCAGTGTCAAACACGAAAGGCTTATTGTTTTTTGCGTAATCTTCCGCCGTAAGATCGCGCTTTTCTTTTGGACAATACGGCGCCCAACGTTCGCGCGGATTGTGAATCCAACGAACGATGTAATCGAAGTTCGCCTTTTCGCCCACCCGCTGAAGATTCGCGGCAAAGGTACCGCCGACGGGACTGTCCGGCTCGCCGATTGAGTGGCAGGCAAGACAGCCACGCGTTTCGAACAGCTCTTTACCGTGGGCCGAATCTCCGCGCGGCTGCTCAGCAGGTTTGCCTTCAAAACTTTGCTGCCAGAGATATGCCGAAATCGCTTTGATCTGATCGTCGCCGTCGCGATCCACCCCGAATCTCCAGAAGGTCGGCATCTTCGTGCCCGGCCTGAAGGCCTGTGGATCCTTCAGCCAAATGGGTATCCATTCCTTATGCAGCTTGAGCCGGACGTCTTTCAGATTCGGGCCAATCTTTTTTTGATCCTGCATCAGGAACTTCGACTGAAGGTTCAATTGGTCCTTCCGCGCCGCCAGTAAACTATTACTGACGCGCAACGACTCGGCGTGAGCGAGCAGTCTCTGGGCTTCAGCATCATCAGCCGCCTGGTTGGCGTCTTCAGTGTCCTGCCGAATCTGTTTCTCGTTAGCAGTGATTTGGTCTTCGAGCTGGGTAGTATTTTGGCGCGAACCGGAAAGCGCATCGGCCTCACGATCAAAACCCTCGTAACGATGGCACCCGACGCAGCCTCGCACGTAGAAAAGATCGCGTCCGAGGTTCAATGTCTCAGAGCCTTGTGTCACGCGGTCCTTAAAATGGCACTGCTGACAGCCCGCTTGGGTATTCTCTTTCTCAAACATCGGCCAAAGCCAGAATCGATGGCGTCCGTGCCCTTTGATGTCGCTGGTGGTGGCGCGACCATTTCCCCAGTGACAGCCTGAACAACCGAAGCGTTCAGCCGAGTGAATCTGCAACAGCTCCCTGTTGGGATGACTGACGAAGGCTCGTGCCATGCTGTCCGGCTTTTTACCTGGACCATCGGGCGCCATGTCTTCAGCCTTAATGTCCAGTGGCTCGCGAATACCAACATGGCAAACTTCGCAGCGGTCCACGATGTTGGCCGAGTTCACACTAATTTGGTGACCAAGAATCGAATAGTCGAAGTTTTCCATCTTGCGGACGAGCCCATCAATCTGGGCCGGTCCCAGTCCAATCAAGTTGTGTTTTAGATAATCGTCCCGCTTCTTCGCCAGTTCTGTCGGTTCTTTAAGCAGTTCAGCCTTGCGGCCCAGAATACTCGCCTTCTCTTCCCGCAGGTCGTTGAAGAGCTTCTCGAGTTGATCGTAGTTCATCTTCTGGGCGGTCGTTTTCCCAGAGCCGTCGGTGGCGGGCAAATCCACCTCAACTGATTTCGCTCGCCACTCGGCCGCCTGCTTGCGATATTTGTCCTTCGCGTTTCCCTGCGCAATCTCCGCGTTATAGTTTATTACCGTCAGATTTCCGCGCTGATTCTGGAAAGGCTCAGTGACCGCATCAAGCTGTTGCTGAACGTGCGTTACCTTCTGATCGATCTCCGCGACCTCAGGTTTGACGCGTTCCAGCGCCGCTTGCGCTTCCGCCTCGAGCGCCTGGTATTCGGAACTCTCTTTGACTTCTTTTTCAGTCTTGCCGGATTGAGGTCTTATGCTCTTCAGGTAGCGGGTATAACGGCTAACGAACTGCTTTTGAATTCCCTTCCAGGGACGTTGACCAAGGGCTTCGTCATAGAGTGCCCAGCCCAGCGAAAGAGTGAGCAGCAGGGCACAGACCAGCATGATGCCGCTGGTGGAGCGGCTCACGATCGGATCGTGTACCGGAGTGTCCGGCTCTTTTTTTACTAACGACTCAACTTCAGGCGTCTCAGCCACGCGGGGTCATCCCTTCCGTCTCGTAAGGCGGTATCAAATATTGAGCTGAATGTTGCGTTAAAAGCTGACTTGGATGTCGAGCTAAATATTGAACCACGGAGTCACCCAAACATACTTAATCGTCAGTGCCAATCGCAGCGCCAATTTTACCGGCATGGCCAGCAACACACTCACGGCGAAAAACTGAAAAGTGACGTATTGCAAAAGACTTGTTCTGGCCAGCAGCTTCTTTTCAAACTCATCCTGCGGGAACAGCCGCAGCGGGCGTAGCGAAAGGCGCTTCCAATCCACCGTCATTAACCAGTGAAAAAACAGGGCGCCCAAAATGTAGAACCCACTGACCACAATCAATCCAAAGATAAACTTCCACGGATTAGCCGATAGAAATCCTAAATGCAGCGTCTTCCCAATTCGACTGGTGGCAATCCAATCGTGAAGGTCGACGTTCTTGTCGAATACAACAGCATTGTGATCCCAGGTCTGGCCGGGCCAGAACCAAATCCAACCCGGACCCCGAATGAAAGTTCCAATCACGATCAAGAGGATCCACATCAGGAAGCCCCAGCTAAACATGCCAATCGCGAAGCGGCGTTGTTTCAGCGTGTAATAGCCATTGCCCAGTGGGTTTGCATCAACATATGGAAAGACCATCAAACCAACCATGATGATTGACGGCATGACCACGCCCGCAATCCAGGGATCGAAATAGACCAGCATCTCCTGCAGTCCCAGGAAGTACCAGGGCGCCTTCGAAGGGTTCATTGTCAGGTTGGGATTTGCAGGTTCTTCCAGCGGAGCGTTGAGAGTGATGGACCAGACGAAGAGGATGACAGTGACAATTACGGTTGCCAGAAACTCGATACGCACCAGGTAGGGCCAGACATGTATCTCGCGCGCCCAACCCGGGCGCCATGGCTCAGCCTTCCGATGATGTGCTTTTGCGAGCTTCGGATCCTCTTCCAACTGGTCGATCAGGCGATCATTTGCTCTTGATTGCCTGATTCCCAGCCAGGTAAAGAATGGGACCAGGAAAAGCATGGCGACGATAGGAACGTTGTCCGGCGCTGAGGAGATGACCCAAAGCTGGTGCCAGTCCTGGACAAAAAAGATGGCAAGCAGCACCAGGACAACCACCACTCCCAGCGTTATTAACTTGCCTTTGCTCATCCCAAGCTTAGCCATTTCGTCTCATGTCGAACTACCTACTTCTTCTTTACTGCTTTCATCTCGGACTCAAGCATTACCGGGGCCGGCCCTGAAATGCCGCCATCTTTACGTATTCGCCAGAAGTGCACAGCCATAAAGATCGAAGCCACCAGCGGAATACCAATGCAGTGCCATATATAGGAACGCAGCAATGCATTCGAATCAACGATTGATCCGCCCAGCAGTCCAAACCGAACATCATTAAACGGAGTCATTCCCAGCTGGACGCCAAATGGGCCCTCGGAACCCAGCATCGGCGTCGCCCGGGCCATGTTGGTGCCCACTGTGACCGCCCAGAATCCAAGTTGGTCATCCGGCAGCAGATATCCGGTGAACGAAAGCAACAGCGTCAATACCAGCAGAACAACGCCGACACACCAGTTAAACTCGCGCGGCCGTTTGTATGATCCCGTCAGCACCACGCGAAACATGTGCAACCAAGTGGTGATAACCATCAAGTGGGCCGCCCACCGGTGCATATTCCGCAAGAGCTTCCCGAAAGGAACGTCGTGCTCAAGGTAAAGAATGTCTCTAAACGCATCCGCCTTCGTGGGATGGTAATAGAACATCAAAAGGACCCCGGTAAACGTAAGCACGATAAAGAGATAGAAGGTGATCCCGCCCATGCCCCAGGTGAACGGGTAACGCACGGCGTCGCGATTGATTTTTGCCGGGTGAAGGTGGAGGAATACATTTGAGAGAATCGCCAGAGAGCGGTTCCTGGGATCAGAACGGTCATGGGACACTCGAAAAATGGACTTCCAGAGCTGGGTGTCCTGAACGTCTGCGTAACCCTTGGCCTCTTCAATAGCTCGCTGCTTGAGTGCGGTTCCACCCTCTTTAACTTTTCCAACCAAGCTCGTACTACCCTTTTCAGTGGTAGTGAGTTCCGCTGTTTCTTTTTTGTCCGGCTTTTCGTCCATAGCTTGGTGTCTGCGAATCCTTACAGGGAATCTCTCACGTGTGCGCGCTCACCCGACACGTACGTACTTTCCAAAACATCAGCACTAAAGCGGAATATACGCGCCTGGATCGTTGAATTCGTTTTTCTCCCCCTTGGGCCACTTGTACAGCCGGGCTATGTCCACCACGATTTGCCCCTCAGCATCAAGCTCGACATGGGCGCGGTCCATCGGCCGCGGGGCCGGACCTTCAAAGTTAATCGCCTCGCTGTCGTAGCCGCTGCCGTGGCAGGGGCACTTGAATTTGTTTTCACTCGCCTTCCAGTCCGGCGTGCATCCCAGGTGTGTACAGCGCGCGTAGATCACAAAAATTCTGTCAGAAGTTTTGTCTACCCAGATGCGATATTGCTGTTGCCACTTGGTATCGACACCGAGCGCGTAGTCGGCCGGAAAACCAACGCGAAAAGTGCTGGACGGCTCAAGGATTGAACGTGGCAGGAAGAAACGGAGAAACATAAAGAAGCTGGTTGCCAGAAACCCGACGACACTGGCCCAAACAATTCTCCGGCGCATCTTATTGACGGGCGGATCAGGCGTGCTTTCAACCACGGCGCCGGCGCGCGGAGGAGCTTTTGCCGCGGGTGGCAGTGGAGGTTTCGCTGGCGCCGCCGCACGCGATGGCTCTCCAGCCTTAACTGTCTCGCCGGATTGCGGAGTAGTGGGTGGATTCTGATTGACCGGACTATCCACTGCTAGCTCATCCTCCATTGGGTTCGCTCGGCAAAATACACTTCAACGCTGCAATAGAGTGAAAACTATACAACTCCCCGCAATACAGGGATCACTCTCTGCGCAACAACAAATATTTGTCTATACATGAAGAGCGCCGTGCCAAACAATTCTTATAAAAGGGCTCGGTGCTGATATTTATACCCTGATTTCCAATTTACTGGCAAGAACATTCTATTTCTGTCTTTAGGAGTCTTGAGGACAGCGAATGCGCAGAGCCTTGGGAAGGATTTGAAAGGTCGCGGGGAGATGGCCGGGTAATTCTCCGTCAACTTCAAACTCGATGCGCTGGTTTTTGTACAGAGGACGCGCGGTTAACTTCCTGGCCAGAGTATGTCCGACTTCTGACATACCGAGATGCGCCCCCAGATACAGCCGGGGCGCGTTAGCGAGAATTCTCGGAGCGCCGAGATCTCCAATACTGATGACATCAAACTTTCCATCAGTCAGTTTCGCATTGGGTGCGATCTTCATGCCGCCGCCGAAAAACCTCGCATTCGCAATGCAAAGATTGGCGACAGTCAGCTGGCGAACGGGTTCTTCATCCAATTCCACCATAACTCGCGTGGCCTGAGTCTTTACGGCGGACTGAAGCATCGCAAGACCGAAAGAGACCCTTCCGCTTATCCACCTGGGTGCCTTTGCCGGAAGCCATTCAGGCCCACCTGCCTTCACCCGAGCAATCACATCGGCACTCATACCAAACGAGGCTACGCCGAGGAAATAACGGGAGTCGTGCTCGCCGTTGTCTTTCAGGAAAGTCACTCGCCCGACATCAATCTGCCGCGTGCGTCCATCACGGAGAATCCTGGCCGCGTCACTTGATCGAACCGGTATGCCAATCGTTTTGCGAAAGTCGCCGCCGGTCCCACTCGGCATGATTCCCAATTCCGCATCGGTTCCGGACGTCAGAATGCCATTCGCGACTTCTGACACAGTGCCGTCGCCCCCACAGGCAATGATCAGCTTCGTCCCTTTTCGTGCAGCATTCGCGGCGAGCTCGACTCCCTCTCCCGAATAACTGGTGAATTCACGACTGAACGCTCCGAAGTGGGTCGCTAAATCACTCGCAATTTTTGGCCATGCCTCGCGTGTTGCGCCGCCGGCAGACTCAGGATTGATAATGACGAGAGGAAGTGACATTTTGTTTTCAGCTTAAAAGTGCGGCGGAATAAGCGGAGGCTGTCTCAATCATAGGTCCTATAAGTCCTATTGGCACTATAGATCTCGTCCTATTCCTTCTTTTCCCCACATCTGGCGATCTTGTTCACCCAGCTCGGCAATCTTGCTCATCACAAACTTCGATATCTCCAAATAGGTTCGGACCTGGTCCTTCTTCGATAAATGCTGTGAAAGATCGATTTGGGGTCCAAAGTGTATGCGGATCTTTTCCCCTCCTCGCCAGTTGCCAAGTACTTGTTTCGGCAGATTGTTTCCCAAACCCACAATGAAGACCGGGACGACCTGCGGTGCGGCATCCTTAATCAGCTTTCCAACCCCAGGCTGCGCCGGCAAGTAGGAATACGGATCGGATCCTTTATTGCGCGTCCCTTCAGGATGATAACCGATGACGTTACCCGCACCCTGGCGGCACAGTTCTGTTAACAATCGAAACGAATACTTATCGAAGGCGCGTTTCTTCAGGATCGGTTTTTCGCCTGAGGCGAAGAAAGGTGGATACATCGACCACCATCCCATGACCAAATTAACGAACAATCCCAAAGGCGAGTCGTAGAAAAACCTGCCGCGCACCGGAAAGAAAAGTTGTTTACGCCAAGCGGTATGTCGGAAGAGTGTAGTCGACACGACGTACATGTCGAAGAACGATCTGTGATTGGCAACCAACAAAATTGGCCGGTCTCGAGAAACACCTTCGATGTTTTCCAGCCCGTACACCTGCATCAGGTTGTAGGTGGACAGGTGGATCCAGCCAGCGCCGAAAACGCTTTGGCACCAGGTCCAGAAACGCTTCCACCTGCCGCGGTTCATTCGTCGAACCAGACGAACTGCGAAGCGCTCGAACCAGCTCAACACTTCGTATTCTTCAGGAGCTGGGTCAACCCGTGACGTCAACGATCCGCTATTATCGGATTTGTGAGTAGAGGCTGATGGGAATGGTTCCGACAACTTACAATTGCGGCTCTGCCGCCTTCCGTGCGGAAAGCCTATGGCTTTCCGTGGTTTTATTACGAGAGAGAGGCTACGTCTCGGACGGAGGCGCAGCCTCAAGACAATAAATGAAGGATTCCGGAAAGGCGTAGCCCTTCCGCACGGAAAGCGGCAGAGCCGCAAGACACTTCGCCTGGGCCACAGCTACGCTCGGTCTGGCAGTTTTAGATATCGGTCTTTCGAATTGGGACATTGGACGTCTTGGTTAGTCTACCCCAAAGTATTTCGCTTCCGGGTGGTGGACTATGATCGCCGAAGTCGATTGCTCGGGTTCAAGTTGAAACTCTTCTGTCAGCTCTACTCCGATGCGTGCGGGATCCAGTAAATCGAAAAGCTTTGCTTGATCTTCGAGGCTGGGACATGCTGGGTAACCAAAGCTAAAGCGTGAGCCCTGGTATTGCTGGCGAAACAGCTTCCTTACGTCCTCGGCATCTTCACCTGCGATCCCCAGCTCTTCGCGAATTCGCTTGTGCCAAAACTCCGCCAGCGCCTCTGCGCTTTCAACACCAAGGCCATGGAAGTAGAGGTATTCGGCGTAATTATCTGACTTGAACAACTCTTGCGCGTATTCGCTCGCCCGGCGTCCCATGGTCACGAGATGGAAAGCTGCGACGTCAATTCGCCCGGACTCTACAGATGCGAAGAAATCCGCCAAACAAAGATTCTTTCCGGAAGGTTGCCGCGGAAACGTGAAGCGCATTCGCTCGGTCTTCTCATCGTCGTTGTAAACAATCAGATCATTGCCCGAGGATTGCGCCGGAAAGTATCCATAAACGACGCGCGGTTGAAGCAGCTTTTCAAGCTTGCTGCGTTCCTTCAATTCCTCATAGATGGGACGAACTGTTTCTCGAACCAGCGCTTCATACTCTTCAAGTGGCCGGCGCCCCTGTTTGAACTGCCATTGACCTTTGAACAGCGCGGTTTCGTTAACATAAGAGAACACGTCATCAAGGGAGATATCTTCAACCACACGCGAACCATAAAACGGGGCTTTCGGAATCAAAACATTCTGGCTAACTTCCGATCGAGTAGTGTGGGTGGTGTCGCCGGCGATCTTTCCAGTTCCGCGCGGCTTTGCTCGCTTACTGATACCAAGTTTCGCTTCTTCGCCGACACGATCCTCAACATCTTCGGGCTGTTCACCATTTTCACCAGCGGCAGCCGCCTTCGCCAGGTCGCCCACGATTACCTGCTCCCCGTTTCCCCCGACCAGCTTGTCCATTGTGTGCAAGCCCGCAAATGCGTCGCCGGCATAATAAAGAGTGCCTTTATAAATTGATTTCAAATCCTCGTCGACGTAGCGACGCGTCAACGCGGCGCCGCCCAGAATGACAGGCACGGTGATGCCCCGTTCGTTCATGAGGTCGAGATTGTCCTTCATGATCAGTGTCGACTTTACCAGCAGCCCGCTCATGCCGATGGCGTCTGCCTTATGCTCCTCCTGCGCCTGGAGAATGTTATCGATCGGCTGCTTGATGCCGAGGTTGATAACCTTGTAGCCGTTGTTGGTCAGGATGATGTCGACCAGGTTTTTTCCAATGTCGTGCACGTCCCCTTTGACAGTAGCGAGCACTAGAGTACCTTTCGCCGTCGCTCCCCCCTTTTTCTCCATAAACGGTTCGAGAAAACGGACCGCCGCTTTCATCGCTTCGGCTGACTGCAAAACAAAAGGCAACTGCATCTGGCCGCTGCCAAACAGGTCGCCTACCACTTTCATACCGTCGAGCAGGATGTTATTGATGATGTCGAGCGCCGGATATGTTTCGAGGGCCTTAGTGAGCTCGTCTTCCAAACCGATCTTCTCGCCGTCAATAATATGGTTCTTCAGACGCTCTTCAACCGTCGCACCCTTCGAAGCTTTCTTTGCGGCCTTTGCCTTGACGTTTTCGAACAACGTCGTAAACCGGGTCAGCGGATCGTACGTGCAGACTTCCCCGTCAAACTGGCGCCGGTCATAGATCAGGTCGCGCGCTACTTTTAGTTCCTCTTCGCCGATCCGATTCAGCGGCTCAATCTTGCTGGCGTTGACTATCGCCGCATCCAGACCCGCTTCCACTGCGTCGTGCAGGAATACAGAATTTAGAACGACCCGAGATGCTGGGTTGAGACCGAAAGAAATATTGGAAACTCCAAGAATTGTGAAGCAGCCCGGCAGCTCTTGTTTGATCCGGCGAATTCCTTCAATGGTCTCAAGCGCATTGCGGCGATCTTCCTCGATTCCGGTTGATATCGGTAAGGCGAGTGGGTCAAAAAAGATGTCGCTTGCCGGAATACCCAATTCCTGCGTGGCCTGCTCATACGCGCGTTTGGCGATGGCAAACTTCCCGTCGGCAGTGCGAGCCATTCCCTCTTCGTCAATCGTTCCTATGACCACACTGGCGCCATAACGCTTCGCGAGATCGATAACTTTCGAGAACCGAGGCACTCCGTCTTCGTAGTTGGTCGAATTCAGTATGCACTTACCGCCCGCGTGCTGCAGACCGGCTTCCATTTTCTCCCACTCAGTGGAGTCAAACATCAGTGGTAGCTTGATGTTTGTTACCAATCGTGAGGCAAGCTCATGCATATCCTTTTCGCCATTGCGACCCACGAAGTCCACGTTGACGTCCAGCACGTGGGCTCCCTCGCGCTCCTGCTCCTTTGCCAAAGCAACCAGCCCATCCCAATTTTCGGCGTTGAGCAAGTCCCGCATCTTCCTGGAGCCACTGGCGTTCACCCGCTCACCGACAATCAAGAACGAGGCATCCTGCACGTAAGGTTGCTGGGAATAAATAGACGAAGCTGCGGGCAGGAGTTTAGCGTCACGCACCTTGGGAGTGATCCGCTGCATTGCTTCGACCACCAGCTTCAGATGTGCGGGCGTGGTGCCGCAACAACCACCCACGACGTTTACGCCGAAGTCATTGGCAAAGTGGACCACCTGGGCCGTGAAGGTTTCTGGCGTCTCGTCGTAGTGCATCTTGCCATCCACGACCGAAGGCAAACCGGCGTTGGGCAACACCGAGACCGGCAGCGGCGCATTCTCGCAAAGGTAACGGATGCTTTCAGTCATGTGCCGGGGACCCGTTCCGCAGTTCATGCCGATTACATCAATTGGAAATGGCGCCAGCGCGGTCAATGCCGCGCTTATCTCCGTTCCATTGAGCATGGTCCCAAATACTTCAATAGTGACCTGGGCGATTACCGGTACGCGGATGCGATTCTTTTCAAAGTGTTCAAAGATCGCGGCGAGCGCTGCTTTTGTTTGCAGTAAGTCCTGACAAGTCTCCACGATTAAAAGATCCGCCCCACCATCCAGAAGCCCACGTACCTGCTCGGCATAAGCCGCTCTGAGATCAGCGAAGGTGATATGTCCGAGCGTGGGCAGCTTCCGTCCGGGGCCCATGGAACCGGCCACCCAACGCGGCTTAGATTTGGTTGAATAGTCGGCCGCCACCCGTTTAGCCAGACTTGCAGCGAGCACGTTCATGTCATACGCCTTATCGGCAATGTCATACTCGGCAAAATCTACGGGTGTGCCATTGAATGAATTGGTCTCGATTACATCGCAGCCAACATCCAGGAATGCAACGTGTACGTTCTCCACGGCGTCAGGCCGGGTGACCAACAGATTTTCGTTGCAGCCCTCAAAGCGCAGTCCTCCAAAATCCTCCAGCGAGAGGTTTTGGACCTGCAGGTTCGTGCCCATCGCTCCGTCGAAGACCACGATGCGTTCTTTAAGCGTTTCGAGAAAACTAGCCATAACTGGTAAATAGTAAATGGTAAATGATGAATGGTTGGAATTGGCGAACGGTCTATTTACTATTCACCATTTACCATTTACCGAAAGAAATAGCCCCGCGCTGAACAACGCGGGGCTTTCCTAAAAACCCTATTCGATTAGTCTCACGGGAAAGACTCGCCGAGCTGTTTAGCCGATTGTTTTACGTGGCCGCAAGTCGCCTTAACTCACCACGTTTGTACACGGGTTATTGAAACATTGAGGTCCCGACCTGTCAAGGCGGTCTTACCAGATATCCGCCATCAAACAGCCCAGGAGGCTGTCCATCCATTTACCATTTACCATTTACCATTTACCATCCTTATCCATGCGACGTGCCATCTATCCCGGCTCATTCGATCCGGTTACCAACGGTCACCTGGACATCATCGAGCGCGGGTGCAAACTCTTTGACGAGATAATAATTGCGATTCTCGTGAATCCAGACAAGCAGCCGTTCTTTTCAATCGAAGAGCGCCGCGAAATGCTCCAGGAAGTCTTGAAGAATATAGCCCACGGAAAATGCATCCTTCGCGTGGATGCTTTCGAGGGGCTTCTGGTCCACTACGCGGTTGCCCAGCAGGCCCACGCAATTGTGCGGGGCATTCGAGCTATTTCAGACTACGAATACGAGCTACAGATGGCTTTGATGAATCGCCGTCTGGAACCGAGCATTGAGACCGTTTTCATGATGCCGGCCGAAACCTATTCTTACGTGAGCTCGCGTCTGGTCAAAGAGGTCTTCCAGTTGGGCGGAGAACTGGAGGGCCTTGTCCCCCCTCTGGTTGAGACACGCATGAAAGAGAAAGTTTGGAAAAGCTGATCTGACACTGATCGTCCTGATCCAGGCGTTTCAGAAGCGGCGAGTCCGTTCTCTTCCTTCCTTACTTCCTTCAACAAACAAAATGGGCGCCGACTGGATTCAATCGGCGCCCGTGGAATTAAGAACGGTATTGCTTTTAATAAAGGTTGAAGTTGTATTCAAGCTGGATGTACATCGGAACCGGGCGTCCATCCTTCGTCGCCGGAACAAATTTGATCTGTCTTGCCGCGGCGATTGCGCGTTCGGTCAAACCAAATGGAAGACCTGAGACAGCACGGATGTTGGTCACTTGGCCGCCCGATGTAAACACCGCGCGCAGTACAACTGTGCCGGTTATCTGATTCTTCCGGGCTTCTTCAGTGTATTGGGGCTCCGGCTTCGAAAGAACCTTAGCTTTGGAAGTAACGTCTTTGCCACTGTAGATCTTGTTGGGGTCGAAGCCACCACCGCCACCGCCGGGTCCACCACCACCGTCATTACGATCACCCCCGCCGATGTTTCCGCCGCGGCCCGGCCCGTAACCTCCCCCCTCACCAGGTCCCATGCCGCCACCCTTACCGGTGCCCATACCATTACCTGTACCAGGTCCCGATGACGGATCGGTGCTCTTCGAATCGCGCAGTCCGTATTGCAGATTTCGCGCATCCGGTGGAATCAACATTGGATCAGCAACCAGTGTGGCCGCCACCGGCAACGCCGGATTCTTTATCGTTGGTGGCTTGGGGTCCGGAGCGACAACCTGGGGAACGGTCAATGACACCTGGGGTGTCTTGCCAAATGAAGCCGGCTTCGGATCTTCGCGGCCACCGCCACCGCCACCGCCGGGTTTCTCCTGCTTTGGTTTGCTGCCCCCGCCCTTACCTTTATTGAGTCCGGCAGTGCCTGGATCTGGGGTAGGTTGTTCTGTTGGAATATCTATTATCTGGTCAGCCACCAGCTGCTCGGATGCGATCAGCTCCTCTGCAGCCTTCTTTTGTTGCCAGAAGTTGAGGAGAACACCGCCTCCTACCAGAAAAAGCAGAACTGAAAATGCTGCAATCACTCCGAACATTGCGTTGTTCGAATCCGATTCGGGCGCTCCTAAGACTGCGGCGGTCTGGTTTTTGCGAAGCCAGGTTGCGAATATTGCTATCAAAACAGTTGCGGCCAACAGACCAAAACCCACGAGACCGACACGAGATGTGCCTGTAGACGACGAGCTATCAAGGAGACCAACAATTAGAACCAGGCCAACCATCGCCAGGACCGCGACGACCAGGGCGATAACAATATTACGGTTCGCTAAAAACTTGCTGAACATCTGCCCATAACCAACCATTGATCGCTTGGTAAAACCAAAGGGATCACGCTTGAATTCGGGCCACGTCAACTGATACTCGTGGGCTACATCGGACACCTCTTTAGCAAGTCTGCCCACCAGGCCCTCATCATCCATCATGGTCAGGTGATATTCGCCGCGAGGTACAAGTGCTCCTGAGCCGGCTGCAGCTAACGCGGGGCCGGTGACCAAAGCTGGTTCGGTCATTCTCGCCGGGTTAGCGATACTTCTTTCCGGCTCGCTCACGCTCGCCGAGTGCACGACTATTTCCGGCTCGGAAGCTGGCACAATTAAAGGAGTCCCATCCACCGGACAAAAACTGAATTTGTCCGCGAACTCTTCACTGCATGTGGAACAAAACTTCATCGCTACTACCTCGTTGTGGCTTTGGGGGAACAATACCGAACCGGGCACTGACTCCGCGTTTCCTATCTCCCTATGATAACTGTTTGCTACTCGCTGATCGAGACTTTTTGAAGGCCTCGGTGCGATCCAGCGATCGAGTAAACTCTTGAGCTCCTCGTCAGAAGTAAACTGTTCTCCGGTTCCCTCCGGCTCAATTGTGCTGCTCATTTCAAGCCTTCTCCAAAGTAACAATTTCCCGACTGCTATTCAAATATGGTTGGAGCGTGTTTCTTAGCCGCTGTCGCGCTCGATAAAGCCGAGCTTTTACCGCTCCAATGTCTGTGCCGACCAGGCTTGCAATTTCTCCTAGTTGGAGGCCTTCGTATTCAAAAAGAACCAGGGTCTCCCGTTGCAAGGGCGGCAAGCTTGAGACCGCTTCTTTCACTTTCAAAGATAGTTCATTGTCCATTAGCGTGCGCAAAGGCTCTTTACTCACCGCTATGAACTGATCATCCGCCAGGTCGTCCAGTGCCGACTCTCTACCAAACTTTCGGAGCTGTTTAAGCCAAAGATTGCGTACCGCAGCAAACAGATAGGTTCGCAATGAGGCTCGGCTCGGAATAAAATTCTCCGGCTTCTTCAATAAACCCAAAAAACTATCGTGGGTTATGTCTTCTGCTAACTCAACCGATCCTGAAAGCCTGTAGGCAAAGCGGAAGACCGGGTCGCGATGCCGTTCATATATCTGAAGGAAAGCTGTCGAGTCGCCAGCTCCTGCCTGTTCAAGCAAAAGTTCGTCTGTGGTTCTATCTGGCAATCGGTACTCGATTCTGTAGGAATCGCTTCCTACTAGTATTACCGACAAACGGCCAAAAGATACGGTCTTCCTTCAAACTTTTGCCCTTGTTTGCGGCCCTTCAGTCTCAAACACCGACCTCAGAAAAGCCGGTTTGACGGTATTAGTTCGGCCCCGCAAACGGCGCCCGCCTTACTAATACTGTCCAAACCATGGCGTTGGATGCATTTAGAAGCCAAACGGTTGACGGGTAAATATCGGGCATCTAAGATGTTTTGCTCCCAAGTCAAAGATTCAATACTTGTTTTAGATGTGGTTCTCGTTTGGAGCGTAGAACTCCTATGAATTTAGCGTTATTAGTCAGTTTGGTGAGGAAATCCGGCTTCGTCGTTTGTCTGTTTTTCGCGTTTCAATCGTTTGGAGTTGCGCAGGTGGTGCCCGAGCCGGAGCGGAATAGGCTTCTTAATGGGCTTCGGGTGATGATCTTGCCACGCCTCGGCGAGCAGGATGTGCTCGTAAAACTTCGTGTACATAGTGGCGCAGCCTTTGATCTGGCGGGCAAAGCAGGAAGTATGGCACTCCTGGGGGACCTTCTTTTTCCAGACCCTACGACGCGAGAATACTTTACGGAGGAGATGAAGGGGCGGCTGAATGTAACAACCGACTATGATTCTATAACTATAACCATGCAGGGCCGGGCCCGCGAGTTTGAGCGGATGATTGAGATCCTGCGAACTGCCCTGGTCACGCCCCAGTTGACTCCGGAAAGCGTCGCTAAGGCTCGCGAAGGACGCATCAGGGTAATAAGAGAAACGAGTATTTCCCCCACCGTGATTGCTGACCGAGCAATCGCTGCGCGCCTGTTTGGCGATTTTCCCTATGGCCGTCCCTACTCTGGCACTGCAGAATCGCTTGAGCGCGTCGAGAGGGCCGACCTCTTGCTTGCTCGCGAGCGTTTCCTGAATGCAAACAACTCGACAATTGTAATTAACGGTGGAGTCCAGCCCAATCGCGTAATGCGTGCGCTGCGGCAGCTACTCGGCGGGTGGCGCAAAAGCGAGCGCCTGATTCCCGCAACTTTTCGACTGCCAGTTACTCCGGACTCGCGTACGCTCGTAATCAGTGCGCCGGCGAACCAGAGTGTTGAAATCAGATTGGCAGTAAGGGGGTTCTCTCGTCAGGATCCTGACACGGCGGCAGCCGCACTACTCGGCATCGTCATTCGTCAACGATGGGAAAGGCTTTTGCCGGAACTCTCTCGCAGTCCCGTGTTTGTAAGACATGAGACGTTTGCCTTGCCAGGGATGTTTGTAATGGGCTCAACGGTCGATAATCTCCTCGCGGGCAAGGCTCTGTCGACGGCCCAGGAAGTGATCAAGTCGTTAGCGAGTTCCCCGGTCACTTCGGAGGAATTGGAACAGGCTCGGAGTGAGAGGATGTCTAGTATTCGCAACGAATTGGCTAAGTCCGACGGCATCGCGCAAGCCTGGCTCGACATGGATACCTACACACTTCCTCCGGTAACCGAACAGATTCGAAAGTTGCAGCTGGTATCTCAAAATGACCTTCAGCGCGCCGCGACGCGCCTGTTTCATGAAGGTGCCTTTGCTTCGGTTGTTTTCGGCAATTCCGAGGCGGTCAAAACTCAGCTGGAGCGTTTTCTGAAAGTAGAGTTGATGGGAGAAGTCGATCCCGGAACAGCATCTCAGTCCCAAACTAAACCAGACGCAAATGTCACTAAACCTCAAACCAAACCCGCAGCCAAGCCGTAGTAATCGCAAATCATTCGCAATCTGCCTGCAACCATAGCAACAGCAACTTTCGGTTAACTGTGTCTGACGACGAGAAGGCAACCAAAACTGAGCAAGCGCGTCGCGTGCGGGAAATGTTCGCGACCATAGCCGGCCGGTATGATCTTCTAAATCACCTGCTGTCTGGAAATATCGATAGGGCCTGGAGACGGCGGGTGGCGAAAACGCTGTATGGAATGCTTCCTGCCGGGGCTCCATCTGGTTCGCGCCAGAGTCGAATCCTGGATGTTGCGTGTGGCACAGGCGACCTGTCGTTCACGTTGTTTGAGAGCGGTCAAGCACGAATTGTCGGCATAGACTTTTGCCGCCCGATGTTGCAAATCGCAAGCTCGAAGGCTTCAAGGCTCGGCGTTGAAGTGCCATTTATTGAAGGCGATGCGCTTGCGCTTCCCTTCCGTAATGCCTCCTTTGAGGCAGCAACAATTGCATTCGGGTTGCGAAATCTCGTGGATGTGGAAGCTGGCTTCATTGAACTCTTGAGAGTGCTGAAGCCAGGTGGCAGGGCTCTTGTCCTGGAGTTCTCGAAGCCAACAACACCGGTCTTGCGTTCGCTCTTTAGATTTTATTTTACCCGGGTATTGCCGCTTCTGGGCGGTTTGATAAGCGGATCGAGCAGCGCGTATCAATATTTGCCTGAATCGGTTTCGCGTTTTCCGGATCAGAAAGAACTTGCCTCTATCATGAAGCAAGCTGGATTTGTGGATGTTACTTTTCAGAACCTAAGCGGAGGTATTGCTGCTCTTCATCTTGGTATGCGCCCTGATTAATTCACGGGATTGGTTGCAATCGACTGTAGCTTGCAACCATTAGAGCGCAGCCCGCAGGAAACACCATACGACCGTGCGGTTGTCGGGGCCACGCGATCATTTAGGTTTTCCTCGCGGGCTGTGTTCTTTTCGGCGATTAAACAGCATTGGAGCGAAGCGTTGCTATGATACTATCCTCACGATTTCCATCCTTCTGTTCGTACGTAGCACTGAGTGGGTTCAGCTTTCAAGCATAAGCTTTTTGGTGGGTTGCGGCGTTTCGCGATCTTTCTGCTTGTAGTCTGGACCGTCGTTTCTTTGGTGACTCTCCTAATCGAACTCGTCCCCGGCGATCCCGCAGTCTCAGTTTTAGGCGAACAGGCGACTCCCGAGCAGTTTGAGCAATTTCGACAAAAGCACGGCCTCGACCGCCCTCCGTTTTTCTTTTCATTCCCCAGGGACCCTGCTGGTGAACGTCACTTTCAATGGCACGGCTTTGAGAACCGGTACACGGAGTATTGGGTGGCCCTCCTTCATGGCGACATGGGGCGTTCTTTTCGTACTGATAGACCGGTTGTTGACTTAATCCTCGAACGTTATCCGGCCACAATCCAGCTCGCGCTGGCAGCCCTTTTGATCGCAATTGTGATAGCCATCCCTCTGGGAGTTATTGCCGGGAAGAACCGCGGCTCGTGGATCGACAACCTGGCTTCTCTGGTCGCATTAATCGGGATCAGTTTGCCTGGTTTCGTTATTGGTCCGCTTTTAGTCTACGTGTTTGCGGTGAAACTTCGCTGGCTTGCTCCATCCGGCCGTTTCGATTGGACAGATTTCATTCTCCCATCATTCACCTTGGGAGCTGCTCTCTCAGCGATTCTGACTCGAATGGTCCGTTCATCGGTGATCGAAGAGCTGAATGAAGACTATGTGCGAACTGCACGCGCCAAAGGTCTCAGCGAAACTCGGGTAGTATACAAACATGTCCTGAAAAACGGCCTTATCCCAGTTGTCACAATCCTTGGCTTGCAGCTTGGGGTTCTCCTCGCAGGGGCAATCATTACGGAAAAAATCTTTGGCTGGCCGGGACTGGGTCTCTTGCTGGTGGAGGACGGAATAGGTAAACGCGATTATCGCGTGGTTCAGGGATGTGTCCTGGTAATCAGTATTACTTACATTATCGCCAATATGCTGACGGATATGATTTATCGCTGGCTGGATCCTCGAATACGGGTTTCATGAGGTGATGCGCTGGAGTAGGCGCAGGGTCCGCTGAACTTTGAAGCCGAGCTTGCGTCAAGGTTCAAGTTAACAACCAGGGCGCGACGTTTCTTATGAATCGCTTAACTATTATTGGTCTGGTTATCGTGGGGATACTCGTGATCGTCGCCATCTTCGCTCCATGGATCGCAACGCACGATGTGGGTGCCACCAATCTCTCCATTCGTTATCTTCCACCCTCTACACAGTATTTCTTTGGCACTGACTCCACTGGTCGCGACATCTTCTCTCGGATTGTCTTCGGCGCGCGTATTTCGCTGGAAGTGGGGATCGTCGTAGTGTCGGTGTCTGCGGTTGTGGGCACACTATTGGGAGCGCTGGCAGGTTATTACGGTGGTTGGATTGACCGAATTGTATCCGGCTATGTGTTCAATGTTTTTCTGGCTTTTCCAGGCCTTCTTTTAGCCATAGCTATGGTCGCTTTCTTAGGCGCAGGATTGAACAAGCTTATCTTCGCCCTCTGCATAATCGGATGGGTGGGGTACGCCCGTCTAATTCGCGGGCAGGTGCTTAAGGTCCGCGAATACGATTTTGTCCAGGCTGCGCGAGCGTTGGGGGCCAGTGACTCCCGCATACTTCTGATTCATATACTGCCAAATGCCATTCAGCCATTGATTGTTCAAGCAAGCCTGGGTATGGCGGGAGCGGTCTTATCTGAGGCGTCATTGTCGTTTTTGGGACTAGGCGTACCACCACCGGCGCCTTCGTGGGGCGTAATGATCGAAGAGGCTCGCGACCTATCGACTCTCCAAGCTGCGCCGCACGCATTGATATTTCCTGGGATCGCAATCGCGCTCACGGTTCTCGCCTTTAACTTCATCGGGGACGGTTTGCGGGAATACCTGGATCCAAGGCAACGATCCCGATAACCCAGGGTCACAATTCTTATATCCATTTCAAGAGAATCGCTGGCTGTGATACGAAGAATTATTAAGAGTGTGCTTTTGGTCTTCCTGGGGTTGCTGATCGGCTTCATCGCTTATGAAGCGATCATGTTTATTCGTATATACAGTCTGCGATCCGGAAATCCTGTTACAACGTCCCTGATAGAGACGCGAGCGACAGAGGCGAACGCACGCGGAGAAGAACCAAAGCGAATGCAAACATGGGTTCCTCTCGATCGGATGTCCCAAAACCTGCAACGTGCGGTCCTGGCTGGCGAAGACACAAACTTCGCAACGCATAACGGTTTTGATTACCAGGCAATTCAAAAGGCCTGGGACTCAGCATTGCGCGACGCGGCGCGCGAAGCCAAGAAGGAAGGAGAAAATGATGACTGGATACCAGACCTTCCAGACTTCAAGCGTGGAGCATCCACAATCTCTCAGCAGTTGGCAAAAAATCTTTATCTCTCTTCCCGTCGATCTTTCTTTCGAAAAGGCCAGGAAGCGATTCTGACAGTTTTTCTCGAGCGCAGCTTGACGAAGCGCAGGATTCTCGAAATCTACCTAAATGTCATTGAATGGGGTGATGGCATTTACGGAGGCGAGGCGGCTGCGCAGTATTACTTTCACAAGTCCGCCGCTGCTCTGAGTATGAATGAGGCGGCCTATCTCTCAGCAATGATTCCAAATCCTCGAACCGTCTTCAATCCTCGAGTGAATCCGCGACGCGTGGCTCGCAGGCAACGAATCATCTTGCGCGGGATGCCCTATGTGAAAGTTCCTCAGTAAAAGGAAAAAGCCCGCTACACCTCAGGGGATAGCAGGCTCAGAATGATTTGCTTGAAGGCTAAGTAGGCGAATTAAAGAGCGAATTCGCCTGCTATTTGGAGTTCAGCTTTGCGAAGTTCAAAACGAGCTCTGCCGAAGTTACCATCTGGCTTAATGGCGAGAACCACAAAGTATTCCCTGCCAAGCAGCCGCATCAGGACAACTGCGTCGTCCAACGTGATCACTAGTTCTTTAAGGTGACCGAGACCGGTGTCTTTGCCTGCCCGCTGCGCGTTTCTCAGCAGGGAAGTAAATTCAGCGGCGGCCACGTCCAGGTTTGCCTCCTGGCCTGCCTGTTTCAGCGATCTTTCCACTGAAATGCCGTCAATACCCATAATGAGTGCACCGAGGCTTCCCTCGGTGCGCTCAAGAATCGATTCAAGTATTTCTTTAAACATAGCGACCTGCCTTATGGGCGCTGTCCACCTAGTGCGCCGGGACGAGCGTTAGGTGAGCTCGATGCTGGGGCATTCGGTGTGGGCGCGCTCAGAAGTTGTGGCGTGCCTGGGGTGGTTTGCGGCGCCGTTTGCTGCTGCTGAAGCTGTGTTGGCGTCGGTGTGTTGCTCTGCGGATTACCCATCGGAACCGGCTGAGAAATTGTAGTTGTCCGTGGTCCGCTTGTGGCCGTGCTGGTGGTCGGGCGACCCTGATAATCCGGCCGGTAAATGTGTGGAGTAATGAAGAACAGGATCTCGCTACTTTGACGGGTTGTTAGTTTGCGCTTGAAGAGATTGCCAACAATAGGTATAGACGCGAGGCCTGGTGTGCGTTGTCGAGTCTCGCCCTCTGTGTCAGCCAGCACGCCACCCATTACAGTGGTACCGCCGTCTGGAACGAGCACTTCAGTCTGCATGCGCTGGGTGTCGATACCGGGGACACCGCCTACGGCGATTCCGGTATTGATCGTGTTGTTCTCGATAGTCACACGAAGAATAACAGTACCAGCATCGGTAATCTGGGGAGTGATTGAAAGACGCAATGGAACCGAAACGAAGGTAGTCGTTACTACAGCGGTCCCGCCAGCAGCCTGCGTAGTTTGAACTGGGATTTGTTGTCCACTCTCGATTTGCGCTGGACGATTGTTTAAGGCAGTTACGCGCGGCGTCGCGACTGTTTTTGCATCGCCCCGGGTTTCCGCCATTGTGATGAGCGCGCTGATCTGGGCAGTACCAAAAAGCCCAGTGGTTAGACCGATGACAGTGCTGGCCGCGGCCGCACCCAGCGCTCCAATAGGTTGGTTAGTTCCTGCGAGTCCGCCAAAAACGCCCCGCGGATTGGGACCGCTGCTAAGCCCTCCAGTAGTTCCACCGGCAGGCAAGGTCGTAACGTTTGCCAGGCCGCCCCTGCCAAGATTCAGGACGCCGGCTGATAACTGAGCGCCTAAGTCACGGCTGAAGTTGCGTGTTGCTATTACAATTCGTGTCTCAATCTCAACCTGAGGTTCAGGCTGATCCAGAATCGCGGTGAGTTGGCGAATTGCTTCGATGTTTTCCTTTACGTCGGTAACGATCAGCGTGTTGCTGCGTCCGTCGACCTCGATCGAACCGCGGCGTGAGAGTCTGCGTGAAATGATCGGCAGTAAACCCTGATCGCCACTCCCTCCCGTGGAATCTCCGCCCGCTCCGCCGCTAAAGCTGAGGTTTGTCGCTCCGCCGGCAAACGCGCCGGTAGAGCCCGCTGCTTGCGCTAGCGTTCCAGAGGCCCGAGCGTAGTTCAAACGAATAAACTCTGTAACCAAAGGTGAGGCATCCAGTCGCGAATCATTAATTACCTTCTGCGTTTCAGACTCTTTGGCAAGCACTTCAGTGGTGGCAACGCGCAGTATGTTGCCATTCGACTCGATTCCCAAGCGGTTCGCTTTGAGGACCGCATCCAAGGCAACATTCCAGGGAACATCCTGAACGTTTACCGTCACGGGCACTGCACCGACTGAGGAGTCGATCACGAAGTTCACTCCGTACTGCTCGGTAATGTAGTTAAGGATGTCGCGTATATCGGCATTGACCACATTCAGGTTGATCGGCTCGCCAACAAAACCCGGTTGTCCATACTGACGTCCCTGATGATTCTGCGACATTGTATCGCCTGCGGGTGACACCACTACAGTAGGCGAAGTGGTAGGCGAAGGTGACGGTTTCTGCTGCGCGGTAACCTCACCTCGATTAGGCGTGATTTCCGAACTCGTCGCATTGCCGGTTGTGATTGCATTGGAGTTATCGGCAGCAGCCAAAATGTGGGTGCCGCAGATACACATGAATACCAGGACGAGCGCAGTCCTTTTAGTGGCATTTGTGATTCGAGACTGATAAAGCATCGTTTCCCTCCTTAAGGGAATGTCGAGACGTTGACCGCCACGCGCTACGCTCATTGCCATTGCAGCCAAAAGCGCGCGCCGCACAAAGCGGGATCGTCCGGGGTTGATTGTCAAACCGCGTAGCTAGCTACCAATCGTTCAATAGGAAACTACGCGCGGAAGGATTTCGGGCAGGTAATGCTCCAGCTCGAGCGCTGGAAATCATTAAGGCTTGTTGGCGGTCGGTTTTGGTTCCGTTTTCTTCTCCGATTCCGCCGCTGTGGAAGTAGCAGGACTGCTTTTTGTCGCCGCGAGGGCATCGATAGTATCTGGCTGTCTAAGAGGCTTTAATTCTACTGAACGTTCCCGTCTTCCGTCGGTAAAAACTGTCTCGCGACGGAAAACGAGGCGGTTGTCTTCGATAGCTACCAATTGACCGTCGTAAAACCGCTCGCCGGGATAGATCACATATGCCAACTTTATCGGCAAGGCTTCTACGATCGCCGCATAACCCCGCGGCGAACGGGAAATTCCAATCACCTGCACTTCACTAAGAAGGAAAGCAGTAGTCGGCTTAGGCGCTGCAACTCTGGCACTCATCGCAGCCTGCTTCTGGGCCTTGTATTGCTGGATTCGTTCCTGAATTGAGGGGGGCATAACCAGATTACTCTTCTTGACTGCTATTCGGGGCGGCTCGTACTTGGTGAATGGATCGCGGCCACCTCGATTAGTCCGGCTAACTGGAACCTCGCTCTTAGTCTGACCCGTGGCAATAGGAATCGCGCCGGTAAGCGTGAAGGCTGCAGCCAGGCCCAGAATCGCAATAGTGTGTTTGGCAATTTTTGATAGATGCTTCATGGTGATTACTTTCCTGAAGAGCTTGTTCTGATTGTTCTATCGATCTACTTAACACCCGGTGGCGTTGCGGCGGCTGGAACCTGACCCGAACCCGCCGGAGGTTTAGCGGCCGGCTTCTGGAGTCTTTCAGCAGAAACGTAATAGGCCGTTAGATCAAAGGTCGCGTCAACAGTCTTGGCTCCCGCCGGCTTGTCCAGCTGAGTTAGTTGGAAATTCGTGATGGAAACAATTCGCTGGTAGTGGGCCAGTTGTTCAAAGAAGGCGCGCAGCGATGCAAAGGAGCTGGTGACGCTGACTTCGATCCTCTTGCCGCTGTAGTTCTCTTGCTGAACGTCATCCTTGGGAATGAATTTACGCAACACTAATCCGTTTGTGCGGGCCCGGTCCTGAACGCCTTGCAGCACCATAGTCAGTTCCCGCTGCTCTGGAAGCAGAGCCTTCAACTCTTCGTACTCTTCTTCCCGCGCTTTGTAGACAGCCCGGAATTCGTTAAGTCTTTGAGACGCAATCTGGGCCTGCGCGTTTTTAGGGAGAAGCTCAGCAATCTCAGCGTTGAGTTCTTTGGTTTGAGCGCGAGTGGGACGGGTGACGAAATGCCAAAAACCAGCATACATTACCGCTGCCAGGGCACCGAACATCACCAATCGCACGTACCAGGGCATTTCTTGAATATTGCCTATTCTCATCTGCGTTAGTTCCTTCCCCCATTAAGCTGGCGGGTACATTGATATATAGCGCTCGTTACTTTTTCATTGCCACCTGAGTTGAGGTGGGGTTTCCAGCTTGCTGGGCTTGCGCCTTCGTACCGTAGTTGCACTTCAAGGTAAAGCTAACAACCTCAACCGCAGCGGCAGTCGGGTCACCAGATGAAGCTCCCTGAACCACTTCTCGCTGTGTTTCAATATTGAAGTTTGTAAACAACCCGGAAGAAAACTCCAGGCTTTGGCCAAACCGTGTGACCGAAGACTCGTTAGGCGAAACGCCTTTGATCGTTAGCTCGCCGTCCTTCTGCTCAAGGCTCTTTAAATAAAGGCCAGGTACGCTGTCAAAACGAGTTTTTATTTCACGAAGGACTGCGCTGGGTCCCTGTTGTGACTCGCGCAACTTCTTAATCGCATCGATCCGGCCCTGGATGTCCTGAGCCTTTTTCTCCAGGTCGGCCTGCTCTTTGTTTACCGCAAGCATTTGTGTGTTGATGCGTCGTTGATTCTCGACCTCCTGCTGTGCGGCGGCCTGGTCAGCTCTAGAGCTAACATAATCGTAACCGGCGCCAACAATGAAGAGTCCAAAGACGGTGAGAGCAAGCAAAAGCGTCTGCACTCGCGGGCTTGTTACCCTGGCCTCAACCATAGCTGCCCCAGTGGGCCGATCCGTAATTGATTCAAGTAGGTTGATTTTGATCATGCCGCTTCCACTCCTCTCAAGGCGAGACCGACGGCGATCGCCATATCAGGAACAATCTCTTTCATGTAGTCAGGATCAAACTTTCTGCCGTCAACCTGTATCTGGCGAAACGGATCAAATAGTTCAACAGGGATCTCAAACCGGTTAGCGAGGTACTCTGGCAATCCTGGAAGCTTCGAACCACCTCCAGCTACGAGAATCTTCTGGATGGCTTCTTCGCTTTCTTCTGCAGTAGCGCGATAAAAGTCCATTGTCTTTCTAATCTCCAGAGCCAGAATGTCCGAAACGGTTTCGATAATCGGCTGGATTGGACGAGGCTCAATGCCTTCTGGTAAGGGAAGACCACGCTTGACCGCTTCGGCCTGTTCGAATGTCAGACCCAATTCTTTTTGTAGAAGGCTCGTGTACTGGCTACCACCAACAGAAGCGTCACGTGCAAAAACTGAACGAGTGCCGTTGAGTATGTTGATGTTCATTGTCGAGGAGCCGATGTTCAGCAACGCGACAACCTCACCGGCCTTTGGTTCGTAGTTCAGCTCGTAGCAATTCTGCAACGCAAACGTGTCAACGTCGATCAGTACTGGTTGCTTACCAGCCAGCTGAATGGCCTGTTTCATGTTTGCAATTTTGTCGCTCTTGCACGCAGCCATTAACACATTGAGTGCGTCCGACGAGCTACTGGTAACTTGGTAATCTAAATTGACATCCGAAATATCGAAGGGGATATGCTCTTCGGCGTGCCAGCTAAAAGACTCCTGAAGCTCATCCTCGCTCATCTGCGGGAGGACGATATTCTTGACGATCACAGAGTGACCACTTACTCCTGCAGCAATTCTGGAAGTCTTAATCTGGTGCTCTGCGAAGATACTGGTAATGACGTTGGCGACATTATTGAGTTCCATGATCTGCCCATCAACTACCGTGTCGGGCTGAAGGTTCTCGAAGCCGAGATTTACAAGCTGAAGGTTGCCGCCTTTTCTTTGCAGCTCGACCGCTTTGATTGAACTCGAACCGATATCGAGGCCAACCAGATTTTTCTTACTCATACTTTTTTTGAACATGATCTATTTATTCCTCGCGACAAAGTGAGAGCGGGTGCGGTGTTGTTGGCGAAGTCGGGCTCGGGCTTTGATCGCTCTCGATAGCCGGCTCTTTAGGATTCTGGCGGGAGCGGATGGCTTGATGTTTTTCAAAACGGGTTCCTCGGTATGTGGCAGCATTTCGCAGTATTTCACAGTGTTTTGCAGTGTTTCGTAGTTGAGGGCGGGACGCACGTTCGCGTAGATTCCAGGAATAACTATCGAATGTTGCTGGTGGAATTGGCCTTTACCGAAACCGAAGGCGGTGGAGAAATCCGGCACGAGAACAGCGGCAGGAGGCCTAAGTAAGGGCAGCATCCTCACTGCCGTGGAAAGCAGACTACCGTACGGGATAAACATTGTCAACAGCTATTTTGCGCTGTTTAACTCTGAGTCTACATAGTTTAGGGCGTGCGGACGGTGTCCCGAGCGACGTCTTTCTGGAAGAATTCTTCTTGCTTCCTGAAACAAAATCTGAGGAAAATTTGGATGCTTGCGCGGCGTCCAGGCTGCGGTTAGGATGCCGGGGATGACACGACTCAGATGGGTTTGGCTGTCGGCCCTCATCGCAATTTCAGCTGTTGCTGCCTGGCTATGGTGGGTCAAGCCTCAAAAAGTAGATATGGCTATCTACGCACCCGCTACTTCCCTGCTCTACTTGGAATCAAACCGTCCCTTAGCTGTGGTCGATGCAATAGTTGGCACCGATGCCTGGAAAATCGTAGACAAAGCGAGTGGAGTTCAATCTCGTTCGCAACCAGGTCGTTGGTTGCAGAGTTTCATCGGCTGGACTGGTATTGGCCCCATCAAGTCCGTAATCCTGGCCAGAGCGCAACTCGCGGTTGTTGTAACTGACTTAGGGACAGCCGACGAAGGAGAGACGCTTAAGGTAAAGCCGGAAGGAGCGGTCCTGATCGAAACCCACACGTCTGAACGTCGAATTCGGGCTCCCGTGGAGGAAGCTCTTGGAAATCTGGCTGCAATAACTTATGGGAACCCGACCTCAAGACGAATAACTATCGACGGAGTAGAGTTTATCGAGTGGATCGCTCCAGATGGTTCTCGGCAAATAGTCGCCACCATTGTTCGAAGCCTTGTAATAGTTGGAAATAGTGAACAAGTAGTTCGAAACTGTCTAGCGGTGTCTCTGCGACGGAGTCCTAGCCTTAGAGAAGATCCGGAGCTCGGACAGATGCGACTGCAGCTTTCCGGAGACCATGCCCTTACTTTCGGTTACGTTCCAGCGGCAAATAGCGCACGGTTACTGGCGGTAGGTGTGCCGCTAATGATGAGTAGAGCTCCGGGAGATTCTCAGTTTCAACGTCTCATCACGACAAATGCGACAAAGGTGTTCGGCAGTCTGGGATGGAGTTCACACGCGTTCAGGAGCGGCATAGAGGATCGCTATCTTATTTCCCTTCAACCTTCCATTGTCGCTCGGCTGCAGTCGAACTTCTCACGCGCCAGAAATGGCATTCAAGTTCAGCGCCGATTGCCTGACCAATTCCATTCGGTGACATTTTACAAGTTCGAAGATCCTGTCGCTGTTTGGCAGGATCTAAAAGCCGCCGCGTCATCGCAAATGGATATCCTGTCGGCGGTCTTCTTTTCATCGATCTTAAAGTCGGCGCTGGTTTCGTATGGAATTGACGAACCCGAAAGATTTCTGGCAGCAGTTAAGGGCGAACTAATAACTTTCCGCCTGGATCAAAGCGGCGAACGCACAATGATAGTTGCTGGTGTCCGCGACCAAAGCGCTTTGCGCGAGATCTTTATCACGAAACTTGGGCCTACCTCTCGAAGTGATCGCCTTGCGAATAGCGAGATTCTTGAAGACGCAAAAGGCGAGTGGGCAGTCAGCCTTAACAAAGACTTTGTAGTTTTGGGCGCCCCAACAGACGTTCGTCGTTATTCACAAGATGCAAAAGAAAACGGCACTATGAATGACCAGAACCTGGGAAAAATAACTTTCTATGTCCCCCTTTCAAGTTCCGCTAATATCGTTACCTACACGAACGACGGTGATCGGGTCGCAACTTTCATCGCATCGGTTCTCGCGGCCAAGGGGACGCGAGTAACACCTGGCGCCATTGAGACACTGGTTACCGACTTGCCGTATTCAGCCACTGAAACAACTCTGAGCGAACGAGGTTTGGAACGAGTGACGAAATCTCCGCTGGGCCAGTTCAGCACGCTTCTTCCACTGGTAATTCCTGAGAACCTGAGTCCTACGAAAAACAACACATCCTCTCGTTAGTCTTTTGTCCTATGATTCGCAGTCACCGTTTGGAAGTGCTGGTAGCTACGAGCAATCCTGGGAAAATACGAGAGATCCAGGAATCGTTGCAAAGCCTACCGTTGAGACTCAGGTATCTGCGGGAATTCCATGACATCTCATCCGCCGAGGAGACTGGGAGAACTTACGAAGATAATGCAATCCTCAAGGCAATGAGTTATGCCACGCAAACGGGAGTCTTTGCCCTAGCGGATGATTCCGGCCTGGAAGTAGATGCGCTCGAAGGGGCTCCGGGCGTGTTTTCGGCTCGTTACGGAGGTGACCACGCCTCAGATCAAGAACGGACCGATAAACTCCTGATGGCTTTAAGTCAACACCCTGGCCGAGAACGAACCGCACGATTCGTTTGCTCTGTGGCCTTGGCCGGATGGTTACCGGGAAAATCAAAGCCCCGCAACAACGATCCGCAGGTTTTGTATGTGGGCGAAGGTAAATGCGAGGGTCTCATTGTGGAGGAGGTGCGCGGAACCAACGGATTTGGGTACGATCCGGTGTTCGTTCCGAATGGTTACGATAGGACGTTTGCCGAGTTACCCGCGGCGGTGAAGAATGTGATAAGTCATCGCGCAAGAGCATTGACGGCGATGCGGGAATTCCTGACTGGTTGGATTGGTAATGCGTGACTATCTGCATCGGGCTTACCGCAACGATCGAAGGCGAGTACAATCGCTTCGTCAGGTCAACTCTCATCTTCGGCGGCTTGAAACATTGATGAACCCTTGATGAAATCCGCACCAGACCAGCGAGATACCCTGTTTGCCGCGTGGAGAACCAACGACCGCGTTACTATCTTCCTCATCGAGCACTTACCCCACGAGCTATGGGTGGCTACAGTGCCAGGGGCTCCACGACGAACCGTTCGGATGATCGCCGGCCACATCCATAATGCGCGGTGCATGTGGATCAAGACCCTGGGAGCGGAACATGGCATCGCGGCGCCGCAAGCCGTCAATCGACACAAGATTGAACAGAAGGAGTTGATTTCAGCACTTGGTCATAGTAGCCGCGGCATCATCAGTTTACTGACGCTCGGTTGTGACCACGGGGGTTTGATCCCTGACTCCTCGTCGTATACCTGGCGCAATCTTCCTCTCGACGTAGGGCATGTCTTAACCTATTTCGTCGCTCATGAAGGTCATCATCGCGGGCAGATTGTCATGCTCGCCCGCCAACTGGGCTATCGTTTGCCCGTCGAGATTACTGGTGGTCTTTGGCAATGGTCGAAGCGCGCCAGGGAGGCTCGGAGTTAGTGGAGTGTGTTCTCATTGATTGGGTAAGGATGAACAGCATCAGACCCGTGGATTACTTCAACTTGACCGTTAGTCTCACGGCCCATAGAATGTTTGTCTGCCTTAATGATCGTTGTTAATTCGGGGCGTAGCACAGCCTGGTAGTGCGCTCGGTTTGGGACCGAGAGGTCGGAGGTTCAAATCCTCTCGCCCCGACCAATCAAATCAAGAACTTACGGCCGCCAACATGGGCGGCCTTATTTCTTGTGTGGGAGATATGTGACCAAAACTCTGAAAACGCACATTTCTCTGAAGCTGGACGGCACGAAGGTATCGCATCGTCGTCTTCAAATCCTTGTGCCCTCGTCGAGAGCCGCGTTTATTTCCACGTCAGAGTAGTCTGCGGTCGTACCCGGGCGCGCCCTCAACGCTTGATCGTCCCCGGCTTAAAGGTGATGTGCTTGCATTCAAGAAAGTCATCCGACATCAAAGGACCTGACTGTCTGAGGGCCCGGATCGGCTTGAGCTATTTCCGGTTGGGCCAGGGCAAGAATCCGAACCCCGCGTCGCTTCGTGACAAACGATATCGCCCACTGCAGTGTCACCAATAGCCGATTCGCAAATCCAATCAGAAAATAGATGTGGATTCCTGCCCACAGAAGCCACGCCGTGAACCCTGAGAAGCAAACGTGCTTGAGGTCCGCCACGGCAAACGTCCGGCCCACGATTGCCATATTTCCCTTGTCCCAGTACCAGAACGGCTTCGCGGAGCGCTCGCCGTTAACTCGGCGCCGGATCAGGCTCGCGATATATGTCCCCCCTTGGATCGCCACCTGTGCGACGCCCGGAAGCAACTCCGGCGTCTTTCTCTTGATGCCGAACAGACTTCGGGTGTGGGCTGTAATCGCCGCCGTGTCGCCGACGGCGAACACATTCGGGTGACCTGGAACCGACAAGTCTGGGTTCACTTTGATGCGCCCAGCCCTGTCCACATCAACGCCGAGCCACCTGCCTGCAGGCGAGGCGACGACGCCCGCCGTCCACAGCACCGTGCGGCTCGCGATGCGCTCGCCGTTGACGATCACGCCGTGATCATCAACTCGCTCGACTTTCGCATTCGTGTGGACTTCGACCCCGAGCTGCTCGAGATGGCGGCGGGCATTCTCAGAGAGGCTTTCGGGGTACGTGGGCAAAATTCGAGGCGCGGCTTCGAACAGGAGGATATGGGCCGAGCGCGGATCGATATGGCGGAAGTCTTTGGCCAGTGCCATCCGCGTCATCTCGGCCATTGTGCCGGCCATCTCGGCCATTGTGCCGGCCATCTCGACGCCGGCTGTGCCAGCGCCAACCTGAACGAACGTCAAGAGCTCGTGAAGGATAGAGTCATTAGCTTTCCCGCTGGCCGCGAGCTTTTCGGCTGATTCAAACGCCGTGAGGATCTTGCCTCGGATCCGATCGGCGTCATCCACCGAAGCAAGTCCTGGCGCGACAGCCTTCCACTCCTCATGGCCGAAGTAGTTGTACTCGATACCGGTCGCAAGAACGAGATAGTCATACGCAACTGTGCCCTCGCGCGTGAACACGACGCGGGCCTCCGGGTCGACGCCGACAACTTCCGCCATGAGGACCGTCACGTTCTTCTGCCGTCGCAGGATCGAGCGGATAGGTGCGGCGACCTCGTCCGACGAGAGGAGACCGGTCGCGACCTGGTAGAGCATGGGCCGGAATAGGTGGTAGTTGTGCTTGTCAATGACCGTGACGGTGACCGGCACCCGTGCGAGCCCGCGCGCGGCGTAGAGGCCGCCGAAACCTCCGCCGACGATGACGACGTGTGGGAGGTGCGCGTGTGACACCCGCTCACGATTCTCATGTGACATATCAATGCGCTCTGCTGTCATGATATCCGGCGATAAGTCTCAGTGTACCGGTTATCTAAAGCGTGATTCCCTTCGCCGTCAGGCGTAGCGAACGCAATTCAACCACACACTTTTAGGGGTTTTTGGGCAAGTAACATGCCAATAGAAGGGGCGTTGGATAACTACCAGAGCAAGGACAATTCAGGTGCTAGACACCTCCGATTACCGGAAATGTCGTCTAATTATCGATTCCGACGTGGACGAAGCCGACATTCCGGTGTTTGCGAAGATTAATCGCAATAAAATCGCGGTGAGGATCGCACACCTCTGACAGATCAGATCTGGACACGTGTCGCTGATTTTTTGTCTTTGCGCGGAGACACAACGGTCACGCGACGTCCAAACAGCCTTGCATCAATGGAATAAGCCCCTGGACCAAGAAAGACGAGCGCCGCAGACGTTAAAATCCTCAGAACGTAAACCAGATTAATAGGTTGGCCAAAAAACAGATTTGCGACGGCTACCGCACAAGCGGCGACAGACAGAACTGGAGTTAAAAAGCCAATACAAAGCGAGAACGAGGTTAAGGCAATTAGGGAAACCACCGCCCAGCGGAGAGATGGAGAGAACTCGAAGCGATGCGTGACGTTAAATGCCAACATCGCTGCTACCGCAAGTCTTAAGAAGACTAGCCCTATTCCCGGGCCACCCTGAGGAAACATAGAGTAGAGCCTTTGCACTGTTGTAACTTAACAGCTTTCCCGTGGGCCGAACACCCGAATTGAAGTTATGGTTCAATCACTCTTTTGGGGGATGCAATATTTCGGATGGTAGAAATGAAGTTTGAAGGCGAGCCTCATCCGTAGCTCTAAAGTGCCTTGCTAACAGCATCACCTGAAGGAAAGTAGAGCTGAACCTATAGGAAATCCTGGAGAAGGATTTTGATATTTGGTCTGCGAGTTAACGGCGCATCAACCGGTTTAGCAATTCTCGAACACTGTGGTGACCTTCAAGCAACTGAATTTTGCCGGCCCTATCAGCCTGTCTGATTGCATGTAGAAGGCTTTCGAGATCTGTCGGCCCTGTGTAGCGAATCTCATTCAGATGAATTGTAGGGGTACCCGTCACGTGCTCATCAAACAAGCTCCGCTGATACTGAGCTTCAACCTCTTTAAGAAATGTATGTTCCATCAGGTCATGCGCGAATCTTTCGACGTCAAGTCCTATGTGGCGGGCATAAGCTGACAGGTCATGATCCTCCAGCGCCGTCTGATGGCTGAATAGCTGGTCGTGCATCTGCCAGAACTTCTGTTGCGCGGCAGCAGCTTCAGCCGCTTCCGCCGCGCGCAAGGAGTGTGGATGAGTTTGAACCGTGGGGAAATGCCGAAAGACGAAGCGCAAATTGTCGGCAAGAAGCTTTTGTAGCTCCTTTATGACTGGATAGACACGTCCGCAGTGAATGCACTCGAAATTCCCATACTCTAATAAAGTTACAGGTGCCGTTGCGGGACCCGACACATGATCCAATTCCGTGACTGAATTCTTAGGTTTGACTACTTCAGGAGTGGCCATCGGCATTTGCCCTGATTGTCTGACATCTCGAACCGACTTTGCTTTCCGTGAAACGATGATAGCTTAACCGGCTCCGATCACGTTATCCTCCGGATCGTGGTCCATACTGAAAGCCTCTCAGATACGGCACGGTGTCTGGAGTGATCTGGATGAGAAGCAGTAGAGGAGCTTCCATCGCTTTCCGTGAAGACATCACTCGACGCCCCATCAACGTTAACTGTTACCTGCTTCCAATCGAGTCTTTGTAAGCTAATTGTTGCGGCGTCAATCTGTGCAGTCAAGAAAATAGGATCAGGTCAAGCACCATTCAAGTGGATATCTAAACTGCTGCGCTTCACCGCAATGGTTACAGTGTGCGTACAATCCTTCGCGCTAGGCACACAAGACTTTTCCTTTCTTCCATGGGACTAAGCTGCGACGTAGGCTCCACTATTCCGAACTTCTCGAGCATCGATGCCGAGTTTTTTCATGCGATCGAGCAATGTACTGCGTTTTACTCGTTGAAGACTTGCTCGCCGAACACCGTCGCGCCATAAACGCCGAAAGCAGCGGAACCAAGACTGTCCTGAGCTGAGTCCACAGATCGTGAAAACGTGTAAGCCGCCAGAAACTGGAAGCCGTGGCTCAATCGCTTGTTGATAGTAGCTTGAAGGGAGTCGTAGCTCGATGTCCCGCTGCTTTCGACGCCGAACAAAAGTGGGGCGACACCGAGAAATGGCACTCGCTCATTAGCATTGCCGAACGAGTTGGTGGTCAATCCGTTTACAGGATGAGTGGGACTGGCCAGGACCGGTTGGTTGCTACTCCGCGATACAGCCAGATGAGTGCCTCTCGCACCTGCGTAGGCGAGCGAAAATAGAAGGTTGTGGTGTTGAAACTGAGTCTCCAGACCAAAGTGCTGAATCGTCGCGTCTCTAAAGTCCGGATCGGTCTGGACAACTTGCAAAGGGACGCGGTCCCCTGTGTACGGCAGGCCAGGCAAACCGGCGAAGTTAGGAAAGGACGACGGGAGCGGCAGGGTGGGAAATGGATGCTGAAAGCTAGATGCCGCGTTGGAAGCGCCGATAAGACTTCGCGAGGCCTGGAAGGGTTGATTGAACGCCAGATCAACACTGGATCCAAAGAAGCTGACACGGTTCGCGTAGATTCCATAGCCAGCTCTGATGACGATGTCGTGCGAGGAAAAAGGCTTCCAAGCTACTCCGATGCGCGGCTGTGGGTGCAGTTGAATCGCGTCACGAATTAGGGTTGAGTTCGTGCGCGGATAACCCTCCGGAGCTGGTCCTTTGTAGTTGTGTGGTAGCACGAAGCCGGACGTGATGGGATTCGTGAATCCGCCCGGCGGTGGTGGCACATAAAACTCGGGATAGAAGTTGGCCAGTTGCCCACGGGCGTCACTCTGCTGGCCGTTCGCCTCAAGGCGAAACCCTAAATTGATGGTGAGACTGGGCGCGACTTGCCACTCATCAACAAGGAAGAAATGAGCCGAGGTCGAGCGCAGGTCGCTGTGCGGAACGACTGCACTGCTCTGGGCGAGAAAGACATTGGACAGCGGTGTGCCATTGCCGCCTGCATTGAGAGGTCCGGACGGCAACCCAAGCAGAAAATCCGGAAATGAAAGGAACAGAAGCGTTCCGTCTGTGGCATCAGGGCCATTAATGAATTGGTTGCGGAATATCTCAGCTCCAAAACGAAGACTGTGCTTTCCCAGCGACCACGAAACCGTATTCGACAAGTAGAAATTATTGTTTACTGTCTCATTCTTGTTATTTGGAGAGTTTCCCAACTGGAGAGTGCCAAGTATCTGGATGTGCGGAAGGCTTCTCGTCTGCGGGTCATTCACACGGGTAATCCCCACCGCTTGAGCGGTCAGTG
>Ga0070697_100000047_pt1 | contig 90650 bp, 77 predicted proteins | sample KBSK1501metaG_FD_65475 | JGI IMG/M metagenome (GOLD analysis project Ga0070697, IMG submission 65475) | Corn, switchgrass and miscanthus rhizosphere microbial communities from Kellogg Biological Station, Michigan, USA - KBS K1-50-1 metaG | ecosystem: Host-associated > Plants > Roots >...
ATCGCGCCGTCAGCTGCAAGGCTTTGTTCGGCGACTGCTTCGGGAGCACCTCATTGCCGATCTATCAGTTCTAAATCCCTAATTGAGATCATCAGCTTATGTGCAGAACCATTCGAGAAGTCGCCGACTCGACCAACGAGAAACGATTCCGCTTCAGGTTCTTCGCGATCAGAATTCAAAGCTACCGCTCGGAGAAACTTGGTTTCCGCCTGACCATCAATCCGTCGCGAATCAAACCTGGCCCAGAGGATGGTAACTGTACCGGGCCGACAACCCTCTGCCGCAATGAAAAAAGTCGAGTGACCGCCAGTGCCAAGAATTTTCATCCGAACACGCACTATGTACCCGACATTACGCTTTATATGTTTGTTCAATTCACACAATGATACTGAGGGCACCTTGCCAACGCGCTCTGTTCTCAACTGCGCAGCCGCGGAACCAACTTGCGACGGGACCATCCACACGCTAAACGCTAAGAGAAAATGGAGGACAAGCTTTCGCACAGAAATCTCACGCATTAGCTAGCAAAAGGTTCCACACGGATGTCGCCGAACTCAGTATTATACGGCGGATCTGCGGCGCAAGTACGGATTTGGTGGTATTATCCGGCATCCGCTCAGACTACACAGATTCGCCGACTAATGGTCCCGCATCTCCGATCGTTGTTGCATTTCCTCTTTCCTCTTCACCGATGGGTACTGCACGTGCTACATGGTCGGCACCTCGAATTGGGCCGCATTTCCGCGATCTGAATAATTTTGACAGATGTCGATCCGGACGTCTGTTCTTCGACTCACTGTTGGAGGCGAGCAACTGATTTGTCCCGGAAGAGCAGGCTTGAACTCGAGTTACACCACCGTTGCGGGAAGTCCGCGTTCGGGGTGAGCGCGCGAACTCTGAAGCCATTAACAATCTCCTTTTCGATCAAACCATTCAATTCTGCTTTACCTTAAGAAAAATTTCTGGTTTTGGATCGTATTGAAATCAGCTTTTCGCCGTCACGGCCGCGCAGTATCATGCCCTGTAATAAGAATGATAGGCGAAAGGAACTCAGCTCAGGTCATCGTCCCTGCGACGCTTGTCGCATTATGTTGCCTGGCGCTTGCGCTCCTGCTCGGCCCGCGAAGTGTCTCGGCTCAACAGCTTCCGGTGCGCACCTACACGACTGCCGACGGGCTGCCGCGCGACTTGATCCTGCGCATCGTTCGGGACTCACACGGTTTTCTTTGGTTCTGCACCGGTGACGGTCTGAGCCGATTCAACGGCTACGAGTTCACCAATTATGGCGTCGAACATGGACTGCCCCATTCGTTCATCAACGACCTGATCGAAACTCGGCGCGGAGTCTATTGGGTAGCGACCAACGGCGGAGGGGTAGCCCGCTTCAACCCCTCGCCATTGCGGAATGAACAACCTCAAATCCGCAATCTATTCACTGTTTATCCCGTGGGTGATGAACCGGCGACCAATAACGTGAACATCCTGTATGAAGACAGCGAAGAGCAACTCTGGGCCGGCACTGACGCGGGTCTTTTCCGCTTGGATGAGACAAAGGGTCAGGCGACGTTTCGCCGCGTCTCGCTAAATCTGGGGGAGCCAGATCGCGAAGTAATCGTGAGAGCATTGGTCGAGGACCGCGAAGGCAGCCTCTGGATGAGCACGAACAATGGACTGCTGCGACGCCTGCCGGGCGGCCGCACGGTTCGCTACACGATTCAACCGTCGTCGCTCGGCGACCTGGTCACGGCGTTGATGTACGACACCGCGGGGAGGCTATGGGTGGGGCACCGAGGGGGCGCAGGATTGATTGTGCTCAAGCCGGAACCGGCTACCTCCATTACTGCAGGCGGTGAATTGCTTAAGCGCCGTCTGGCCGGATGCGCGACGGATGCTCACTCGCCGGATCAACGTGTCCACCTACCGGATGCCCCCGGCGGCGTTTGCCAATTCACAACTGCTGATGGGCTGGCCGATATGGTTATAGGCGACATATACCAGTCTTCTGACGGGCGAATCTGGATCGCCACCAATCGAGGGCTGACCGAGTTTATTGACGGCCGCTTCCGCAGCTATACCACGGCGTTGGGTGTAAGTAATCCCTCGGTGCGGACATCAGTTGAGGACCGGGACGGCAATCTATGGCTGGGGAGCCGGACGGGTGCGACAAAGATCACCTGGAACGGCTTCACCAGCTTCGGTACGGCGGACGGCTTGGGTAATCCAAGCATCACTTCGCTCATTGAAAACGAGCGTGGCGAACTCTGCGCGGTGAGCGCGGGGAGCAGTTTCTCTATCAATTGTTTTGACGGCCGGCGCTTTGCCGCCGTCGTCCCTCAGTTCCACCGCGAGGTCAAGGACTTCGGCTGGGGCTCGAACCAGCTCAGTTTCCAGGATCACACCGGAGAGTGGTGGGTGCCCACGGGTTCTGGTCTATATCGCTTCCCGCGTGTGACAAGCGTGGAACAACTCGCACATGCTCCTCCGAAGGCCATCTACAGCCACGACCACGGCGACCTGCCAGGCGATGATCTCTACCGTTTGTTTGAGGATTCGCACGGTGACGTCTGGATCAGCATAGCTTCGGGCGTGCGCAGCGCAGTCGTACGATGGGAGCGAGCGAACGAGTCTTTTCACTTCTACTCCGAAGCGGAAGGTCTCCCTCCGCGCAGCCCGGCCACCGCCTACTGCGAGGATGCCGCCGGCAATCTCTGGTTGGGGTTTTATGACGGCGGCCTGGCCCGTTATCGCGATGGCAGCTTTCGAATGTTCGCACAGCCCGATGGCGTTCCTGCCGGGCTCATCAGAGCCTTGTATCTTGACCACGCTGGGAGGCTTTGGGTTGCGACCGATTCGAGCGGAGTCGCTCGCCTCGACGACCCGCAAGCGGATCACCCGCATTTCATCACCTACACGATCGCTGACGGACTGGCGAGCAACACCACCTCGTGCATCACCGAAGACAAACTAGGACGAATGTACTTCGGAACAACCCGGAGCCTGGACCGATTTGATCTGGAGACCAGGCGCATCAGGCACTACACCAAGGCCGATGGGTTGGCGAGCAGTGCGGTGCGTGTCGCTTTACGCGACCGGGAGGGGGCTCTCTGGTTCGGCACGGAACAAGGGATTTCGCGGCTCATTCCTACGCCCGACCCACCTCCAGCGCCGCCGCCTATCTTGATCAGCGGGCTGCGCATCGCCGGCGATGTGCAAGCGGTCTCGGCGCTGGGCGAAACTGAAGTGTCGGGACTTATCCTCAATCCGACGCAGAATCAAGTGAGCATTGACTTCGTCGCCCTGGGCTTCGCTGCGGGTGAGAACTTGCGTTATCAGTACCGTCTGGCTGGCGCCGATCCGGACTGGAGCGCGCCCACAGATCAACGCACGATCAATTATGCCAGCCTTTCACCAGGCGGTTATCGCTTTATGGTGCGGGCTGTGACGGCGGACGGCATCCTGAGTCCCACGCCTGCGACTATTACTTTCACCATTCTGCGGCCGCTCTGGCAGCGATGGTGGTTCGTTACGCTGGCTCTAATTCTGACGGGACTAGTCGCGACAGTCGTTATCCGTAACCGTGTTACCCGACTGATTGAGCTCGAACGCGTGCGGACTCGCATCGCAGCAGATCTGCACGATGACATTGGCGCAAGCCTGTCGTTGATAGCGATGCTCAGCGAGGTGGCGCGGCGCCAGGCACTGCAGGGTAATTTTAAAGTGGGCGAGTCTTTGTCTTCCATTGCTGCCTCATCACGCGAACTGGTCGATGCCATGAGTGATATTGTTTGGGCCATCAATCCCCGGAAAGACCGTTTTAGTGAGCTGGTGAAGAGGATGAGAAGGTTTGCCAGCGATGTCTTCAGCTCACGGGACATCACTCTGCAATTTGACGCCGCGGAACATGATCACGATTTCAAACTGGGCGCGGATGCACGCCGCGAGATATTCTTCATCGTGAAAGAAGGCGTCAATAATATCGCCCGCCACTCGGGTTGCACTGAAGCTGCAATCATTCTTAAAGTGCAAGACCGTTGGTTGATTCTGGAATTGCGCGACAACGGTAAGGGCTTCGTCCCCTCGCCAGTGAACGAAGGTAATGGACTCGCGAGCATGCGCGAGCGGGCCCGCAAACTCGGTGGCGAGTTCGAGCTCGTCTCGGAAAACGGGCACGGAACCACGCTCAGGCTCAAAGTGCCAGTGGATCGGCAACGCTGGAAGTGGGGCTGACTAGGAGACTTCCTAGTGACTCCAGACCGGTCAGTGAGCTAGGTTGCGTGCTGTCTGCGTAGGGCACGCGAACTCAAGCAGAAATGAACACCAACGGCAAAACAGAAGTACAAACAAATGGAGCACTTGCCTCGGTCGTCAATGTCGCGATCGTTGAGGACCAGCGCAAGTTTCGTGACGCGGTCGCTATGCTCATTGACGGCACCGAAGGCTTTCGCTGCTCGGGCAGCTATCGTTCAATGGAAGAGGCGCTGGACAAAATCGCCTCCGATCTGCCCGATGTTGTTTTAATGGATATCGGCTTGCCGGGCATGAGCGGCATTGAAGGTACTCGTCGTTTAAAGGAACGCTTCCCGGAAATGGTTCTGTTGGTGCACAGCGTCTATGACGACGATGAGCGAATCTTCGACGCCCTGTGCGCGGGCGCAAGCGGCTATTTGCTTAAAAAGACGCCGCCCGCCCGTTTGCTCGAAGGTCTGCAGGAAGCAGCCAAAGGCGGCGCGCCGATGACACCGGAAGTGGCCAGTCGGGTCATCAAGATGTTCCGCGAGCATCGGCCACCCGATCGAAGCTACGAGTTGACTCCCCACGAACTCCGCTTGTTGAAGCTTCTGATGGAAGGCCATAACTATAAGACAGCCGCAGCGGATTTGGGCGTGACTACGCACACCATCTCTTTTCACCTGCAACGGATCTACGAGAAGCTACACGTTCACTCCAAGACCGAAGCGGTTGCCAAGGTGTTGCAAGATCGACTCCTTAAATAAGCAGGCGGTACATTCCGAAGCAACCTTCCCCATCTTTCATCTTCCTCTCTTCAAGTTCCTATAAACCTACCTAGTGACGTGGCATTCCATGGGGAGTATTCATGTGCGCTGGGGCAGCGAAGTGTTGAACCCGACATGAACCGAACTAAATGTAGGAACCTACTAAGGAGGAGAAGATGAAAACTTTAAATACGCGATGGAGATTGATTGCGCTGGTTCCAATCGTGGCGGTGGCGATTCTCTCGATCGGAAACAGAATAGGAGCCGTGCCGGACCAGAATAAGTCGGACCAGAATAAGGAGGTACGCGAGGCGGCAAATGAGGGTGGAATCTGGATAGTGGGAGGCATAATCCAGGGACAGACCCTCAGATTCAATGTTGCCCGCCTGGCGGGCGGACACCCAGGGGGCGCCAATTTGGAATTGAAGATATTCGACTCACACGGCAACGTCCTGGCGTCAAATACGTATGTCTTTCCCCAAAATCAAAACTACGACCCCGACACCATCCAATCCTCATTCTTCGATCTCCGTGCGGACCAGCTTCCGGCGTCGGCCTTTGATAACACAGGCCGGGCCGAATTGACTGGGGTTGTGAAGTCAGTTGACCCTAACAACCCTAACAAACCGCCTAATCCGAGCTGTGGCTTCGTGGCCTCAGGAGAAGTATTCGACAGCAACACTGCCAAGACGTTGGTTCACATTGCCGGCACACCGGTATCAGAATGTCGCTAAGCAGCCTGATGCACTGGAAGGTGACTAGATCAACTGCCAGCCTGGACCAAAAACCATCCGCCCCTTCGCAGCAAGATTCAGGTCAAACGTTACGACGACCGAGGCCATTGCCGAAAGGAAAACTCCGATGTGCACACCCAGAAGACTTGGCGCTTCCTGCCTTCTGATTCTTTGCCTGCTCGCTACAGTGCTCGCTCAAGCCCAATCAAGTACCGTCGGGCTGAAGGCCGGCCCCACCAGCACTACCGTGACCGCCTCCGCCACGGCAGAGCGTGTGCGTTTCACTGCGCCGAGCAATGTGGTGTGGATGCAACTGCAGGTAATTTCTGAGAGCGGACAGATCCTTTTTGACGTCAACAGCAAAGGCAATGTACTTGACTGGTCGCTACAGGATAGCAGCGGCCAGCGCTTGCAGGGTTCCTACGTGACCGTGGTAACGGTGAAGAGTTTATCTGGCAGATTGAGTCAAAGGATTGGCACAGTGTCGGTCGAGGAGAGGCAGGTTGAACTAAAGGCGGGGGACGCGACTGGCATGGCGCCAGCACAGCAGGAGGCAGTGGGACCAATTGAAGAGAATGCAGCGCTGACCATACTCAAAGAGAGTGAAGGACAAGCAATCACGGTCATAGCCAATGATGGCAAAGATGGACAGCTAATTAGAGATCGCGGTGCTCTCTCATTTCGTCTGGGGGATTTCTTTTCCGGCAAAGACAAAGAGCAGATGCGTTTGACTGAAGATGGGCGGTTGGGCATTGGCACCAGCGACCCTCAAGCGAACCTGGATGTGGTGGGCACGATTCGCGCCGAGCGTGTCGTCATAGCCAAGCCGGGCAAGCCCGGCAGCGCGAATCAGATGCTGGTAGCGAAGACCGCGGAAGACATAAACGCGGCGCCCGAGGAATCGCTTGTTTCTGGGTCCGGGTCTCAGGACCACATTGCCAAGTGGACCGATAATTCAGGCACGCTGGGAGATTCAGCGATCACGGAAACGGCCGGCAACGTCGGTATCGGCACCACCACGCCCGGGGCCTTACTTGATGTTTCCAACAACACGAACCATTTGCAGTATAGTCCCACGTCAGCCAAGCTCACGTTGACCGGCCCCGCCGCGAGTTTGACCGCCAATCCCGGTCTGCGTTTAGACTTCAACTCTGATCCAGACGCCGGTTTGTCTTACCTGGGCTATGCTCATGACAACATTTCCCAGGCGTATGACGCGTACTGGAATGGCGCCGCCTGGGTTTCCTCTCACCCGGGAGCTAACTTTGCTGTTTATAAAAACGCCAGTCAATTGGCCATTGGTTTTAATGCCGGCACCGCGAAAGGAAGCACTTTCCCCGCCTTCAACACCACTACCGGAGTAATCTTCAGCAAAACTGGAACTATGGGGATTGGGGGCGCGCCCGGCGCTGCGAAGTTGTATGTGGACGGCAACGTCGGCATCGGCACGACCGTTCCAACTGCGAAGCTGGATGTGGCCGGCAACATCAACACCTCGACGCAGTACAACATCCTCGGTAGTCGGGTCTTGAGCACGCCTGGAGCGCTTAACGTCTTTGCGGGAGTGGACGCGGGACAAAGCAACACCTCCGGCAACCAAAACTCCTTCTTCGGAAACCTGGCAGGATCGACTAACACTACCGGCGAGCTAAACTCCTTCTTTGGAAAACAGGCCGGCACAGGCAACACTGGGGGCAGACTCAACTCCTTCTTTGGACTTGCTTCCGGCACTGGGAACGTTGATGGCAACGGCAACACCGCGATCGGAACCTTGGCCAATGTCGGACTAAGTAATCTCGTGAATGCCACCGCGATAGGTTTCAGAGCCCAGGTGAACCAGAGTAATTCACTCGTACTTGGCAGTATCAGTGGTGTTAATTCCGCTACCACCAATACCAACGTCGGCATAGGCATCCCTGCGCCGTCGGCCACGCTCCATGTCGTCTCTTACACCAACAGCGCTGGCGAAAACACCGTGACCTTTCAGGCGCCGAACATCGGTTCGAACCAGAGCCATATCCACTACGGGACGACCGGCGACTGGTACATCCGTTCCGCCTCCAATTCGGGCAAAGTCATACTGCAAGATACAGGTATCGCCAGCAACGTCGGCATCGGCACCGGCAGTCCGGCGGCAAAGTTGGATGTGCGAGATGGAACAGGAGCAAGTGGCAGTGGCGGCCACCTACAGATTGGAGCCCCCAATTCCGACGCTGATGAGAAAATTATTGCCTTTGGTGATTCGCACTGCCTCGGAATCCCTTGTGTCTACATAGGCGAGAAGGACGCCGACGATCGCATGGTGTTGTCCGCCAATGAGAGCTTTCGCTTCAAAGCAGGAAACGTGTTACCCGATTTGGATAACAACCAAACTCTCGGCTCATCGAGCAATAAATGGAAAGAGGTCTGGGCAGTAAACGGAACAATTCAAACTTCAGATGTGCGCCTCAAGCAGCGGATCGCCAACCTCAAATACGGGCTTCGTCAAGTCATGCAACTGCGACCCGTGTCCTTTCAATGGAAAACCGGGAATGACATGAGCACCCATCTGGGTCTGATCGCACAGGAAGTTGACGCAGTCCTGCCCGAAGCTGTCGAAAAAAGCTCCGACGCAAATGCTCCTCTTGGGATCAACTACAGCAGTCTGATTCCTGTACTAATCAAAGCAATTCAAGAGCAGCAAGGAACACTTGAGCGCGCTCAAGCGCAAATCAAAACACTGCGCACCGAGAACGAGGCCCTGAGCAAGCGCCTTATTTCTTTAGAGGCGACTTCGACAGTGGCGGCATCGACGAAGAAAGCTCATTAACAACGGCACGTACTGGAAACTGTTCGAAGATGTTGGTAAAGCATGCGGCCGCGGCACTACGTGCCATCGTTCCAGGACGGGCCAGAAGCTTATGAAACACGAAGCTTGTCTGCTGCACCTACGGCCTAACGAACCTCTCTAAACAGACGGCGACAAGTCACTTCTTCCGAAGTATTTCATGTGCGCTGGGTAGCGAAGTGCTAACTCAGGCTGAACCGAACTCAATTTAGGAAACTACAAGGAGAAGAAGATGAAAACTCTAAATACGCGCTGGAGATTGATTGCGCTGGTTCCATTGGTGGCTGTCGCGATTCTCTCAATCGGAAACAGAATCGGAGCCGTCCCGGACCAGAATAAGGAGGTACGTGAGGCAGCGAATGAGGTTGGCATCGTCGTGGAGGGAGGCATCACCCATGGCCAGGTCCTCAGATTCAATGTGGCCCGCCTTGCCATTGTCAACCCCGGCCCTCCTGGTCATCCAGGGGGAGCAAATTTGGAATTGAAAGTGTACGACTCTAACGGCAACGTCGTGGCGTCAAACACGTATGTGTTTCCCAACGGAAATCAAAACGGTGGTGGTGTCTGGATCTCATTCTTTGATCTCAATGCAGATCAGCTTCCCGCCTCGGCATTTGATAACACCGGCCGGGCCGAATTGACAGGAGTTATAAAGTCAGTTGACCCTACCGATCCTAGTGGCTTCGTTGCCTCAGGAGAAATTTTCAAAATCGGCGATGGCCGGACCTTGATTCATGTCGCAGGTACGGAGGTGTCACGCTCTCGTTAAGCGGATTGAACTCAGGCTGAACCGAATTCAATCTAGCCCGGATTAATTCATGAAAGCACTCGCAGCGGAGTCGCAGAGCGGACGACCGATAATAGCCCGGCACTTTAGTGCTGGGGATCATCGGCAGAAAGCAGACCGAGACCGTGCAACGGGCGACAGAAATTCACTTGCGCTCGGGTCACGGATTAAGCTCACTTGCCAGAGGAGGAAACATGACCATCCTAAATTCGCGATGGAGATTGCTTGCGCTGGTTCCATTGGTGGCTATCACGTTTCTCTCGATCGGAAATAGAATCGGAGCCGTTACGGATCAGAATCGGGAAGTACTTGAGGCCGCAAATGAGGTTGGCATCGTCGTGGAGGGAGGCATCACCCAGGGTCAGCTCCTCGAATTCCATGTTACCCACCTGGCAAATGCTCATTCAGGGGATTGGAATCTGGAATTGACAGTGTTCGATGCTCAGGGCAACGTCCTGGTCACTCATGTATTTCCCACGCAGAATCGGACGGGTAGCGGGCTGGTCTCAACTCCTTTCTTATATGACCCCCTTGAGAATCCGCCCCCGAGGAATCCGGACAGGCCCTGGCCCTACGATAACAATGGCCGCTTGTGGGTGATCGGGATAGTGAGAGCTATTCCTGGACCCAATGGGGAACCCGTTCCTCACGTTGCTCATTGTGGCTTCGTGGTCTCCGGAGAAATTTTCAATATCAGGACGGGTCAGACGTCGGTTCACATTGCGGGCGCGCCGATATCGAGCTGTCGCTAAGTGGAACAAGACAATCGTGCGGCGGCAAGGATGCGGCGTATGTCAATCAAGTCCGCTTTAACCACCTACGCACAAGAGCCGGCGAGGCGTGTAGTCTCGCGCAGCCCACCTCGTCGTAGTTTGTCACGATAACGATCCGTGCTTCCGGGTGGCCGCGATTATTGCCTGGTCGCGTTCATGCCATCTACGTCGGGCAGGTCTACGGCACCGTCACTCTTGCTGCAAACACGACAATTTCCCTCACCCATTCTGGCTCACCTTGCTCGCACCTCCTGATCCGTAGAGTCAGTGGTGTCCTAATTTGTAGGGGCGTCCCTCCGTGGGCGCCCCTCTTCACGATTTCATTCGACTCCGACGGGCCACTCGCAACGAAGGGGGGCGCCCACGGAGGGACGCCCCTACAAATTAGGACACTACCGTAGAGTCCATTCGGCTTTTGAGATCGTCTAGTAAGCTCTTAAGAGCCTTCTCTGGATCGTCGAGAGAATTGCCCTTGATTGGCAGCAGAAATCGACTCAACCCACCCTTTAGAGCGCCAGGGATTTTTCGATATGTGCGCTAGCACACAGACGACCAGGGACATAGGCATTTACACTAATATTAAGGATTTTTATCACTCTAGCGGTGGATAAGGCGACGTTTCGACCCGTAGTTGCAGGAAGACCGATTTGCCCCAATTGTAAATTCGCGATTAGCACCTATTCCCGAGGAATGGATAGACTCGCTGTGCGACCCGATTTGTCCGATTGTTTGCCAAAAAGGTCGGTGTGTTATGCAAATGTTACGGTCCGCTCCTCAATCTGAAAGGCCCCAGTTAAAAGAACTAATACGGCGCAGCGCGGATGAGATTACTCAGCGTTGGGTGGAGGCCGTGCGCGGGGACCGGAGCATACCTTCTGCCGAGGAGTTAGAAGAGCCCTTACTCCTGGACGCCGTGCCGTTGGTCCTTGACGAGATCCTGCGGGTTGTGGAAGTGGATGACAGTAAGATAGAGCACGAGAAGATTTGCAGTGCCGCCCGCCATGGGCGCGAGCGGGCTCAAGAGCATTTTGATGTCAGGGAACTGGTACGCGAGTACCAACTCTTGCGCGAACAAATCTTTCTTCTCATCCGCCGGCAGGCCAAAAACTTCTCAGGGTTCGGGGTCGGCGATGCCGCAACCATATGCTCCCGCATTGGCATGGCTCTTGACGAAGCAATGCGCGAAACAATCAATGCCTTCGTCGAGGAGCATATGTTGCAGTTGAGACGGCTTTCGCGTTTGGACAGTCTTACGGGACTGTTTAATCACCGCATCTTCTACGAGCGCCTAAAAGATGAACTCAACCGCGCGAGACGTTATGACAGTCCCCTCTCGATGGTGCTCATTGATCTCGATAACTTCAAATCCGTTAATGAAGCCAAAGGTCATCAGTTCGGGGACCATATGTTGGTGAAGTCCGCCGAACGGATGCGAGCGGATCTGCGTCAGACGGATATTCTGTGCCGCTACGGCGGTGATGAATTTGGCATCATCCTACCTGAAACTACTCCGGAAGATGCTCATATGATGATTTCGCGACTGGCAAGGGACTTCAAGGAGCTAGGCAGAATCGAAGGGGCCCCGGCGGAATTCGGTATGAGTTTTGGTGTGTCTTCGCACCCGGAGGATCAGGGCACCGTAAGACTCATGGTGAAGGCCGCAGACGAGCGCTTAGCCCTGAGCAAGCGGAAGAGCAGAGATAACCTTGCGGGTTTCTAGTTTTCTTCGCGCGTCCAGAAAAATCCATTAACTAAATCACTGCGCACCGATACCTGGCAGAAGCATTTTCATGTGTGCGGCCAGGATGCGGCGTATCTCAATCAAATCTGCTTTAACCACATACGCACAAGCGCCGGCGAGGCGTGCAGTCTCGCGCAGGCCCGCATCGTCGTAGTTTGTGACGATCATGATCCGCGCCTCCGGATGGGCCGCGATTATTTGCCTGGTCGCGTCGATGCCGTCTACTTCGGGCAGGTCTATGTCCATCAGAACCCAGTCGGGACGATGCTGCGTGTAAGCCGGAAGCGCTCCGAGGCCGTCGGCGCATTCGAAGACGCACTCAACCAGGTCGCTGACCAGGGTCTTCACCATCCGGCGCATTTGCACATTATCTTCAACGATCAGAATGTTCATTTGGCACGCACAAAGGCCTCAAACGCCCAACCCGAAGTTTGACATGCACAATCTGAGCTTTCGGGTTCGAACTGAGAATCCGTGCGACTACGTATTCCGGCTACGTAGGACTACGTAATCTTAATTCACATCAACGGGCCGGCTTGAGAGACTATTGCAGATGCGCTGGATGAGATTTGCTCAATCAAGAGGAAGAAGTTGGCAGTTCTTCGAGGCGTCGGTCCTGATTACAGATCCGAGAGTTCAGACTTGTGTTCGAGGGCAAATTTCATCAGCGAATGATTGCCGTGAATCTCGAGCTTGTTGGCGATGTTGGTCCGGTGAGTCTCCACCGTGCGGTGGCTGATGAACAGTTCTTCGGAGATCTCGCGACTTGTTTTGTATTCCGCGATCAATTTCAGGACGCGTCTCTCGGCGGGCGAAAGGTCTTTCAACTCGGGCTTTTTTTGACTGAGTGATGCAGCCCGACGATGCCGGTTGAGCAGGAGACTGGTCAACGCGGGACTGGCATAGTGCTGTCCGGAGGCTACCGATCTCACGCAGTTGACAATGTCCGTTAGCGCGCTGTCCTTGAGCACGTAGCCCTTGGCGCCCAGATTGATGGCCTCATTGAAAAAATCTTCATCACGATGAATCGTCAGAAAAACAACTTCGACGGCGATTTTCTCGTCGCGAAGCGCCCTCACTACTCCGAAGCCGTCCAGTCCTGGCATATCAATATCGAGGATCGCGATTTCCGGCTTAAGCGATTTGATCTGGTCCAGCGCGATCAGCCCGTCAGTGGCCTCGGCGATGACCTTCAGTCCATGCTCCGTTTCAATTGTCTGGCGCAGGCCCTGCCGCACGATCGGGTGATCGTCCGCGACGACGATTCTGATATCAGTTGCCGTCACCATTCTTCCTTTCGAGCTTGTTCTTCAGGTCGAATTTGATGGTTACAGTTGTTCCCGCGCCCGGCGCGGAGTTTATCACGTGCTGTCCCCCCATCATACGCACCCGTTCCGCTATACCGAACAGTCCGAAACCGCCGCGGCCAGGTTCGCGCAGGGACACGGTCTCCGGGTTAAATCCCTTGCCGTTATCCTGAATCAAAATCTCTATTTCCCTTTCATATTTTTTGATGGCGACACCGGCCTCCGTGGCACCCGCGTGCTTGAGGATGTTGCCAACGCTCTCCTGCACGATGCGGTAAAGATTGATCTCTGATTCTTTCTCAAAGACACCGTCAACCTCATCAATCTCTAATTTAAGATTAATGACATTCGAGGCGGCAGTCTTCCTGAGCATGGTTTCGAGCGCTCTGGTTAGGCCGAGCCGATCCAGTTGGTAGGGCCGCAGGTTATATGCGATCTCCCTGACCTCGTCTATGGCGTGAACCGCCGCCGCCGAAATCTCTTCCATTTGTTCAATCGCCTTCTCGTGATCCTGGGGCTGGCTCAGGCTCAGCGCTGCCCGGCTCTTAATGATGGCCAGGCTTTGCCCGAGGCTGTCGTGCAACTCCGCGGCAACCCTCTTCCGATGTTGCTCCTGCGATTCAATCAACTGCCGGGAGAATGATTCCTGTGCGGCGTGTGCGCGCCTCAACCGCGCCAGACGACTTTCATACACCAGGACGGCGGCTCCGGCGACTAACAATGTCGCCAGCGTGAGAAACCACCACGTACGCCAAAAAGGAGGATGCACAACGATGCTCAAGCTTGCGCCTTCGTTATTCCAGACGCCATCACTGTTGGCCGCGATGACTTTAAACTGGTATGAGCCGGGCGGGAGATGTGCGTAATACGCACTGCGTCGTGGCCCTGCTTCAATCCAATCTTTATCTACACCAGCCAATTTGTATTTGAAGCGCACATACTCCGGTTTGGTGAAGCTGAGACCGGTATAGCGTATTTCCAAATTCTCCTGGCCCGGATTGATCTGCACAGTCGCGTGCGGGTCAATTGTTTTGCGATCAAGCAGAGTCTCCTCAATCACAACGGGTGGCGGCTGCGGATTGACGATGATTGCTGCCGGGTCAACAGCGGCCACGCCACCCTGAGTCGGAAACCAGAGCCGCCCGTCGCGCGACTGCCAGCCCGCAGGCTGCCGGTTGCCGTTGCATTCGGTGTTCAGCAGGCCATCCGCTTTCCCATATGAGACCGAAGTGATTGTGCGAATATTTCCTATTGCAAAATCGTTTAGTTGCTGCTTGTTGACGCTATAGATTCCGCGGTTGCAACTCATCCAGAGATTCCCGCGGCGATCTTCGAGAATACTGAATACCCCGTTGTTGAATAGACCCTCGGCCACCGTGTAACGCGTAAACTTCCCATCACGCAGGCGGCCCAGGCCACCATCATAAGTTCCGATCCAGAGTGTGCCTTCGCCGTCCTCATAGAGAGCCCTGACATGATTGCTGGGTAGACCATCTTGTTCGGTATAAGAGACGAAGGTCCCATCCTTGAAACGTGACAGTCCGCCGCGCGTGCCGATCCAAAGCTGTCCCGCGCGATCCTCTTGTAGCGCGATCACGTCATCGCCCGCCAGACCTTCCCGGATCGTATATTTGATTGCTTGCTCGTTCTCATACTTGATCAATCCATGTTCCGTGCCGATCCAAAAGTTTCCCGTCCGATCTTGCAGAATCACTCGCACATAATCATTTTGTAACCCAAGGCGATCGCTAAGTTCGGTCAACCTCCCGTCTTTGGACCAACTCAGTCCACCCTGCGCGCCCATCCAAAGGCGACCATCGCGATCCTCGTACAGAGCAGTAATGTTCCAGTAAATGCCACGCCCCGGAGGATAGTGTGTAAAGTCACCGGCCCGGAGTTTATAAAGGCCACCGCCCTGCGTGCCGACCCAGATATTGCCGGTGCGATCCTCCAGGAGGGGATAAGGTTTGTTTTGTGCTAGTTCTCCGTCAGCAGAGTAAAAGTCGATGAAATCTTTTCTCAAACGGCGCAGTCCACGATCGGATGTGCCAAGCCAAAGGTTGCCTTCGCGGTCCTCGTAGAAGGGCGTCATGACCTTGCCCCCTGGGAGTTCTGCTTTGACGTGAGTGATGAAGCGGCCGTCTTGAAATTGACTCAACCCTACACCCTGCGTGGCTAACCAGAGAATGCCCTGCCGGTCTTCATAGATTGACTGGATTGGTTCACTTGGCAAACCATCTTTTGCGGTATACCGAGTGAACTTCTCATCCTGCAAATGGTTGAGGCCCGCGTCTCCAGTTGCTATCCACACGTCACCCTTTCGACCTTCGTATACTGCACTGACGCGGAGACTCGATAAGCCGTCGCGGAGGGTATAGGTACGTACGTTATCACCTTCTATCCGGTGCAGACCGGCGGCATCCACACACCAGAAAGCGCCCGATTGCACTCGATAACAGGACTGAATGACCGGCACGGTTATCGACGCGGGCGCGCGCATCGTGTAAGGCTGAAACTGTTCGTTCTTCCGACGCACGAGGCCCTTGGTAGTTAAGATTAGGAGTCCGCCGGCGTCGTCCCCCCAGATCCCCCAAATCCGGTTATGCGGCAGGCCCTGTTGCGTCGTATAGGTTTCAAACGTGCCGTTGAGATAGCGGGTCAGCCCACCGTCTTCCGTGCCAATCCAGAGGCTACCGTCGGCATCTTCGCACAACGAACTGAACCGCACACTGGTCAGCCCCTTCGTATTGCTCTTATCAAAGATAGTAAAGCGCAGGCCGTCAAAGCGCACCAAACCTCCCGCTGTCGCCAGCCATAGATAGCCATCGCGGGTCTGGAGGATCGCCGAGACCGTGTTCTGCGGCAGCCCGTCGTCGGTGGTCCAGTTGTCGAATCTATACTGAGCCATGCCCCGGGTGGGCAATAGGCCCAGCGAGATGAGGCCAAGCAGAGAAGTTGTTATCAGGAGGCGGCGCATTCGGCCTTAATTTATATGATCGATTGTGAGAGGGACAATGAGAATGGCGACGGCGCTCGCGATGAGTTGGTGCTTCCCAGAGCCACCGAATTCAAAAGGACTTTGTTCCTTTGCCAGATTGACCGTGTGCAGTCAGCTTGAACCTACAAGGTTCTTAGTTTAAAGCTGGACTAACCTCCTTTAGTTTCCTTTCATACCGCTTTTACAGGCGATCCAGCCAAGTTAAGGCTTTGGATGAGCCTTGGCATGAGGTTCGCCAAGTAAGCCTCGCTCGATGCTGAGCTAGTTCTTTACAACCATCTCCGTCACCGATAAAGGCCTTCTCTTTTGCGAAAGCATGAGCGGGCACACACTTACCAGCCTAAGTCGCAGATTCGATATGGCAGTGGGAGTTTCCGAAAGACATAACGAAGAGGGCCTCCGGGCGCGTTGCGCGTCCCAAGCGGCCAAATCACTTTATCGAGGACGGAGATGATTTGTATTCAGCCCCGGAGGAGAATTGGAATGAACGGCCCCACAGTCTTTAGACGCTTTATCGCCCTCGCCTTGATGATTTCGCTTGGCTCTGCGTTCGTGCTTTTTAATCAAAGCACGGGGCGGGCTAACACCGCGATGGAGACGGCGAACAAAGTCTCGCCGGACCTGCGGCAACTGATTGATTCAGGTAACGGCAACGCGGAGGTAAGAGTAATTGTCCAGTACAACTCTTCGTCGACCTCGTCCCCTGGCGGGCTACTGGGGTTAGTGGGCTCCCTTCTCCAAACAGTCGTGGGTGTGGTTGAGGGCTTGTTAACATCCCTCAACATCGCGCTTGTTAGAGTGCAAGCCAATTCAGTTGATGTAATAGCCGCTGATCCGAACGTCTCCTATGTATCGCTCGATACTGAGGTACGCAGTTTTGGCCATGTGACCACTACCACCGGCGCGCAGCAAAGCCGCTCACAGAAGAATGCACTTGGTCTCAATTACACTCTCGACGGGTCGGGTGTGAATATCGCAGTGGTCGATTCTGGAATTGACGTTAATCACAAGTCTTTCTCAGCGCAGGTTGGGAAAGTCGTTTTCAGTAAAGACTTCACCGGTGAGAATCGGACCGACGATCCTTATGGCCATGGCACACATGTAGCGGCAGTGGCGGCAGGAGCTGGCACGCCAACCAGTGGCCAGTACGAAGGCATGGCCTCAGGATCTAATCTTGTGAACCTGCGGGTTCTCAACTCTCAAGGCGCTGGCCGCGTTTCAGGCATCTTGAAAGCGCTTGATTGGATATTGGCGAATGGGGCCAACTATGACATTCGCGTAGTTAATATGAGCCTTGGCGCTCCCGCTATCAGTTCGTATAAGAACGATCCAATCTGTCAGGCTGTGCGAAAGCTGGCAGCCGAGGGAATAGTAGTGGTTGCGGCCGCAGGCAACAGCGGCAAAACATCAACGGGACAGAAAATCTACGGCGGTATTCACTCCCCAGGTAATGAACCCTCGGCAATCACCGTGGGAGCCAGCAATACCTACGGCAGTGATTCGCGAGCCGAAGACACAATCGCAACCTACAGCTCTCGTGGACCAACCCGAAGTTTTAGGACCGACGCTGACGGAGTCAAACACTACGATAATCTGATTAAGCCAGATCTAGTCGCTCCTGGTAATAGGATCGTCTCCGCCGAGGCTTCCAATAACTATCTTGTAACATCCCACCCGGAACTCGAAACTAACAACTATTCCACTTCAAACATGAAGCTGATGTCTCTCAGCGGTAGTTCAGTTTCGGCTCCGATGGTGTCAGGTGCGGCAGCCATGCTGCTGGAAGCCAATCCAAAGCTAACGCCTAACATGGTGAAGATGATCCTGATGTACACCGCTCAACCTTTGCCTGGCTTCAACACTTTCGAACAAGGCGCGGGACAGCTGAATGTTGCAGGCGCCGTTTCGGTTGCCAAGCTGGTGCGCACGAGCTGGGGGTTGTTGGGTTTGGGCAGTCCATCGCTGGGCGCTTCTCTGTTGACCCAAACCGCGCCCAGTCCGCAGACTACTATCTCCGCTTATTCATTCCCATGGGCGCAGGGCCTCGTCCTAAAACATGGCACTGTTACCGGCACTAATTTGATCACTAAGTACCAGACGAGTTACGGCAAAGGTTATTTGCTCGGTGATGGCGTAATCGAAGGAACGTATTCCCAAAGCCTCAGCACCAGCATGTGGACCAGTAACTTGTCGCTGGGAAACTACCTTATGAGGAGCGACGGCACGCCCATGGGGGGCGGAGCGGTTTTCTGTCCCACTGGGATTATGTTGGCCGACGGCATCATGCTGGCGGATGGGATTATGCTGGCCGACGGCATCATGCTGGCGGACGGGATTATGTTGGCCGACGGCATTATGCTGGCCGACGGTATCATGCTTGCCGACGGCATCATGTTGGCTGATTCGAGCGAGGGGGATGATACGGTAGGTATGCATTAAGCAGGGCTTCTGCTTTTAAGAAAAAAGGGCGAAAGCGACCAACGCGGGGTTGGTCGCTTTCGTTTTTTGAGCGACGGTAGTTGAGGGGTCTTTCTTAGCCGCGCCGGGACGCTATGTCGGAACCATGGCCGAGGTGGGTAATCTGACCAACCGCTGGTATATTAGTGGCATCACAGTTGAGCATAATTTGTCGATTTATCCGGAAATTGTTGGGAATAATGAACTAATGAGAAAACTAACTATTCAATGTTTTGCTGCTCATCTTCTAAGTTTGATGGTGGCTGTCACGTTCTCGATGGTCTCAGCTTCTACTGTTTTTGCGCAGGCTGGCGGCGACGTGGTGATGGTCTTACCATTTGAAAACACTTCAAATCGTCCTGAATACAACTGGGTTGGAGAGAGTTTTGCCGATTCGCTCGCGGAATTGCTCAATAAACCTGGCTTGCTCGTAGTCTCTAGTGACGAACGGCAGCTTGCTTATCAACGGCTTCGACTTCCTGAAACCGTTATTCCTTCGCGAGCCACGGCAATCAAGCTGGCCCGCGATGCGAAAGCGTCCATGATCGTGATCGGTACCTACTCAGTAATTCCACCAGTTCAGGATGAGAATTCATCTGACAAGACTGACAAAGACAAGCCGGCAGAAGCTTATGTGCAATTAACGGCGCGCGTTATTAAGGTTAATGAAGGACGCACCCTTGGGCAGATGTTCGACGGCGGTTGGGCCACGCGACAATTTGATTTTGGCGGCCCATTGACAACCCTTCAGAACATCCAGGGTCATCTTGCCTATCACATTCTCTATCAACGCGACAAGGCACTTCCCTTTTCACAGAACCAGTTGGTCCAGGAAGCCACAAAAGTACCTCAAAAGGCTTTTGAGGCTTATGTAAAAGGCGTTCAGTTAAGCGATCGCGATCCAAAGCGGGCAAACTACCTGAAGAATGCTTTGCGTTATTACGCAGACGCCAATGGTGGAGCTGTTTATCCTCAAGCGGCCTTCGAGTTAGGGCGGTTTTATATGCTCGAAGGCAAATGGAAGGATGCGACGGAATATTTCACCCGGCTGCAGAAGAAGGAGCCGCACTATGCTGAGGCCGCTTTCTACGCGGGCCTTGGATTTGCCAAGATGGGTGACTTTGGGCACGCTTTGGCGGCTCTCGTCCCGCTTTCATCTGACGTACCGTTGATCGGGATCTACAACAACGCTGGCGCCGTCGCCGTCCAGGCGTCGCGCGAAGAAAAGAAACAGGATGAGCGCACCAGACTGCTGGATCAGGGCACTTCTTTTCTGGCTCGCGCCGCCGAGTCGTCGCCTGATGATCCCCTGGTTCACTTTAATTATGCACTTGCTTTGTTCCTGTCAGGCAAATTTGCAGAGGCTGCCGATCAACTCAAACCGGTGATCACGGCCGATCCGAGAGACGGCCAGGCGTACTTTCTTTACGCAAAGTCTCTGGAGAAAACCGGGAAAACTGAAACCGCTAATGCGGCGGACGATCAGGCGCGCCGGAATTTATCTACTTATGCAAAGTGGCAGACCGAATGGCAGAAATCGCAGACTGTCACTGCGGTCTCGTTGCGTATGCGCGACGTCTTCAATCGCGATGATCTGGCTGACTTGAACCGTATTAATGCGACTACCACAAATTCGAACGCAGGGTCCGGTACTGAGGATTTGCTGGCAAAGGCTCGCGATCTTTATCAGGAAGGACGTGACGAGGAGGCCCTTCCGGAGTTGCACCGCGTCGTCATGCTTGAACCTACAAATGCCGAGGCATATATGCTTAGCGGGCGCATCAATCAACGTCGCGGCGATCAGGAGGCTGCAATTGCGGCGCTCAAGACTTCAATCTTCTGGGATCCGAAACTAATTGATGCCCATATTCTCCTCGGCAGGATTTTTCTTGAGCGCGGCGATCGTGGGGAAGCGGCTAAGTACGCTTCAAGCGCAATGACCATAGATTCCAACAATCAGGAAGCTATTGCACTGCAGCGCCAGGTGACCATGGGCAAGAACTGAGCCATCATTTAGCTGATTCACACAGGAGGCGATTCGCGGGGATCGCCTCTTTCTTTTCGTTTCCTTATTGGTGGAAGATGGATTCCGGAGAATGGCCGCCGGCATTCTCAAGCCTTGTAACCTCAAGAGTTTTTATGAACCTAGCCGCAACAATCATTCTAGGTGGTGTTGCACTTGGCGCCGCGATGCTTGCAGCTGTTTCACGCCATAGAAAATCGGGAACTGATGATGTAAGGCTGCTTGGCTCCCATGGATTCGTTGAGACAAGACTCAATCCTTGCGGGACTGTGCTGATACAAGGCGAACTCTGGCGCGCTTGCTCCAGCGACGGTACCGGATTGGATCCCGGGTCCAGAGTGAAGGTTGTTGGAACCCTTGATCATTTGCTGCTGGTAAGACTTCAGGATTAGTAATCCCCTCCATTCAAAACTTATCGGTTCGATCTTCAATCACCTCCGATTTCCATAAAAATTTTTCTCTCTGGCATACGAGGTGCTCTAGACATAACCGGCACGCACGAGAGACCAAAGTAAAGTCAAACGTGCCCCCGCCGCCATCTACCCTCTGAGCGCCGCCTGCCGCTGCGCCAGCCGCCCGCCGAGCAACCCTTCAGTGTTCCCTCCGAAACTTGAACCCAGTCAGAAATGACTGGGTTCTCCCTCTTTTAGGCCCTGATAATTCTCAATGCTCGTTTACTGCAAACTCGAGTCTCCTTGAACACTATCAGATCGATTCACCAAAACTCTTACGTCCAATCGGGTTCGCTTTCCATAAAAACTTTCTCTGGCACACGAGGTGCTCTAGACATAACCGGCATGCACGAGAGACCAACGTAAAGTCAAAACGTGCCCCCGCCGCCATCTACCCTCTGAGCGCCGCCTGCCGCTGCGCCAGCCACCCTCCGAGCAACCCTTCAGTGCTTCCCCCCGAACTTCGAACCCAGTCAGAAATGGCTGGGTTCTCCCGCATTTAGGCACCCTCTTTTCCTTTAACTCAGGTTCACCTCTAAAACATTGATATTCTTTTCCCGAACGTCTCACTAACCGCAAAGTCCTTCAAAAATAGTTCTTTTGACCTCGGTCATGTTGCGACGGAATTTGTCACTTTGACGGTGACGTTTTCTGTCTTTTTGACTCATTTGGTGCCCGGTTTGAGAGGCCGAAAGGCTAAGCGCAGTCCTCTGTCAGAAATTTTTTCTGGAAAAAATTACCCGTCGATCCAATGACTCGGTGCAACCCGCGCAGAGGCTTTAGCTCGGGCCTTGAGCTTTTGCTAAACTCGCGGCGATGCCGGACTTTGTTTCTACGCCCTCTCGAGTCAGTCCAAGTGGAGCAGCACGACTGACAGCCATCTCCGCCGGCATTCGGTCAGCAGCGCCGTCGCTCGGTAACTGCAGCATAGCTATGGTTGCCGGAGCTCTTCTGGTTCTGTCATTTCCTGATTTCGATTTGTGGCCTTTAGCCTGGGTCGCCCTCATACCATTGTTTCTTGTGCTGGCACGCGATCCTCATCCGGGCCGCGCCTTTTTCCTGGGATGGCTTTTTGGCGCCATTTTCTTTTATGGATCCTGTTATTGGCTGACATATTCAATGGTCCACTTTGGTGGGATCTCACCCTGGCTTGCCTTTACTTTACTAGTACCCGGTGCACTCATATTAGGCATTTTTCCAGCGCTCCTGACCGCTGGACTGGCCCGCGCCATCAGAAGGTGGGGACTTGCGGCACTGTTCATAGCTCCAGTGTTATGGCCGGCATTGGAATGGCTACGACTTCAGACTACCGGCCAACTTTGGAATGCCCTGGGCTATTCCCAGGCATACCACCCCGCGCTGATTCAACCGGCGCATTGGGGCGGGGTATATGCGGTGAGCTTTTTGATTGTGACAACAAACACTGCGATTGCCTTTACCCTTCTAAAACATAACCTGAAGGCTTTAGCGATTACAGGGGGCGGAATCCTGTTTGTGTCGGGTGTCCTTCTCGTCGGCGATAGAAGCTCGCCATCATCAGAGTTAAGAGTTGACGAACCTGCGAGCGCCGTCGTTGTGGCGATCCAACCTAACGTGCCCATGGACCTGGTCAAGTCTAATGAGGACCTGCAGAAGCTCACCATCCGTCATTTCGAAATGAGTGAATCAGCGCTGCGAGCACTCTCGCCAGACGGAATACCCCGATTGGTAATTTGGCCTGAGTCGCCCATGAACTTCGCTTACGGAGGTGACAACCAGTTCCGAGCTCTCCTTGCTACCTTTGCGAAGTCAAACAACACCTCAGTCCTGCTGAATTCTCAGGAGGTGGCACCCAACAACGGCATCTACAATTCAGCTGTGCTCATAAATCAACAGGGTAGCCTCGTCACTCAATATGATAAGATTCGCCTACTGCCGTTTGGCGAGTATGTTCCGCTACCAGAGTGGGTTCCGGGAGCGGGGTTGATCAGGGGGATGGTGGGTGACTTTACCCCCGGCGCGAATTACAGGCTTATGCCCGTAGGAGACTTGCGCGCCGGAGTGTTTATCTGCATTGAGTCGGCATATCCATCAATTGCCCGGAGGTTCACGGTCGAAGGCGCTGACGTGCTGATCAATATTTCGAATGATGGTTATCTGGGGCCAACTGCTGTGATGCGACAACACCTGGCGAATGCAGTCTTTCGTGCTGTTGAAAATGGTCGTCCGTTACTACGTGTCACCAATACGGGCATAACTGCTTTCATTACCCCACGTGGCGAAGTTAAAGACGCGACCGTGGGATTTCGGCCCGAGGTCAGAACCTGGAGAATATCGCGCACTAACAACGCAACAACCTTTTATGCCGCTCACGGCGATGTATTTGCGGCGGCCTGTACTGTGTTCAGCCTGTTGATTCTTGTATTTTCGTTTGTGAAGAGGCCGCCCGGGAATAGAAGAAGCGTCTCGCCCCCACAAGCTCAATGAAAAGTATGTTTCGGGAGGATCAATGATAGAGACTTTATCGATTCAGGATTTGAGGACCTCGTTCGATGACCTGCGCACCCGCGTGGAACAACTCGGGAGGTTTCTTTGATGTTGCGGCAGGCCGAGAAGAATTAACGCGTATAGAGAACCAGGCCTCATCGCCCGATTTTTGGAACGACCAGGAAGCGGCGCAGAAACTTTTACAAAAGCGAACTATATTGGAGAAGAAGATTCAGCGGCAGGAGCATTTTGCATCTCAGATGGCAGATGCCGGGGTGCTCTTCGAATTCGCCGAGGAGGATGATGAATCACTGAATGAACTTCGCTCGCTGGTCGAGCGATTGGAGCACGAGATCAGTGTTGCGGAAACTGAAATGCTTCTCGGGGGTGACAACGATCAGCTAAATGCCATCTGCACCATTCACCCTGGCGCGGGCGGCACAGAGTCGCAGGACTGGGCCGAAATGCTTCTCCGGATGTATTTGAAGTGGGCGGAACAACGAGGGTTCAAGACTGAAATCATTGATTACCAGCCGGGAGAAGAAGCTGGACTAAAGGGAGTGACGTTCAGAGTGGAAGGCGAATATGCCTACGGGCTCCTGTCGGCGGAAGCTGGGGTACACCGTCTGGTCCGAATTTCTCCTTTTGACCAGGCCGCACGCCGCCACACTTCATTTGCATCACTTTTTGTCTATCCCGAAGTAGACGAAAACATTGAAGTGGAATTAAACGACAAGGACATGCGCGTGGATACGTATCGCGCCACCGGTGCCGGCGGACAACATATCAACACAACCGACTCGGCTGTGCGTATAACACATATCCCAACCGGTATAGTCGTGCAGTGCCAGAATCAGCGTTCACAACACCAGAACCGCGCAGTAGCAATGCAAGTCTTACGCTCGCGGCTCTACGAACTCGAACTCGAAAAACGGAAAGCTGAGACTGCTGAGTTGGAAGCGAACAAAGCTGACATTTCTTTCGGATCGCAGATCAGGAGTTACGTACTCGCACCTTATCAACTTGTGAAAGACACGCGCACGAAGCTGGAGCGAGGCAATGTTGACGCGGTGCTTGGCGGCGACATAGATGATTTTATTAAGGCGTATTTGCTTTCGAAGAAGGCTGCCTAATGAAGTTTGAAGTTCAAGCTTCAGCCTGCGTTTGGCAGGGGATCGCAACTGAGTAGAACTCTAAACTGGCTGAGTCTCCAGTACATTGCATGGCCATTACTGAGTTTGAAGAGAAGCCTCCCAGGATAATCACTCCGCGAAACAGTCGCCGCAATGAAATTGTAGCGATCCTGCTTCTAGCGGTGGGATTGCTGCTTTCGTTGTGTCTGATATCCGCTGCTTTCAATCCAGGCGATCCATCCTGGAATTCGACCGGCCAAACTGAAACACATAACTGGACCGGCGCCATCGGCGCAAATGTTGCCGCATTCCTCCTTCAGTTTGTTGGACTCGCAGCGTACCTTCTCCCCTGTCTATTGCTGGCTGCCGCCTGGCGGCGCTTCAAGACGCGGACTTTTCGCGCGCCCTTCTACAGATTGTTTGGCCTGGTAATCCTCACTCTCTCAGCTGCAGCGCTGCTCTCGCTGTCTAAGATCCAGCCCATTTTTGATTCGAGCGTGCAGCCTGGCGGAATGGTAGGAACGCTTATCTCGCGAGGTCTTGCGAGTGGGCTTAACACGGTCGGCGCCACAGTTTTGTTGATTGCCGTCGCCGCGACGGGCCTACTCCTGGCTACGAACTTTTCCTTCATCAGACTCTACGAGAAGATCGTAAATCTGTTGGTCGACAGGTTTGGCCTAATTCGCAACCTACCTGAAAAGTTCAAAGCCTGGCGTCAGACCAGGGCGGAGCGCAGACGCTTACAGAAGGAACAACGCAATATCCTCAAGGCCGAGCAATTAGCGGCTCGCAGCGCTAGTGAAAGCTCGCTCCAGCTGACCCCTGAAGAACGTATCGCCGAGTATATGAAGCAGGACAGCTCGAATAACGTCACTGCCGAAGCCATCAGCCGGGGCGACGCTTCCATGTCTGGAGCAGCAATGACGGTTGAGGGATCTGCTGAACCCGCGCGTGCAGTTGCCGCCGGAGCCGGAGTGCAGGTGGCGACGGTGGTAGAGAGTCGTACTGGTCGACGCTCGATCTTTCCCGGCTCTCGTGGCGCCACCGTAGCCGAGGACGAACCGGAAATTGAAGAGATGGTCAAGGGTGCGTCTGTATTGCGTCCCAAGGGTGAGGCGCCTGCAACCGGGAAACTTCCGTTCGATGCAGACCGTTCGAAGCGTGTCTCCTACAGCGACTACTCGATGCCACCTCTGGAGTTTTTGAATGAGGCGCCGCCTCATAGTGAGCAGGCAGATACCGAGTTGCTAGGGCTGGCGACGCGCCTGGCTGAAAAATGCAAGGAATTTAATGTCACCGGCCAAATTAAACATATCTGCCCCGGCCCCGTGGTCACCACTTACGAGTTCAAACCTGATCCGGGCGTGAAATACTCGCGCGTGGTTTCGCTGGTCGATGATCTTTGCCTGGCCTTGAAAGCAGAATCGATTCGCATCGATCGAATGCCCGGCAAGCCGCACGTGGGTATCGAGGTGCCAAACCCGCGACGCGAAACAATCTTCCTGCGAGAGGTCATTGAATCACGCGCTTTCCGCGAATCCGGTTCCAAACTCACCATCGCCCTCGGTAAGACTATTGACGGACTCAACTACGTGGCCGATCTGGCAAAGATGCCTCACCTTCTAATCGCTGGAACAACTGGAGCCGGTAAGTCTGTTGGCGTTAACGCTCTTATCGTCTCAATTCTGTACCGCGCACGGCCGGACGAAGTTAAGTTTATTCTGATTGATCCCAAACGGCTTGAGTTAGGACTCTATGCCGATATTCCCCACCTTGCTACTCCGATCATCACCGATCCGAAAGTGGCGTCACGCTCACTGAAATGGGCCGTCAAAGAAATGGAGCAACGCTACAAGGATCTGGCGGGTTGGGGCGTTCGTAACATCGACGGATACAACAGCGAGATAATGCGTCGCAATCTCGTCCAGGACTATGACGAAAAGGGTGAGCCGCACAAGCCTCTGCCCTACATAGTGATCATCATCGACGAACTTGCCGATTTGATGATGACGTCGGGTCGAGAGGTCGAGGAGTCAATCACCAGGCTGGCGCAAATGGCTCGTGCGGTCGGTATCCATCTGGTGCTGGCAACACAGCGTCCCTCGGTTGATGTAATTACCGGTTTGATTAAGGCAAACTTCCCTTCCCGCATCTCTTTCAGGGTGTCGTCGAAAGTTGATTCACGAACGATAATCGACACAAACGGCGCCGAGCATTTGCTCGGTCGTGGCGATATGTTGTTTTTGCCACCGGGCACGTCACGGCTGATTCGCGTTCACGGCGCCTATATTGACGAGACAGAAATAGGCCGTATCGTCAATCACGCCAAGGCTCAAGGGCTGCCCGAATACAATGAGACGATTACGCAGTCGGAAGAAGAGGCGCTCGGACTCGAAGAGGGGAATGGGGAGCACGATGAACTCTTTGAAGAGGCGCTGAGGATTTGCGTGGAAATGAAACGGGCGTCTACATCTGTGCTGCAGCGCCGTCTGCGCATTGGCTATGGGCGGGCGGCGGCAATTCTGGACATCATGGAACGCGAAGGTCTTATTGGGCAGGCTGACGGCTCTCGGCCACGTCCAGTGCTTGGCCGCGCATATGAGATGGTAGCGCAGTGGGATGAAAGCGGTGACGAGGAATAAAACATTTCCACTCCCAGCTGTGGAAAAATCTGTGGACAACGCACCATAAAACATACGAACTTTTGAATCTGTTAGACTTCGAGCAAACTGCACATGCGAGCGGCAGGCCCGCAAACCTTTTATGACCATCGACTTGCATAGGTGAAACAGAATCCCCCACCAGCAAAGGCTGCCATGCTTATCGGCCTTCTTCTGCCGGCGCTCACATTCTCATACTCCGCCTGCGCCACTCTTCCCAGGCACGTCTCCCCGGAAACCCAATCAAGCCTAAAACCGCCCCGTGTAAAGAGCACGGTTCAATTGAACATTAATGTCGCTTCAGCCGATCAACTTGAAAAACTTCCCGGAGTGGGGAAGGTGATTGCGGAGCGAATCGTTAGGCATCGAGCGGAATACGGGCCCTTTCGACGTGTGGAGCATCTAATGATGGTCCGCGGAATAAGCGACACGAAGTTTCATGAGATACGGCCGATGATCATGGTTGAGTAGTGCCCACCCAAAAGCACCCAGGGGAAAAGGACTTGAATTCCTCGCAGGGTTCGCCCCAGGACATGTCATCTGGCTTGCCGTGTTACAATCGAGCCCAAATTCAAGAGGTGAACGGAACCGAAGGAGATAGTGATGCCATATTCAGAACTAATGATTCGCCCGATGCGCGAGGAGTTGACCAGGATCGGTGTCGAAGAGATGAGAACACCCAGTGATGTCGAACAAACCTTGAATAACTCCCAGGGCACTGTCATGGTGGTCGTGAACTCGATTTGCGGCTGCGCGGCGGGGAAAGCCAGGCCAGGCATCGCCCGAGCCTTGCAACACAGTGTGCGGCCGGACAAGGTTGCCACCGTGTTCGCCGGCGCTGACATTGAAGCTACCGAAAAAGCACGAAGTTACTTCACCGGCTACGAACCGTCTTCACCATCGATCGCGCTGCTGAAGGACGGAAAGCTGGTCTACATGATGGAGCGCCGCCAGATTGAGGGCAGAGACGCCTCACAAGTTGCAGGTGACCTCATAAACGCCTTTGAACAGCATTGTGCGAAAGCGGAAGCATCTGTGAACTGAAACCTCGTGAGCTTAGTGGATCTCTTTTGACAATCTCGCCGGACCAAGCAGGTTGGCAAACTCTGAATGTGCGACTACCACCTCCGGGGATTGCTGCATCGCCGCAAAGTATTTTTTCTGGAATTCACTCCCTGACTCGGCTGGAGTGAGCAGTATCCTGGACTGCGCCATAAGGGCGAGAGCCGTGCTATCGCTGGCTCCTTCACGCGCCGCCAGAAGTTCGTCCATCTCGACGATCAGTTCCGACAGCTGCCTCAGCCACGCAAACCACGGATCGCTCATCACCAGCTGTAAAAACTGATAACTATTGCTAATTCTGTCGTGCGCCCGTTCGTAAGCCTGGCGCTCGAATTCCAGCAGCGTCTTATGTAAACGAAGTAAGACCTGACGAATATTAGTGAGCTGCTGGCGCGTCTTTTCGGTTATCTCGTTTTCAGAAGTCATGCTTTTAATGTAGCGCAAACTATTAGTTGGCGTCAGGTGGTGTAAAGCAGATTATTGGTTATTTCCGAACGACTGTTAGGTTCGGCTGTGGAAACTAGCTGCTTGCGTTACAAACTGCCTCGATGAGTTTCTCAGGATCAATGCGTTTCCGATGAAACACCGCAGCGGGCGCCTTCAAATTGTAAACACTGATCCGTTTATTCAGTTCGACGACTTGTTCACGAAACTCTCTCACGATTCTTTCCCATTCCTCGTCAGACGGAGTTTTACCGCCTTTACCGAAGAGCATCCAGGCGCGCGACAACTTTGTCCGCGCCGCTTCCAACTCAGCATCAATATCCTTTCGCTCCTCAATCCAAGCCGGGGCGAAGCCGGCATTGCGCAACAGGCGGTGCACCACTCGCAAATCCGGATCTTCAAAAGGATTCTCCTTCAGATCAATAGGCTCGCCCTTGCCCGGCAGGTCGTCAAACTCACCGTTCTCAATGGCTTCTCTTAGCTTTTTCTCCGTCAGGGATTCCAGTCTGTTCATGTTCAGTTCGCTCTCAAAAGGTCGCGTTTATTTCTCAACACTCTGGAAACGTTACCGAAGCATAACTAGTTCGCGTAAAGACCTCAACGGTCGCCTACAGTTCGCAATTCGCTATGCTATGATCGCGGCTAATGGCGGCCCCTTTCAGCCTCAACACTCCCATTGAAGAGCTATATAAATACCGGCTTGCCCGCCTGGGTCAGACCCTTTCCCACAAACTCGCGTACGCTCTGGCTAACTATGTCGGCAAAAGAGATAAGAGCACATCAACCGTAGAGGACCTGCTCAGTTACCTGCCGATGCGTTACGAAGACCGCTCAAATCCGGCGCTTATTCGCGATCTGACAGATGGGAAGGAAGCATCGCTTGAACTGGTTGTAAAAATTGCGGGCGGCTATCAAGTGCGCAACCGCCGCTCCCCTGGGCGTTCGCATCTCTTCATATTCGAAGTAACTGCTACAGACCCGGACAAGACAGGACGTCCGGTAGTTGTTTGGTGGTTTGTTTCCGGATCCAGCGCGTACGACATCGTCACTTATTACACCAAACGTTTCACGCGAGGCGCTCGTTTCATTACTTTCGGCAAATGGGAATGGGACAAGCGCCGCGGCACATTTGCACTACGTCTAAACAAACCTGCAGACGAACTGGAGATGCTGCCGACTGCGAAAGCGCCAGGTGAGGCCGAGCGTGATATCGAAAGTGAGACCGACTCAACGGAAAACCCGGGCGATGCCGAAGTAGAAAGCAGCGATCCCGCGCTTGCCGCCATTCATGTCGGACGGCGCGTCCCCATCTATCGGAAGCTGGGCGAATTCAGCTCGAAACGGGTACGAGAGATCATGCATGCAGCGCTGGCGCTACTGTCCAACTCGGCGATTCCTGAGACCCTTCCCGCCGATCTGCGCCAACGGCGTAAATTAATCGCTCGCTCCGATGCTATCCGTAAGATTCATTTCCCTACTGAAGACACGCCGCTCGCGCTTTACGATCAGGCCAGAAGTCCCGCCCACCTCCGTCTCATTTTTGAAGATCTCTTCTGGGTCGCGCTGGCCATTAGCCTGAAACGCGGCCGCCGGATAAAAGAGTCCAAGGGCTCCGTGATTAAGATTGATCAGGCCACTAAACTACGAATTGCCAGGGTGCTTCCCTTCAAGCTTACCGATGCGCAACGCCGCGTGGTTAAGGAAATATTTCGCGACCTCACGTCAGATGCCCCGATGAATCGCCTGCTGCAAGGCGACGTGGGCAGCGGCAAAACGATAGTCGCATTGATTTCTATGTTGGCGACAATGGAAAGCGGTTACCAGGCCGCATTAATGGCCCCAACAGAGATCCTCGCCGAACAGCACGCGCGTAACATCAAACGGCTACTTGCAAAAACCCCGTATCGAGTAGAACTGTTGACGGGTTCATTGCGCGCGGCAGAGAAACGGGCCCTTCAATCGGATCTGGCGGCCGGCGAGATTCATGCTTGCATCGGAACTCATGCGATGATCCAGGAAGCCGTCTCCTTCAAAAATCTCGGGCTAGCGGTTATTGACGAGCAGCACCGCTTTGGCGTTATGCAGCGCGCCGAATTACGGGCCCGTGGTCTCAATCCCGATGTGCTGGTGATGACCGCAACACCCATCCCGCGTTCACTCACGATGACAATCTACGGAGATCTTGATGTTTCCGTTATCGATCAAATGCCTCCGGGCCGCACACCGGTTGAAACACAGGTACTCGGCGAAGAACAAAGAATAGACGCGAAGAAACTGATATCACGCGAAGTGCGCGCCGGTCGCCAGGTCTATGTGGTGTATCCACTGGTCGAGGAGTCGGAGAAGATTGATTTGAAAAATGCGACGCAGAGATATGAATATCTGCGGGATACAGTCTTTCCCAGGTTTTCTGTCGGGCTGGTGCACGGAAAAATGAAGACCGCCGACAAGGAAGACGTGATGCGCCGGTTCGTAGCCGGCGAGATAAAGATACTGGTTTCTACTACGGTAATCGAAGTCGGTGTTGATGTCCCCAACGCGTCGGTGATGATTGTGGAGCATGCGGAAAGATTTGGTCTCTCGCAGCTTCATCAACTCCGCGGCCGAGTGGGACGCGGCGCTGAACTGAGCTACTGCGTGCTGCTGACCTCGGATAAGAAAACTGCCGTCGCAAACGAGCGGCTCGGCATCATGTCAAAAACCAATGACGGCTTTCTGATTGCCGAAAAGGATCTTGAACTGCGCGGCCCGGGAGAACTGCTGGGCACCAAACAATCAGGTTTGCCCGAATTCCGGGTGGCTAATCTGGTGCGTGATCAGCAATTTCTTGAGGGTGCCCGCAAAGAGGCTGAGTTTTACCTGGCGAAAGGCGACAAATCACCGGAGACTTTGAAGATGATTGAACGGGTCAAGAAAGACGCACGCTTCGGTCTGGCCGCGGTTGGATAGCTATCCGCAGATTACACAGATTACACAGATTACGCAGATTACAGAGATTCAAGAGATTGATAAGGACATTTGGCATCGTCCGTTAAATCTTTGAACAGGTTCTCCTCCAGTTTTTATGTTCCTTCTAAGCTGTAATACAAAAGGTCTGATTTCTTGTACTTTGAGCAAGGTTTTGGCTGAGCCGCCGATCCACGAAATCACACGAACGAAACGAAATTTCTTGTTGGTGTTATTTCGTGTATTTTCGTGGATCGTTCCCTTCGTTGCTACTGAAAGCCGCGCTGTGTAATCGGCGTAATCTGCGGATGCATTTCTTCCTTATAGGCAAATTCACGAATTGCGGATAATCGCCGGAAAATATCGTGGCCGAAACTTAAAGAGCCCGCCATCGCTTCAGGTGCGGCCGACTTCCGATCGTCTGCGCGAAACTCTCTTCAACGTAATCGCTCCGAGAATCCAGAACGCTCGCTTTCTTGATCTCTGCGCTGGTTCGGGAGCCGTGGGCATCGAAGCGCTCTCGCGCGGCGCCACGCACGTCACGTTTGTCGACCGTTCACGAAAGATGTTTGCATTGATCGAGGCAAACCTGGACTTGTGCCGGATTGATAAAGAGGATAGGCGGGTCGTTCAGGCTGAAGCGGCCGACTTTCTGAGTCAGGCGCTGCGTCAGGCCAGGCCGGGAAAGATCGAGACGTGGGACATCGTGTTCTTCGATCCTCCTTACGCGACTGATTACCTGGAGGTGCTGGGCTCTTTCGGGGAGAACACATCTAGTCTGTTAAGTGACAGCGGCTTGCTGATTGTCGAGCATCACCACAAGAACTCGTTACCAGACGAGCTCGGTTACCTGCGCAGGAGGCGAATTCTTAAGCAGGGAGATTCGGCGCTTAGTTTCTATGGGGTTGAGCGACATGACAACTTGGCGGGGGCAAGCCCACCTTCCTGACCCCGAGACTCTCCAAATGAGTGGTGACTCTCCGGTTGAAGGGCTTTCAAGACGAGATCCAACGGCCGATCGAGAAATCTCGGGGTCTGGAAGGTGGGCTTGCCCCCGCTCTTCAGCCTAATCAACTCACTCTCTTCTGAAGTTCTTCAATTCGCCCACCCATGCAATCATTGCTAGAATCAGTTCATGCTGGTTCTGGGGATTGAAACCTCCTGCGATGAAACTGCGGCCGCCATTGTGCGCGATGGCCGCGAAATCATCTCATCTGTAATCGCATCGCAGGTCGAAACTCACAAACGGTTTGGCGGCGTGGTACCCGAAATCGCCTCACGCGAGCATCTCGACAAGATCGTTCCGATTGTAGAAGAAGCTTTCACGCGGGCCGGCTTGCAACCTCAAGACATTGATGGAATCGCAGTCACGATTGGACCCGGGCTGGTAGGATCGCTTCTCGTGGGTGTCTCTTATGCGAAAGCGATGGCTTTTGCACTCAAGCAGCCGCTGGTGGGAGTAAATCATATCGAGGGCCACGTTTATTCCGTGGCCTTTGGGAATCCTCCGGTTGAATATCCCGCCTTGGCCCTAATTGTTTCCGGCGGGCATAGCAATCTGTTTTTCGTTCCCGCACCGGGCAAATACAAAGTCATTGCGCGTACTCGCGACGATGCGGCCGGCGAGGCGTTTGACAAGGTAGCCAAGATGCTCGGGCTTAGTTATCCTGGCGGACCGATTATTGAGAGACTGGCGCGTGAAGGTAACCCGAAGGCGGTCAAATTTTCCCTGCCAAGGATGGGCGACGGCTCGCCGGATTTTAGTTTTAGCGGTCTGAAAACAGCCGTCACCAAACACGTTCGCGAAACGGGATTGCAGCCAGTGGCAAATGGCGAGGAACCCTCGCAGGCGATTAAGGATCTGGCTGCGAGTTTTCAGAGTGTCGTCGTACGCTCTTTGGTGGGGACTACCGAGCGTGTGGCTGACACTTATGCACCGCGGACCTTGATTGTTGCGGGCGGGGTTGCGTGCAATGGAGCCCTGAGAGAAGCGGCGCGGCAAGCCGCGGAGCGCCTGGGAATTCCCGTCTATTTTCCTTCACCGCATCTCTCAACGGACAACGCTGCAATGATCGCGGCGGCCGGAACGGTGAAACTTCAAGCAGGCGAACGGGCGGGCTTCGATCTAAATGCAGATGTAACACTGCGATTACAGAATCTCGACAACAAGGACGAAGCTCTAAGACAGGCAGGCGTTAGATATAAGCTCTGAACGTCACTGCTGCGATTATTGAGGCGGCGAACGGTACGTGCCATTGGTTCAATAAGCAAAACGAGGCGGGCGACCATTAAGGTTCGTCCGCCTCTACAGGTTCCGACGTCCCGTCTTCTGCCTTTTGCCTTCTGCTTACTGCTTACTGTTTCTTGGTCTCGGCACGCGAGACCCGAGTGGGCCTTATCAACCCTCGATGACGCTCATCGCGCTCACCGCCTTTTTCTCGTAGGCGCTGATGGTGGCGATGTTGCGTTTCTCCAATTCACTCAACTGGGTGTCCTTGAAATCGGGATTGGCCTTGTACCAGGCGAAACTCTCGAAATATGTCTGAAACCACGGCTCTTTGGTGAAGACTTTGCCGCGCCGGGCGTAAATCTCCTGCCGCATCTTGACGGCGTCTTCGACGAATAGACCCTCGAGCAGACTTCTCGTCAGTGGCTTGCTTCCAAGATCATCGTGGATCTTCCTTTCGTAGGCCACAATCGTTTCCACGTTTGTCTTGTCAGACCCCGACAGTTCCTCGTCCTTGAAGTTTTCATCGGGCTGGTACCAGGGCTGGCTGAAGAAATACTGAGAAAGCCAGGGCGCCTGGAACTGACGACCGTGGCGCGCATAGACTTCATTCCGCAGCAGGCGCAACTCATTAAGACTCAAGCCGTGCAGCATCTGTTCGGAAATCAATTTGTTTTCAAACAACTCCATATCGCCAGGAGCCAGAGCAACCTTGCGGGCTTTCTTCTGCGCCGCAGCAATCGTCAAGAGGTTTTTCTGCTCGAGCGGGGAAAGCGTGTTGGCATCATACTTTTCGCTCGGTTTATACCAATAACGCTCGTCGAAATATTGCTGCAGCCATGGCTCGTCGAAGCGTTTGCCGTGAATCGCCTCAACCTCCGCCCGCAGGACACGCCACTCGGCGCCGCTATGCGTGCCTAGTTTTGCGGTAGTAAGCGGACGCGCACGCCAGTAGCGCATGTCGCCCGGCTGCACCGTCTCGTGCTTGCCGGCCTCTGCGTCACGGATGACATCCAGGTTGCGACGCTCAGTGTTGTTGAGCATTGAGTTGTTGAAGTCGTGGTTCGCTTTGTACCAGCTCTGGGCTTCGAGGTAGACGCGGATGTCGGCGTCCTTGAAGACGCGGCCATGGCGGCCAAAGACGACCCCGCGCAACAGCTTCAAGTCTTCCAGGGGCAAACTCGCAACGTCAGCGGCCTTGAGAGCAGATTTTGAAAAATCAAAATCCTGCCAGCGTTGCATGCTGTCCTGGGCTTGCGCCGAGAAAGAACCGGCGATTAGAAAAGCTGCAAAGAGGAGAGAAAAGCGAAGTTTGGGGGAATACTTCATGGAGTTGCCTCCGTTGTTGGAAGGTTGTAAATCCATCAACCGAAAGACGGGTCAAACCGCAATGTAAGCAAAGAAATCGCAAAGAACGCGAAGAGAAGGCTTTCTTTGCGACGACTTCGCGGTCTTTGCGGCTAAAATTCGAGAGCCGATTCAAAAACTCTATCCGAAAATATCGCGAACCTTATCAACCAGGCCCTTGTCTTCCAGATCCTTGTTCTCGACCACTGCGAGCTGCTCGAGAAGCTTTCTTTGTTCTCTGGTCAAAGAAGTCGGTGTAATGACACTAACGGACACAAACAGATCGCCGCGCCCGCGACCTCCCAGTACCGGCATGCCCTTACCTTTGATGCGGAAGACAGTCCCGGTTTGAGTGCCGTTCGGAATTTTGATTTTCTCTTCTCCGTCAATTGTCCCTACGAAAACATCCGCTCCCAAAGCTGCCTGGGCGAACGTTATCGGCAAAGACGCGTAAAGATTGCTTCCCTGCCGCTCAAAGCGCTCATGCTCGGCTAGATGAATCACAACATAGAGATCGCCTGACGGACCGCCTTGCGTGCCCGACTCTCCTTCACCCTGAACACGCAGTCGGGATCCTGTCTCAACTCCAGCAGGAATCCTGACCTCCATCTGCTTCTCGCGTTCAATACGCCCCGCCCCGCGGCACTCCGCACACGGTGTCTTAACGATGCGACCGGCGCCACGACAAGTCTGGCAAGTTCGGGCAACCGAGAAGAAGCCTTGCTGGTAACGCACCTGGCCTGAGCCACCGCAGTTGTTGCAGGCTTCAGGATGCGTGCCGGGGGCCGCGCCGTTTCCCTTGCAGGTTTCGCAGGTTTCAAGCCGCGGAATGCGCAGCTGAGCGGTCATCCCGCTGTAGGCTTCTTCCAGCGAGATCTCCAGGTCGTAACGCAAATCGGCGCCGCGTTGAGCAGCCGAACGATTTGCACCGCGCCCGCCACCGAAAACATCACCAAATCCAAAAAGATCGCCCAGGATGTCTTCGATGCCACCAAATCCCGGCGCGCCCCAGGCTTGCCCTGCGCCACTCGAAACCCCGGCATGGCCAAAACGATCATAACGTTGGCGCTGTTCAGCATCGGCTAACACGCCGTAAGCCTCTGCAGCTTCTTTGAATTTTTCCTCGGCGCTCGCATCATCCGGGTTCTTATCCGGGTGAAAACGCACGGCTAGCCGGCGATAGGCGCTTTTAATTTCCTGGTCGGAGGCGGTGCGATTAACACCAAGTATCTCGTAATAATCTCGTTTACTCATCCAGAGTTCCCAAAATCTCTCGTTCTATTCTTTGTAATTGAAGGATTTAAAACTTGGTAAATTCACTTGAAGGGCTCTCTATGTCCGATGGCTTGGATTCGACGGCGGGATTCATCATTGCAGAAGTAAGCTGGCCCGCAACTCGTTCGAGTGACGTCAGGGCCTTATCAATATCTGCACGGGAATCCGACTTGGTGGCCACTTCGGCTTCGCTGAAAACACGACTCGCTATCTCCTGATCGTTTGAAGAAAGCGTTCCACCAAACTTCTCAAACGACTTTTGCGTGTTCCGGAGCAGCGATTCGAGCTTGTTGCGCAGTACTACGACCTCTTTCGCATCGCGGTCAGTTTCAGCAAACGCTTCGGCTTCGGCTATTAGTTGCTCTATCTCATCCGGGGCCAGGCCGGAACTCGGAGTGATTCTCATTTGCTGCTCAAGCCCGGTAGCTTTATCCAGAGCCGACACCGAAACAATTCCGTTGGCATCAACCTCGAAGGTTACATCAATCTGAGGCCCGCCGCGGGGACTCGGCGGAATGCCTACCAGCTCAAATTTTCCCAGAGAACGATTTCCCGACGCAACTTCGCGCTCACCCTGCAGAATATGGATTTCTACCGAACTTTGATTGTCTACCACTGTGGTAAAGGTCAGGCTATTGCGCAATGGAATCGTGGAATTCCGATCAATGATCTTGGTAAACAACCCGCCGCGAGTTTCCAGCCCCAGACTCAACGGCAAAACATCGAGGAGGACAATGTCTTTGACCTCACCAGTAAGTACGCCTCCCTGAATTGCCGCGCCCATCGCTACCACTTCGTCAGGATTGATTTCGGCTGAAGGCTTCTTTCCGAAAATCGTTTCTACCGTGCGCTCCACGATCGGTGAACGCGTCTGGCCTCCCACCAGAATGATCTTGTCTATGCCACCGGGTTCAAGCTTGGCATCCTGAATCGCCTTACGACAGGGTTCGACCGTTTGCTCGATTAGATCTTCGACCAAAGTTTCAAATTCGTCCCTGGTCAAAACCTTATTGAAGTGCTTCGGACCGGTGGCGTCGGCGGCGATAAACGGAAGATTGATGTTTGTTTCCGTAGACGTTGAAAGCTCACACTTTGCTCGTTCGGCGACTTCCTTTAACCTTTGCAGTGCCAATCGATCCTTCCGAAGATCAATTCCAGTGTCTGACAGGAATTGATCCGACATCCAGTTAATAATCCTCTCATCGAGGTCTTCACCACCGAGAAACGTGTTACCGGACGTTGAAAGGACCTCGAAGACGCCGTCGTTCATTTCGAGAATCGAGATGTCGAAGGTGCCTCCACCAAGGTCATAGACGGCAATTTTCTCCCTGCCGGAGCGACCCAGACCATATGCCAGCGCCGCCGCCGTCGGTTCATTGATGATACGTTCGACTGTTAACCCGGCAATCTTCCCTGCGTCTTTGGTGGCTTGTCGCTGTGAATCGTCGAAATATGCGGGAACGGTAATGATTGCATCGGTTACCGGCTCGCCTAAAAAATCCTCAGCCGCAGCCTTCAAGCGCTGAAGCACGATCCCGGACAACTCTGGTGGGCTATAACTCCTGCCCTGGACGCGAACGCGCGCGTCGCCATTTGGGGAATCGACAATCTCAAATGCAGAAGTTTCGCGCATGCGCTGAACTTCGGTCGAGTTGTATTTGCGCCCAATCAATCGCTTTACGGCGTAAACGGTATTTGCCGCGTTGGTCACCGCCTGGCGTTTCGCTATCTGCCCCACCAGGCGCTCGCCCTTGTCAGTGAAACCGACTACGCTGGGCGTTGTCCTGCCACCTTCTTTATTGGGTACAATCTGAACCGCGCCGCCTTCCAAAACAGAGACGCAGCAATTCGTCGTTCCCAAATCTATTCCAATAGCTTTTCCCATTTCGGTGTAACTCTTAGTCTGCCGGGAGCGTTTGCATCACTTTTTGACTGCTACCTTCACCAAAGCAGGACGAATTAGCTTGTCGCCAAGCGTGAATCCGCGAACGATCTCCTGCATCACGGTATCAGGTTCATAGTCATCCGTAGGCTCTGTGACGACCGCTTCATGGAGATGGGGATCAAACTGCTCGCCCTCGGCCAAAACAGGCTTGACGCCAAGTGCATCAAGCACGCCAGTCAGTTGCTTGTAGATTAGATCGACGCCACTAAGAAAATGGCGAAATTCATCCGATTCGCTGGCCTCGACCGAGGCTTCCGTGTCAAGCGCCCTTTTCAAGTTATCAAGCACCGGCAAAAGCTTGGCCGCAATGTCGACAACCACGCGATTGTAGGTTTCGGCGCGTTCACGATCCATTCTCTTCCGGTAGTTCTCGAAATCCGCTTGCCGCCGGGCAACGCTCTCTTTTAGTTCCTTTACCTCGCTTTCGAGCCGTTTCAGTTCTGCCCTGGTAGCTACTAATTCAGCCACCTCGGGACCGCCCGCCCTGGGAGCAGCTTCCCCGGATGAACCATCTGCCCGAGCACCCTGGCTTGAGGAGCCGCTATCAAAGGCATCTAGCTCCTGTTCCGTTGAATCATCATCTTCAATCGTTACCTCCCACTCCTCATTCTCGTCAGATGATGTATCCGAGCCTTCAGCTGGAGCATCCGAATCAGTTTCGTCGTCCTCCGAGAAAGTAATCGGAATGAGATTATGCGCGTCTCCCTTTTCTTCAGGTGCCATCTTATGTTCGATTCTGCCGAAGTTACCGCAAGTACTCAAACTCGTGCTTGCTCATCAAGTCGCCGCTCAATCAAGCGTGCCATGTAGTTTACCATAGCCATAATGCGGGAATACTCAATCCTCATCGGACCAACCACTCCGAGCGTGCCAAGATGCTCATTTGAACCAAGGCGGTACGGCGCGGTAATTAAAGCACAATTGCGCATCGACGAGATGGGATGCTCCCGGCCGATAACAACATGAACGTCGCTGGCCGTTGAATATTGATCGCGAGAGACACACTCATTCAGGATTTTGATGAGCCGAGACTTCTCTTCAAATGTGCGAAATAACTCCCGCATCCGATCGACGTCAACAAAATCGGGTTTGGAAAGCATATTGGACGCGCCGTCGACATAAACGTCTCCGCCACTGGATTCATCATCGTCGAGGCTCATGTCACAAAGCAAAATCGCATTCCTGAGTAATCGATCATATAGGGCCTTTTCCACTCTCATGAGCTCCAGAATCTCAGCGCGAATGGTGACCAGACTCTTGCCGCTATATTCGGTATTCAGATATCGCGCTGTCTGCTCGAGCTCCTCCTGAGTGATGTTGTCTTCCAGCCGGATGAGCTTGTTTTGAATGGTGTTTGAGGTGGTTACTAAAACCACAAGGATTCGTTTATCAGCCAGCTGAACGAACTCAATGTGGTTCAGCCGATTCTCGGCATGGGCGGGGGAAACCACTATGCCCACGTTCTCTGAAAGTTCTGAGAGCGCGTGGGACATCTTTTCCATAATACGATCTGATGAAGTCGCCGAATCCAGGCCGCTGGAAGTAAAAACCTTATCGATCGCGCGGAGGTCCGCACGAGAGAGGCGGGCTTCTTCGAGAATGTTGTCAACGTAATAACGATAACCCTGATCGGTAGGCACTCGCCCGGCCGAGGTGTGGGGTTGTTCCACTAACCCGTCCTCCTCCAACTCTGCCAGGACATTTCTTATCGTCGCTGAACTCCAGCCCGGACTGTTCGAGAACCGATCGGACAACACCAGCGAGCCCACCGCTTCTCCGGTAACCAGGTGCTCCTTGATAACGGAAGCAAGCACGGCTTGAGCGCGAGCGCCGAGAATGTTCTTTTCTCTGGTTTGTGGGGTTGAAGTACGACGGGGCATCAAGTTATGGGTTACGACGAATTCCTATTAAAGCTTCAACTTGTCGTTCAGGCTCAACGCCGCCGAGTGAAGACGATCAGGCACTAAATAACGACCTCAACGCAGTATAGAGGAATAATTTGCCGCGCTGCAAACTGTTTGAAGGCGACCGTGGACGCTATTAAACTCAATGACTAACTCACTTGCTTCAAAAGATTTAGATGGAACGGTCGCTAATCCGTTTCCTGCAGTCAACGTTTAGGCACACTGACTCGCCCAAGCGACTTTTTTGGGGACTGTGGGACCGTTTTTTGACCGTGATCGAGGCGTAAAATTGCCGTTTTTCTGAGGTTTTTGACCGTCGTCGTCCAGCAATTGACGCTCGGCGAGGGTTCTCCGTAATATGGGCGCAGAATCTTGTATCAGTAGGCCGCGCCCCACGGGTCTAGAGTTGGTAGCCGGGAGTCAGAAGGGTCCTGCCTCTTCCCGCATCGTTAGCACAATATTTGAAAAGAATTCGGGTCAAGTGTCTGGGAGCAGTGATCAATGAACGAAGTAAAGAAACTCTTTCTTGATGCTTTCCACCATCTGGGCAGGAATAGGGGGATCCCGGTGGTTGACGTGCGTTTCTATCCTTATGCCGGGTTGCGCCACACGATCCGGGTACGATCAGGGCAAGTTTACGTGCGCCTGTCAGATTTAATTAAAGATTGTCCGCCCGAGGTTATGCGCTCGCTGGCTTTTGTACTGGTAGCCCGGCTGCTTGGAAAAAAGGTGCCGGTGGTTCACGAACGAGTTTATCGCGACTACACTTTGACCCCGAACGTAATGCGTTCGTCGGACATTGCCCGCAGACACCGAGGCCGGAAAATGATTTCCACCGCCCAGGGAGTCAACTACGACCTCGACAAGATGTTTTCCAAGCTGAACCGGCGATATTTCGATTCGAGTCTGGAAAAACCGACCCTCACCTGGTCTCAACGCAAAACCCGGAGCATCCTCGGTCATCATGATCGTGTGTATGAGACGATCACGATCAGCAAGTCGCTCGACTCATCTCAAGTGCCTGATTGGTTTGTCGAGTTCATCCTTTATCACGAAATGCTTCACATAAAGCATTCGGCTCGAATGATTAATGGACGGCGTTATTATCATACTGCGGCCTTCAGGCAGGATGAACGGCGCTTTGCCAGGTACGAAGATTCCCAGCGCTGGCTCGAGCAAGTCGCTCGTCAACGTAGAGTTCCGCGGACTCGCGCCGCCTAAGATCCTGCCCCGCGCCATATTGGAACCTTTCATTGGAACCTTTCTCGGGGCAAGGCGTTTACACAAAACGAGGTAGGTGGGCTCCTCGAAAGAGGCGGCTGATCCGGAGTTGAGCTTATACTTCCGGTGCAGCCGCCTTTTTGTCTGCGTGACGCAAACTGTTAGTTTGCAGACCGTTGAATGCCATTCGATTATCGCAAACTAACAGTTTGCTTGACGCTTTATGAGATATCTGACGAAGCATGATCGGTGGAACTACCGCAGGATTTTCTGGATGGTAGTGGGTTTAGTGCTGGGCATCTGGATGACGGTCGTTGTAGCTGGATGGTTCGCCCACTATCTCTGACGACCAATACCCCTAACGGAGCACCACCAAATTCTCGCGCTGGACAAAGCCCCTTGGCCCTAGCTAGACTACGCGTTTCCTAAACAGGCCCGGACGCTCACTATCAGCAACTCGCGGTATCTGTCCGGCAGTGATTTAAACGGAGACTTAAATAAATCTATGGCTATTTCAGCAACTCAAATTCGCCGCGGGATGGTGATTCTCTTTAATGGCGAGCTATGCAAGGTGATGGAGTTTCGCCACCACACTCCCGGCAATTTGCGCGCGATGGTACAGGCGAAACTCAGAAATATTAAGACCGGGTCTTCCTTTGAACACCGCTTCCGTTCGGCTGATACGGTGGAACGAGCAAGCCTGGAGCAGCACGAGATGGAGTATTTGTATTCAGACGGGTCCCATCACCACTTCATGAATACGGAAAATTACGAGCAGGTGGCCCTCAGTGAAGAAGAGCTCGGTGACGCGGCTCCCTGGCTGACGCCCGGTCTGAAGCTGCAAGCCGAGTTTTACGAAGGAACGCCGATCGGCATCGACTTGCCTCCTTCCATGGAGTTAACCGTTACGCGCACGGAGCCGACGATGAAGGGTGCTACGGTTTCCAACGTAAATAAACCGGCTACACTTGAGAATGGAGTAACAGTAACCGTCCCGCCCTTTGTTAACGAAGGCGACCGCATTCGTGTGGATCCCAGCGAAGGCCGCTACATCGAACGGGCAAAGTAAGCAGACATTCCAGCAGATTTTCCCTTTATCGTTTCTCGATCATTGGGTTCACTTGAAAGCACTGTGCGCCGTGAATCCAATGACAATGAGAAACCGCGAATGACATATGGAAAATCTCTGAATGAAACAGGCGACAATGCTTGTCTACGATCGCTCATGTACGTCATCTACAGCCTTCTCCTTGGCCTTGCTTTCATAATCCTCCTGCCACGCTTTTTCCTCGACTCGTTTCGTCACGGTAAATATGTGGCAGGACTTCGGGAGCGATTAGGCGGGCTAACACCAATCCAGAACGATGGCCGGCCGGTAATTTGGATTCACTGCGTCTCAGTAGGGGAGGCGCAGGCGGCCCGGCCTTTGGTGCAGGGACTAAAAAACCGATTTCCCAACCACTTGATAGCAATCTCCACCATCACCCTGACGGGCCAAAACCTGGCCAGGACAATCTTCAAAAACGACGCCGAAAAGGTTTTTTACTTCCCCTTTGACTGGGGATGGGTCGCCCGCAGAGCACTTAAGGCCATCAACCCCGCCGTGGTTCTGTTGATGGAAACGGAACTGTGGCCCGGCTTTCTGCGCGAATGTAAAGCCCAACAGATTCCGGTTGCCATAGTTAACGGCCGGCTTTCGGAACAATCTTTTCGACGCTACAGATGGATCAGAGGTTTTATGTGTCGTGTTCTAAGCTCCATGAGTCTGGCGATCATGCAGTCAGACTCTGATGCTGTTCGAATCAAGAACCTCGGGATGCCACCGGATAAGACTTTCGTCTCCGGCAATATGAAGTTCGATGCCGGTGTCGTGCCGTTGAATGATTCGTTGTCCACGGAGTTTCGTAGAAGGTTCAAACTAACCGGCGATACTCCTTTAATTCTGGCCGCCAGCACACATGCCCCGGAAGAAGTAATCATTCTCAACACTTTGCGACAAATAATTTCCCGGTCCGAAGCAAAACCGCGCCTGATGATTGCCCCCCGTCACCCGGAACGTTTTTCGGAAGTCGTTGATTTGCTCCGGACTTCCGGGTTGCGCTGGACACGCAGAAGTGCTCCCGAAGATCCGAGCGATGGCCATGCTGAAGTTGTTCTTCTTGACAGCATCGGCGAATTACAATCGGTCTATTCACTCGCAGCAATTGTCTTTGTTGGCGGAAGCATCTCAAACACCGGGGGACATAACATTCTCGAGCCGGCCGCGGTAGGGGCGGCGGTGATTACCGGCCCACACACTTTCAATTTCAAATTGGTTGTGGACAAATTCGTTGATGCCGGAGCTATTATCCAGCTACACCCTATGTCTGATTCGGCAGCAATCATCGAACTGGGAAACGTGATCTCGGAACTACTGGCAGAACCTGGCAGGCGCCAGACGCTTGGGGATCGAGCCAGAAGGGTTGTTGCTCAGAATCGCGGCGCCACTGGGCGCACGCTGGACTTGTTGAGCCCGTTGGTTCCCGACCCCGAAAATATCGTGAAACAGGTAACACCTCTTAGCATTCAGAGCGCACCCACCGCATGAACCCGGTTGCTTCACTAATCCTGTTACCACTAAGCGCAATCTACAGTACTGTTACGCGCGCCCGTCTGGTTGCTCACCGCATCGGTTTGCTTTCGGTTTCAAAGCTTGCGGCGCCGGTTATCAGCGTGGGCAATCTAACCACGGGCGGCACCGGCAAGACCCCGCTGGTGGAGTGGGTGTGCCGAACGATTGATGTCGTTGCTTATGAAGGTGTGCGGGAAGGCAAGAAGGTATGTGTGCTAACAAGGGGCTACGGCAAAGCGAATCCGAAATCGCAGGTGGTGGTTTCAAACGGCACCGATCTCCGGGCAAGTGAATTACAAGCCGGAGACGAACCATTTCTGCTCGCCACGAATCTGCTGGGCGTCGCCGCCGTGATTAGCAATCCTGATCGAGTGGCCGCGGGAGAATGGGCCATTAAAAAACTTCACTCAGACGTTTTTGTGCTCGATGATGGCTTTCAGCATCTCCGGCTTTTTCGCGAACTCGACATTGTTACTATCGACGCCACTAACCCCTGGGGCGGCGGCCTGCTTCCTCGCGGGAGATTGCGAGAACCGTTACGCGGTTTGAGGCGGGCCGATTGTGTGGTTATTACGAGGATTGAGCAAGCCGGGGATCCTGGTTCAATAAAGGATGCTGTCAAACGGATTGCCGGAAAAGTGCCAGTTCTATCATCGCGGATGGTGACTTCGGGGGTTCGAAGACTTGATGGCCAGAATATCGACGCGTCCGCGCTTCTCAACGAACCAGTCGCCGCATTTTGCGGCGTGGGCAATCCGGATTCCTTTTTCAACCACCTGCGTCGCGAGGGTTACCAGGTTGAATTCACTCGTGCTTTTCCGGATCACCACAAGTACAAACAGTCGGAACTGGACACTCTGGTAAAAGAAGCAACTGACAGAGGGGCGAAGGGCCTTCTAACCACAGCAAAAGACGCGACCAAGTTGCAATCTTTCTCTTTGGGAATTCCCTGCTTCGTTCTGGAGATTCAGATCTCAATTGACGATGATGAACCCCTGGTCGCTCTGATTCGCAGGGCCATCCTCAAGTCAACCTAGATAGGGATGCGGTAACAATCTATGGCTGTGTGCTGGGAGGCGAAGCTCCAGGCGGCGGTAGCGTTGGCTTCGGCAGCGGTGCCTTGGAAGGCGTAGGCACGGGCGCTTCCTCAACTGCTATTTTGGGTGAAGGTGATGGAAGCACGGGCGCCTTTTTGGAGTTTGCATTGTCATTGGCGTTGGAGTTTGAGTTAACGCTTCCGCCGTTGATGTTATTCGGATCTGGTGTAGGTGAAATTACTGGGGACGCTTCGGGACTGGGGCTTGGCACTTCGCCTGCCGTGATGGTGCCACCGGCAGGGATTCCCGCTTCGGGATTGCCTGTCGGTGGACTCGCAGCTTCGACCGGTTGGCCGTTTGGATCCGCAGCCAAAGTCGAAGGGGTCGTTTCCGGCGTCGATTGTGAATTGCGCGTAAATGCGTAGATGACTCCGAAGATCACTAGCAAACCCACCATCGACGGAATCAAAATCTTCCAGGGATTAAAGCCCGCGGCCGAAGGAGGCATCGGTACTGGCTCGGGCAACTTCGCCATCGGTGTCGTAACCCTGCGCCTGACCAAAGTTTCTTCGTCGCGATCATCAGTCATCGAATGTGAGGTCGATTTTGTCGGCACTATCACCGCGCTATGCCCCGACGGTGTGGCAATAACTTGCATTCCTGCCGCAATCGTAAAGTCTTCAACCAATTCTCCCACTGTCTTGTAACGATTCTCCGGTAACTTTTCCATCGCGCGAGAAACAACCACGCCGACAGCTACAGGCAGGTCACGCCGCTCATGCAGGACCGACGGGGCGGGTTGCTGAAGATGTTTCATCATGATTGCCGTCGGGGATTCGCCAGTGAACGGCACATGTCCCACCAGCAACTCGTAGAGGATTACCCCCAACGAGTAGATATCAGAGCGCGCATCAATATCCGGAGCTTGAGAACACTGTTCGGGAGACATGTACTGTGGAGTGCCGATCACAAGGTCGGGCGCGGTCAGACCGGGATCATACTCCCCGTCGCGTTCCTTGATTTTTGCAATCCCAAAATCCAGCACTTTCGCGTAGTCCGTGCCCGAGCTGCTAAGCAACATGATATTGTCGCTTTTCAGATCCCGATGGACCACGCCCACTGCGTGGGCAGCGTCGAGCGCCCCTCCCACTTGCCGGATGATTTCAACGGCTCGCGGCAAGGCCATCGGGCCTTCCTCTCGAATGATTTCCTTGAGCGTCTTTCCGCTCAAATACTCCATCACGAGAAACACGACTCCGTTTTCCGACTCACCGAAATCAGTAACGCTTAGTGCGTGTGGATGGGATATACGTGAAGCCGCGCGCGCTTCCCTGGAAAACCGGGCCACAACCTTTTCGTCAGCCGCCAATGAGGGGCGCAAAACTTTGATAGCGACAGTCTTGTCCATCAGCACATGAGTGCCACGATATACGGTGCCCATGCCACCCTCGCTGAGGCGTTCATCTACTCGATATTTGTCGGCGAGGATTTGTCCGAGTAACGAATCGTCAGTTTTCTCCAGGGCAACGCCGTCGGAAGGACACAAGGTGTTTGTATCCGGATATTCTTTTCCGCACTTTGGACAAGCTTTCATCGGCAGTTAATAGCCTCGCTAACTTATGTAAGACACGCATTTCCAACGGAAGGAGGTGCCTGCAATTCTGTCTTGGGGGAATATGATCAGCGTACCACAGAGGTTTGACGGGGGCAAAGATGTGACCAGTTTCGATTGCCGATTGCCAATTTTAGATTGTCGATTGATCGATCGCCATCGGCCAATAGGCAATCGACAATCGACAATCGACAATCGAAAGACCGTTACTGGTATAAGGACCGCCCTATGGACCAACCACCATCACATTGAATTGCGCTCCAACAGAAACATCGCCGCCTGCTACTACCCACCGTTCGGCGGGACAGGTACCGAAAGGCAAAAGTCCGGTGTAGGTCAAATTCAGATTTGAGTTGGGGTTGGTGTTATCGCGGGCGCCATTAATGCCGACAATCGCCGTAATAAATACCATGGCATCACCGTTACCATTCAATGATGGGTCGTCAATAACACTGAAGTTGCTGAATGGGCCACAGGTATTACCGACTGTGCGCGTGTGCCTGAAAGTTGTCAGGTTTGCACCGCCAGGCCCCGGCGGCCCTTGTGGTCCAGTCGCTCCCTGAGGTCCCGCTGGCCCCTGGGGGCCCGCTGGTCCTTGCGGTCCAGTCGCTCCTTGAGGCCCCGCTGGTCCCGCAGGTCCGGTCGGTCCCGCCGGTCCTGGAACGCCTCCGTCGTTCCAGCTAATTGAAGTCTCATGATTTCTGCAATCGCTGGGAGAATTCACCCGACGAAGTTCACCGTTTGTGTTGTTATAGCAAGCCTGGATCGGGTCGCTCGGGGGTGCAGCATAGGCCGTTACGATTGCTATTATTGCCGTCGCGCAAAAGGCCAGCAGCAAGCAAATCAACGTCAGTGGACTGTTCTTAAGTCTCTTCATTATAGGACTCCCTTCAGGTCGTCTGCGGTTGATGGTGGTGTGTAGTTGGGTTGAGAAGTTACCCGGAACTGGAAGCGCGAATTCTAGCACCGATACCAATATAATCAACCTTATGATGACGGCCGCACAAAGAAAAATGCGAGCGCAGTCCTGAACCGCGCCCGCATCAATTCAAAGCGAGAATTGTCTATTTCCAGACTTGTGTAAAGACGACCAGCAGCGCGAACAGAACCAATGATTCGATCAACGCCAATCCCAGAATCATCATCGTCTGAATCTTCGCCGCCGCTCCCGGATTACGCGCCGCGCCTTCGCAGGCCGCCGCACCGATTCGCGATTGACCGAGCGCGCCACCAACAACAGCAATGGCAAATCCTACGCCCGCCGCTATCGCTTTATAACCCGCGTTATGATCGACCGCCGGTTCCGGAGCCTGTGCAAACACCGTCATCGCGCTCATTAGCACGCCGGCAACTACCATAAAAATCAAATTGAGTCTTCTCATATTTTAGTCCTCCTGCTGAGGCTCCTGCCTCAGAAACGAATGCCGGCCGCACAAACAAAGAAGCAATAACTGAACGGTTATGATTTCGCCTGCATCCGGTATCCACCGCCCCTCTTACAACGGCGCTCCTGCGAGACAGACACTATAAACTTCGAACCAGATTGTATTAGTTGCCAGTTATGCTTTCGTTTTTTGTAAGCTGCATTTCCAGCTAGTACCAGCGTGCCAACGTATACAAGCGCATCTGCCTGCACCGCTCGACAAGCGCATTAATAAATCAGGCGGCCAGCGCTGCATTCTCCGCGTGCGCATGACCGTGGTCGGATGCCTCAGCGTGTTCAGCATCCTCTGCATGGTCTTCGTGAGACCCATGCGAAACTTCGCTCAAATAAAGTTGTGAAAGAAGTACGAAGACAAAGGTCTGGATAAATGCTACGAATACTCCCAGAGGCATGAGAAATACGGGAACTATCCAATAGGTAACCGGAGGAAATAGCGTCGCTACGGTCGAAGACACCTGCTCGTCGGAAAACATGTTTCCGAAAAGACGTATGCCCAGGGAAAAGGGTCGAATGAAATTGCTGATCAATTCGATCGGGAAAATTAGCGGTGCGATCCACCAAACAGGCCCGGCCAGATGCTTCACGTGCTGAAGCGCGCCATTTTCCTTAATGCCCACATAGTTATAGTAAAGAAACGAGCTTATCCCGAGCGCAAAAGTCACGCTGGTGGCCGCGGTTGGGGACATAAACAGGGGAAACAGCCCCATCAGGTTTGAAACGAGAATGAGCACCGCAAACGTCAGGACCACCGGAAAGTATTTCAGTCCCTGTGGGCCAATGATGTCTTCGATCATACCGCGCACAGCGAGCACTCCAAGCTCGAGTGTCTGTTGACCGTGGCCGGGGTCTTCTTCCGAAAGTTTTCCTTTCAGAATCCAGATAATCGTGATGCTAAGAATGCAGGCGATCACAAACATCACCGTGTACCACGGAATCGCATTCTCCGGCGTATAAGGACCAAAAACCGTTTCTGGGGTCGTGCCAAACCTGGCGAAGAAAGACTTCCAGAACGGGTAGGTATACTTCATCTCGAAGTCATAAACCGCCGGCCCGAAGTAGTGATTAACCAGTTCGACGATAACTGGTGTGTGATGTGCACTCTCAGCCTTTTCGGCGTGCTCAGCGGCCTTTGCAGTCTCCAGCAACCAGAACATTAACTAATTTCCTCTCGGTGAATGAATGCGAAATAAAATTCCCTAAGAGCTTCAACAAACATCGCCACCACAAAACTCGATAAGCCTACCAGGGTGGCCGCCAGCGACACGGTGTTCAGTTTGTACGCGACGAAGACAGTCGCGCCAATGACCGCATATCTAAGAACATATTGGGCAAGCTTAAGTTGCGGCCTCGCCCCATGGGCCAGCACACTGAACGCCGCTGCAGTAGAGCCACTCAGCCAGTGATAGTTAAGTAAAGACAGAACTCCGCCAAGCAGTAATCCGGTGGTTATGCGCCACGAAGCGAACAGCAGGCTCAAGACAACCACCAGCGCCGTGGCAATCGCCATTGAGCGGAAAATACGCCCCTCAATACCGCGGTCATGGACTTTGGCAAACATACTGCTGCCCGCACTGTCTGGAGTTTGTTTCATCGGCAAAGCTGGGGATTTTACACAGGAAATCGACCCGTTGTCGAGGTGACCTTAGAATAACTAGCGGTTTTTAGTTCTTTGTAAAGCAAACAGTTAGTTTGCGCGGTCGTTGAATGCCATTCAATCATCGCAAACTAACAGTTTGCTTTACAAAAATACTCCTGCAGCCTTGGTTAGAGTTTTGAAGTTAGCCGGATGAATTGATAGAAACCAACCACCGCCCCAAACACAAGACCAGCGGCCAACAACCACGGCGCAGTTCTGAACCAACGATCCGCTAACCAGCCCAAACCGCAGAATGAAGCCACCGAGGCAAAGAGCGCGAGCGCGGCGGCATAAGCCATTCCGCTCTTGCGATTTGCTTCCTGTTCCTCACGGTTGCGGGCCATTCTCTACCACGACTCCCGCGTGAGATAGTTCTTCGGCAATTCATAAAGCATCGCGCGCCGCGAGTGGCGCATCGAGTCATGTATGAAGCAAACATGCGTGCACCAACACGCCTTGCCGCCGTCAATCGCATTCAGTTCAGCGGCTCTTTCCTGCGCCGTCCACAGCGCGCCAAAGTCGTAATCGTAATCGGCGAGCGTGGCAAACTTCTCGCGCAACTCGCAGGCACGCACATCACCGTTGTAGTCAATCACCGCCGAGGTTTCTCCGGCCGTGCACGGGAAGGGCCAGGCTGTGGAGTTCTGGAAGTTTGCGTGTTGAGTGCGGTAATGAGTCGTTATTGCGCCGACGTAGGCGACGTTTTTCACGAAGCGCTTGCTCGCGTCGTCTTGAGCAAACATCCGATCTCCGTAACGTTTGGTCAGTTGCGAAATAAACTCATACGATTTGGGCAGTACTTCAGCCGGCACTTGCTTGATCTCATCGCCGACCAACGTCTCGCCACGAACGATGTTGAAATACTGCCCATCGAGCTGGAAGTTTTCCCACATGAACTCGCCAAGCTTTTCTATTTCGCTGTAATTGTCGGCACAGACAACTGTATTGACGTTGAGCCGGAAACGATCCGTAAACTTCGCTTTCAACGGATAAAGCGATCGGATGCAGTCCAGCGCCTTATCCCAGTTGCCCGGTACACCTCTGATCCGATCGTGAGTTTCGCCGTAGCCGTCGAGCGCGATGTTGAGATAGAGATCGAGTTCAGGGTGGGAGCTCAGGGCATGGTCGACTATTTCAAACACCCGGGTTTTGATTAATCCGTTTGTGGGAATGATGATTCGCCGGACACCGTTATTTTTGACAAAAGCGTCGATGATCTCGGTGACGTCGCGACGAAGAGTCGGCTCGCCGCCGGAGAGCCAGAGGTCAGTGATGGGCGGCATCGTTCGCGAGACTCTTTCGATCTGCGCGAAGGTCATATCACCTGGTTGGTTCAGCTCTTCGTGATAGAAACAGGTCTTACAAAAAGCGTTGCAACGCGAGGTGACAAACAGAATCACGGTTCCGAGTCGCTTCTCACGATTCGTGGAGCGGAGTAGCTGCACCAGTTGTAGAGCCTTGTTTTGCATATTTAAGACAAGTATCCCGCGGGTCTCGCTCTTTTAGGAAAGTAGACCGAGAGGAAGATTTTCCATATGTCATTTCTCATTTCTCATTTCTCATTTGTTCTCAAGGAGATGCATTCCGGCAATGGCAAAAGTGAAAATGGAAAATCTAGCTGGTTCTCCCGGGAGACTCCGGCAATGGCAAATGAGAAATGTCAAATGATACATGGAAAATCTAATCTTCTCTCTACAACTTTACTTGCCGCGCATGATGATGACAGCTTCGGTAGGTGATTTCAAATCATAGGTTATTCCACGCCATTCAATTCGGCGCGAAAACAACGCGGCGACAGCATTAACCAGGAAAAGCGCAGAGGCCAATGGCCATAGCAGCAGGTGCGCCGGCCAGCTCTTCATTAATTGACGCTGGTAGCTCACCAGCCCTGCAGAAACTGCCCGCAACCGGATATATGCCTTCGCCGCTCCCAGCACGTAGATGAGAAGAACCAAGACCAAGGGGCCAATATAAGACAGTCCTGATATTGCCCTGGCGATCACCAGCGCCAGGCCACCAAAAAATATCGCGCAAAACAGAAGGCTGCCGATCAAGACCGGCTTCCACAAGTGTGGAGAATAAACGCGAGTAATCTTTAGCTGACGATTTGTGAATTCAAGGAGTTCCCGCACCGAGCATTCGTCTAAAGACGGAACCAAACAATCGGGTACGAAATGAATCGGCCGCCGCGCCTCCTGCAGCGCGCGGGTCATGGTGAAGTCGTCCGAGACACTGCCGCGCCAACGCTCTCTTATTTGCAGCTCATCGAATGTTGATTTCCGAATCGCCGTCGATCCACCCCAACAGAAGTTCTTATCCTCGCGTTCACCTAAGGCGGAAGCAATTGAACCGTTCCAAACAGAACGCAAATGCGAAGCAAGACCACCTTGCAAAGGAATAAACCAGCGGTAGCCGGTAGACGCTCCGAGTCGCTCATCGACTAAAGGCGCAACCAGGGATTTCAACCACTCACGATGCGGCCGGGCATCGGTGTCGACAAAGACGAGAACCTCGCTACGCGCATCAACTTCCAACAAGGCGGCCCTTAAGTTATGGACCTTCTGCCCCGAGTCCGTTGCCGCACCTGCTATCACGAAGTGCGTAACTGGATAGCGTGGATCCTGCGCCGCGTGACCAGCCTCTTCGCGAACCCTTTCGATTACGCCGAGCGCAGGATCCTCACCTCGATCCGTGACGAAGACGAGCTGGTATGCCGGATAGTTTTGCTGGAAAAGCGAGGCGATGTTTTCGCGAAGCCCGTCTTCAAGGCCACGGCAGGGAGCAATTACAGAAACAAATGGAGTGAAATGAGAAACAGGCAGCGCTAGTTCAGAGCGAATGTAAGAGGAAAAGCTTAAGCCATTCCGTAGTGAAAGAATGCCAAGCCAGATGACGATCAGCGCGAAGAAGTAATAAATGTACATTGTGCTTCAGCCGAGCGTCCCATTAGTCTTGTGAAGCCTCGACTAAGGATTCGACAGCACGTCGAAAGGACGCGGCGTCAAGGGCCGGGTATCTGTGCAGCTGATCTTCTATCTGGGAAAACAGGGCCAGCAATCGCGAGGGTTCGACTAGTTTGCTTTTGATCAGGTCCTGTACATCCTTTAGGTCGATTTCGTGTTCTCGTTCAATCTTCGCAAGCGCCTGGGCGTAAAAGTCATAATGCAAGAACGTGAGCTTCCCTTCCTGTCGGATGAAGCGACTTCTTTCCTGCCAGCCTGGCAACTCAGGGATAAAATCATCCGGGGAGGCGAGTTCAATATTTATTTCGAGACGTTCTTTGAGAGAAGGTAAACTGCGAAGTATTTGATCGTTTTCGGGAACTAACTTAAGGTCAATATCGATAGTGGAGTCTCGCCATCCTAACAGGACTGCACTGGCGCCACCAACCAGGTAAACTCGCGCAGGCTCGCTAACCCCGCTTCCCAGCGCTTTCATAAACTCTTCCAAGCGCGCGGCGGTTACTTTTTCACGCATTCGGCGGCTCGTTCATAGCTGACCAGTTTCCTAATGAAGGCATTGTAGCGTGAGTGGGCGGAATCCTGATCGGTCTCTGCGAGTAGATCATAAAGGCGATGCTCCGGATTGCTTGGCAAGTTATCAGGTAGTTCAAGTCCCAGACGCCTTAACCTTGGCGCGCCGGTAGCTACCAGCAAGGCGGCTATCGTTTCGCGGCCCTCGCGCAAATCCTGCACACCAGTTTCAATCAAATCCTCACCAGGCAAAACGGCATCCATGGTTTCTACTTCAATCCTAAAGGGGCGAGAGCCGCTAACGGCGCAACCAGTCTCTGAACAATCTCGATCAGCGGTTGCGGGTAAACGCCGATAAAAAGAATGCCGACCAGGGATGCCACCAGTGCGGCCTGCAGCGCCGGCGAAAGCGACAAAGGTTTGTCATCAGCGACGCGGTCACCCAGGTACATCACCTTAATAAAGCGAATGTAGTAGTAGAACGAGACGACTGTGTTGATTATCGCCCAGGCGGCCAGCCAGTAGTACCACGTCTTGCCGTCCGCTTTGCCACGTTGAAGCAGACCGCCAAAAAGGAAGTACTTACCAATGAAACCGCCTGTGATCGGCAACCCACCCAGTGACAACATGAACACGGCCATCATGGCGGCCATGCCCGGCGCTTTATGCGCCAGCCCGGTCATGTCATCAACATTGTCGCCAATGATTCCCCGGCGTCGCAGGCTGATGATGATTCCAAAGGCGCCCATGTTCATGAGCGTGTAGACCAGCAGGTAGATCATCAGGCCGATGTAGCCATAGCTGTTGCCCGCCACCAACCCCAACAACAAATAACCGGCATTTGAAATCGAGGAGTAGGCCAACAGGCGCTTGGAATTCTCCTGCGTTACCGCGGCCCAGTTGCCCACCATGATCGTGATGGCCGCCACGAGACCCAATAACGGCGCCCAGTCAGCCCGCATAGTGTTCAGGGCCTCTATGAAAATTCGCGCATAAAGAGCGAAGCTGGCCGCCTTTGATCCAGTAGAAAGGAAGGCGGTGACAGAGGTCGGGGCGCCTTCATACGCGTCCGGCGCCCACATGTGAAATGGGACAGCGGCAATCTTGAAAAACAGACCTGCGGCGAGGGCTATCATGCCCAGCAACAACATGGGTCTCAGCGAAGCCGTTACTGGCTCACTGCTGTCTCCCATCGTCCCCGCGATGGTGGCGACGCCGCGACCAATCTCGGCCAGGTTGGTCGAGCCGGCAATTCCGTAAAGCAGAGACATGCCGTAGAGCAATACGCCGGATGAGAATGCGCCCAGCAGAAAATACTTCATGGCTGCTTCGTTTGAACGCTTCTCCCGCTTCGTGAAAGCCACCAACACATAGAACGTGAGGGCCATCAACTCAAGACTGATGTAGAGGGAAATTAGATCGTAACCGCAGGCCAAAAACATCATGCCGACGGTAGCAAACAGGACCAGAGCGTAATATTCGCCGTGCTGCTCACCCTCAATGTCCAGGTAGCGCGTGGAAATGGCTATGGCTTGCGCCGCGCCGACGAGGAAAATGCTCTTAAAGATCAAGGCAAACCCGTCGATGCGCACCATGCCATAGAATCCGTCCAGGGGCAGCACATCCCGGGTGTACCAGTATTGAACTCCCAGGGAAACTCCAGCGACAGCAACGCCAACCAGCGAAAAGTAGGCAATGAGTTTGCTCTTGCGATAGGGCAGAATCACTTCCATCACCAAAGCAACGCAAGCACACACCGTCAGAATCAACTCCGGAGCGATTAGCTGCAGGTCGGCTATACTGAATAGGGCTGTTGTGTTGGCTTGGAATAGAAACATGTAGTTAGTGTTAAATAGGACCAATAGGGCCTATAGGTCCTATAGTCGTCGCTCATCACTCATCACTCATCACTTTTCATTCGTCACCGCCGCCCGTTGCGGAGTTTGGACCACCGGGGGCATTCCCGGAATCGGATAAGCAGGCCGCACCTGCCGCACTACTGCGTTAACCGGCCGTTCGACGTAATTCAAAAAGGGTTTGGGGTAGACGCCGATCCAGAGTGACAAGATCACGAGCGGGGTCATATAGATCCACTCGCGCGAGCTCAGGTCGGTTAGTTTTTGATTCTTCGGATTATCGATAGTGCCGAAAAACATTCGTTGATAAAGCCACAGCATGTAGCCGGCGTTCAGAATAATTCCCAGGGCACCCCAGCCGGCCCAATATGGATTTGCTTCGAAAGCGCCGCGCAGAGAAAGAAACTCTGAAATGAAGACACAAAGCAGCGGCAACCCAATAGCCGTCATTACCATCGACAAGAACACGGCTGCGTATCCTGGCATCACATGCGACAACCCGCCAAATTCCGCCACGCTGCGCGTATGTCGACGCTCATAGATAATTCCCACCAGCAGGAACAGGGCGGCAGAATAGATGCCGTGATTGATCATGTGGAGCACGGCGCCGTTTACGCCGTTGGGATTGAGTGAAAACAAACCAAGCATCACGATCCCCATCGACGACACCGATGAATAGGCCACCAGCTTCTTGACGTCGCCATCTTTCTTGACGACGAAGTACATTGCCGCCAACGCGCCGTAGATGATTCCGACAATGGCCAGAAAAACCATTACGCTGCGCACTCCAAATGTTCCGAAATAACGTTCATCGGCAGACGCTGCCGGGAACATGGGCAGATTGAAACGGAAGAAGCCGTAGGTCCCTAACTTCAAAAGGATGCCGGCAAGGATGACTGAACCCGCGGTAGGCGCTTCTACGTGGGCATCAGGAAGCCAGGTGTGGAACGGAAACATCGGAACTTTAATCGCAAAGCCCAGGGCGAAGGCAAAAAACAGAAGCACCTGCATCGCCCCCATCGGCATTACCGATCCCACTGCCTGCAGGTAAAGAATATTAAAAGTGCCGGTTCCATTCTGGGCCGCCGCCTGCAGCGTGGTGGAGACCATTCCAGCGGCTTCCTTGTTACCTGCGAGCAAGTCAATAGTTGCCTGCGTGATCTGGCCGGTTAAGGCGGTGTCCTGCGTCAAAAAATACATCTTCAAAACGCCGAGCAACATGACAACCGAGCCGACCAGCGTGTACAGGAAGAATTTGATGGCCGCGTACAAACGGTTCTCGCCACCCCAGATTCCTATCAGGAAGTACATCGGAACGAGCGAGACTTCGAAGAAAAGATAGAAAAGGAACAGGTCCATCGAAGTAAACACGCCGACCACCGCCGTCTGCAATAGAAGCAGCAGGACGTAATATTCCTTCTCGCGCTTCTCGATATATTTCCACGAAGACAAAGCGGCGATGACGCCCAGCAGTGTGGTTAGCACAATCAAGAGCACGGCCACGCCGTCAGCACCCATCTGATAGCGTGCACCAATCACAGGTATCCACTGGTGATCCTCGAGAAACTGCATTCCGCCAAGCGCCGCGTCATATTTCAGGAGAGCCAGTGAGGCTACGAATGCGATCCCAAACCACGCCGTAGCAAACTTCTTGATTGACTCTGACTGATCCTTCTTGAACAGTGCCAGAATTATGATCGCTCCCAGGGTGGGGAGCCAGGTAACGATTGAGAGAATTGGCAGGTTTTTCATAAGTTAGTTTGTAGTCGGTGGCCCGTAGTCAGTTGGTCGTAGTCAACGGTCAGCAGAATATAGGACCTATTCGACCTCCAGGACCTATTCTTCAAATACCAACTACCCAACCGACCATCGTTTAGAACCCAATAGCGAAAATGCTCCTAACCGCTTTCAAAATGTCCCCACCAAAAAACAACGCCACCGCCGCCACCAGCCCAAAGACCATCACCAGCGCGTAGTTTTGCGCAAAACCCGTCTGCGCGGCGCGAAACAGCGGCGACATGAGTCGAATGATAAAAGCTGCGATCGCGTTAACCAGTCCATCGACAAAATACTGGTCGACGCCGCCGGTTATGCGGCTGGCCAGCTTCGTCAAACGGGCCGAGCCATTAACGGCGCCGTCAACTACCTTAGAGTCAACCGCAAAGACCGCACGCGCGGCATCCATGGTTCGACGGGTAATGGCCCACCCAAAGAATTCATCAACCCAATACTTGTTGTAGCTGGCTTGATAAAGCGGACGCAGACGCGACGCCCACAGGTCCGGTAGTCGTGGATTCTTTACATAGAAGAGCCAGCCCAGCGCGATTCCCAGGCCGGCAACTAACAGCGAAATGATGATGAACACCCACTCGGTGAGAGTCTCACTATGAACTGCTGACTCAACTGTGTGGGCCAGATTAAATCCCTCCTCACCGTATGGCGGCGGCGGCAGCGCTTCATGCACAGGTTCGGTCGTCAAGATGGACAACTCCACATGGGCCTCCCTGACTTCAGGCGGTCTACCATAGGCGTCCACTACCACTTCATGATTGCCAAAGAATTTGGTAGTCGGATTCCAGATGATCGGTTCCAGAAAGTTGACTATGTTCAGACGGCCGCCAACATGATGGCCTCCGGTGAAAGCCGTACTGATTCCCACAAACCCGCCAACCGTTGCCAGCACGGCGAGCACTGCCAGCGGCACCCACATGGATGGGGGCGACTCATGCGGTATGTGCTTATGGTGTGCAGGAGTTTGGTGATCGTGATCGTGCACCTCGTGCTCAGGGGTGTGGTCGTGAGGAGCATCGAGAAATTTCTCCTTGCCCCAGAAGGTCATGGCCACCAGGCGGGTCATGTAAAACGCCGTGCAGGTTGCGGCGATAGTTCCGACAATCCATACAATCCAGCCAACCGGAACGTACCTGGTTGAGGCTGCATTCCAGAGGATCTCGTCTTTGGACCAGAAACCACTAAACGGGATGATGCCGCAGATGGCCAACCAGCCGGCGAGGAAAGTCAGATAGGTATAAGGCATGTACTTCTTCAGCCCGCCCATACGTCGCATGTCCTGCTCGTGATGCATTCCGTGAATCACGCTGCCGGCGCCGAGAAACATCAGGGCCTTGAAAAAAGCGTGGGTCATCACATGGAAGATTCCGATCGCAAAAGCGCCTACACCGCAGGCCATGAACATGAAGCCGAGCTGCGAGACTGTCGAATAAGCCAGGACCTTCTTGATGTCGTTCTGGGTGATGCCGATTGTGGCGGCAAATAACGCCGTGGCCGCGCCGACCAGGGCCACAACCATCATCATCGTTTGCGAATGTTGGAAGATGACGTTGGTGCGAGTCACCATGTAAAGCCCAGCTGTGACCATGGTCGCCGCGTGAATGAGGGCGGAGACCGGCGTTGGACCAGCCATCGCGTCAGGCAGCCAGACATGGAGCGGCAGCTGCGCAGATTTGCCGCAAGCGCCAATGAAAAGACCAAGCGCTATCCAGGACAATAGTCCCCAATGCCCGAGCGGTTCGAGAGGAAAGCCGGCCGCCTGGGCAAAAACGTCTCCGTACTGTGTTGTACCAAAGGTGGCAATAACGCAGAAAATCGCCAGGGCGAATCCGAAGTCGCCAATGCGATTAGTGATGAAAGCTTTTCGGGAAGCATTGGCCGCTTCCTGCCTGTCAAAGTAGTAGCCGATGAGGAGGTAGGAACAGAGACCGACACCTTCCCAGCCTACGAACATCATCAGGAAGTTGGAACCCATCACCAGCACCAGCATGGAAAACATGAAGAGGCCCATGTAGGCAAAGAACCGGTAGAAGCCCGGGTCGCCGTGCATGTAGCCGGTAGCGAAAACGAAGATGCATAAGCCCACGCCGGTGACTACCAGCATGAAGATCGAAGACAGAGCGTCGAGCTGATAACTCCATTCAACATCTAGAACGGAGGACTGCGGCGCCTTCGTACGCTGCGCACTGAAAGGTTCCGGCTCATGGCTCATCCGAGGGATCCCGGCAATTCTCTTTTCATCCTTCGCGTCCTGAATGTTCTGGCGCTCTTCCGCACCCTGGGTTAACCGGACTGCACCACCCGGAATCCAGGTAAAACTGAATGCCCCATCCTGACTGGTCACATAGGCCCGCGGCCACATTGCGTTACTACTGAAGGCATATGAATAAACGGCGGCAAGCGTGATGAGAAAGGCGAGCGCAATCGAACCAACAGCAATTGAACCGATGAGTTTTTCAGAGAAACGAAGCTTCCGCCCGAGCAGGCCGTTGATGGCCGCACCGGCAAGAGGTAGAAGTGGAACTAACCAGATGTATCGATACATAGACTAAAGGTCTTTGGTCTTTGGTTTTTGGTCTCTGGGCTTGTAGGGGCGGCACTCTGTGGCCGCCCCTTGTTGCGCCACCGAGCGTCGTCCATGGATTGAAGTCGTTACCCCGCCGAGGGGCGGCCACGGAGTGCCGCCCCTACAAGCCCAAAGACCAGTTTTTACCACTTGAGAATATCAATCTCATCGACCCAGATCGTTTCCTTATTCCGGTACAGCGCAATCACAATTCCCAGACCAATGGCCGCCTCGGCAGCAGCCACAACGATGACGAACACTGCGAAGATTTGTCCGGCTACGGCATTCACGCTTCCCGTCTCCTGCAGGTAGCGAGACATGGCGATGAAGTTCAAATTCGCCGCGTTGAGAATCAATTCGATCGACATGAAAATCACGATGATGTTGCGGCGGGTCAGCACACCGGCAACGCCAATGATAAAGAGCAAAGCTCCAATCACCAGAAACTTGGAAAGGTCCGGATGCTGTGCCTTCTCCCACGCCAGGGACGCGCGTCCGCTGGTCGCTTCCTGGAGCAACAACCCGAAGGCCGAGGGAAAAAGTTTGAGCAATAAGAGATGCATAGACACCGGGCTATAAGATGTTGTGAGCTTCTACGACCTCGGGGTCGTGAGCAGCTTCTTTCTGCAGGACGTCCGGCGCGACATCGTCTACCGCCGCTTCCTGTTTGAGCGTTCGCGCCAACATCACCGAACCGATGATTGCAACCAGCAAGAGCACGCTGGCTATTTCGAAAGGCAACGAAGCATAGCGATAGAGGCTGCCGCCCATTCGTTCGGCATCAGTGGTTATTCTTGATGAGCCGGTTGCAGACGTCGCCAGGTGCTGCTCGCGGGCCCGGCGCTCACTGCCGGCGGCTTGTATCTTCGCTTCGTCCCGTTTCAGAAACCCTTCGTATCCGACATTGATCGCGTAAAGCAGTCCAGCCGCAAGCAGCCCACAAAAGATCACGCTGGTTGTGACCTGGCGCGAGCGATTAAAAATCTCTTCCCGCCCACGTTCTTCCTCGCCAACGTTCACCAGCATGATAACGAAAAGAAACAGAACCATTACCCCGCCGACGTAGACCAGAATCTGTACGCCGGCGATGAATTCTGCTTGAAGTAAAATGAAGAGAGCGGCGACTGAGACCAGCGATGAGATCAGAAAGAGTGCGCTGTGAATAGTGTTGCGAGCCATCACAGTCAGAAGACCTGCAAAGATGGCCGCGATAGAAAAAACCCAGAAGAAGACTGCTTCCCAACCCGAAAGAATCATTTACGATTTCCGATTACAGATTGCGAACTACGTAACCGCCAAGACGCCAAGAACGCCAAGTACAGGAATGACAAGACTAATCAGCTCATTACCGATTTCTAAAAACTTGGCGACCTTGGCGTCTTGGCGGTTCCAACAACACCTGGTGTACTTGACCGTTTCCCTGCCCCCCAAGAACCTCAAGTACAGGAATGACAAGACTAATCAGCTCAGTACCAATTTCTAAAAACTTGGCGACCTTGGCGTCTTGGCGGTTCCAACATCACCTGGTGTACTTGACCGTTTCCCTGCCCTGCTCCAGCATTTCGCGGTTCCAAACAAAGCCGGCTCGCGAATAGGTGGCTAACTCGAAGTCCTGAGTCAATTCCAAACACGATGTCGGGCACGCTTCCTGGCAGAGCGCGCAAAACATGCAACGCGATGTGTCGAAGATAAACTCGTCGAGCACCTTCTTCTTTCGCGGTTTACCCGCGACAATGATTTCGACATCCATGGCCAGCACGTCGATGCAGTCTTCCGGGCAAGCGATCGCGCACAAGTTACATGCTATGCAGAGCGTGTCGTGCGTTTCCGGATCCATGTTTAGGCGCGGGGCTCCATGGAAACGCGGCGCGACGTCCGGGCGCACTTTGGGATACTGCTCCGTATAAATGCCCTTGCCGCCGACGCTGTCTTTGTCAGTGATAGCCCCAATATTGTATTTGAGCGTCAGTTGCAGACCCTTCAAAAGATCCACCATGAAAAAGCGTTTGAGCTTTTCGACAAACTTTGGTTTTGGGACTTTAACTAAAGGCATATTCTTATTTCCTTGCTAACCGCCAAGCCGCCAAGAACGCCAAGTCAACTTAACAACAGCGCTGGTTCTCGAATTTCAATTCGCGGGTTCTCGAGTTTCAGTTCATTGCCTACTGAACTCACTTGGCGACCTTGGCGTCTTGGCGGTTCAGTCCCTCAATCACTCGCCGGCCGCGGGTGCGACTGCGGGAACCGCCGGTTTACCCTGGGGCACATTCACCAGCCGGATATCTCGTCGCTGGCTCTTCAAGTTGAAATCGCGCGAACGCCAGTTGATTCTCGCCAGAAGTAGTCCGGTGATACCTAAGCCGGCCAACCCCATAACTATCATTAAGGCTTTGCCCGTTCCGGTGAGATTCAATCCCCCGGAAAGGTATTCAATCGTCCTAAGACTACGCCAGCCATCGAGTGCCTGGATCACAAAGATCGCCAGGGCAGAGATGCAAATATTGATCAGCGCTGATGGAATCAACCACTTCCACCCGATGTCCATCAACTGATCGTAACGGAACCGCGGCAAGGTCCATCGCAGCCAGAAATACAAGTAAAGAATAATTGCTACTTTGGTAATAAAGACCAGGAGGCTGACTATAACATAGAGATTGTGATAACCCTTCGCTTCGGTAAGTCGATAAACAAACGGGAAATACCAACCTCCGAGATAGACAGTCGCGGCCACTGCGGAGACCACCACCATCGCTCCATACTCAGCCATGAAAAAGAGCGACCAGCGAAATCCGGAGTATTCGGTGTGAAACCCTGCCACCAATTCTGATTCCGCTTCAGGCAGATCAAATGGCGCTCGATTGTTTTCCGCAATTCCGCTGAGCAGGAAGATCAAAAACCCCAGCGGCTGGTAGAACAGCAGCCAGATGGAATCCCTCGCTTGTGCCTGAACTATCCCGGAAAGCGAAAGCGTGCGGGCAAACATCAGCGCGCCAATCAGCGACAGGCCCATTGCGACTTCGTAAGAAATCATTTGCGCGCTGGAACGCAATGCGCCGAGCAGTGAATATTTGGAGTTTGATGACCAGCCGGCCAGGATCAGGGCCAAAACGCCGACGCTCGACACGGCCAGGACAAACAGCAGGCCAATATTGATGTCGGTGATCACCGCCCAATCTGGACCAAACGGAATAACGGCGAAGACGATAAAAGCGGCCGCCACGGCGATGTATGGCGCCAGGAAGAAAATCCAGCGGTCGGCCTTTTCCGGGATGAAGTCTTCTTTAGTTAGCAGCTTGATGCCATCGGCGATGGGCTGCAAAATTCCATATGGGCCAACGCGCATAGGCCCGAGTCGCGCCTGCATAAACGCGGAAATTTTTCGCTCCAGATAAGTGGCGACCGCCACCCAGCCCGCAATCAACGTGACTACCAGCCCAATCTGGATGAAGGGCCAGACGACATGATTAATCGTGTCTGCGCTGAAAAACTTCAGCAGCAGATCATCGATAAAGTTGATTGGGGCAAAGAGAAGTTCCATTTTCCTGCAACCTCTCTGTGCGACCTCGGTGTTCTCTGTGACTCTGTGGCGAACGCCTTTTCAGCCTCACCACAGAGACACAGAGAGCACCGAGTAAGCACAGAGAACAGTCCTAGCGGTCTATCTCACCAAGAACAATATCCAGCGTTCCAATAATTGCAACCACATCGGCCACCAAATGGCCCAGGCAAAGCTTTTTCAGCGCCTGCAGATTAATCAGTGACGGCGGTCTCACGCGCACGCGCCAGGGCTGCGCGGTGCCATCTGAAACCAGGTAACAACCAATCTCCCCTTTGGGGCCTTCGATGGAATGATAGTAATCTCCTACGGGAGGCTTAACTATTTTCGGCAACTTCGCGTTGACTGGACCATCGGGCAATTTATCCATTGCCTGATCGATGATGCGCCGCGACTGCCTCATCTCTTCCAGCCGGACCAGATACCGATCGTAAGTATCGCCGTTCTCTCCCAGGGGAATATCAAAATCCATATCAGCATAGGCCGCATACGGCCTGGCCTTCCGCACGTCCCAGGCGACGCCCGAACCTCGCAACGCAGGACCCGACAGTCCAATTGCCACGGCATCGTCCGCAGAAATCACGCCGATGCCAACAGTGCGGCTCAACCAGATGCGATTCTCCGAGAGTACCGTTTCATATTCATCGAGACGTTTGGGAAAATTGCTCACAAATCGGCGCACGTCCACATCGAAATCATCGTAAGCGTCGTTAGGCATTCCACCCACGCGCCAGGCATGGCAGGTCAAACGAGCGCCAAACTGTCTTTCGAAAATCTTAAGAATCTCTTCGCGTTCCCGCAGGGCCCAGAGCAATACTGTTACTGCGCCAATGTCCAGAGCGTGCGTCGCCAGCCAGAGCAAATGAGAAGCGATGCGATTGAGTTCCGTAAGAATGGTTCGGAGATAGTGCGCGCGCGGCGGTACCACCAGCCCCATCATCTGCTCAACCGTTTCCACCCATACCAGACCATTCGAAACTGCGGCAATGTAGTCCAGACGATCCCAGTAGGGAGCGATCATGGTGTACATGCGATTCTCGGCGATCTTTTCCATTCCGCGATGGAGATAGCCGATGTCGCAATCGAGGTCCATCACAGTTTCGCCGTCGAGCTTGAGGATGACTCGCAGCACACCGTGCGTCGACGGATGCTGCGGCCCCATGTTGAGCACCATTTCGGGGCTATCGAGCAGCGTCTCTCTGGTTGTGGCAATCTCAACTTGATGCATAAGAATTCCGACTAACTAACCCAACAAACTTAGAACCTCGGGACAAGTCTTCGACCCGTAGCGTCGGTATGACTTTCGCCCGGCCTTTCAAGGCCGGGGACCCGTCAACAGGGTGTTGCGTCGCGTAGCGACGCCTGAAACTAGCGCTGGATTTCAATCGTCGCTACGCGACGCGAACGGAAAATAACTTGATCCCGGCGTTAAAACGCCGGGCTAAACTCATGCCGACGCTACGCGTCGAAGACACCCGATCAAGGTTCCTTGAATTTCTCGGACATCAGAGTTAAGCCGCCGCCGGCGCTGGTTCAGCAGGAACGTAACAACCGGTCACGCTCCACGGCTCAATAACCAATCCAATCTCTTTGGCATTCCCACTCGCGCGCTGCTTTGCAAGTTTCGTAACGATGGCTAATGCAGCACTCGCTTTATTCCAGACGTTTCGCGGAGCCAGGGTCTCCGTACAAACGAAACCGGCCACCTTCGCCGCCTCCGGCGTGTCGAATACTTTTGCATCATACTGGGCGGCTATCTCTTTTGGAGTCATTTCAATTGGTAAATAGTAAATGGTAAATGGTGAATGGCGAAAAGCAGTTCTCGGTTATCTCGTTCTACTATTCACCATTTACCATTTACCATTTACTTATCCTTCGGCATCACTTCTTTCCCGCTTTGTAAAATCTCGCGCATCATGCGCTCCTGCGGCACCGATAGTATTTCCAGACCGTATGCGCGCCTTTGCTCCAACTGCTCTCGTTGCACGTCGGTCATCTCCGGCAAGTGTCGCTGGGTCCACGCGTTTTCAATAAATTCAAGTGGATAATCTTTTCGCAGAGGATGACCTTCCCAGTCAGGCGGCAGGAGTATTCTTCGCAAGTCGGGATGGTTTTTGAAATTGACGCCGAAGAGATCATAGACCTCGCGCTCCATCCAGTTTGCGGAAGGCCAAACACCGGTAACGCTATCGACGCCGGAACTTTCAGTAATTGAAACTTTCAAGCGCAAGCGCTCATTGCGGCGAATCGAGTAGAGATTGTAGACAACCTCCAATGGCGCCTCTTGTCTCATTGGATAATGAACACAAGTCAGGTCCGAAAGATAATTGAAGCTGGTTTCGGGATCGTCCCTGAGGAAATTGCACACCTCGACGATTCGAGCGGGTTCTATGTGAATTGAAACCTGACCAACAAATTCCGATGCTTCGCCTATCGCACCGTTAAAGTGCCCTTTAAGTTTCTTAACTAACTTCTGATCTGAGGCATCAACGGGCTTGGGGCCCTCTTCCTTCTTTTTGACGGGTGCTTTGGGAGCTCCGGGCGCGGCGGGCGGGGCTGCTTGAGCTTTTGACGCTTCTTCGCCGAGCGACTCCTTTACGGCGGCCACTCGCGACTTGGCCTGTTCGACCATCGCCGCCTTTTCGGCATCGGCGCCGGCAAGCTGGCCGGCATCAGGGACTGAAGAAGGAGGTGGCGTGCCTGTCGAGTCAGCAGGTACTGCAACCCCGGGGGGCTTCTGCGCTAGTTCGTCCGGCTTTTTGTCGTCGTCCGCCATCAGAATTGATTGCTCACAACTATACCCTGACTAAAGCTGCTATCTGTCTTAGCTCCGGATCGCGCAGTAGTCTCTGCACAGTGATAAGGCTATTACGAAAGGTCGGCAGAAATGGATTTAAGCATGGCGCTAATGTGCTGTCAACAAACTTGTTCCTGACCAAATCCCATGTCTGATTGGACTAATTAGTTAACCGCCAGGACGCCAAGCTCGCTAGGTGAGTTCAGTAGCCAAGCGACAAAAAAGAACCAGAGCAATCCCTGGTGTAATTGACTTGGCCTTCTTGGCGTCCTTGGCGGTTAACTTGACGATATAAGCTCGGAACCCTATCATGGTTCGTTCGGAAAATCCGGCATTTAGCTGACTATTAGTTGAGGTTTGAAAGAATAATGAAACCAGGAATACACCCGGAATATAACGAGATCACGGTTACTTGCGCCTGCGGCGAGACGTTTAAGACACACTCCACCAAAAAGGGCGACCTGCACGTTGAAATCTGTTCGGCATGCCATCCCTTTTTCACTGGTAAGCAGAAGCTGGTCGACACTGCGGGACGCGTGGATCGCTTTAACAAACGCTACGGGAAGAAAACCCCTGCGGAAACCCCTGCGGCTACACAGTAATTTGAGTGTTCGAGGATAGATGGTTTTGGTAACACGACGCCACTAGCAACAGTATCAGACCAACGCCGGCCGGAAATGGTCGGTCGCTTCGGTGCTCGAGGGCACTTGCGACCGTCATAAAACGCCGGCGTTAGTGTTTAGAGGGCAGGAATCTCCTGCTTAATGACAGCAGAAAATGTCTGTCGATAGGAAAAAACATTGAGTACCAACGAAAGAGATCTAATAGTCGGCGGGCAGGCGGTGATTGAGGGCGTGATGATGCGCACTCCCAACGCCTACGCTATCGCGGTACGCAAAGCGGACGGGACCATCGTCAACATAGCTGCGCGCATGCCGAAATGGAGCGACAAGTATCCGATTCTGAAGTTGCCGGTATTGAGAGGCAGCGCCGTGCTGGTCCAGTCGATGGGTTTAGGCATAAAGGCTTTAAACTATTCGGCTAATGAAGCCTTTGGTGATGCCCAGGAAGCGGAAGCCAGCACAGCCAAGGAATTCAGGGTGGCGTTGACTCCTGCGGCGATTGAAGGCGAGGGAGACTTCGCGGGCTTGACTGGGGCGGTTCCCGGACTATTCCCGGTGCCGACGCAAAAGCGCTCCCGCGATGAAATGAAGAAGGGCGGCACTGCCGCGGCGGCGGGTTCGATCGTGTTCGCGATCATCTTTAACATCTTGCTTTTTATCGCGGCGCCACTGCTTTTGACGAACGCGCTATTCATTGCCGCGGGTTGGGCTCCTTCCCCCGACACTGCGGCTGTTTCGGCGCCTGCGGTCCCGGGAAACTCGCCAAATTCGGGTGCCAACTCAGTGGCAAATCAGCCAGGAACAAAACCGGAGGCGAGTGACGCCTGGTACACGAAGGCGTGGGCTACGGTCCGCACTTACCTTCACCCGGTGCGCCCGTCGATTTCGTTTAACCTTATCGATGGTCTGATCCGAATGACATTTTTCCTGATCATGATCTTCAGCTTTTCACTGCTGAAGGACATCCGGCGGGTTTTCGAGTATCACGGCGCGGAACACAAGACAGTATTCACCTGGGAAGCGGGGTTGCCGCTGACGGTTGAAAATGCGCGGCCCCAGCCACGCCAGCATCCGCGCTGCGGGACGAGCTTCCTGATGGTGGTGATGCTGGTTTCAATCGTGCTGTTTTCAGTGATCAAGTTTGATTCGCTGGTTTATAACTTTTTAGTTCGTCTGGCGCTGTTTCCCCTGGTAGCCGGACTTTCGTACGAAATCATTCGTCTCTCAGCCAAGAAGGAGAGTGGTTGGTTTTTCAAACTGATTACGAGGCCGGGAGTGTGGCTGCAAAACATTACGACGCAAGAGCCCGACGACCAGCAGCTCGAGGTCGCGATCGAGGCTTTGAAAGAATCATTGAAGCTCGAGCCGCAAAGCGGAGAGCCGGCCCTCGCGCCATTGTCATAAGTTATGTTACAGAGACTCGAACAAATAGAAGCTCGCTATGAAGAGTTGGCGAATGAACTCTCCGCACCAGAGTTGCTCGCGGACCAGGCGGCGTACACCAAGGCGGCCCGGCAACATAGAACTCTGGGCACAATAGTTGAAAAGTATCGTACCTGGAAGACTCTCAAGGAAGAATTGACGGGGGCGCAGGAACTGTTGGAAAGCGCTGACGACGAAGAGATGCGGGAAATGGCACGTTCGGAGGTGGCCACTTTGCAGCAGAAGCTCGAGACCACCGACACCGAATTGAAGCTTCTCCTGGTGCCTTCTGATCCCAACGACGAGAAGAATGTCATTGTAGAAATTCGCGCCGGTACTGGTGGCGACGAGGCCACGCTGTTTGCTACCGACATGCTGAGGATGTACAGCCGTTATGCCGAAAGACAGGGTTGGCGTTTTGAAGTTCTTGACTCTTCCGAATCCGGAATCGGCGGTTTCAAGGAAGCGATCATCCTGATCGAGGGCGACAAGGTTTATTCCAAGATGAAGCATGAATCCGGAGTGCATCGCGTGCAACGCGTTCCACAGACGGAAGCCAGTGGACGAATTCACACGTCCGCTATTACGGTGGCTGTACTGCCGGAGGCTGAAGAGGTTGATGTAAAAATCGACCTAAAGGACCTGCGCATAGATACCTTCTGTTCATCAGGACCCGGCGGCCAGTCGGTTAATACGACTTACTCGGCTGTGCGCATTACTCACCTGCCCACGAACCTGGTTGTCTCGATGCAGGATGAAAAGTCGCAGATCAAAAACCGGGAGAAAGCTATGCGGGTACTGCGCGCACGTTTGCAGGAGCTTGAAGAACAGAAGCAGCACGACGCCGTGGCCAGCGAGCGCCGTTCAATGGTAGGTTCCGGCGACCGTTCAGAGAAGATTCGAACCTATAACTTCAAGGACAATCGAGTCACCGACCACCGTATTGGCTTGACCATTCACCAGCTGGACCTGGTGATGGAAGGCGCGCTCGATGAAATCATCCAGGCACTCGTTACCCACGAACAGGCAGAAAAACTTAAGAACGAGGCCGTTGCGGCATAGGAAGCCAGCGATTAAAGTATTCCAAGTGTAGGGTTGAATCATGAGTTCGGATACTAGATCACTTGAGGAAATAGTGAGTCAGCTCTCGCCTGAGTCTCAGGCGAAAGTCCGGGAGTTCGTAGAATCCTTGCGAGAACCAAGCAATGGCCAAGCTAAGAAGCTGGAACAGAACTGGGCCGGTGCTCTAAGCGATTACCGCGACAAATACACTTCTTTGGAACTGCAGAAGAAGGCCCTGGAGTGGCGTGGTGACTAATGTATCTGCTCGATACCAATATCTGGCTAGAGCGTCTGCTTGAACAGGAACATTCTGACGATGTTGGTAAGCTCCTTGGGCAGATTACTTCCGATCAACTCTACATTACTGATTTCTCTTTTCATTCCATTTGCCTGGTCCTGATCAAACTCAAGCGTCCCCATTCAGCTATTGATCTTGTTAACGATCTCTTTGTAAATGGACAGGTAGGTTTGCTCACCGTGCCTCCGAATGAGATCGGCTATTTGCTGAGCGCCATGGAAAGCTTCAATCTCGACTTCGACGACGCTTATCAGTACATGGCGGCCGAACGCCATGACTTGACGCTGGTTAGCCTTGATAGCGACTTTACCCGGACCAGCCGGGGACGAAAAACACCGGCGGAGGTTCTATCTCAAATCTGATTTAAGGCTATCCTCGGTGCGGTGAATGATGCCTTTAACCACCCACGTCATTCTAATTCGTCACGGTCAATCTCAGGGCAACGCCGAAGGGCGCTTCGGTGGACATACTGACACTCCGCTCTCGCCAAAAGGGCGCCAACAAGCAGCAGCTACCGCCCGGGCACTCGCCTCGGAAAAGTTCAGCGCAATTTATTCAAGCGATCTTCCACGCGCTATCGAGACGGCAACTCCTCTCGCCAGGCTCACTCATGCTCCGCTCATAACCACGGACGCTTTTCGAGAACGCAGCGTCGGAGTGATGGAGGGTCTAACGTTTGAAGAAGCGGCGGAACAGCACCCGGAACAGTATCAGGCGCTCCTGCATCGCGATTTCGAACATGTATTGGAAGGTGGAGAAAGCTACCGGCAGACGCTGGATCGCGCAGCGGGAAAGCTTGACGAGGTCATTCAAAAACACAAGGGCGGTCGAATTGCAGTATTCACACACACCGGAGCAATCTGCATTCTAATTCTCCACTTAATGGGGGCCTTGGATGCGCCTGAACTAAAACCGGTCTGGATCGCGACTTCGAATTGCGGCCTGGCTCGATTCGATCTCCGCGATGATGGATTCGTTCGCGTCCTGGCGATCAACGATACGCGTCACCTGGTCGGCATCTAAGCAAAGATTTACTGGCCCCGGATTTGCGCGGACATACGCGGATAAGATCAATAAAGAAGGTACATTCAGAGAGCGCGTTGCAGATTTGTGGCTGCAATTCGAGCTCGTTCTGCATTCGTCCAGTCGCAAAGAATCTTCACATCGTCAGCCGAGAGTTTTGAGCCGGGATGCAATGGCGTATAGGAACTCAAAGGCATGGATCCGGATTTCACTTCCCTGCAGATTTCGCTAAGCATGCCCTCAGCTTCGCGCTGGTTATAGCGGCCCCATTCTGAAAAATTCAGATGATTGCGTCCATGGTTCACGTGATCGATCACAAACCATGACACTGGCGCCACGTGGCTGTACCAGGGCCAGCGCGTATTGTTTGAGTGGCAATCTCTGCACGAACGATCGAGGATGCTTGCAACCTGTGGGGTTACCTGCACATGCGACTGAAGCGCAAAGGACTGATCCATTGCAGGATTGGTTCGCGCAGGCGTTGAGAACTGTGCTGCGATAAAGAGGCACGCTAAAACAATCACCAGCCAACGCATAACCTTCCATACTTTTTTCACGTCTGCCTCTCCTTTCGCTTCCGTTTCCAAATCACCAGGGATGAAATTACCAACCCCAAACTCAATGTGAGGGCAATGATTCTCGTCACTCCGCCAAGATAGAAAAACTCGATAATTGTCTCTGCCGATGATCCTGCCTGCTCAGCCACCGCCGCCTTAATACCTGAGGGCGCGTCGGGCCCGACTGCGGCGACGATTTCATTCCTGCCGTTCGACAATTTCCGCACGCGTGGACCACTCCAGGCGCCGGGCAGAGCAAAGCCCACCTCGAGCACATAAATATCGCCGCCTCCAGTGGCAAATACGCCGTTGGGAAAGAAAGGTGGTTTGGTTCGATACACGACTTCGACTTTGCCATCAGTCGTTAGCTTAAGCAGGCGCCGGTTGCCCGCATCCGCCACATAAACGGCGCCGTTTGCATCTACCGTCAGTCCGGTGAGGCTTCCGGAGGCGCCGCCAAATAATGTCGGCTGGTCCTCGCGAGTTCTGAAATTGAGATCTTTAGCAATCGTGGTAACTGATCCGTCCATTGAAACCCGGCGCACCGAGGTGCCATCAGTCAGATAGAGGCTGCCATCTGGCCCGAAGGCCATTCCGCCAACGCTGCTAAAGTTGGCTGCTGCACCGGTGCCATCCCGATGTCCGTAGGCACTGCCGGCGAGGGTGCTCACCGTACCGTCAGGTTGCCGGTGCAAGACCAGCGTCTGCGTCCTGGTGTGATTATTCTGATCCACGAAATACATGTTGCCCGCACGGTCCCGCCAAATGCTCATTCCGCGTGGCGGACGCTCGGTGGGTTCCAGAAGATAGGTAAAGCTCGCATCGGGCGTCATCTTCCAAATTGCGCTGGGCCAGGTTTTGTTAACCGGGTTGTAGCTAATGTCCGCCCCGTAGATATTCCCTTGTTCGTCGATCGAGAGCTCGTGCACATGCCTGCCGCTTACGCCCGCCCGAAAGACTGTTTTCTTTCCATTAGCATCGAGTTTCCAAACCGTCTCCAGATCGCTGAAGTAAACATTCCCGCTGCGATCGACGACGATGGCGGTTGGCGGGTGGGCGTGCGCCCTATTAGCCAGAAATAGACTCTCAGCAAAAATCACGACCATGATTACGTAAAACTTGAATCTCATTGTGTTCCTCGCGCTGCAAACCCACCGCCGTTCGCTGAGATATGTCGATTCGGCTTTGCCGCCCTCCGTGCGGAACGGCTGTGCCTTTCCCGGTTCCCTCTGTATTACAAGGCTGCGCCTCCGTTTAGCATCGCGAGGAGGCAGAGCCTCGATTTCTTAATCAACTCGTACGGAAGGGCGCAGCCTTTCCGCACGGAAGGCGGCAAAGCCGAAATCATTAGCGCCCCGTACAATTCTTCGAGCAGCGTTCAATCTTGATGTCCCGAACTCCCCGTAGAATCCCGTCAGCACCACGCGTAAGCGTCAGGATTGATGACAGGTTTCCCTTGCCGGCCTTGTCACGCATGTCACCGGTAACAAACGGATCATCACTAAAGTGGTACTCATCAATCCAATACTCGGGATAACCTGGACCAGACACGAACGCATGGATGTGCGCGGGAATCCGGCTCGATGGATAAGAAGCGGGTTTGATCGTGCGAAACTCGTAACGACCCTCGGCGTTCGTGCGCATCAAGCCATGGATGCGTGTGTTGCGATTGTCGCCGCCGGTCGTCGAATAACGACCGGTCGCGTCGGTTTGATAAACGAAGAGACTGATTCCCTCGAGAGGTGTGCGACCGTCGGGAGCGTAAATCGTTCCGGAGACTATTAGCGGGTCACCCGGTTCGCCTGCAGAAACGATGGTCGTCTTCCATGTCACATTCGCGGGTTGCTCTTTCGATTCGGAGCGAGAAAGAGACCGAGCTTGATTACAGCCAAACAACCCCAAAGTGCCCAACTGAAAAGCAGGTAGCGCGACCGCGAACACTGATGCGTTCCTCAGAAAACTCCGACGGTCGATATTAGGTAACGAGCTTTTCATGGTTACGACCTCCTATTCATTTCCAACACCCAATGTCCTTGCGGCTCCAATGTCCAACTAATGTTTTCTTGGGGCGTAAGCGGCGCGTCGTTTAGAAAGCGGACTTGTCCGCCTCGCGCGGCGGGGCACAAGTGCCCTATCTAAACGGTCCGATCTTATCTTTTCCCTTCGAGGCCATTGGCCTTGCCAAGTGCGCCAGTCCAAATCTTCAGCCAGGCCTTCTTCAGGCCTGACTGGTTGCCCCAGCTGTTTTCCAGATAACCCTTCCAAAGGTGTAGCATCTTGTCATCAAGCTGCAGCACTCCCGCGCGGGTCACATCTTTTGGTGGCGGGGACAGCGCTGCCATACGATCAAACACCAACTCGCGATCCTTTCCCTCAACGCGATACAGCAAGTGCCAAAGCGTGAGCGTGTCGCGCGGCCGTGATTCAGCAATCACCACCTGCAGTGGTCTCTGAAGATCTGGAACATCAACTACTTCACCAAAGTCGAGCTTATGAAGGGCCTCGCGGAAATTCGCTGAGGCATCTTCAAAGTATGGTGTCCCGGGACCAACACCCGGCCGGGTCGCGCAAGCAGCACCCGCCGGAACCATTGACTCGCGGTCTTTCAACTGCAATTCAACCCAGCCGGATGTCACATGTAAAAGGCTTGCGCCTGAGTCATCCACCTCGAGCGTATAGGCACAGCCCAGGTCGGCCGCGACCGCAGAAGGCGTATCGACGAAAAACAGTCGCGGCGGAGCCCAGATTCTCGCGCTCATCTTTCCCCGAGCGAGTTCCAGCCGATGTTCCGTCGGTTTGGTTTCAATCAGACGAACTCGCGTGTTGGGATCGATCTCCACGTTACCAATCGAACCGACTTCAATTTTTGCCCGGGAAGAGCCGTCAGTCTCCAACCATTCACCGACGGCAAGCCGTCCTTTTTCGTTCATGCGTGACGAGCCGATTCTGGGCGACCCATTGAGCCTTGCCACTTCCCAGAATGGACGCGACTCGCGCGAGTACAACAACCAGGCGCCAAAGACCGCGACCAGGATCAGTCCAGCGCCCACACCGGCAAAGGCTGGATTCCAGAGCTTGAATGAAAACCGCGGTCGTTGCCTCGATTCAATCCTGCTCGGTTTAGTTTCCTCAGCCAGACGTGATTGAAGATCCAGCCAGAGCGAATCCGGCGCCGCCAGTTGCGGTAGACACTCGGCCAGTTTCACTCCCAGCTTGATCTCCTCAAATTGAGCACGACACCGGCTGCAAGCGATCAGATGCTCGGCGATCTGCCGTGACTCGTCCGCAGCCACTTCGCTGTGGCAATAGGCGGACAACTTTTTCGTAACATGCTTCGAAAACATCTTTCGTCTCCCAAAACTACCTTAATCCCACCTTTAACTTCGCTACGGACCAGAATGTCTCCCCTAATCGACTAGTCGACAAACTCATTTCGCAGGTGACCTAACTTCCTGGCCAAACTCTGGTGACCACGATTGAGCCGCGAAGCGATCGTCCCTTTCGAACAACCCATGACAGTTGCAATCTCCTCGTATGAAAGTCCTTCAACATATTTGAGTAGAATCGGCATGCGCAATTTGGGGGTCAACTCCTTTATGGCAGCCTGCACGGAGTCAGCAACTTCCAGCCTGGCGTAGCGTTTCTCCTGAGGTCTTCTATCTTCAATCTTGCTCATTGGCATTGACTCTAAAAACGGGATAAACCGCCGGCGCTTTCGTTGCTCATCAATGCACGCATTAACCACCATCCGATAGAGCCAGGTGGTGAAGGCTGAGTCGCCGCGAAACTGGCCAATGGCGGTCATCAGCTTTAGAAAGATCTGCTGCGAAACATCGCTCGCGGCTGCTTCATCACCACCGAATGAATAAACCGCAATTGAAAACACTTTGTCTTTGTAAGTTTCAAACAGCAGGCGAAACGCTTCCCTGTCACCCCTCTGGCAGGCTTCGATGACGTGTTCGTCAATGACTGGTTCCGCCATTACCGCGCGCTGCTCCATCCAATCCTCCGTATTCGCCTAACAAACGTTAGACGGAGGACGATCTGGTTTTCTTCCATTAAACTGCGGGCAAAATACTCTCGGACAGCAATATTGAGTGTATCTAACCAGCGGGGGCAAGCCCGCCTTCCCAACCCTGAGCTGATCATGGTTGGGCCCAACAGCCAGTCAGAAAGGCTTTCAAAATTGAGATTAACCATTCGAGCAGGACAATCTCGAGGTCAGGAAGGCGGGCTTGCCCCCGCTGGTGCTGAAGCATTCAAGACGACGCATTGGAGAACCTGAGCGACATGTGCGCACACAAAAAAGGCGCAAAGAAGCATCCCCGCGAACGCTTCTTTGCGCCTGATCTATTTAGCTCCAGGCTAATTTATTTCCGCTGCACCTTGGCAGCCAGGCCTCAGCGCGTGACGCGCACGAGCATCTCTGTTCCTGACTCGATCTTCAACTCTTTGCTTCCCTGTATGGCGAGCGACCCCGCACCGCCTGCGCCGCCAAGGATCAACCCTATCGCAGCTCCTTTGCCTCCGCCGGCAATGCCGCCCAGAATTGCTCCGGCTGCCGCGCCGATTCCACCGCGTTTCAACGTCTGATTCGTCCGGCTGCCGGACTCGACACCGCCTTCTTCATCCGCGCGGCCTGAACCACTGCCGTAGACTCGAGTTACATAGCCATGCAAAGTATCTCTGCGTCCATCGGTCAATTCGATCGAATCAAACGCCAGGTTCATGCTGGTACGACCCTTTATCTTTCCTGATTTCTGGATCGAGCTGATGTGACCGGTGACCCTCGCTTCGTTGAAGCGGACAGGATCGAGCGCAGTGGCGTTAAACCTGTCCCCGACACGCGAGTCCTTGCTTGAAAGCGTATCTTCAATACGAACCTTCAGGTTTGTGCCAATGGGTACTAGTGGCCCAACCGGTGTCGGCGTCGTTCTGCGCACGGTACTGCGCCTGAGCCTCGGCTTCCTGCGCGTCTGCGACTGAACTAACAGAGGCAGCACCAGCATAGTTAGTACAACAGTCAGAGAAACAAATCTCTTCGAAACACTCGACTTCATTTGTGAACCTCCCTGCGCCGTGGTGGCGCTTAAGTGACTAAGTGGCATGGACCGGAAGAGTTCCGCGGCCAGGGTGTTGAGTACCGGCTGGGTGTTCCTAATGCCCATGAGTAACGCGCGCAATCCGCGCATCCAAACAAATCTAATTTCGTTAAGCAAATCTTGGGGGCCGCAAAAACTGGGGGGCAACAATTACGATTAAGTCTGCGGGGGGTTTTATCAGACGACTCCAGCTCCGCTTGGCGATTCAGATGCGCGCTCCAGTGGCAGTTCAACGGCATCGCCGAGTTCCTGCTGGCGGTGAACCGTGCCATCCGATTCAAAGATGTAAGCGGAAGGGGCCTCGCGCATGATGATGTCTTGCAGGCGCATCAAGCCGTACAGCAGAGCTTCGGGGCGGGGAGGACAACCGGGTATGTAAACATCCACCGGGATACAGCGATCAACGCCTTGCATGGTGGAGTATGAGTCAAATGGCCCACCTGTCGAGGCGCAGGCACCCATCGCGATTGCCCATTTTGGCTCCGGCATCTGTTCATAAACACGACGCACCACTGGTCCCATTTTCAGGGTAACCGTACCGGCAATGATTATCAGATCGCTCTGGCGCGGACTTGGCCTGAATACTCCAGCGCCGAAGCGGTCGATATCAAAGCGCCCGGCGCCGGTTGCGATCATCTCAATTGCGCAACATGCCAACCCAAAAGTCATCGGCCACAGCGCGGACTTACGCGCCCAGTTAACCACCGGAGCGCCAAGATCAAGCGCTTTGGCCCCGACTGTCCGCCGCACCGAGTTCATCAGCGAATCAAATCTGGTTAAGACGAATCCCTGGTCGTGTTCAGCCATAGTTTGGTAAATAGTGAATGGTAAATAGTAAATGGTAAGAGCGAATTCTAATGGTCAAATTCGAGTTGCGGCAAACAACCCATTTACCATTGACCATTTACCATTTACCCGTCTTACGCCCACTCTAAAGCGCCTTTTCGCCACGCGTAGTAATAACCAACCACCAGAATTCCGATGAAGACAAACATCTCGATCAGAGCAAATTTTGTGAACGAGAAATCGTCGCCCATAAAGATGATGGCCCAGGGCAACAGGAAGATCGTCTCCACGTCGAAGATCAGGAACAACATGGCGACGATATAGTAGCGAACGGTAAATCGCGAATGCGCGTCCGTAGTTGGATCGATGCCGCACTCGTATGGACGCATTTTGCCCTTGCCATACTTTGCGGGGCGGAGAAACCTTCCCAGGATTATAGGCAAAATTGGAAAAGCAACGGCCACCACGAAGAAGATCATCACCGGCCAGTAAGCCGTGATTGGGCCGCCGATATTTTGCGCAGTCGCTGTCGTGGCTTGAAGCAGCATTTACTTATCGATCGCGGATTGTAGCATTAACAGAAAAATCTTAAGCGCTGCGTCAGATCATGTCAACGGAGATCTGCGTGGAGCCTGGCGTTCGGTTCGTCGTGCGCCTGGTGATGACAATCAGCCGATACCGAGGTTTTCTTTTCATTTTGTGTCCACCTCCCGGATGTCGAATCGCGGGGGGCGTTAGAACGCGTGGTTTCCGAACGAGGAGTCAGGCAGAGGTCGCGAGTGACCCGAGAGGTGATGATGTCCACTCATCTAGGAGTGGCCGGAGCACCTCCTGAGAACCGTAATGGGCAAAGGCCCGCTCTATCGAAGCCAGTCGCGCTGCGGCCCATTGGCTGTTCGTCCAGGTTTCGGTTTCCTGCACGAGGGCGGCCGCTTCAGCCTCCGTGTCATACGTCTTTCCCACGCCTGCGACAAACGCAACCGAAGCTGGTGAGCGACGGGCAATGATGTAACAGCCAGCGGCCATGGATTCCGCGATGGACACCGGCATCCCGTACGGCTCCTGCAGCGCGTGAGTGTGCAGGTGGATCCCGGCACGCCGCATAAGATCTGCCACTTCCGCGTGGGGCCTATTCACCAACATCTCGACCGGATCGCCCAGGCTTCGATTGAGCTCTTTCAACTCTTCCAGGTGGTCCGGATATCCCACACTCCAACATGGTACCAGCACAAATCTGTGACGGGGACACATGGCCGCTACCCGGATGAACGCATCCAGGTGCTTGGTTGGACTTGCCAGACCAGTGCGGATGACTAGCCGATGGTCAGTATTACCGCGAGGAAAGTATAAATCCGGGTTGAAGCAACACGTCATAGGCCGAAGCTTTGTTGCATCTATACCTTGTAAGGAATCATCGGCAACAAAGTGTGGAAACAAAAACACTCCACGAACCGCATCTGTTTTACTGAGTTCCCTGATCCGTTCTTCACTGAACTCGAACCCGTGTCCCCGCACAGTCATCGGAACACCGGCGGATTGGGCGATCGGTGCATAACGAAGCGCCTGATATAGACTGTGTACATGCACCATACGTGGGCGGACCTTCGCAATCGCCTCACAAAGATCGCCGCGAAGGACGGGCACATCTGTATCGTACGGCACCGGGGGCTCGTACTCGCTCCATACTGAGATATCGACTCCTTGCTCGCGCATTGCCGCGATCTCAGTAGTCACAAATGTCTCAGAGAGTTGGGGGAAAAAGTTTAGTGCGTACAATACTCTCAGTGAGACTTCTTTCCTGCTCACATGCTTGCGTCTCACCCGGTAGATCGCGAGCGAGTGGCTCTCCTGATTGCTTATGCGCGGCCATGAGCCCATCCGGTATTGCCCTCCCAGCACCGGCACCAGGAGGGGTTCCGAGTGGGCAATGAAGCGCAACACCAAATCCCAATCTACCAGCCGCACCAATTCCTCATCGAAGCCACCGACTTGTTCACAAAGGGAACGTCGATGCATCAGGGCCGTCATGGGAATGACATTGCCGTTCAAGAGCGTCGTTCCATCAACCTGCAATTGAAGAATGCGCCGTGTCCCGTCCGACTCGTTCGAAATCAACTTGGCCGCATAGCCCCACTCCCGATCAGGCGCCCCTTCAAACGCTTCCATCATCCGCGCCAGAAAGGCCGGATACCAAAGGTCGTCTGAATCAATATAGGCGATCCAGTCGCCGCGACTGTTGGTGAGTCCGACATTACGTGCGGCGGAAACGCCCTGGTGGGAAGTACGGAGATAACGAATGCGCTTGTCATCCAGGAGATCGGCAATCTTTTCGCCTGAATGATCAGTGCTGCCATCATCGACTACTATCAACTCCCAGTTCCTGTAAATCTGTTGCTGCACGCTCTTGACTGCCTCAGTAACGAGATTCTCACGGTTCCACACTGGCAGAATTATTGATACGAGAGGCGGTTCAGACAGAGCCGAAGCTGGGGAATTGAGCGATCCAGTCGTCCAATGGTGCTCCGCGAGCCAGCCGATGGCTTCCGACTGGACATACAGAGTCGACGTGGTCCTGGCCGCCTCGGCTTCAATGCGCGCGCTCAACGCGCGAAGTTCCGATGCATCTGCGAAAACCTGGTTCGAGCGTTGACTCTCAAGCGTGGCCAACACCGCGCCAACACTCGCTATCTCCTCCTGAATCCCCTTCATCTGTTCACGCAGTCGGGCTTCCTCCCGGTGGTGCGCGGAGGTTTCATCTCCCAGGGCCCGAACGGCTCTCGATATGGCTTCTTGAATTGCGTCGATCTGTTCACGCAGGCGGGCTCCTTCCTGATGGCGCGCAGAGGTTTCATCGCTCAGGGCCCGAACAGCATTCGCGATGTCCAATTGAATCGCGTTTAGGTGCTCACGTAGCTCGGCTTGCTCCTGACGTCGTGCCGAAGTTTCAGCCGTAAGGGCCTGAATAGTACTCGCCGTGGTTTCTTGAATGGCGTTGATCTGCTGGTGCAGGCGGGCTTCTTCCTGCCGTTGTGACGAAAGTTCACGTTCCAGGGATTGGACAACACCAATGAGGATATCGAGCTGTTCTATTGAGGCCAGCCCGCTTCTACTCGCGACGCCCTTTACACTTTTGCGCGCAGCCGAAAGGAGACCGAAGGTCCAGGTTTCCCTGACGAATTTCCTGACCAGTGTCGGAATGCCGGAGAGCTTCATTACTCGTCCTTCGCCAAACGTTTTTTCAGATTCCGCGAACTGCTCACTAGCTGAGTTGTAGGGGCGGCACTCGGTGGCCGCCCCCTCTCTCTCCTGGGGCTTCACGTGAAATAAGTGATGTAAGCACCGCGACCGAGGGGTGGACACGGAGTTCCACCCCTACAACTTGAACGCTGGATGTTCAGTGTTTCCGGCTAATAACGTTACTGCGTGACTCAGTACAGGCTTAATAACCGCGAAACTCTCGCGCACTGCTTTGGGCGACCCGGGCAGGTTAATTATCAAAGTGCCGGAACAAATGCCGGAGACACCCCGAGAAATCATGGCCATGGGAGTGTGCTTGAGTGACTCGGCACGGATAGCCTCAGCCAGACCTGAGGCTTCGCGTTCTATCACGCGCAGTGTAGCTTCGGGAGTATTGTCACGTGGTCCAAAACCTGTGCCGCCGGTGGTTATGATTAGATTAATATCACTGTGTTCGGCGAGGTGCCGCAGTCTTTCAACGAGAGGTTCGAGGTCGTCCGTCAGCACTTCATGGACTACAATTTCCGCATTCGACTCGCGTAACAACTCCACTAGTGACCTGCCCGAGACGTCGTCCTGTTCACCTCGTGCACAACGGTCGCTCACCGTAATTGCTGCTGCTTTGATAATGGTCGCCATGAAACTCAGCCCAAGCTGGCTTCGAGTTACTCACCGGCCAGTAATTTCCGCGGCAAGCTTGTCGGCGCCATAGAGCTTGCGTAGCGCTTCGATGATGGCGGCGCTGTGTATCCCAACCGCGCGGCTGCCTTCTTCATCGTCAATGTACCAATAACGGTTTGGCAACTTTTGTATGTTGCTGTCGAAGTTAAGTCCGACCACCTCCGCATTGCGATTGATAACCGGACTGCCGGAGTTGCCGCCAATCGTGTCCGCCGTGTAGACGAAATTCAAGGGCGTTGACAGCTCCAGTTTCGACTTGCCGTCCCGCCATCGCTGCGGCAGATCAAACGGTGATTTCTCATCAAAGCTGGCGGCACGATCGTAAAGGCCGTTGAAAGTAGTCTTGTAAGGCACCAGGGTCGTGTCTTCCTCGTAGCCCAAAACTTTGCCGTAGCTGATGCGCAGACTGGCAGTCGCATCCGGGGAAACATTCTTGCCGTAGACCGCGAAACGGGCAGCCGCGATCTTTTGACCCGCAACGGCGTCAAGATTTTGAATCTTCTGTTCGTTCCACGCGCGCAGCTCGCGGATCACGGGCGCCACGCGACGGGCTAGTACTATTAGCGGATCGTCGCTGGTCGAAATTGCGGCGGCTCCTCCTTCAAAGAGTGTCTGGCGAAAGGCAACATCGCCTAGTTTAGTTTGGGAAACTACGCTTTTCGCAACGGCGGCCGGAGTTCCTCCCTGCAAGGCAGCCCGCACAAAAGGATCCTCTTTTCCCAGCGTCTGCTCGGCATCGGCCAGCCATGCAGCAAGTATGGCCTCCTCCATGTCCGGATAAATTGGCGCTTTCGAGAATAGTCCAAACTTCAACGACTCAAGTTTTGAATCGCGAAACTCGTCGTAGCGTACATCGTTTGGTTTTCCAATCTCTTCGGAATAATTGACCAGCTGCTGAGCGATTTGTCCCAAACGCGAATAGCCAAGCGTGGAAAAAGCCGTTCGCCTGGCGTAGGTCGGTAACTCACGATAGCCCGCTGCTATCTCGTCCCAGGCGCTGCCGTAAGCCTTTTGCAAGTCTGGACGCTGGGCCACAGCCGCGCGCAGGGCTTTTTCACCCTCCTCTTTCTTCGTCAACATGCGGGCACTCTTCAAACCATCCTGCTGTCCCACCAGTCGCTTGATGGAGTTTGCCAGGCTGCGAACGGTGTTCAGCGCCCGGCGCGCGGCTTCCGGCGAGGTTTTGCCGTAATTCACCAGGGCATTGCGGCGCGTGGTCCATACCTGCATTTGTAGCGGATTCCCGACATCACGCTGGTATTGAACCTGGGCCATCGTTAGCAAACGGTTGGTTGAGGCTGGATTTCCGATCGCGATTATGAACTCGCCCTCCGCCGGTCCGTTTGCTGACCATTTGAGGTAATGTTCAGTCTTTAACGGCTGACCGTTTTCATAAACGCGGAAGACCGATATATCGAGACAGTAACGAGGATAGGTGAAATTGTCGTAATCTCCGCCGAAGAAGGCGATCTGTTCTTCAGGGGCAAATACCAACCTCACATCGGTGTATTTCTTGAAACGATAAAGCCAGTATTCGCCGCCGTTGTAAATCTTAACAACTTCGCTGCGCAACCCGGTTTTGTCCGTAGACTCTTTCTCAATTGCCGCAATCTGCGCCCGGCGGGCGTCACCGGCTTCCTTGTCCGACGCGCCGGGTTTCGCTGCTCCTTGCACGCGCTGAGTTACATCTTCATAAGAGGTCAGCACATGTACTTCGGCATCAGGACACTTCAATTCCTCGGCTTGAGTGGCGGCGTAGAATCCATCCCGGCGGAGATTGCGTTCTGCGGTAGATAGCTTTTGCAACTGGCCGCTGGCCACATGCTGGTTTGTCAGCACCAGCCCGTTGGGCGACACGAATGAACCGGAGGCACCCTCAATTCGCACCGCCGCCAGCCTTATGTGCTCCAGCCAGGCATCGGTAGGCTCGAAGTTGTAGCGCTCCTTCCAGAGTTTGCGCGGAGGATTATCAAACGTCCACATGCCCTCGTCGGCAAAGGAAGACAAGGGAGCCGCAATCATTATCAGGATGAAGGTTATTAGTGCAATTCTTTTCATTAAACTCTCCTGGATTTAGAACTCAACTCCAATCAGCTCGTGGTCGGGAAGGCGGGCCTCCACCCCAGCGGGGCTGCCGCTGGGGACCAAGGGGCTCGCCCCCGCTCTTGATCACTCGTCTACCGCACCGCTGCGCTGATCGCGTGCATCTCCTGCAACGAACGAACCTTGACCGCGCCGCCCGCTTCACGGGCCGTGATGGCTTCCACAATCGCCTGTGCGCCCGTCATCGTGGTAACGCACGGAACGTTGTACTGCAAAGCGGCGCGCCGGATTGCCTGCTCGTCAAAGTGGGACGCGCGCCCCAACGGGGTGTTAATTATCAGAGCGATTTCACCACGCTTGATATGGTCCACGATGTTCGGGCGTCCTTCATTCACCTTAAAAACGTTTTCCACTTGCAGGCCCACTTCTCGCAGGCGTTCGGCCGTGCCAAGCGTGGCCATGATCTGGAAACCCAGTCTTGACAGTCTGCGCGCCAAAATAACCGCCTGCCCTTTATCGGAATCGTTGACACTGATAAAGGCCCTTCCTGTTTGTGGCAGCGAAAGTCCAGCGCCGGTCATCGCCTTGGCATACGCCTCTCCAAATGTTTCGCCGACCCCCATCACTTCTCCGGTGGAATGCATCTCCGGACTCAGAATGGGATCCACCCCTGGAAATTTCGCAAACGGGAACACCGGCGATTTGATAAAGAAACGATTGACTGTCAGATTCTCCGGCAAATCGAAATCTGCGAGAGCCTGCCCTGCCATGACCAGCGCCGCGATACGCGCGATCGGAACACCGGTCGCCTTGGACACGAAAGGTACCGTTCGCGAAGCCCGTGGATTCACCTCCAGCACATAAACCCGATGGTCCTTGATCGCAAACTGAATATTCATCAGGCCTCGAACCGACAATGCCGTGGCCAACAGCCGGGTGTAATGGCGCATGGTCTCAATATGCTCCGGATCGATTCGCACCGGTGGCAAAACGCAGGACGAATCGCCCGAATGAATTCCTGCTTCCTCGATATGCTCCTGGATCGCCGCGATAACACAAGTACTTTCATCAGCGAGCGCATCAACATCAAACTCAGCTGCCCGTTCTAAAAACTTGTCGATCAAGACCGGCCGGTCCGGCGTAAAACCAACCGCCGTGCGCACGTATTCGTCTAAACTCTCATCGTCGTAGACGATGGCCATCGCACGACCACCCAGCACATAACTCGGACGCACAAGTACCGGATAACCGATGTTCTCGGCAACCTTCTTCGCTTCTTCTGCGGTTGCGGCCATGCCGTTCTCCGGCTGCGGGATTCCCAGCTCCCGGAGCAGCGCGCCGAAACGCTTTCGATCTTCGGCGAGATCGATTGCGTCCGCCGCGGTCCCGATGATCGGCACTCCTGCATTGTGCAAACGCATTGCCAGGTTCAACGGGGTCTGCCCACCAAATTGCACGATCACGCCTTCAGGCTTTTCCACGTCGATGATGTTCATCACGTCTTCGAAAGTAAGCGGCTCGAAGTAAAGCCGATCGGAAGTATCGTAATCCGTGGAAACTGTTTCGGGATTACAGTTGACCATTATCGTTTCAAATCCCGCATCGCGAAGCGCAAACGATGCGTGACAGCAGCAATAATCAAACTCAATTCCCTGCCCGATGCGATTCGGCCCGGAGCCCAGGATCATGATCTTGCGTCGATCCGTTGGCGCCGCCTCGCTTTCCGTTTCGTAAGTCGAATAAAGATACGGGGTAAATGACTCAAACTCGGCTCCACAGGTATCCACCCGCTTATAAACCGGAACGACCCCCAAACTTTTTCTATATTCGCGAACTTCGTCTTCGGTTGTTTCAGTCAGGTAGGCCAGTCTCCGATCGGAGAGGGCCACTTCCTTAAACGACCGCAGGAGATCGGCGGAGATGTCCTTAAGGCTTAGTCCTTCGATCCCTTTCTGGATCTCCATGACATCCTGAAGTTGTTCGAGAAACCATGGGTCAACGCGTGAAAGACGATAGATTTCCGCAATTGGCCAGTCATGTTGCAAAGCGTAAGTAATGTAGGAAAAACGTTGCGAGTTGGGCCGCGCGAGCTTGCGCTGGACTTCGTCATCTGAAACGTCCTCTAGCCGCAAAGGCTTTACCGCCTCGAGTGATCGCAAACCCTTGAAAAGAGCTTCCTTGAAAGTTCGCCCGATGGCCATCACTTCGCCAACTGACTTCATCTGCGTGCCGAGCACGTCTTCGGCCTCGCGAAACTTTTCGAAATCCCACTTGGGAATCTTGGCGACCACATAGTCAATCGTTGGCTCAAACGAGGCCGGCGTCTTTTTCGTAATGTCGTTGGGGATTTCATCGAGAGTGTAACCAACCGCTAGCTTGGCCGCGATTTTGGCGATGGGAAAGCCGGTGGCCTTCGAAGCCAGAGCCGAGGACCGGGACACCCGCGGGTTCATTTCAATTATACGAATCTCGCCATTTTCCGGATTCACTGCGAACTGAATGTTTGAACCACCTGTTTCCACTCCCACCTTGCGAATGATCACGATTGCCATGTCGCGCATCAGTTGATATTCGCGATCGGTGAGCGTCTGCGCCGGGGCGACGGTAATCGAGTCGCCCGTATGCACGCCCATCGGATCGAAGTTCTCAATCGAACAGATGATTACCACATTGTCGGCAAGGTCGCGCATCACCTCCAGCTCAAACTCTTTCCAGCCGAGAATTGATTCTTCGACCAGGACCTCGTGCATCGGCGAAGCAGCCAGACCGGCGCGCACAATCTCTTCAAACTCTTCCGGGTTATAGGCGGTGCCTCCTCCGGTGCCGCCGAGAGTAAATGAGGGCCGAATGATTGCCGGATATCCAGTACTGGCAACGATCCCCTCGGCTTCACTCCAGGACTTGGCAAAGCCCCCGCGTGGCATCTGTAAACCCGCCTCGTCCATCGCCTGCTTGAACAACATACGATCTTCGGCGACGCGGATGGCCTCGCGCTTGGCGCCAATCATTTCGACCCCGCACTCTTCAAGTATTCCTGAATCGTCGAGCGCGATCGCAAGGTTTAAGGCAGTTTGACCGCCGACAGTCGGGAGTAAGGCATCTGGCCGCTCTTTTCGAATTATCGCACTAACGGATTCGACCGTGAGCGGCTCAATGTAGGTAATGTCAGCGGTTTCCGGATCCGTCATGATGGTTGCGGGGTTGGAATTTACCAACACGACCTCGTAGCCTTCCTGCCGCAGTGCCTTGCAGGCTTGCGTTCCGGAATAGTCAAATTCGCACGCTTGCCCGATAACAATTGGACCGGAGCCGATGATTAGGATCTTGTGGATGTCAGTGCGTCTGGGCATTTAGCTGGGAGCGCAGGCCAATAGGCCCGCTAATGAGCGTTCTTAAACTTTAGAGCGTAACCTTAACTCAAGTGGAGTCGAAGCATTATACATGCCATCTTCGACCGACGGAATTCGGCCCGCTGGTGGGTAGTGTCCTAAGTTCAACTCTTAGCGTGGTCTTTGCGTTCCTGGCGCTCTTTGCGGTTAATTGTTTTAAAGATTTTTTTACTGCGAAGTACACAAAGAGCCGCAAAGGCGCGCAAAGAAATACTCGAAGGAGTTAATTTAACTATAGATGGAGTAATGGATGACTAACAGTGGGGACCGTGAACGGGGCGGGCAGTTTTTGTTAGCGTGTTTGTAACTCTAAGTCTGCCAACCCGCGCCAGAATGGCGGCTCGAAAGACTGTCTTGAATGGTTGGCCGGGTTGCCAGGAAACATCGACTGAACGCAACCGGCTATCGTAAAAGCGAACTATGTATTCGTCCATCCCAATCGATTCCAATACCCGCGCCGATAACCTGAAAGGAATCAGATTTTCTGCAAAAAGTTCATCAAGCGTTTGCTGAGCTTCCAACCTCAGTAGTTCATTTGTCGTTGGCATGTCTCAACATAGCTCTAAATGCGGCGTCTGTGGTTGCGACGACATTGCGGCTGCATGCTGACGGTCTGAAGCCGCAGTCACCCTGACCGAGAACATCGCGGACTCGGCGCACAACTCAGCAAAACCCTGAGGCCGTGAAGTGAAAGCAGCGCCTCGAGGACGTGATCGGTTAGGGTTGGGTGGAATCGAAGCGGCGCTGATCGAGACGTTTGCGGTAGTCATCGCCCTCGATCATCACTTTCTTGCACATCTCATATAGACGGCTGCGTAAGGGCGTTCCAATACGTTCTTCCAGGTTAGTCATCTCCTGAATTCGCTCACTAGTAAATCTTCGGCTTTTACGTTTGCCTTCCTCGCTCTCAGAGCCTTCGGCCGCTGTGGCGCGAACCTCATCCAGATAGTTTGTCGTGAAGATCGTGAGCTTCTTGTTGTTATAACGGGTGTTAATGATCTGGTACATCGTGTCGCGCACCCAATTGGTGGGAACGGTAGCACCCAGTTCATCCAGAACTAGCACCTCCGCTTGATAAACCGGCTCAAGCACTCGCATTTCAGAAGTCTGAGAAACTGGGTTGTAAGAATCCTGTATTGCCTTGAGGAGCGAACCTGATTCGTAGAAAAGACAGCGAACACCTTTTCTGGAAATTAGTTCTTTCAAAACGGCTATCGCCAGGTGGGTCTTTCCCACGCCAACCGGACCCATGAAGAGCAGTCCTGATTCAACTGCCGGGTATTCTTCCGCTAGCCTGCTCGCAAAACTGTGCGCGAAATACTGTGAATCGTTTTTCGGATAGTAGTTATGAAATGAACATTCGCGAAAGCGCGGTGGTATGCGTGCCGCCTCGAGCGGTCTGGTTCCGCTATTTGATCGGCGACAATCACAGATTACGGCTCCCTTGATACCTTCCTCGCCCGGCTCGAGCCTTGTGCCGGTGCCAAAGCAAAACTCACAGACGGAACTTTCAAGACGTTCCGTCACAATTTCGGTCTCCCGTGATTCTCGCGTTCCGTCAAGACTATTCAATTCTCATAACCTTTTGATCTGGGGTATCGGATGATATTCAGCAACCTTGAGTGCTTTCTCGGCTACTTAGTACAGACTGTCTACCAGGCTGATTGATTTTTGGATTATAGCATCGCAAGAAGTGCGCGCAATGAATAGGACCTGTGGGATAGTGTTAATTAAACATATCAAGGTATAGCATCGCAATGAAGACCCGTTTGACATCCCTAAGGGAGTTTATTCGATAATTATCGTGATATATTTCAAGACTATGCGTCTATTACGTTCATTGCTTATCAAACTTGGAATCAGCGAAGTGAAAGTCGAACGCGACCCTATTCGGGTTTTCCTCCTGGACGACGACAAAAGGAGGCATCAATGGTTTTCGGAGCGTTTCAAAGACGATCTGGTGGACGTGGCCGACAACGTTGAAACAGCTCAACAGTTCTTGAGTACCAATTCGTACGACGCCATCTTTTTGGATCACGATCTCCATCCGGAGCACTACAACTCCGATGAACGCGATGACGACCGTACCGGCTATGCCATAGCGTTATGGCTGGCAACCAACCCCCGGCTACAGCGAGCCTCAACAATTGTCGTCCATACGCGCAACGCAGACGGAGCAGTTCGAATGGTAGAAGAGCTTCGCCGTTCAGGACGAACGGCCGACTACGTTCCTTTCCAATTCCTGCCCGAACGAATCAAGCATTATTGGGCGAGATAAGAAGGGGAAAAGGGTAAAGGGGAACGGGGTAAGCCGAATTGGATCGCTTTTCCCGTTCCCCTTTACCCTTTTCCCGGTCTTAATGGTGGCCAGGGACGGACTTGAACCGCCGACGCCGGCCTTTTCAGGGCCGCGCTCTACCAACTGAGCTACCTGGCCGTTGGAGAAGAAAGACCGCGTAGTATAGGGAGTAAGGAAAAGAACTGTCAACTTAGCGCCCAAAAGTTAAGTTTGTCAGATTAGTCACAAAAATTCGTTGACGGATTTCTTGTGAGGTGTATAATCCTTCCCGTTGAGGATGGGGTTGGCGCCCAAACGTCAGTCCAGTTTTAAAGACGACATCCGATTCAAACTTGATAGTGCCCGCCAGTGCCAGCTCGGCCGCCGATCGCGCCCCCCGCAGTCGCTACCTTCGAGCTGGCACAGCTATTTTTAGGCCCACCTAATTCAGCTTAAAGCTACCAACTCCAGCACTTTCCCCGGTCACTTAGGCCTCTATTCCCGCGCGTTTTATCAGTTTACTGCTCTCCCTCGCCGCATCCGCAAAGATAGCCGCCTCATCCAGCGTAAGCAGTTTCCCATCCTTCATCACCATCTCCCCGTCGATTATCACCGCCTGTACGTCGGAGGTCTGGGCGGAATATACCAGTGCCGATACAAAATCTCTTGCATGGGGGATTGAGTGGAGAGAATCCAGATTTACTACGATTACATCGGCGCGTTTACCGATTTCCAGGCTTCCAATCTGTTTATTTAACCCTAGGGCTTTGGCGCCGCCCTGCGTGGCCAGACGCAGAGCCTGATTAGCCGTAACGGCCTCTGGACCGTGCAAGGCTTTTTGCAGAAGCGCCATGGTTCGCATTTCGGTGAACATGTCGAGGCGATTGTTGCAGGCAGCACCATCGGCGCCTAGGGAAACGGATATTCCACCCTCCAACATCCGGCTAATCTCTGCTATTCCGGAACCAAGCTTCAGATTCGACGAAGGACAATGGGCAACGTTAGTCCGCGTGTTTCTAAGTGTCTCAAACTCCTCAGCATCGAGATGAACACAATGGGCAAGTACGACATGAGAGCCACTCAACCCCATTGAATCGAGATAGGTGACGTTTCGGTGACCGGTTTCGCTCTCGACCAAAGCGCATTCATTCTTGTTTTCCGAGGCATGCGTGTGCACCATCACGCCGCGCTCACGAGCTAGTTTGGCGACTTGAGACAGGAGCTCGGGCGTGCAACTGAGCGCGAAGCGAGGCGCGAAGCAGTAACCTATTCGTCCATTCCCTTTGCCATGCCACGCCTCAAGCAAGGAGAGCGATTCTTTGATCGAATTATTTGTTTCTTCATGCAATGCGCCCGGCACATCATCGCCCTTGTCCATCATGCACTTGCCTACGATGGCCCGAAAGCCTGACTCGTCAACCACCTTGAAAACCTCTTCGGTATAGTTCACGGTCTCCATCGTCAGCGCACAGGTGGTTCCACCTTTGATGAGTTCCGCCACCCCCAATCTGGCTGAAGCTCTTACAGACTCAGCAGTGTGAGCCGCCTCCATCGGCCAGACACGTTTCTTGAGCCAATCAAGCAGCGAGAGATCGTCAGCGGCGCCTCGAAACAGAGTTTGACACAGATGAATGTGGGTCTGAACAAAGCCCGGCAAAACCGCGCATCCTGCTGCATCGATAGTGATATCTGCCGTTTCGCCCGTTTGCCCCAGGCTCGTAATGCACCCGTCGCGGATTAGTAGATCTCCCCGAACAATGGAATCGCTCTCGTCCATCGTTAGGAGTGTCCCGCCTTTGATTAGTATAGATGTCATAGTCGGACAGGCATTCCTGCCGGTTTTCTCAGTGGCAGACAGACAGCAATGTTTCTGTCCGACCTGCCGGAGATTTTCCATTTCTCATTTCTCATTTTCCATTTACTTCAGGTGGTGCTTTCAATGACAAATGAGAAATGGTGCATTCAAGTTTGAAGTGCAACTTTGAAATTAGTGGTTAAGAGCAAGCTGCGATAGCGTAAGCGTGCTTTATTAACCGCCAAGTCAAGG
>Ga0070697_100000048_pt1 | contig 90644 bp, 60 predicted proteins | sample KBSK1501metaG_FD_65475 | JGI IMG/M metagenome (GOLD analysis project Ga0070697, IMG submission 65475) | Corn, switchgrass and miscanthus rhizosphere microbial communities from Kellogg Biological Station, Michigan, USA - KBS K1-50-1 metaG | ecosystem: Host-associated > Plants > Roots >...
GAAGGTCTTCGACGTTTCGCCGGCCGCAAACCGCAGCGTCCCTATCGCCGTCGTAAAGTCACAACGTGATGAGGCGAACCCGGCTCCCGCCGAAGTGCAGGGAATAAAGTCCGCTGGATTACTGTGGTCACTGCTGGCGTAATCCACCGTCACCGCTCCGCTGGTGTCACCCGAGCGTTCCACCGTTATCACCTTAAATCCTGCTCCTTCAGCCACACTGTAGTTGGCGGAGCTGAACCTGATTATCGGAGCCTGGGCGGTGATGTTGAAGTGGGCGGTGGCCGGCGCGCTGGTCTTTGGATCGGGTACACCGTTAGTTGTCCCGTTATCTTCAATTGTGTAATCGAAGTGGGCAAACCCGGTGTAGTTGGTAGTCGGTGTGAAACGCACTGTGTTACCCACAATGCTGACTGTCCCGCCCACTGCATTGCCGACTGTCTTGACGATCAAGGTCTGGCCGCTTTCGTTGGCCGGGCCTTTCGAATCGTTGCTGAGCAGCGTGCTGAACTGAATTATTTTCACACCTGAGTTTTCAGGTATGTTCGTCAGCGGATCATCAAACGCCGTCGGCGCATCGTTCACTTCCCAGATAGTGAAGCTGGCGGTGGCTGTCCCGCTGGTCTTCGGATCAGCAGCACCGTTGGTCGTGCCGTTGTCTTCGACTGTGTATTGGAAACTCGCGGGACCGTTGTAGTCAGCCGTTGGCGTGAATACCACATTGCCGCTCACGATGCTGACCGTCCCGCCCACGGCGTTGCCCACTGTCTTAATAATCAAGGTCTGGCCGCTTTCATTGGTCGGGCCTTTCGAATCATTAGCAGTCAGGGTTGACGCCAGGATCGTCCGCGGCCCTGAATCTTCGGCCGAGTTGGAGAGCGTGTCGTTCACCGCTGTCGGTGCGTCGTTGACTTCCCACACTGTCAATACAAATGTGTCAGTCATACTCCCGCTGGCGCTGTTAACGGTAACCGTAATGACGGTTGTCCCGTTTTGATTGGCGAGAGGGTTGATCGTCAGGGTTCGGGTTGAACCCGCTCCTGAAACATTGAGGTTGGCCGGGTTGTTCGGCACCAGCGCGGTGTTGCTCGAAGTGGCTGTCACCGAAGTGATCGGAGCGATGCCTCCAACGTTAAAGCTGAAGGAGTCTGAGCCGTCCTCAGGCATGCTGCGGTCAAGGATATCCTGGACCCAGACCTGAGCCTCGAACGCACCGATGTCCACGGTGGCCGTGGCATCTGCATCTGGTCCATCGGCCTTGCGCGTGAAGCCGGCGCCGCGCTGGTCTGTCGTCAGCGTGAACCCGCAGGTATTGTCAGTTACACAATTGCTGCCGGCGTCGAGCGCAGGACTGCCTGCCAGCAGCGCGTGTGTCTGAGTTGGGCCACCATTGTTAGCCAGCGGGGCAAGGCGGGCATCTGCCACACCCACCTGATTGCCGTTGACTCCGTTGTTCAGCCCTCCTGAACCGCCCGTGCCTATCAGGTTGTTGTTGCTGCTCGCGGCCATCGTGCCACTGATCTCGTCAGGGGCCGTGCCCGGAGCCACGCCGGTGAAGTTACCGGCCACAATCGTATTGCGTAAGGTCACCGGATTGCTGCTCGACTGAGCAATGCCGCCGCCATTGCCGGTGGCGTCGCCGTCCGCATCGACGCGGTTATGGGTAATCGTTACATTCACCAGGGTCGCAGTCGAATCACCACTGTTGCCTACTGCCCCGCCGCTAATATCTGAGTTGTTGCCGCTTATGGTGCTGTTGATGATTGTGAGCGAACCGCCCTCGCTATAGATCGCTCCTCCTTGAACGAGCGCCTTGTTGCTTGTAAAGGTACTGTCTCTGAGCGTCAGATTGCCAAGATTGAAAATGGCACCTCCCTTAACGGATAGTCCGTTGACAATCGTCAGGTTAGAGATGCTTACAGTTTTGTTTGCCTCCACGCTGAAGACTGAGAACGGGAGGTCGACGTTATTGGCGCCGCTAACTGTCACTCCGCTCGCCGGGCCGGTAATAACCAGGCCACCGTTGATGTTCTCAAGCGCGCTGGTGAGCGTAATGGTACTGTTCGCCGGGAGTGAGAAATTAATAGTGTCGGCGCCGCTCGCGGCGTTGGTCTCCTGAACAGCAGCACGCAGGGTGCATTGATTTCCAGGGGTCATCGCATCCGAGTCGCAAGTACCGTTGAGTCCACCTTCATCAGGGGCATCGCCCAGACTATTGACGGTCAGAGTCAGCGAAGAATTGACTGTGATCGTAGCGGTGACAATGCCGCCGCCTAAGCCCGCATTGGAATTACTGGTTGAAGCTTGTATATCGAACTTGAAAGTAGATCCCGGACTGGTCAGGCCAGTGGCCGGCGTAAACCTCAATCCGAGAGCGCCTTCCTCCGCGGTGATGAAGTCGCCGTTGTTGATTATGGTGGTTCCATCGGTCTGATAGAGCGTGCCGTTGGTGATGTTGGTGATCTTGAAGTGGGTCACCTCGTCACCATCGACCGGGTTTCGAAGAATGACCAGTTCGCCCTCACCGCTGGTTTGCACGTTCACGCTGGTCGTCGCATCCGTTACCGATGGCGTGTCGGCGACAGGGGTGACGGCAAAACTGACCGTCGCCGTGTCACTCTTAGGATCCGCGACCCCGTCACTAGTGCCGTTGTCCTGAATTGTGTAATCGAAGCTCGCCGGTCCGAAGAAGTCTGCGGCCGGGGTGAAGTACACGTTCGTTGCATCGTTGCTGACTGTGCCGCCTACCGCATTGCTGACGCCGGTCAATGTCAACGTCTGCCCGCTCTCATTGGCGGGGCCCTTAGAATCGTTAGCGAGTAAAGATGCAATGGGAATCGTGCGCTGTCCTGAGTCTTCCGCCACGCTGCTGAGACCATCGTTCACCGCGTCCGGAGGATCGTTAACATCAGCCACGTTGAATACAGTCGGATCACTGGCACCGCCGACTCCCGGGTCGTCTGTTAGCCGGTTCGCCTCGTTTGTGTGATTGCCATCTGCGTCATAATTAATCGTGCCTTGATTAGACACGGGCGTAGTGTCTGGGACGAGGTTGATGGTGGCCGTGATGGTGATGGTGACCGAACCGCTGCCGGCAATGCTGCCGCTCCAGGTCACGGTGTTCCCGGCTGTGCCCGTTGTGCCGCTAGTCGCATTCGCCGAAACCAGCGTCAGGCTGGACGGCAGCGTGTCGGTAAACTCGTCGCCGGGATTGTCGAGTTGCGGAGTTGCGTTGGTGTTCGAGAGAACTACCGTATAGGTGACGGTGGAGCCGGTCAATCTGGTGCCCGACCAGGTCTTGGCGCCAAAAACATTGGAAGGTGAAAGCACCGTGATGTTGGTAGAGACAAGCTGATTGTCCACCGTCGCACTGGCTGTAGCATTATTAGTGCTGGTAGACGTGAACGTCGCCACTGCCTGACCCGCGGTTATGGTCCCCGTTGGCGGTATCGTTCCCTCGGTCGCTCCGAACGCCACCGGTATCAGTGGCACTGGTCCACCCGCCGGCGTTGCTGTGGCCGAGTTCTGCGTCATGTCCGCCGTCACGTTAGACGTGGTGAAGGCGATCATTGGGTTTGGCGAAGCGCTAACTCCCAGGACGATCCACGGGTCGGCGTCTAATACGCCGGAGTTGCCGGCAAACACGAGGGTGCCATTGGGCGTACTCGAGCATCCGGCCCCGCCCGTGCCTGGACCAAAGTTACAGCCCCACCAATTGTTCTCAACATCAATAGTGGCGTTATTGCCTGTGCTGACTGAGCTGCCGTACTGAACCCCGATATTGTTGCCGAAGATGCGGTTGAAGTTCGCGCGGTTGGTTCCAATCAAGCCTACGCCTTGGGTGCCGCTGAAGAAGATGCCGGCGCCGGGACCGTTGAGACCTGAGCCGTTACCCGTGAACACGTTTCCCTTGATCGTAGAATTCTGCCCCCCGCGATCCAACCCGGTGTTGCCGAAGCTGGTCAAAGCTAGTCCGTTGCGTTGGTTGTTGCTGAAAGTGTTGCCTGAGACCAAAACGTGTTGGATCCCGGCCTGGAATCCGTCGAAGGCATGGTTGCTGAAAGTATTGTTGGTGATGAAGCCGCCGTAGACACTCATGGGGAGTACGGGCGCAGCCAACGTGCCAAACGACCGTGAGCCCAGGTTCATGCCCTGGAGGTTGTTGTCAAACAGGTTCCCGCTGATGGACGGAGCGCGCGTTGTACTCTCACCGACATTGTGATTGCCATCGACGAAGACGCCGTAACGATGGTTATTGTTGATGATGTTATTGTTGGTAATGTTTATGCCAGCGAAGGATTGACTCCCATTCAGGAAAATTGTCTGGTTGGTGCCACCCGAGTCCAGGTTAGTGCCATCCATGACGTTCTTGTCAATGGTGATATCCGAACCACCACGGTTCAGCCAGATAGCAGCCGTCGAGTAACCACTGAAGCGGTTGTTCGAGATCTGCATGTTGTTGTGTGGCCCAACGCTCGTAAAGATACAACCTTGCGTTCCAGAGGTTCCTCCACTGAACGAGAAACCGTCGATGGTGATCAATCCGCTGAAGGCAACAGTGAAAGTCGCCGTCCCCGGTGCTGTTGGAGTTACGACGGACTCACTCGCCACGCGTCCGCGCGCATCGACCCCAAACTGCGCGCCCTTAAGCGTCATCGCCTTAGTGATCGTCACATTCTCGGTGTACGTGCCGTCGTTAACGATCACCGTCCCACCAGCCAGCACGGCTGTCACGCCTCCCTGGATCGTGGCAAACGAGTCGCAGCCAAAATTAGTTGCGGGCCCGCCGGCGTCAGGATCAGTGCCGAGCGGCGTGCCAGCCCAGCTATCGTCAACATAGACCGTGCTGTTCACACATAGGTCTGCTGCGAAAGTTCCGGATGGGGCTGAAGCCGACTCGCTGGCGGCCGCCGTACTGCTAGTTGGCGGATGGAAACCAGGTCCTGCGGCTCGTCCGCTCACGATGATAAACGTGGCGATCAAAACACTGATCACAACGAATCCGGCGAGGAACGTGCTAAATCTTTTATAGGAGCATAGGTGCTTGAGAACTGGGGCGAAAGGGGCGTTCATGTTGATATCTCCGATAGGGCGTTCGGTTTTCGAATTGCTTCATGTCGATTGGCAATTGCGAAGTGCTCCGACCAGATGACTGGCCGATGGTGAATTTTGGGACTTGTTTTCCAGCTGCGGCTGCTGCCGGAGAATCATCTCTCCGCAACACTAACTGCCGCCAATCCGTCCGCGATCGCGAACGGTAATGGAACCAGGGTTCGGCCAGGATTGATCCAGTGGCTTGCGATTGCTGAAATAACTGAGGGAGAACAGTTGTCAGCGTATGAACTTCGCCGGATACTTTCAGCGTGTTTTACTTCCTGTTAGTGGCGGTCTTAGTAGAGGTCAGCCACCTGTCACGCAGAAGCTACGTAGTACTATCGTAACCAGGGAGCGCGTGCCCGGGCTGGAAGCCGACTACTAAGTGTTCTGACGATTATTGCCGTGCGGGAAGCCAGAGGTTTGCGACTGGAGCAAGCTCTTTGAAGTGGCGACCCGAACTACCCGAATATGAACGCGGCGAAGATATTATTTAATGGGTGAAAAGTCAAACAGGATTGGTGGTAGGGCCGATTTCCACCTCATGAGCGGAGGCGTCCTGCCCACAGACGCGAAGGGCGTGAATACAGGCGTATAGAGTACAAGCTTTAGCTTGCGTGGTGGCGCAAGAAGCAACCTGAAGGTTGGACTCTATACGCCTGTACTCTATGCGCCTTGTACTCTAAACCGCTTTGCTTTACTCACGGTGTGCCGAAGCGCGAGCGATACTCTGGCGACAGGATGAATGAACGCACCATCTCTGCCTGGAACGGATCGCCATTGTACTGGTTCAACTTGCCCAACCAGTGATTGAAGCCGGCCGTGTCTGGATTACGTCGCAGGTAGCCAACGTATTCCATGTACACAAACACTCGCCGCAACTCCTGATTGAAAAAAGCCTGACCATACGGGGTCGTGAACTGTACATTGCTTTCACTGATGACCACCGTACCGTCCACTACCTTCCGCAACACGCTGGCGCGCGTTTCCGTTCCATTCCCGAGCCCATCCATCAGCGCCTGTTTCTGCGCTGCAGTCGCGGCAATGCCGGTGGTATTGAACAGCTCCTGCACGTACAGCGTGTCGTTCAATCCGGCATACTTCGCCACAAACTCCGGTCGCAGTACAAACTCTGCAGCCAGCCGGTTGCGGTTGGCCTCAACCACTGCACCGGATATCTGGTTGTTTACCAGAATGCCTTCCGACACCTTACTGACATCGCTCATGAACTCCAGGAATGTCGGGAACCGGCCCAATAATCCAGAGGACCCACCGTCGTAGTTTGGCGTTCCCGTCAGGCTGCCCTTGTACAATCGATAGACAAACCCGCCGGTCATCTGGAACTCCGGCGACATGAAGAACGCTATCGCCGTCGACTCCCGCTGCTTGTCAATGCACTGGGCCACGGTTTGGCCCGCAGGTCGCCGTGCCGGGTCGTTACACTTCTCGATGTTGTCGGTCCAGAACGCGAGCCCCGCCGGGTCTGGTTCTCGATGCAGGATGTCGTGATACTGCGAGCGTACAAACTCGCTCGACATATCTATCGGGTTGGTCGTCCCTTCAGTTGCATCGTCCGTAATGCTCAGGATGGCCGTCGAAGGTACGCCGAACACCGCGCCTCCCGTCAGGTTAGACAGCGTCTGCTCCAGCGTCTCCGTCCCTTCAACGTAGTTGTCCTGACTGATCAGGACGTCGAAGGTCTTCGACGTTTCGCCGGCCGCAAACCGCAATGTTCCGATAGTAGTTGTAAAGTCACAACGCGATGAGGCGAACCCCGCACCCGCCGCCGTGCACGGGATGAAGTCTGCTGGATTGCTATGATCGCTGCTGGCGTAATCAACCGTCACCGGCTGGCTGGTGTCTCCGATCCGCTCCACCGTGATCGTCTTAGAGCCGGCGCCTTCAGCCACACTGTAGTTAGCTGCGCTGAACCTGATCACTCCTCCCGATGGCGCACCGTTGATAATGGTACCCTGGCCCTGACTATCGGCGAGGGTGGCGTTGTTGGCGTTTGATAGATTCACGAAGAAAGTCTCGTTGGACTCATTCAAGACGTCGCCGTTAACCACGACCGTGATGGGCTTACTTGTCTCACCAGGATTGAAGGTCACGGTGCCAGTGGCGGACTGATAATCCGCGCCGGCGGTCGCTGTCCCATTAGCGGTCGCGAAGTTGACGTTTACCTGTCGTCCACTCACAGACGATAAACTGAGCGTAAAGACGGCATCCGTCGTTCCAGCGGTCCCTTCGATCACGGTGACGTCGTTGACAGAAATGGCCGGCGCGGGATCGTCATCGAGAATTAGAACTACCGATGGGTTGCTACTGACACTGATGGCAGCGTTGACCGCGTTGCTGAGCTGGAGCGTGAGGGTTTCGTCAGGCTCGTCCAGCGTATCGCCGATGATAGGAACGGAAACGGTCTGGGTGGTAACGCCGGGCGGAAAAGTCAGGGAACCCGAAACGGGTTGAAAGTCAACGCCACTCGTCGCCGTCATTGCGAGCGTTTGGTAATTCACTGTCACTGTTTGACCGATGGCGATATTCAGGCTGACCGTGCCAAGAGCATTGGTAGTGCCTGCGTTTCCCTCATTCACGCCCGCTCCATTGAAACTCAATATCGTGGCGTTACTTGGGTCAAAGATTCTGACCACCACAATCCCCGAAGCACCGACGACATCCGGAGCCTCAGGACTGCTGAGAGTCACGAACACCGTTTCACTCTGCTCCGCAACCATATCATTGATAATGGGGAGCGAAATGGTCTTGCTGGTTTCGCCGTCGGCGAATGTGAGCGTTCCGGAAATGGGGGTGTAGTCCTGGCCGGCGATGGCTGTGTGATTAGCAGTCGCGTAGTTGACGGTGACAGTCCCGCTGCTGCCGCCTACGCGATTGACCGGAATGGTAAGCGCGTTCAGGTCCTCTCTGACAGACATGGTGGTCGCTCCGAACTGCACCAGTCCAGTCGCGCCATTCGGATTGCACGGAGAAAATTCCGAAGTGTTGTAGGGGGGTGACCCCTTGGTGGCGGTGACCGTAACGACCTGGCCCACAGGGAGCGTTGATTGAAACTGGGTCTGAAAGATGGCATTGCCGTTAGCGTCTGTCCGAGTAGTATCAGTCCCCAAGTAACGAGCACCCTCGCCGTTACCCGAGGGATGGCAACCGTGGTTGGCGAAGAATTCCAAGCCGTAGCTTGTCTGATCGGCACTCCCGAAAGTTCCAGTCACCGTCGTCCTTCCGCCAACTGTGTTCACCGAAGTGATGACCGGGAAGTTTTGCAGTGCATTGGCGCCGGTGTCAGTATCTCTCACATCGTTCGGTGTAACCCCGGCCGGGCCAAGATCAATTCCCAACCCAAGATTTCCAAAAATGAGGTTGTGGCTAATGCGATTGGCATCACCCGCTAACACCCAAATTCCCGCACCGCCGTTGAAGGCGATAGTGTTGGCCGCGCCCATCTCAGCTCCGCCAATCGCATTGCTACTTCCTCGATTGATAAAAACTCCGCCGGATGAATTTCCCACTCCAAACCCCTCCGGCGAATTGGGCAAGGGCACAACCCCGGTAACATCGGTACCGATAAAATTCCCTTGCACGACATTCCCAAACGCGCCAGACTCCTCGATGCTAATACCCGCGCCGAAATTGCCGGAGATGACATTGCGTGCCGCGATTGATTGTCCGCCGACCAGATTACCCGGCGAGTTGAAGATCCTGATTCCGCGGTCGCCATTTCCGATGGCGGCTGTTCCAGCAGCGTTAGTCCCGATGAAGTTCCCTAGCACCGTCGTCATTTGCCCGCCAATCTGGATGCCGCTGCCACCGTTACCGGAGATGACATTACCAGAGCCGGGCGCAGTATCGCCGATTCTATTGCTGCTACCCGTCACTCGTATCCCTTCCGAGGAGTTGCCCAACGCTGCAGTGCCGGCGGCGTTCACCCCGATATAGTTGCCCTCGATGGCATTGCTGTTGGCTTCTGCGACATTCAATTCGATGCCCGCGCCGAAGTTTCCAGAAATCACATTTCGAGCGGCGGCGGTCGCCCCACCCACTTTATTGAAGGCCGTATTCACAATCACGCCGACGCTGTTTCCCAGGCTCAGACTGCCGGTGACATCAGTGCCAATGAAGTTGCCTTCGATGTGGGTGCTGCCATTGGTAGTGATGGCGATGGCGGCATTGTTCACGCGGTTAATTACCAACCCTTTTATAGTGCTGCAGCAGGCGGTAATGAGAAGCCCGGCCCGATTGGTGTTTGGCCTATTGTTGCCATTTATCTCGATAATTGGAGTACCCGCGAACCCCGGCTGGGTCGTCCCATCAATCACCAGCTGGCCTGAGATAATAGGGAGGTCGGTTGTGGGAACGATGGTCTTCACACCGGATCCGATACTGAAGTTGATAATGTTAGACCCGCCCACAGAGTTCGCTTGCTCAATCGCAGCGCGTAGCGTGCAACTACCGGCGCCATCATTGCAGACGCCGTCCATAAGGTTACTGTCCGCCCCGTCCCCTATTGAGTTAACAGTGAAATTGTTCGCGGCATTGGCTGTTGGGCGCAGCAAATCCAGTAAATGGCCAGTCACATCAGGCAAGCTCGCCAAACCTATCAGGAGCAACAGAACCAGAAGTGGTAGTGTCGTGGAATAGCGGCCAGGGGTGCGAGGCATTGCTTACCTTTCTGATGATTTTGACCGGTGGGGGAGAAAGAGTCTCGGAGGGGGAACCGAAAGCTGCTTACAAACTGCCGGATGCTACAAGAGCAAACATCGAGAGTCAAATAGCCGCGCCTCAAACTTTTATCAGAGGCTCCCAGACTCTTCTTGCGGGGTTGAGACTGCGTCCACAGCCGCGAACGGAGCGCTCGCATACAAGCGAACGGAGTGTGGTCGCGCCCAAATCTGCAGGCAGGATGCCTGCGCTCCCAACGGATGACCCAGGCGTTTGAGTACAGGCGTATAGAGTACAAGCTTTAGCTTGCGTGGTGGCGCAAGAAGCAACCTGAAGGTTGGACTCTATACGCCTGTACTCTAATCGCCTGTACCCTGAAACGGTTTGCGTTACCTCACGGTGTGCCGAAGCGGGAGCGATACTCCGGTGACAGGATGAATGACCTCACCATCTCTGCCGCGAACGGGTCGCCGTTGAATTGGTTCAACTTGCCCAGCCAGAAGTTGAAACCGGCCGCGTCAGGATTGCGTCGCAAGTAGCCGACGTATTCCATGTAGACAAACACTCGCCGGTACTCCTGATTGTAGAAAGCCTGGCCGTACGGTGTTGTGAACTGCACATTGCTTTCACTGATTACCACCGTGCCATCCACAACCTTCCGCAAGACGCTGGCGCGCGTTTCCGTCCCATTAGTCAGACCGTCGACCAGTGCTTGTTTCTGCGCCGCCGATGGCGTGATACCGGTGGTATTGAACAGCTCCTGCACGTATAGCGTGTTGTTGAGTCCGCCATACTTCGCCGCAAACTCCGGTCGCAGCACAAACTCTGCTGCCAGCCGGTTGCGATTGGCCTCAACCACTGCACCGGATATCTGGTTGTTCACCACGATGCCTTCCGACACCTGACTGAGGTCGAACATAAACTCCAGGAACGTTGGGAACCGTCCGGGTGACGATCCCGGTGATCCGCCATCATAGTTTGGCGTTCCGGTCAGGCTGCCCTTGTACAATCGATAGACAAACCCGCCGGTCATCTGGAACTCCGGTGACATGAAGAAGGCTATCGCCGTCGACTCCCGCTGCTTGTCGATGCACTGCGCAACGGTTTGCCCTGCTGGTCGGCGTGCCGGATCGTTACACTTCTCGATGTTGTCGGTCCAGAATGCCAGGCCAGCCGCGTCAGGCTCACGATGCAAGATGTCGTGATACTGCGACCGCACAAACTCGCTCGAAGTATCAATCGGGTTGGTCGCCGGCTCCGCCACATCGTCAGTGATGCTGAGAATGGCCGTTTGAGGTACGCCGAACACTGCCCCGCCGGTCGGATTCGACAACGTTAGACTGAGTGTCTCCGTACCTTCCACGTAGTTGTCCTGGCTGATCAGCACGTTGAAGGTCTTCGAGGTTTCGCCGGCTGCAAACCGCAGTCTGCCTACCGCCGTCGTAAAGTCACAGCGCGATGAGGCGAACCCGGCGCCCGCTGAAGTGCAGGGTATGAAGTCCGCTGGATTACTGTGGTCGCTGCTGGCGTAATCCACCGTCACCGGCTGCGTAGTGTCGCCCGTGCGCTCAACTGTTATCACACGGAAACCGGCGCCCTCGGCCACACTGTAATTCGCAGCGCTGAACCTGATCACGCCTCCGAGTGCGTTGATGCTTATCGTGGCCGTGGCGGTTCCTCCACCCAGGCCTGCATCCGAGGCGCTTAGCGACGCCCGCACCGTGAAGCTCCCGCTTGTGGTCCCGGGAGTAAATTTCAATCCCGCATTGCCTTCAGCAAAGGTGATGAAGTCGCCATTGTTGATCGGCGTGATGCCGTCGTTCTTGAACAGCGAGCCACCCGTGATCCCGGTGATTTTGAAATGGGTTACTTCCGCTCCGTCAACCGGGTTGCGCGAGATCACCAGTCCCGATGTGGTTTGTGTGTTCGCATTCGTAGTGGCATTGGTAACCGACGGCGTATCCGCCACTGGAGTAATGTTGAAGAAAGCTCTCGCCGTGGCAGTCTTCGGATCGGGTAGGCCGTTGGTCGTCCCGTTATCCTCAATGGTGTACTGGAAGAATGCCTGCCCGAAGAAGTTAGCTGTCGGTGTGAAGCGTACGGTGCCCGCCACGATGCTCACGGTCCCGCCCACCGGATTGCTAACTGACTTAACAGTGAGGGTCTGGCCACTTTCGTTAGCTGGCCCTGGCGAGTCGTTACTTAGCAGGGTGCTGAACTGTATTATCCGCTGCCCTGAATCCTCTGCCACGGTCCCCAGCGGATCGTTCACGGCAATGGGCGGTTGGTTCACGTCCGAAATGTTGAAGCTGACTTTGGCTGGTCCGCTGGTTTTGGGATCAGCTACGCCATTGGTTGTGCCATTGTCCTCTACGGTGTAATCGAAACTTGCGGGCCCGGTGTAGTTAGCAGTCGGCGTAAACAACACATTGTTACCAGAGATACTGACCGTCCCACCCACTGCGTTACCGACGGTCTTAACGATCAAGGTCTGTCCGCTTTCGTTAGCCGGACCTTTTGAGTCATTGGCCGTCAAGGTGGCGAATGGAATCGTGCGTTGCCCGGAATTCTCTGCAACGTTCGAGAGCGTATCGTTGACTGCCGTGGGCGCGTCGTTGACTTCAGTGATCGTAAAGCTGACGGTCGCCGGCGCGCTGGTTTTCGGATCGGGGTTGCCGTTGGTGGTGCCGTTGTCCTGAACCGTGTATTGGAAACTTGCGGGACCAAAGTAATCAGCGGTTGGTGTAAACAGCACGTTGCCGCCAGAGATACTCACCGTCCCACCGACTGGATTGCTGACTGAATTAACAGTCAGGGTCTGGCCACTTTCGCTGGCTGGACCAGGAGAATCATTAGCTGTCAGCACGCTGAATGGAATCGTGCGCTGACCCGAATCCTCTGCGATGTTCGTCAGGGTATCGTTTACCGCCGTCGGCGCTGCGTTAACATTCGAAATGTTGAAGGAGACTGTTGCCGGCCCACTGGTCTTTGGATCAGCCACGCCATTAGTCGTGCCATTATCTTCAACTGTGTAATCGAAACTTGCCGGCCCGGTATAGTTAGTCGTGGGCGTGAATAGCACATTGCTACCGGAGATGCTGACCGTTCCGCCGACCGCGTTACCGACGGTCTTAACGATAAGGGTCTGCCCGCTTTCATTAGCCGGACCTTTTGAATCATTCGCGGTCAACGTGCTGAACGGAATGGTGCGTTGTCCTGAATTCTCCGGAACGCTCGATAGCGTGTCGTTAACTGCTGTCGGCGCGTCGTTGACCTCGGTAACGGTGATGACAAAGGTCTGCGGAGCCGAGGTGTTCCCGCTGATATCATCCCTCAACACAATCGTGATGGTGGCGGATCCGTTAGCGTCCCCGGCCGGAGTGTAAGTCAGGGTCCCGTCCGAACTAATAGCCGGGCCGGCGGCGAACAGACCGGGATTGGTATTGTTCTGGACCAGGAAGGTCAGTGGTCGATCCGGGGTGGATCCCGAAGAAATGTTGGTGGCCCAGTTGGGAACGATATGCGCGCCGGAATCCTCACTCGCAGTCTGATCCGGGCCTTTAGTGAATGATGGAGTGATTGTAGGCGGGGGTGACGCGGCGGCAGCAAAGCACGCGGAAAACTCCGAGGTGTTAAAGATAAAGTCAGGATCTATTCCAGTGACCTCGGTAGCTGTCGCGGTGATGAACTGCCCGGCAGTGAACGACGCTGAAGTAGTTGTGAACGGCGCATCGCCACTTCCATCCGCGGTCACGTTGGTTGTGCCAATGTAGGTTTCCCCTTCGCCATAACCCGAGGGATCACAAGTAGGATTGGCATAGAATTCAATCCTAAAAGAGGCGCCCGGAGTCGAATGAAGCACGCCGGTGATCGTCTGGGTGGTAGCATCGGCGCCGGTGATAATCGGAAAATTCTGCAGATGATTCGGCCCATCATCGGGGTCGAGAGCGTCGTTGGCCGTGACTCCATTAACATCCTCCGTTCCACCGACCAGATTTATTCCCAGGTTAGTGTTGGAGTAGATCCAGTTTCGGGTGATTAGATTGTTAATGTCATCGAGATCGCTAATCTTTACGCCATCCACACCGTTGTTGGCGATGATATTGGCCCCTGCACCCAGGCCCAATGGCATCACCAGGCTGTCGGGTTCCGCAAAGCTAAATGTCCGACCGGCGGTTTGTTTACGGGATGCTTCAGCGTTCGTATTTCCCCGCGATAGCCGTGCCTGAAGAGCTTCCAAAAGGGATGCCTCTCCTTTCGGAAGGCTACGAGGCGACTGTTTTTTGGAATCGGCCTTATCGGTGGCGTATCGACTATCGTTGGTGGCTTTTGCTGTGCCTGAGGATTGCGGGCCAGAGCGAACAACAACATCAACATCGCCGCCGTCGGCGGAACCAGCGAATCCGATGGTATTGTCTGAGGAGGCTGGTCCAGCAATCTCCACTCCAGACTCGCCATTGCCCATTGCACTGGTACCATTCAGGGCCACCCCAATAAAGTTACCCTGGACCAAATTGAAGGAAGCGCCCCCGGTTAGTAAAACTCCGTGGCCCGTATTTCCGGAGATGACGTTTCCCTCTTCGGGTATTGTGCAGCCAATCTCGTTATAGATTGACCCATCCACCTTAACCCCCGCGCCGCCGTTGCCGAGCGCCGTCATCCCAGTCTTGTCGGTGCCGATTAGGTTGCCGTGCAGGACGTTGTCGGAAGCGCCAAATAGCGAACTGATTAGAACGCCGTCTCCGGCGTTGCCGGAAATAACGTTGCCGGCGCCTTCCGGCATAAAACCAACATACGTAAACGAAGAGTCCAGAAGGTTGACGCCGATGCCGTTTGCGATTGCCCCGGTGCCGGGACTGTTGGTACCGATGAAATTGCCGACAATTAAGTTAAAGTCCGAAAAGTCGACGAGAATGCCTGAATCAGTATTGCCTGAAATAAGGTTGCTGCCGTCCAACACTTCACAGCCGATCACGTTATCTTTTACACCGTCGTGAATCTGCACGCCGAACTCGTTTGCCAGCGCCGTCAATCCGTTACGGTCGGTGCCGATGTAATTGCCTTCGACGGTGTTCTCGGGACTGGTGATATCCACTCCAGTTCCACTCGCGTGGCCTGAGATGATATTGCGTGCCGCCGGCAGGTCACCGCCGACCAGGTCAACCCCGCCATCAGTCAAGCTGATACCGTCTCCAGTGCTGCCCTGGGCCAGGGTACCGGATACGTCCGTGCCAATAAAGTTTCCGGCGATCTCATTAAAACCGTCGCCACAGACGAAGACGCCGACATCGTCGAAGTTATTAATGACTAATCCGCTGATTGTGGATCCTTCCGCGCCAAACTCGAGGTCAAGACCAGCAGCACCGCTGAGATTGGTTCCATTGATCTCGATCCGCAGAATCGCATCGTCGCCCTCATCGAAGTGCTTGGTATTGGGGCTTGCACCCGGCTGAGAGTAGCCATCAATGAATACCGTGTTGAAGATCTCAGGCAAAGGCGAGGTGGGGGCGATGGACCACCAGCTATGCGGGTAGTCGGGATCGGCGCCTGAAATAAGGTCGGGCGCATTGCTCGGCGTTTTGTTGGCGGCAGACACACCGGGACCGAAGTTGTCCGCATAGTAAAATCGTTCGGGATCGCCGATCGGGATATTGAAGGCGATCAGGCGCGGGGAGGGGAACACGTCGTTGGCATCTTCGATAGCTTCGCGCAACGTGCAGCCGCCTGGATCAGTGGTGCAGTCTCCGTCGCTGCCATCGGCCGTGGTGTTAACGACAAATCCTTCAAGTTCAAATGCGCCGATATCGACATGGTTCCCCTGAGGTCGTGTAACTCCGCGCTGGTCTGTGGTGACGAAGCCGGTTGGTGGAACGCAGGTATTGTTGACGATGCAGTCGTCACCGGCTTCGATTGCCGGACTACCTGGCAGTAATCCCACAGTATCTGTTGTGCCGCCGTTGTCTCCCGGGAAATCCAGCCTGGGATCAATCGGGGCAGTATTACTGCCTACTTGATCGCCCATGACTCCGTTAGTGAACCCGGAACTGTCGCTTCCGTCACTGATCAGGTTATGACCGCGACTGGTGAACACACCAAAGACGTCTGGGCCGGACATGCCGGCAAAATTGATGGCGATGATTGTGTTCTTAACGGTTATCGAACTGCCGTTGTTAAAGATGCCGCCACCCCTGGCAGCATCCTCGAAAGCTATGTTTCCGGCGATGGTGCAGTTGAGAATGTTAATCGTGCCCCCACTGCCATAGACCCCCGCGCCGTCACCGCTGGTGGCATTTAACGCCAACGTGGAGTTCGTGAGGTTAAGTGTTCCGGTTCCAGTGTTGGCAACTGCTCCGCCACCGGTGCCGCTGGTTCCGCCCTCATTGGCGAAGAAACTTGAATTGCTTACGCTAACCGTAGCGGCGCCGCTGTTCAGAAGACCCCCGCCACTTTCGACTCCGCTCCCGCCATTCGCGATTGTAAGATTCGAAATGTTTACAGTCGTCGCCGTTGTTATCTCAAAAACGCGAACCGCTGTTTGCCCGTCAACCTTGACGGAATTTGGTGCAGTGGTTGGACCCGCGATCGTTACATTTGCGGTAATAGCCGGTAGGGCAGTAGACGGTTGGATGTCGTGTGTCCCCGGAGTAAAGTCGATCGTCAACCCACAGGTACTGAGAGCGTTTGATTCCTGAATGGCGGCTCGTAGGGTGCAGACGCCTCCTACTGGCGCTGTCGAGCAGCTACCGTCACCCGGGACCGCGTCCGGAGCATCCCCGTCATCGTCAACGGTCAACCCTGAGGGACAGACCAGAAGTTTTTCCTGTTTTTGAACCTTAGTTTGCTGCTGGGTATTTTCAGGCGCCGAGGCAGGGATAGCACTGGAGTTGATGGCTAATTTGGCCGTGGTCGTAGTAAGACCAATAGCGAGCAGAAACAGACAGAGGGTGAAAATAATTCTTCGGTTGCGTGTTAGTAGCAACTCGGCGAGGGGGGGATAACTCATCAGGAAAGCTTTCTCCTCTTAATACGCTGGTTAACGCGTGATCAACACAGGGAGACCCCGCTGGATTAGAAGGGCGTACAGATTTTATAAAAATATTATGCGAGATCGGCTGCTGCCAACTACGGCCATCACGAGAAAACACGTCGTGAGTTTCCGGCCGTATCAAACGAACAAAGGCAGTAGCCGGGGGGCGGCAACTCTCTCCCGAATGTGCGGAAAAACTAACATACGGAACCCACAAACAACAACACTAATTAGATTTAGTCATCTTTTCAATCGCTGCAACTTTGCTTAACCGGCGCACATGCCGCTCTTCACCGGTAAACCGCGCCGAAACAAATGCACGCACAATCTCCAGGGCAAGTTCGACCCCGGTAACACGCGCGCCTAAGCAAAGCACATTGCAGTCGTCGTGTTCGCGTGATTGATGGCCGGAATAGGTATCACCGCAGAGCGCGGCGCGGATACCGGTGAGTTTGTTGGCGGCGACGGCGGCCCCAACTCCGCTGCCGCAGACGATGATGCCAATCTCAGCCTGAGCATTCTGGATGGTCTCGCCAACCTTCACTGCGTAGTCAGGATAATCGTCGGGCTGCGAGCCATCATGTGTGCCAAAGTCGATGAGCTCATGGCCGGCCTGGCGCAGCTCTTCGATAATGCGCTCGTTGAGCGGATAACCACCGTGGTCGGCGCCGATCGCGATTTTGATTCCCATCTTTCAATTACTCCTGCAACGCCCGCCGCAAAGGCGCGAGCTTGCGCGAAAACTGAAACAGAAAGCGATCGCGTCTTAAAACTTCGGTACGATTTAAAGCAAAGAGATCAATTTTATCTGTTGGTCCATAAGTGGTCGTAAAAGCCGCGATGTGCCCCGCTTGCTCGACAGCTCGCCGTGCCGCCTCGGAGAAAAAGCCCGCCGGATAAGCAAACGTCAGGCATGGTTTCTGCAACAGGTTTTCGATCTCACGCTTCGCATCTTCAATTTCTGATTTCACTTCCGGCTCCGAGAGTTTATTCAAAAGCCTGTGGTTCATGGTGTGCGAGCCAAATTCGACCCCATGTTGAGCCATTTCCTGAATCTCATTTTGCGATAAATGCGCGTGTGGTTTTTCGCCGGCCGCCGTCGCCCCGGAAAAGACCTGTCCGATGCTCGACGGAATGATGAAGATCGTGGCTTTGATTTCCAGTTGTCTCAAAACCGGGAATGCATTCGTATAGTTATCCTTCCAACCGTCGTCAAAGGTCACCGCAATTCCCTTAGGCGGAAACTCTCCTCGTTGTTGAAAGAATTCGATAAGCTCTGACGCCGTATAAAACACAAAACCTTCATTCTTCAGGTAAGACATCTGCTTGAAGAACCTTCGCGGTGGCGTAAACCCGCCTCGGACACGAGCATCGGGCCACGGTTTGCTGATCTTGTGATAAAAAAGTACGGGGATGAACATTGCGGTTGAATATCGTCGGGCGTTCAAACGTTTGGATCCTCAAAAACACTGACGTCGGAATCCGCGCGCGTGAGAAACCAATTTCGCGGCTCATACATTAGTTCCCGTCGCGTGGGAGAGTAGACCATAAAGGGCGGGGACTTTTTGATGTGCCAAAAACCCAATTGGCGCAACCGCTCTTCAACCAGAGGATCGAGAACGTCTGTGACCAGGCTCCCTGCATACCTTTCGAGACTTAACCGAAGGGCCGCTTTCAACAACTCATCAATCTTTTCTTTCGGACTGCTGGAATCGTAGCAGATATCAGTGACAGCTGCCTTCGGTGGCGCGTTACCCCGTTCGGGTTTCCGAAAGAATAGAACGACATACCCCACCAGACGGTTGGCTTCGTACAAACCGAGTACGTCAAACTTCTTTCCGGGTTGACGCATGAACTGCCATTCCAGAAAAGAGGAACCGCGCGCGACGGCACACGGATAGCGCTCAGCAGCTCGTCGCCAAAGATCGTCAAACGAATCATCAAACTCAGAAATCTCTCTTATGGTGTAGTCGCCACTGGGTTTAGTTTGCCGCGATCCCGGTCGAAGGGGAGAGTAACAAAGATTGACCAGCCCGCGGAGCGGCGCATAAGCCGCGATCTCTTTGAGCCCATAACCAGGAAACAACAACTTTTGATAGCGGTTAATTGCGCCCATGGGCACCCACTCTAAACTGCGCAACACATTTCCAGATGCGTTGTTGAAGCCCAGGGCCATCATTGTTGGATAAGTTTCACGAGCTAGTTGCAGCAGCCGCTTGCCCAGTTTCTGTCCACGATATTCCGGCAGCAAAATGAAATCCAGAATCCAGATTCCTTTTCGAATTTCATCGCCGACTTTCAATTCAACCAGGATGGTGGCTGCCTGTCCGACTACGCGGTCGCCGTCTTTGACTATCCAGAGCGGAACGTCGTCGAGTGAAGTGTAAGGGTTCTCCAGGTAGTGCCACTTCCAGAATGCAGGATCGCTTTTGCGCGGATCGTCACTGTAGGCTTTGCGAAGGAAGGCGAGTACTCCTTCCTGATCAGACAACTCAAACTGTTTGATTAAAACGTCGGGAGGCATCTGGCAAAGTCAAATTTGGATTGCGTTCACCGAAATCGTCTCACGCGCAGAGCTCGACAGTCTCAAGGTTCTTGAACTTTCGCAGGCAAAGACTAGAGCCGATCCACGAAATCACACGAAGCCACACGAAAAAGACTGTTGCCTACAGCAATGCCTTTGCATGCTTCAAAACGTTTTCTACATTGAACCCCAACTCGCGCATGGTCACATCGCCCGGCGCTGAGGCGCCAAAGCGTTCGAGACAAATAACGTCGCCCTCTGGCCCAACGTAGCGATCCCAACCCTGACGCACACCTGCTTCGATCGCAAGACGAGTAGTGACCGAAGGGGGGAGTACCTGGTTGCGATAGTCTTCTCCCTGTTCTTCGAAGAGTTCCGTGCAGGGCATTGAAACCACGCGGGTGGCAATGCCTTCCTGCTGCAGCGTCTCGCGCGCTTGCATCGCAAGTGAAACTTCAGAGCCGGTAGCGATGAGGATCAATTGCGGAGTGGGCTCTGGGGCGCCTTCGGTCCTGACAGGATTGCCCGCGAGATCGTTAGCGCCGCTGGTTGCCTCTGCCTCCGCCAGGATGTAGCCGCCACGACGCAGGCCTTCGGCCGAAGCGTAGCGGGACCGATCGATTACCCCAACTTTCTGTCGCGTCAGCGCGAGCGCTGTCGGAGCGTGACGTCTCAGAATTGCGATGCGCCAGGCCTCGCTCACTTCGGCCGAATCAGCAGGTCGAATAACAAAGAGGTGCGGAATTGCTCGCAAGGCTGCGACATGTTCAATCGGCTGGTGAGTGGGACCGTCTTCGCCAAGTCCGATGGAGTCGTGGGTGAAAACGTAAATAACCTGCACTTCAGAAAGCGCTGCCAGACGGATGGCCGGGCGCATGTAATCGGAAAAGGTTAGAAAGGTTCCGCCATAGGGAATCAAACCGCCATTCAAAGAGATGCCGGTCAAGGTGGATCCCATGGCGTGTTCGCGCACGCCGAAATGAATGATCCGTCCCTGGTAAGAACCGGCTTCGAAGTCGCCGCCACCTTTGATATCGGTGTTGTTGGAAACTCCCAAATCAGCTGAGCCGCCAATCAGCATCGGCAGGTGTGGCGCCAGAGCATTGATAACTTCCCCGCTCGCTACCCGGGTCGCCACCGGCTTGGGATCCGTAAACTTCGGCAAGTGATCTTCCCAGCCTTCTGGCAGTTCGCCTTTCATCATCGAGCGCCACTGGCTGCCTAGTTCAGCATGCTTCTCTTCGTATTTTTCGACCAGCGCTTTCCACTGTTCTTCCTGTTGGGCTCCCCGATCAACTGCTTCGCGGAAGTGCGCCAGGGCCTCGTCGGGAACATAGAACTGCTTATCTTCAGGCCAACCCAGATGCCGCTTCGTTTCCCGCACTGCCTCTTCGCCCGGCGCATCGCTGTGGGCTTTGCGCGTTCCCGCCGTGGGCATGCCGTATCCAATTATCGTTTTGACGGAAATCAGGGAAGGTCTATCGCCCACCGACTGCGCGTCGCGAATGGCCGCATCGATCGCATCGAGATCATTCCCGTCTGCAACTGTCAGGGTGTGCCAACCGTAAGCTTCAAACCGCTTTGGCACGTCTTCACTGAACGCGAGACTGGTGAAGCCTTCGATAGTTACTTCGTTGTCGTCATAGAGATAGATGAGTTTACCCAGTTTGAGATGGCCGGCCAGCGAAGCTGCTTCCGAAGCGACGCCTTCCATCAAATCCCCGTCAGAAACAATCGCGTAGACATAGTGATCGATCAGCGGAAACTCTTCCTGGTTGAACTTGGCGCCAAGATGAGCCGCGCCCATTGCCATGCCCACTCCGTTGGCGAACCCCTGGCCCAGTGGGCCGGTGGTGATTTCAACGCCCGGGGTCAATCCATACTCGGGATGGCCCGGAGTTTTGGAGCCCCACTGGCGAAAATTCTTGAGCTCATCGAGGGGAAGATCGTAGCCGGTTAGGTAAAGCAGCGAGTAGAGCAGCATTGAGCCATGGCCCGCTGAAAGCAGAAAGCGATCGCGATTCTCCCATTTAGGGTTCTGCGGATTGTGTCGGAGAAAACGAGTCCAGAGCACGTAGGCCATCGGCGCGGCGCCCAGAGGCAAACCGGGGTGGCCCGATTCCGCTTTTTGTACTGCATCCAGCGAGAGGGTACGAATTGTGTTGATGCAAAGTTGATCGAGATCGGTGTTGACTATCGCATCGCTTTCCTGGATGGGCGCGCTCATTTTCTTGTTTACCCCTCTTCTTGAATTTGAATCGACTAAAAAAAGTAAGAAACTGGTTTGTAGGGGTGGCACTCCGTGGCCACCCCTACTTTACGCATGCGACATATTTCGCAGAATCGAGCCACCCGCACAGGGGCGGCCACGGAGTGTCGCCCCTACTAGCTCACCGCTGGATGCGGGCCGAGCCACCCTTTGCAAAAGCCCGGACCTGCTCGACGGTCGACATGCTGGTGTCGCCCGGGAACGTAGTTAAAAGCGCACCGTGTGCCCAGCCCAAGTTTAGCGCATCCTCAGGTGACTCGCCCGCGAGCAGCCCGTAGAAAAATCCCGACGAAAAACCATCGCCGCCCCCAACTCGATCATGCACGTCCAGATCGCAGGTCATGGAGGAGTAGGTTTCACCGCTGATCCAGGCTACCGCTCCCCAGCAGTGGCGAGTAGTGGAAAACACTTCGCGTAAGGTGGTCGCGACGACCTTGATCTGCGGATGTTTTTCCACCACGCGATCGATCATGCCGAAGAAAGCGCTCGGATCGAGCTTGGAGGTCGATGCCACTTCCGGACCCGGGATGCCAAGTCCTTTCTGCAAGTCCTCTTCGTTCCCTACCAGCACGTCAACATTCTCCACGATGCGCCTGATAACCTCTACCGCTCGATCCTGGCCGCCTGAAATTCTCCAAAGCTTCTCGCGGAAGTTAAGATCAAACGAGACGATGGCACCGGCTGCCTTCGCTTTTTGCATTCCCTCGATGATCAATTCCGCGGTCGTTTCGGATAGCGCCGCGAAGATCCCGCCACTGTGAAACCAGCGCACCCCGCCGCGGAAGATTTCGTTCCAGTTAAAATCACCCGGCTTGAGTTGCGCTGCTGCCTCGTTGGATCGGTTGTAAAAGACCACCGGAGCCCGCACCCCGTAGCCCTGATCGCTGTAAACGGCGGCAAGGTTTGGCCCACTAACTCCGTTATGCTCAAATCGCTTATAGAAAGGCTTCACGCCCATCGCCCGAACCCGTTCGGCAACTAGATCGCCGATCGGATAGTCGACCATTGCCGACACAACACCGGTCCGCAGGCGAAAGCAATCAGCCAGGTTGGCAGCGACATTAAACTCGCCGCCACTTACATGTATCCGGCATTCCGTGGCTTTGCGGAAGGGAATAATTCCTGGATCGAGGCGATGGACCAGTGCGCCGAGCGATATAAAGTCAAGCGCACCCTCCGGGGGTATGTTGAGACCATCTATCATTCGACTCTCCTGCTGTGGTAAAGCAAACTGTTAGTTTGCGATGGATCACCGCCACTCAGCGTTGAGCTTACCGAGACACCGCAAACTAACAGTTTGCTTTACATGTGTCCGGAAAGCATCGCACAGCCTCTAAGTTGTAGTCCACCTTACGTGCACCTGCTAAAATGGCAGCGATGCAAGCAGAAACCTTAAATTGTCCGAATTGTGGCGCCGCGAGTTCTACGGACGCGCCAGCCTGCCAATTTTGCGGCTCGCGGCTGGCGACCGTGTCCTGTCCGTCATGCTTCGCAATGATGTTCCTGGGCAGTAAACACTGTCCTCGCTGTGGTGCGGCGGCGGCGATTCGTGAAATCAAAGGTACGGAAACGCGCAAATGCCCTCGTTGCCGTACTGAAATGTCGTTTCTCAAGATCGGCTCGACCGGCCTGCGCGAGTGTGAACAATGTCTGGGCTTATGGCTGGATGTCGCATCATTTGAAAAACTCTGTACCGACCGTGAGCAACAATCGGTGGTTCTCGGAAGTGCTTCGCCCGCGCCCTCCCACACAGTGCGCGAAACGAGCAAGGTGCATTACGTGCCCTGTCCGGAGTGTTCGCAGTTGATGAATCGAATTAACTTCGCGCGTTGCTCGGGAGTGATTGTGGATATTTGCAAAGGCCACGGCACCTGGTTTGATCGGGACGAGTTAAGCCGAATTGTGGAATTCATTCACGGCGGTGGTCTGGAGGCTTCACGCGAACGCGAGAAGGAAGAGATTAAGGAGGAACGCCGGCGGCTGTGGGAGGAGCAGGTTGCAAATGATCGGAACCAATCGAAACTGGGTATGCGGCTAAATGACGAGCATCGGCTTGTTGGGATAGCGTCAACCCGCACTATGTTGAAGTTCCTGCTGGATTGAGAACCGGGTGATGGCTGTAACGCTGAAAGCGTTCGCAAATTGTAGCCCAGGGTTTGCTTTGAAACCCTGGGTTCAAAAGTGCCGAGGCGATTGTTCGCAACCCTGAAGGGGTTTCCTTTGCAGTTAATAAACGCCGGCGCAACTCCTTCAGAGTTCCGCCTTCGAGAGATGAGCGTTTCCCAGGGTTGCCAAAGCGCAACCTTGGGCTGGAATTGGCGAACGCTTTCAGCGTAATTCAATTCAGAATGTGAAACGTGCCTGGAGCTCTATCCGGCGGTTGCCGGCGGACTGATTGATTCCACCCGCCCCGAATCCTCCCGAAGTTGTGTTTGACTGGCCAAACAAAGTCGAACTCAAGTTGCCGATCGGTGTCCCGAGGTTCGTATGGTTTAGCAGATTCTGCACGTTCACTGACAAATTCAAGTTGTAGCGACGAGCAGGTCCATCGGAACCTTCTCCACCACCACCACCTCCTCCTCTGCCGCCACCGCCACCGCCGCGGCCACCACCACCGCCCCCACGACCACCCCCACCACGTCCTCCAGCGCCACCGCCGCGAGTACCAGCGCCACCCCCACGAGGAGTCACAACGATTTCAGGTCCAAAACCAAACGACCTGCCAATGCGAAGGTTGACGGTAAAGAATCCCGGACCGGTAGCAAAGTTCCTGGGGATGATTGCTTGATCAGGCGTGGGATTCTGATCAAAGGTCCCGAAGCGCGTGACGATCACACCAGGCCTGGTCGGATCAGTAGCCAGGGAAGGCCGCTCTGTAAACAGCGTGTCGCCGTTTGCGTCCCTGCCGGTGGTGATGTTGAAGGGTCTGCCGGAGTTCGCAATGATGAAAGGATTCATCCTGAGTTTCCAGGGCAGGCCGCTAACAGACCCGCCCAGCGAGAGACGGTGGCGTACATCGATCGCTGAGCGACCATATTCTGTGCTCAGATCATATTGATTCACCGGAAAGGTATTGACGCCGTCTGTGTCACCATTCGCGTAATTCAGCACGTAATTTCCAAACAGGGAAAGTTTCCTACTCAACCGGTTGTTGAAGTTCAAGATCAATTGATTCTGATTGAAGCGTCCACTCGACTCATACTGGAAAATATTGCCCAGGCTGGCAAAGGGGCGCACGTTGCCAGGGGGAACCGGCGCATTGATGTTGCGCGAGCGTAAGACGTGAACCGTTCGGGCCCCGATGTAACTAAGAGACACGGTGACGTTGTGAGGCAACTGCCTCTCGACGCTGAAAGCAGTTTCCATTGTGTAAGGCGCTCGAAGATCCGGCGCCACCCGCCGGATGGTTTGCGGAACATTAAACGCCGTAAGCTCAGCCACACTCGGTGCGACCGGAAAACGATCGAGGATCGCCGGCCCATTCGCCTGGTTGGCTGAAACTACAAACTGCTGCCGGTTGACTCCGTTAAATCGAGTTGCTTGGAGGGTCAGGTTTTCACTGAACCGATCGTAGAAGAAACCGAAGCCGCCGCGGATCACCATATTCTGCTGGCGTCCCTGGGCCGCGACTCCCGGCGACCATGCAAACGCGACGCGGGGCGCGAAATTAGTCAGGTCATGAATATTGGTCTGCCCTTCGTAGCGTAAGCCCAGGCTCAACGTAAAATTTGGCCGCAGTCTCCAGTCGTCCTGAACGAAGGGACTGTAATCTGTCTGCGAGACTGTGGCTTCAGGGTTGCCGCCGGTAATGGAAAACTGGGTGGCCCCACCGCCACGCAGCCTTGTCTCCACCGGAGAAAAGCCGCGATCCCTCAAGAGCAAAGTGCGACGGTATCGTTCGATGCTGGTGATTTGCACCAGCAGCGGCAGTCCGGTTGCCGGATCGTTGACGATCTGGTTGTTAGCATCGAGCTGAGGCACCCGCCCTCCTGAAAATGTAAACGTGCCCGAGAAATTCTGCGGTGACACATCATCAATGCTCACGCCGCGAATTCGGATCCCTGCTTTTAGTGAGTGCGGGCCCTCGCTCCACGAAGTGAAATTTTGTAATTCGTAGCGTTCATCGAGATTGGAAGAAAAACCAACTTGCGATCCGCCCCCGGTGAAGGCTTCCGAAACTCGGATTATCACTGAAGCGTTTTGGCTCGTTTGGTCGCTTCGCCGGCGAATGTACTGAAAGCGTGTTTCATTGATGATCTTCTGGTTGATCAGCGCAGTTTCGGTTAGTTGAAGCGTATGTTCCTGGTTTGAGGAGTCGTAGGCGCGCGATAAGAGATTGAAATCACCCACGCCGGCGTTGTCTGAAGTTGAACGTGTGTAGGTGTAACGAGCCACGAAGGTGTTGTTCTCATTCAATTGATAATCAAGGCGCGGGCTAATCGTGGTGCGGCGAGACGGCGCCGGTACTACCTGGCTGAACGGCACAATATTAAATAACGGATCCAGAATGACTGCGCGGATGGTCGAATTGTCACTTACCTCGCGGCGCTCAACATCAATAAAGAAAGAGGCCCGCTTCGCGCTAATCGGCCCGCTCAAATTGCCGCCGTAGCGGCGCGACTGGAACGGCGCGCGGACCGGAGCAAAAGGATTACGCGAGTTGAGTCGCCCATCTCCAAAGTTGAACGACACCTCGCCGCGCATCTTGTCTGTACCCGGCTTGGTAAAGATCTCGATCCGGCCATATCCGAGCCGGTCGTATTCCGCCGAGAATGGATTGCGATTGATGCGAATTTCGCGAATCGATTCTTTTGGCGGCAACCGGCCGCCACTGAAGCCGTCGATGTATGTGCTGCCGCCACTCAGACCCGCCGATGGCCCAGCCAGGGCCTGCAAGGCATCAGCCAGATCGTCCGGATCGTCGGGCAACGCATTGAGAGCTTCGCCCCGCAGCACCAGCGCGCCGGCATTGTTTTCAGGTTCCGTGCTAATTGGCGCTTCCGCGGTGATAGTTACCTCGGCCTGTTCAATGGCTACACTCAGGGTGATGTTCAGCGGAACAGTGCGTCCGGCGGTTACTTCGACTTCTGTGTTTTCGAAAGGCGCAAAGCCCGGCGCACTTGCGTGTAAGGTGTAGCGTCCGGGCGGCAGCGATGGAAATGAATAGTTGCCATCGGCGTCAGTGGTGGTGCTTTTCTCAACACCGTTCTGATCCGCGACGGTTACAGTAGAGCCCACAATCAAACCGCCGAATTCATCAGCGACCTTACCGCGCAGGGTTCCCGATGACTGTTGCGCGAAAGCCATCGAGACGCACGCGAGCAACACTGCAAACGTCGTCTGAAGCTTGATCCCCCACATGGTCGACAAACTCAATCTCCTCATCTTCGCCCAGCCCTTTCCAGAGTTAGATCATTACAAGCATAGCTGCCCATCATGACACGCCCGTACTGTTCGCCTGATATCTTTAGGGGGAAGGCGTCTTCTGTCCGAACGTTAGAAGACGTAGGGATTCAATGTCCGACATGTTTTCAGCTTGTCGTCGAGATTCGCAACACTCAGCAATGACATAACCCGGAACGTCGCACATTGAGCGTTCCCAGGCTACACGACAAGCTGAATGAAGCGTGTCGGACATTGACGAGTTTACGGTACGGGTGTCCGCTCGGGATTGCCGACGCCGCCGCCCAACACATCTCCCGGAAGTCCGGGACTCTGCGGACCACGATTGGGACCCGTCTGTAACATTCGACCGACGAATGCCGGATCACCAGTGACCAGCATAATCGCCGTCAGGTGCGAAGGATCAGCGCCTTGCGTGCCTGAAACGAAAACCGTATCGCCCTTCTTAAGGTCGCTCACCTTAATTGCCGGCGAACTGGCAATCATCTCCTGGAAGCCACGGCCCGCGCGCGGTCGCCTTTCCTCTCCGGCAGGTCTTTCCGGCGGTTCTCTCGGCCTGTCAGGTTGGGCCGCACCTGAAGTAGCGGAATCCGGACGACCTTGCCGGCCCTGTCCAGCCGGCCTGTTAGCTTCAAACGCAGCCGCGTCTTCGGCACTGACGCGACGTAGTTCTGAATGTGAGCCAACTGCGACGGTGACTGTCTGTCCCGTTTGGTTGTTCTTAATTGTTATCTCGTTAGCGGCTGGATTAACTGCGGTGACCTGACCCCCGGTTCGACCCATCAAACCGGAAATAATCTCGTCGGCGGTGAATCGAGTGCCGTCCTCATTAGTCTCGCCGAGCGCGCGCAATTGATCACCAACCTTCAAAGCTGCGAAAGAACTGCGGGAAGCGTTTTTAATATCCAGAGAGTCTGGCGCATAGCGAAAGAAACGTGTGCCATCCGACGCCTGAATCGTAATCGTTCCGATTCCTTCTCGTGACCGCGACTGCACCGAGATTTCTTTCTTATCAGGATTGATAGCGGTGATTCGTCCATTCAACCCCCGGTTGCGCGCTTCACCACGCGGCCGCCCAGGCTCCTGAGGTGCTGCGACGGCCGCGGCCGCGCCGGTTACGACGACCTGATTGGCCGCAACTGATTTGCCCCCCTCGGCGACGTTGCCCCGCGCGAACAGCCGATCTCCGATGCCGATCTCCGCTATCGTAATTTTAGTAGCTTTCTGAGCCGACGTTTCGCCCGCCGGCAGCCGTAGCACAGACGAGGCCTGGTTAGTGACAATGGTGATGCTTTCGCCGGCGTCGCTCTTTATGGTCACCTGGTTTGCGGTCTTATCCACGGCCGTTACTTCGCCGACGACGCGACTCTGTGTGGAACTGGTTTGAGATGTGGCTGCCGGTGTTTGAGCCGAGCCCTTGCTACCGGTTGCCGCCAAAAGAATGACGACGAACAAACTTCCGAGTAAGCATTTTGTCATTTCCGAAACTCCAATTCTTCTGACCGGGGGAGGGAATGTTTGGGGGGAACGTTTCGAAGGTAAGTATCCTTCAGACGCACCGGAATACGCAAATGTAAGTCTTGGTGTAACGCAAACTGTTAGTTTGCGGGAGCGCTTCATTGCAATTCAACTAAAAGCATACCGGCGTCGTGGGAGAGAGAATTACCTGACAGCCACGGGCCGCCACACTGAAGCTCTTAACTAATCTTGTGAATCTTGTTTATCCTGTCTAAAAATCGTTTGCTGGCGACGACTTATTTCGACAGAATTAACAGGATTCACAAGATAAACTCAACCGGTCGCGATCCCCAGAGGTCATCACCACTTAGCGTTGACCTCTCCAACCCGCTCGCAAACTAACAGTTTGCGTTACAAAAAACTTTACTTAATGGTTTTTTTCAGCAACGAGATGAAATCCTGAATATCGCTCTCGGTCGTATCAAACGACGTCATAAATCTGACTTCCGAAGTTTCTTCGTTCCAAACGTAGAAGAAATACCGCTGCTGAAGAGGCGAAATATATTTCCTCGGCACCTCGGCAAACACGCCGTTAGCCTCTACCGCCTGTGTGATGCGGACCCGGGGGATTTTCTCGAGTTCACCGGCCAGTAGTTGGGCCATACGGTTCGCATGCTGCGCGTTCTGCCGCCAGAGATCGTTTGACAGCAGCGCCTCAAACTGCGCCGAGATGAATCGCATCTTTGACGGGAGATGCGTGCCCTGTTTGCGAGTGTATTTGAAGTCTGCGGCAAGATTCTTATCAAAGAAAACTACCGCTTCGCCGTACATCATTCCGTTTTTGGCGCCGCCGAACGAAAGGATGTCAACGCCCGCGTCTTTGGTTATGGCTTTGAATTTGACACCCAGGCTGGCGGCGGCATTCGCGATTCGCGCGCCATCCATGTGCAGCAACATGCCATTATCGTGCGCAAAGCTGGAAAGTGTCTTCAGCTCGCGCGGCGTGTAAACCGTGCCCATTTCCGTCGCTTGCGAAACTGAAATAACTCTGGGCTGTACATGATGCTCGAAGCCCACGTCATGAAGCAGTGGGCCCATCTGGGTTGTTTTGAGTTTTCCGTCCGGCGTGGGCAGGGGAAGAAGTTTACAGCCGGTGAATTTCTCCGGCGCACCGCATTCGTCGACATGAATGTGGGCTGTGTCGGCGCAAATGATTGCATGGTGCGATTGGGTCCCAGCCTTCAGGCCGAGCACGTTGGCGCCCGTGCCCCCAAAGACGAAATAAACTTCAGCCTCTTTGCCGAAGTGCTCGCGGAATTTCTTAACCGCGCGCGCGGTATAAGCATCGTCGCCATAGGCAATGACGTGGCCCTGGTTGGCTGCAGCTAAGGCCTCCATCACCCGCGGATGAACACCGGCATTGTTATCACTGGCAAAACTGCGGCTTGGTTTCATGATTTTCAGTTCAGTGGAAAGCATCTATCCGCAGATTACGCAGATTCAGAAACATGGCAATAACAATTAAGGTATAACTTGCTTTCTGCTTTCTGCCATCTGTTCTGCGTAATCTGCGGATAGCCTCTTCCGCTCTCTGACAGCCCTTCAAGGCGCTATCGCTTCTTCGTTGTTTTTCTCCCGGAACTTTTACCACGTTTGGCCGCTGCACGCTTGTTGCGGTTTCTCTTAGCAGCTGCCGCTGCCCGCTTGACGGCCTCGAAGGCGTTCAGACGACCAAATCCATAATGAATGCTGTAGCCGTCCTTGTAGGTGCCGCCGGCAATATCGATCTTGTCTGCTGTTGACCGCAGGATACTTCTCACCTGTTTCCATGTGAGCGAAGGGCTTACTGAAAGCATCAGGGCGCCAATGCCCGCCGCCAGAGGTGTCGCCGAAGAAGTCCCGCCGAAATCTTTAGTGTAAGGACCTTTTGAGTAGCCCCGGTTCTTGATTGAGACATCTGTAGTTGAGATTCCCTGGCGATCGTGGTCAGGATCGCTGCTGGGCGCAACGAACTGAATACCCTTTCCCCGATTGCTGTACTCCGCACGCTGGCCCTGATCATTAGAAGCGCCGACTGCCATCGCCATGGGATGATTTGAAGGGAACCCGATACGTTGCGAAGCTTCGTTTCCGGTGGCGCAAAACACTAAACACCCTTTTCCGTGACGACCGGTTTTGACAACGTCCTGAATAGAGCTTTCCACGTCAGGATTCCGCGGGATGGCCCAGCTGTTCGAAATTACATCCGCGTGCTGCCCGGCGTAACGTATCGCATTCGCCATCCGGTCGTTCGGAGCCAAACCTTCTCCGCCAAATACTTTTACCGGAAGGATCGTACAAGCGTATGCAATACCTGCCACTCCGGCGTTGTTATCACCGACTGCGGCGGCCACGCCTGCGCAGGCAGTGCCGTGGATATCGTTAAGATCTGTGTCGTCGAATGGACTGTGGAAGTAACGTGGGCGCGGATTGAAGTCATCATCAAAGAAGTTTCTGCCGTTGCGATCAGGCGCCGTAGCTTTCGGGTTAACCCATATGTTTGCCAGCAGGTCAGGATGTTCGATGTCGACGCCGTCATCCACGATCGCGATCACTACGTTTGCTTTTCCTCCAGGCGTGAGATCCCAGGCGGCGAATGCTTTCACGTCCTCGCCGGCTGTACCGCCGTTACCTCCGGCATTATTGAGGTGCCATTGATCGGACAGCAAAGGATCATTGGTCAGGGCTAACTTACGATTCTCTGAAACAAAATTTGGTGCGGCATACTCCACTTCGCGGCTCTCGCTCAGTCTATTGGCCACGCGGATGGTGTCTGACTCGTCGACGTCACTTGCCGGAACCACTACATACTGGCGAGGATTAAACTCATTAGTGGTTCGTATCGTCAGGTCTAAACTTTTGAGGATTTTCAGTCTCCTGCTTTCAGTCACATTAGCTTTGAACCGCACGGTGATTTCCCTGGTCACTATCACCCTGAGTTGAGATTCCTCTTCAACATAAACAGGCAGAGTGCGACGCACATTTGTCATTGCGCGGGTAGATAACGCATTCCTCGTGGTCGAAACTGCGGTGCGAGCAGCTCCTGGTTCGTGCAGCAACATCGTTCGATCAAAACGGCGTGGGGCCAGGTGATAATAAGCAACGCCCGGAGCAGCTGCGCGGCTGACGCTGGCCCGTACCGAGCGAAATGCTTCCGCGGCAACATCTGAGGTTTCGAAACGGACGCCAATATCGTCTGCGGAGGGGGTTAATGAGATCTTGTCTCCGGTAAGGGAATAGACATAGGCCATTGGTTTGTTCTCCTTTGTAAGGAATCGGCGAATGGCGAAGCGTAGTCGCCGAGCTTGGAAACTCTCTGTGTCTCCTCAGTGTTCTCTGTGTCTCTGTGGTGAGTCTTTCCTGGCCTTCCGTTACCACAGAGACACAGAGAACACCGAGACCGCACTGAGAAAACTGAAATTACCCAACCATGGCGCTTTGAGAAGTCCATGGACCATCAACGCCGGTATTCAGAGACAAAATTGGGCGCCGCAAATTCAACCTCGTCGGCGGCATCCAACTCGTTAGCCAGGTTTAAAGTTTCAAGGCCCTGGGTTCGAGGTACTTTAACTACATACTGGTTAGGAACAAACTCATTCTTGCGGGCGATAGTCAAACCATACTTCTTCTCCACCTGCTTGCGTTCTTTCGCCGCCAAAGCCGGTTTGAAACGCACAGTAATTTCATTTGTGAGAACCTGAAGCATTTGGCTCTCTTCGTCGCGCAACACGGGCGCCACCGATTCGATTGCACCTTTGTCGATCAATGGTTGGAGTTGCTCTAACATTGTCTCTTCTTTAGTGCCTTCGAGAAAGTGCGCGATAAAGAGCTGTTGCGATTCAATCTCCCTTAGCTCGTCTACCTGACCCAGCGAGCCGAGAGTCTTACGAACCTGCGCTTTCGCCCTTTTGTTATAGCGCACAGCCAGCGTGTTATCGACCGGCTTTAGGTAAACCTTCGTTTTCCCCTGACGATAGAAATGTCGAGCGGATTTTTTGGAGCGCATGTATTAATTCGGCATTGTCAGTTTTCGAGTTTCATAAAAACGATCCACGAAGTCACACGAAAACCGCACTAAATCATTTCGTGTAACTTCTTGTGATTTCGTGGATCGTCTTCCCCAGCCCCCGCGAAGGCGCCCTATTGAGAACATGGCATCATCCCGGTTCCGAGCTTGGTCTAGTGACGCCGCTTGAGAATGTTTTGCTGCGATGAGTCTAAAGCAGGCAAACGAGAATTCATAGCTTAGGTACGATCGCGAGGAAGGTTACGGATCTAAATCTCGTCTTTTTTAAAGTCCTTGATAATCTCGCGGGCGGCATTTGCGCCCGGGGCCCCGGTAATTCCTCCGCCCGGATGCGTGCCTGCGCCACAGAGATAGAGTCCCTTGATCGGAGTACGATACTGGGCCCACCCAATGATTGGCCGGAAGGTGAACGACTGATCGAGCGATTGTTCGCCGTGATGAATATGCCCGCCGCTGAGTCCGTATGACTGCTCCAGATCAAGAGGTGTAACGATCTGGCGAGCGACTATCATGTTTTTCAGATTTGGCGCGTAGGCCTCTAATACGTCGATGACTTTATCGGCAAATTCATCTCGCCGCGAATTCCAGTCACCATGCTTCAGTTTGTAGGGCGCATACTGTATGTAGATGGACATCACCTGCGCACCCGCCGGGGCCAGAGCGGGATCGGTCAGGGAAGGGATAGTGATGTCCATGTAGGGCGCAGGTGAATAATCGCCATACTTAGCCGCGTCGAATGCGCGCTCGAGATAATCAATGTCTGGTCCAATATGAATCCGGCCGGAAAGTCTGGACCCTTCCTCACCATTAACCCCCACAAACCGGGGGACGCCGGAGAGCGCGAGATTGATCTTCGCGGAAACTCCCGAGGCGCGATAGTTTTGCATCCGGGAAAGAAAGCTCGGATCGAGATCCACGGGATCAATCAAATTTAGCAACGTGGTCCGCGGGTCAGCATTGGAAACAACCGCACGCGCAGAAATTTCTTCGCCACTTTCAAGTACAACTTTTGACGCTTTGTCTTCGCTGGTCTCGATTCTTACCACCGGAGCCGAAGTTCTGATCTCCACACCCGCACTCGCAGCGGCATCGGCCAGGGCCTTCGTCAACGCCCCCATGCCTCCTTTGAAAAACTCAGTCGGACCAATAGCGTTGCCGTCCAACGCGGCTTGCCAGAGGAGACCGGTGCTGGTGCCTGCCGACCAGGGCCCGGCAAAGGCGCCGAAGATTCCGCGCGCGGCGATCAGCGCGCGCAGAGTTTCGGTCTCGAACCATTCCGCAACCAAATCCGCCACTGCCATCGGCCCCCAACGCAACAAACGATAAGCATCCTGTTTACCGAGATTGCGAAACGACAGACCGAGCTTGCCCAGATTCCACATTTCGGAAGCGGCGGGCTTGTCTATCGACGGCGGTGTCATGGTCATTAGCGGTGCGAGCACGGCTCCGATGCGCGCAAAACTTCGCTCGAATTCCAGGTATCTGTTCGCATCACGAGCTGAAAACTTTTCGAGTTCGCGTACGGTTCTGGCCGGGTCGCGAAATAGACACAGCGATGGGCCGTCCTGCGCCAGCGCGAGGGCGCGCACTTCGGGCTTGATGAACTCGAGACCGTGACGCCTGAGATCGAGGTCCTCGGAAATATGTGGGACCAGTGGACCAGTAGAGTGGGCCAGGGTTGAGCAGCGGAATCCGGGATGAATCTCTTCGGTAACCGATCCGCCACCGACAATCTCGCGGCGCTCGAGCACAAGTGTTTTCAATCCGGCTTTGGCGAGATAGCAAGCGGCCACCAGTCCATTATGACCGCCGCCGATGATGATGGTGTCGTGTTTAGCCATTCTTGATCGCTATTGAATCTAAAAGAGATTCAGCCGCGGATTTGCGCGGATAAACGCGGATCTGAAAAGGATGTGAAAAAAGCATTTACTCAAATGTTTGTCTTCTTTCCTTCTGATCCGCGATTATCCGCGCAAATCCGCGGCTAAATCTTCTTATCCTTCAGCATCTGCATTGCCGCATTGCGACCGGGCGCACCCATAATCCCGCCGCCCGGATGGGTGGCCGATCCACACATGTATAGGTTTCGAATCGGAGTGCGGTATTGCGCCCAACCTGGCGCAGGCCGGAGGAAGAAAAGTTGCTCTAGCGTGAGTTCGCCCTGAAAGATGTTGCCTTCCGAAAGACCAAAATCGCGTTCAATATCCAGCGGAGTTAAAACCTGGCGGTGCAGAATCAGGTCCTTAATGTTGGGAGCATGCTCGGCAATCGTGTCGATGACAGTGTCACCAAACTCTTCTCGTTTATCGTCCCAGTTTCCCTCCTTCAAATTGTAGGGAGCATATTGAACGAAACAGGACATCACGTGTTTACCCGGCGGCGCGACCGAAGGATCGGTCAGGCTCGGAATAACCATGTCGATGTAAGGCCGCCGCGAGAACCGTCCATACTTCGCCTCATCATAAGCGCGCTCCATGTAATCAACGCTCGGCGAGATTGAAATGGCGCCACGAAGTTGTGGGCCGGCGCCGGGCAGGCATTTGAAGTTCGGCAGCCCGTCCAGCGCCAGATTAACTTTGCCCGAGGACCCGCGATATTTATAACGCTTCAAATCGGCGGCGAAATCATCGGGCAAGTGCTCCTCGCCAACCATCTTCATGAACGTCAAACGCGGATCGACGCTGGAGGAAACAACGTCTGCAAGGATCTCATCACCATTCTGAAGCACCACTCCTTTGGCCTGACCATTCTTCAGTATGATTCTGGCAATGGGTGCTTCGGTGCGAATTTCGGCTCCGAGTTCGCGGGCCGCATCGGCTATCGCGTTTGAGATTGCGCCGGTACCGCCACGCGCGAATCCCCAGGAGCGAAACGCGCCGTCAATCTCGCCCATGTAGTGATGCAGCAGAACGTAAGCCGTACCCGGTGAACGAACACCCAGAAACGTGCCAATGATCCCGGATGCAGACATCGTGGCTTTGAGCACATCAGTCTCGAACCATTGATCGAGAAAGTCGACGGCGCTCATCGTCATCAACTGCACCTGGTTGTACTTATCTTCCTCGGGCAAATTCTGAAACCTGCGGCCCAGAAAGAACAGATCCTTGAGGCCCTTCGGCTTGAGTGACGTGGGATCCGGCGGAGTCATACTCATGATTGGCTTCACGAAGCGGGCCATTTCGAGCATCGCCTTGCCGTATTCGTCGTAAGCCTCAGCGTCAAGCCGCGAGTGCCGGGCAATTTCGCGCCGGGTTTTTGCATGATCGTTCACCCGCCAGAGGTAATCGCCATTAGGCATCGGCGTGAACGTTCCATCCAGCGGCAGAATCTCCAATCCATGTCGCGATAGATCAAGCTCGCGAATAATTTCCGGCCGCAGCAACGAAACAACGTAGGAACAGACGGAGAACTTGAACCCGGGAAAAACTTCCTCGGTAACAGCGGCGCCACCCAGCACATGCCGGCGCTCGAGCACCAGCACGCGTTTACCCGCACGCGCGAGATAGGCGGCGTTGACCAGACCGTTATGTCCGCCACCGATTACGATGACGTCGTAATTGTTACTCATACTAACGCCGGGTTGAATTGTTGCTGAAAAACGAGAGGCGTATCATTACCTATGCATGTGATAAGTCGCAAGCGCTTGAATGAATTCGCCGATGAAATATTCCGAGACCATGACAGCGCTAGCGCACTGGTATCGTTCAGCAAAGCAAACCGACTTTTCGTCATTTGCACAACTGAAGTTGGTATTTCCGACAGCGGACAGGGTAGGAAAGCTGACAGTATTCAATGTAGGTGGAAACAAAGTGCGAGTTATTCCCGCGATCCACTATAATCGAAACCGAATTTACATTCGCGCGGTTCTTAGTCACGAAGAGTATTACAGAGGCAGTTGGAAGGAATGAGTTTTCGTGGTTTAGATGTCGATAGGACGGCCAGCGCGTGGGCATCCCTTGCTGGGACGGTGTTCGTTCCCCATTCACTCGAGGAGTTTCGGCAGCTGGTCGCGCTGTTGGATAATCTCATCGATGAAGTCGGTGAAGACGAAACCCATCCGCTTGCTTCTTTAATGGAGATTGTTGGCGTGCTGGTTCAAAACTACGAAACTGAACATGTGCCTGAGTTGACGATTAGCTAACACACACATCGGATCTCCATCATCGACTAATCTCATGCCCGTCGGAACCGCATTTCACGAAAGAACATTTCAACTCTGCGAGAGCCTGAACTATCGCGAGTGGTCTGGTTACTACGCCGTCAGTTCCTACGAACCTCATCATGAGCACGAATACAACGCGATTCGCAATGCTGCCGCGCTGATCGATATCTCGCCGCTCTTCAAGTACCGGGTCAGTGGAAAGGACGCCACCCGTCTGGTCGATCGCATCATCACGCGCGACATGCGCAAGGTGTCCGTGGGCCAGGTTATCTATACGCCGTGGTGCGACGAGCATGGCAAAGTGATCGACGATGGCACAGTGTCGCGGCTGGAGGAGAATACGTATCGCTGGACCGCGGCCGATCCGAGCCTGCGCTGGTTCACCCAAAACGCGTTCGGAATGGACGTGGGTGTTGAGGATATTTCGGAGAGCCTGTCTGCGCTCGCGCTGCAAGGCCCGACCTCCGGGCGCCTGCTGAAAAGTCTGGTCGAAGCGGCGGACATTGAAAATCTAAAATACTTTCGAGTGACAAAGGGAACGATTGGCGGCGTGCCGGTTGAGATTTCGCGGACCGGCTACACGGGCGACCTTGGTTATGAAATCTGGGTGGCGAGCGAGCAGGCGGTGAAGGTTTGGGATGCATTGATGGAAGCCGGCCGGGCCTTTGATGTTCACCCGGCAGGCATGCTGGCGCTGGATGTGGCCCGGGTTGAAGCAGGATTGTTGCTGATCGAGGTTGACTTCAACAGCAGTAAAAAGGCGCTGATTGATGAACAGAAGTATTCGCCTTTCGAGATGGGACTTGGCCGTCTGGTGCATGCCGGCAAGAATCGCTTCATCGGACAGGAAGCATTGATTTCCGAACAGAAGCGGGGACACGCGCGCGAAATTGTGGGACTCGAGATCGACTGGCCGGAGGTTGAACAGCTCTATGAGACTGCCGGATTACCACCGGCAGTTTCGCCCATTGCGTCCAGAGTTGCCGTGCCGGTTTTCAAGGATGGAGTGCAGGTTGGCAAAGCAACGTCGAGCACCTGGTCACCCACGTTGAAGAAAATGATTGCGCTGGCCACGGTGAAACGGCAATACACAAAGCCCGGCACTCAGCTTCAATTTGAGATCACTATCGAAGCAAAACGGCATCGGGCGCGTGCAACAGTAGTGAAGACTCCTTTCTTCAATCCAAAGCGAAAGACCGCCACGCCGATCGGGTAGAAGAGGACATCCGCAGATTACGCAGATTAAGGACAAGAGGAGAGTCGGAGAGACGAGCTGCGTTCCTGCATCTGCCTACTGCCACTGCTTTCTCATCTTCTTATCTGCGTAATCTGCGGATACTCCACTCAACAAGATGAAATCACTTAAAGAAATCATCGACAGCTACGATCCAAACGCACCCCTGGACCAGGCCTCGACGATCCCGGCATCGTGGTACGTCGATGAGCGCGTTTATGAACTCGAGTTGCAGAATGTCTTTGGGCGTTCCTGGCAGCTGGCGGGTCGCGCTGATCAGGTCGTCAATCCCGGACAATACATCACCACCGAAATCGCCGGAGAACCGATCGTCGTGGTGCGTGGCGACGATAACGTATTGCGTGGCTTTTTTAATGTCTGTCGCCACCACGCCGCGGCAGTGATGACAGAAACCGCAGGAATTGCCGCCCAACTTCGTTGTCCATATCACGGCTGGACCTACTCACTGTCAGGCGAATTGAAAGGTACGCCGGATTTCACAGGCGTTTGCGATTTTGAACGGGCGGCCAATGGCTTGTTTCCGATCGAGACGGCGGTTTGGAAAAACTGGGTTTTTGTCAGAACCGAAAAGGGCGGACAACCCTTGCCTTCAGGCGATCCTGCGACGCTTGATGATTTTCTTGGTCCTGATCTAATTGAGCAAATTCGTCTACTAGACCTGGAGAGCCTGCACTGGATGGAGCGTCGCCATTATGCCTTTGACTGCAACTGGAAGGTCTTTGTCGATAACTATCTCGACGGCGGCTATCATGTGCCGCATCTTCATAAGGGACTCGACAGCGTCCTCGATTACAGCAAGTACATGATCGAAAACGGCGACCACTTCTGTTTGCAGTGGAGTCCGCTGGTTAGCGAAGGCGCTGAAGCCCAGACCGGCGCAGTTCGCAAAGGCGAGCGGGCGCTGTATTACTGGATCTATCCAAATTTCATGATCAACTGGTACTCAGGCGCGATGGATACGAATCTGGTCATACCCCGTGGAGTAGACAAAACAGAAGTAATTTTTGATTTTTACTTTCCCGATGTCTCTGCGGTGGCGCGTGAGCGCAATCAGGCGAGCATCGAGGTGGGCCAGCGGATTCAGGATGAGGATGTTGCGATCTGCAAATCGGTGCAGCGCGGATTGAACTCACGCGCTTACGATGCCGGCCGGTTGTCCGTCCGTCGCGAAGCAGGCGAACATCTGTTTCACCGCCTGCTTCATGCGGACTTACTGAAGAGCGTATAGACTCGCCGGGTATTTGGATCACCTCAGCGTGCGGTGGACGGCACGGGCCAGGGTTTACCTTTCTCCGGAACTCTGGCTGCCATCGCTTTACCTTCGGGGCTCTGCCACTTGTGGCCGTAGATGAAACCTGCTTGTACGGCTGCCGGATAGATGCGCCGGTCGATGAAGCTCCCACCAGCTGGAATTTCCGTCTCTACCAGATGCCCGCCGGGAAATAAAGACAGCCCGGCGCTGGCTTCCTCGGGATGTGGCGCGACGCTGCCATCAGGTCTAACTGTCCAGCGCCACGTACGAACAACATTTACGCCTTCTCGATAAGTGCATTCCCAGCGACCCGGGTGTTCCTCGAGCTTGGTGAAGTTTTGATACACGCCCTGGCGACCCCAGGTGAGCGGCAACACCACGTAGTACTGTCGAAAGTTAATCTCATCTTTGTACTCGGTTCCGCGCTTGAACTCTGCCGCCAGCCGGTCAGTATGTATTTCCTGGTAGTCTCGGGAAGATGGACGGTTGTTCCGCACGCGGTCGTTTTTGAGTTCAATCCTTTGACCATCAACACTGCAGCGCATGAAGCTGTCTTGCCCACCAATGCCCTGGCCTTCATCGGTAGTGGAGGTGTTATAAACGATCTCGACCCGATTCTCGCCGAATGTGTCCGGCCGGGTGTCGACCACATACGGCGCGGCACTCTCCGGACGCAAGTAGAGGATGCTGCTCAACACTTCACTGTGACGGGAGATGTAATAGTTAGGCACATCCGGCTGAGGACTAGTAACTGTTCCGCGCACTCTATCGACTTTATGCACGTCAATCTCATAGTTGCGTACAAGTTTCTCGCTATCATCGTTCCCATCGACATAGTAAATTGCGACGCCAAACTTGCCTTCACCCTTAACCAGCTGCTTGTCGTCGTAACAATATCCGGTCATGGGGAGGAAGGGTGGGCGGGCTTCGTTTGAAGGTACAACCGGTACGGAGCCTTCACAGCGAGTGGTGGCCAGGGCTTGACCGGCTTTCGAAACCACGATTTTGAAAGAACTGTGTTGCGGCATTGATGGTCCGATCACACGCAGATAGCTAAGCAGGCTCCAGCCCATGTCTATTGGTTTACCATCCACGTAGTCCTTCTTGCCGCGTAGCCTGAAGAATGTGTAACCATCGTCAATCATGGTGCCGGTGGGCGCTGTTGCCTGTACGGTTTCATTCGATGCGGTCTTTGCTGGCTGGCCGGTGTCACCCGCTGGCTGCGAGGAATTCGTAGGATTAGTTGCCGGTGGGGGAACTCTTCTTTCCGGGCGTGGCTGCGGGATTCTGATTTTGATCTGAGCCGAGATCTGCTCACCCGGCGTTGGCATGAAGCAGGCGGCCATAATGGCCAAAAGAAAATTGATTAGGAATCGGCGTCGCATAATGATCTCCTTACTTCAGGTTAGACCTCGGTATTGCAAAGGCAACTAATTTCAACTAGAGTTTTTCAATACCTCGGTCAGTCGAAATCAGGTTTTTCCACGACGACTTCACACTGTCGCGGTAAAGCCGGATTTCAAATGTCCGCGCAACTCTTTCCCGCCCACCAATGTCGTTGGTCTTTTCCGTGTAGACCGCGACGACATTGAACGACACGGAATTAGGTGTGTGCCAAAAATATTTTGGGTCTGCGGCTAGACCGATCGATTCAACCTTGCCTACGACCCGGTTGAAATAGTAATTGCCGAGGAATTGTTCCGCGCCGAACTTGCCGATCAACGCCTGGATTTCTGCAGTGGTTGGATCCGGGATGCCTTCATAGCTGTTCGAGGTCGTGAAGGTTCTCCAAAAGACGTACCTGCCACCCATCACGTCGTACGACGCGTAACCCTTCACCATGACGAAGATGCCGGGCTCCTCGGTTTTTACTTTTGCGGTAAACGAGCGGGTCCAGACATATTTCTTGTAAGTTTTGCTCCACTCCATTTTGCCTGGCGCGCCCAGGCTTACGGAAACAGTTTTCGCGCCGGTCAAGTCCTTCTTGATTTGGGCGTCAGTCGGTTGTGCCGAGACTGCGTTCACAAAACCGAGGCCCAACGAAACCAGCAGGACCGCAAGTAGATTTGATATACCCGTTTTTCGCATAAAGCCTCCTGATCTTTAGTTTTGACCTTTAAGAAAAACAAAATACTTTCCTGCGGTGAGCTCGTCATAGTTTGGGTAGACCGTTCCTCTAGTCGCCCCTTGCTGCTGGGACACGGAACGTCCACGGAGAACGCCTGCGGCTTTGCCGGCCTCCGTGTGGTAAGGCTCAGCCTTACCGTCAGAGACTTTATGAAATCCCGGAGGCTGTGCCTCCGTTTACCGAGAGGCGCAGCCTCTCAGATATTGGAGTTTCCGGAAAGGCAAAGCCTTTCCGCACGCGGCGAAGCCCGGGGAGAACAGGCGCTCCAATTATCACCTGGCTATCGCCTCCCCCGTTTTCGAACAGTGGACTGGCCGTCTCCTCCGTAGGTAGTGCCTATGAGTTTGCGGCCTTTCGCGCCCTTTCCGGATACCCGATTTCGATTAATCACAGCGCCTGTAGCCGCGCCGCCTCCAATGAAAACTGCGTTCTGTCTCCGCCGCTTTTGTGCGAACGAGCTGATCGACAGCCCTGTTACCAAAGTCAGTGTGATAATCGCTGCGCAAATCTTATTCATGGTTCGCTCCTTCACTGTTGTATCCATTTGTACCCTCCGTCCGTTGTCTTGCAGGGTTACATCCAAATATAGCCTTCGGCATCAACCCATACCCACACGGACAGAGGTTCGTTTGTCAGTTTGTCGTACAGTGTCAGTTTTGCGACGCACGCTGCAGTGTTGCTTGAACCAGCGAGCGGCAACGCCTCGACGGTAAAGAGAGCGCTCTGAACGTCGGGAGTTGCCGCCTGCGTCAGTTCAAAATCCGTCGACGCGCCCTCACCGGGACGCATCGTGATTGGGCCGGACGAAGTTTGGCCCACAACAGCGTGCTGCATGACTGCGCCCTGCTGCCCGCTCGGCGCGTATTGGAAGATATGGACATTCACCCGGGCTGTAAGCTTGTCGCTGGCGTTGGGGTTTGTCGCGGCGTTGGCCAGAGTCAGCCGGACAAACTGATTCTGATTAAGCGGGATCAGGCCGCTATTTACGCTGCTCCGACGCACATTGTTGCTCGTTTGCCCGCGCCCCTCCTGATGAAAGGCGGCAACCGTTGCCAGGAGCACCAAAGCCAAAGTCATAGAGATGGTAATTCGACGTTTCATGATGTTCTCCTTTTGAAAAGTTAGATTCGCGCGTCTCCAGGATTTCAACCTATTTGCTTAGGTAGAGGCCCAAGGTTGTGTTCTCAGATTCCGACTTCGCCAGCATGCGCACCGTCATGACGCGCCGGCCGTCGGGGAAATCCAGAAGCTTGTAAATCCCTGTGCCGTGTGTTCGCTCGTTGAAATCCACCACCTGGACGTTGCCGTTGGCGAACGTGACTTCGGCAAAGTTGAGCCCGGCTTTGCCGTTGATATCCAGGAAGAGAGCGTTGCCGGATTCATCAACACCGAAGTTGGTGTCGACCCAACCCTCATCACGATTGATCTGCTCGCTGTCCTGCCATACGAGCCGCTCCCGGGGTGGCATGGCAACAACCCTGGGCGCCCAAACCAGGCTGGGCAGGAACACCAGGGGAGCCCCAACCGTCACCACCCTGTGCGCAGGTCGCACGACCACAGCGGACGGCAACACTCGCCTGATCGGATATCCATTGCGTACGACCAGCGTGGTGCGAGCAACTGGGTGGTGAACTACCACTGGCGCCCGTCGCACCACGACCCGACGTCGTTGTCCAGCCATGGACTCAAGAGGAACCAGAGTTGCCATAACAAGTGTGAAACTAAACCAGCTCACAATCAGTCGTTTCATGATGTTCTCCTTTTTCAAAATGGTTTTAGTTTTGCGAATCAACCTTGCGGGACTGATATCCCCGTCCCTCAGTCCCTTTCTCAACGTGGACAGACGGGAACGTCAATCGTGCAAATGAACAAATAAAGCCACGGAGTTTGGGCAAAGCAGCAAATGGCCGTCTGTTTCGTGGGGATGAAGTACTCCTCCCTCAACCAAACGAAAAATCGTTCGCGCGCCCAAACCGGTTGCCTTGACAGCTTGCTCTACAGTTAGAAAGCAGACCTTCAGCTCGCATTTGTCGCAATAGGCCTCAAGGGATTGAGGGGACTCTTGCCGGAACGTATAGGTCTCCGTCTTTTCAGCGGATACGACCACCTGTCTGCGAAGCCTCATCGGTTCCGCCCCCTCTCTTGTCAAACGGCTCTTGCCTTTCATTGGCGACGCTTTTATCCTGCTCCCAGCCAAAAAGTCCTTTGAACTTCCCTTAGAAATCGTTAGAGAATTTCTTAGAGGCCCCATGTCCCGCCAAGTCAGACAAGTCTACGAATTCGGTCCCTTTCGACTTGACCCCGAAAAGCCCTGCCTCTGGCGAGATGGGGAGCCTGTATCACTTACGCCCAAAGCAGTGGAGACGCTGCTGGTCCTGGTTCAACAGAACGGCAGGCTGGTAGAGCGTGAGCAACTGATGAATGCGATCTGGCCGGACACGTTCGTTGAAGACGGCAACCTGAATTTCAATGTCTCGATGCTTAGGAAGGCTCTGGGGACGGATGAAGCCGGCGAACAGTACATTCAGACGGTTCCGAGACATGGGTACCGCTTTAATGCCGAGGTTCGCGAAGTCGCAGAAGAAGTGCCGGTGCTCATCGTTGAGAAACACACACGCGCTCAGGTAGTGATCGAGGAGAGGGAATTTCCAACCGCTGATGAGTTGGCGGTAGAAAAGCCCGCCTTGATGCCGGCGCCATTATCTTCAAAACATCAGAGGCTCTACGCCGTGGGCGGGGCCGTTGCTTTACTGGTGGCGATCGGGGCTATCACCTGGTTTCTGTGGCATAAATGGGTAACGCAACCCAGCGGATCCGTCTCGCCGGCGATTCACTCTATTGCCGTTTTGCCTTTGAAGTCGTTGAGGAGTGAAGAGTTTGACAGAACACTTTCGCTCGGATTGACTGACACCCTGGTTACCAGGCTCGGGACTTTGCACTCAATCGTTGTGCTCCCAGTTTCCAATGCCGGCGTGGCACCAGACTCGATTGAGATAGGCCGCAAGTTAAAGGTCGACGCGGTTTTGGAGGCGACACTGCAGCGCACTGATAGTCGACTTCGTATCAACGCGCGTTTGTTACGGGTCGGCGATGGCGCGCTGATCTGGTCGGGGAGTTTTGATGAAAGCGAAACCGATCTTTTTAAGTTGCAGGATGCGCTTTCCCTTCAGATCACGGAATCACTTGGCGCAAGACTGAACCCGGGAGAAATGGCGCTCCTCACCAGGCGTGACACTCAAAACCGTGAAGCTTTTCATGCGTACTGGCGCGGAAGGTTTTTTCTGGAGAAAAGAAACCCCGAAAAAGCGGTGGGGGAATTTCAGCAGGCGATAACTCTGGATCCGAATTATGCTTTGGCCTACACGGGCCTGGCTGATGCCTATATTTGGCAGGCAAGTTTTACGAGTAACGAAGATTCGGAGCTTTACCGGAAGGCCAGAATTTCAACCGACAAAGCATTGGAATTGGACCCGAATCTCGCCGATGGTTACAGTTCACTCGGCCGGATACAGCATTGGTACGAATGGAATTGGGAAGGCGCGGAGAAATCATTCCGGCGGGCCATTGAACTTAACCCAAACAGCGTCAATGCACATCAGTTCTACTCAAGACTGCTGACAACTCTGGGGCGGTACGACGAAGGACTCACCGAAATCTATAGAGCGCAGGAGCTCGACCCGCGGTCGGCGGATTTGGGCGTTCCGCTTTCCGGGATTCTGGAAAGGCGCGGTGAGTTTGACGAGGCCATTAGAGTCCTGCGATCAACTCTGGACATGGACAAGGATTCAAGATTTGCGCGTCGAGGCATCGCGAACGCTTATTTGCTCAAAGGCGATTACGCACAGGTTATTGAGTTAGGCAACCGCGAGTTTCCGAACCCAAAGGAAGCCGATTTTGCCTGGGCTTCGATGCTGGCAAGCGCCTTTCACAAATCCGGTCAATTGGCCAAAGCTACGGAAATGCGGAATCGCTTGAAGAAGCTGGCTGAAAAAGATCCGAAGTCGCTCTTTTTTCTGGCCTTGCACGACACTGAAATCGGGCGCACAGACGAAGCGGTGGCCGCGTTGCGGAAATGTATCGACCTCCGCGAAGAGCGAGTTGTGACGATCAAAGATGAACCGCGATTTTCGGCTCTCAAAGACGACCCGCGCTTCCGGGAGATTCTCCAGGAACTAAATCTCCCCGGTTGAACGATCAATGTCCGACATGCTTTTCAGCTTGTCGTCGAGACTTGCAACACTCAGCAATGATACTACCCGTAACGTCGCGCATTGAGAGTTGCCCTGCTCGACGACAAGCTGTGAAGCATGTCGGACATTGATCGTGGAATCTCCTCGAGAATAGACCCGGAATTGATGGAAGCGCCCCATTCAGCTAACGAACGCCGTGGCCGCTTGTTGCGCGTTCTCGGTGTTGGTTTCGGTCTCGCGGTCATCATAGGCAACACGATTGGCGCGGGAATCTTTCGCGCTCCCGGCGCCATAGCGAAGCAGGTGCCGGATCCGTGGCTATTCCTCGCTGTCTGGATCATCGGCGGCATCTACGCGTTGCTCGGCGCGATCTCTTTGTCAGAACTCGGAACGATGATCCCGCGTTCGGGCGGGCAATACGTTTTTGCGCGCTACGCCCTGGGAGAATATGCCGGGTTCATCGTGGGATGGAGTGATTGGATCTCAACCTGTGGTTCGGCGGCCGCTGTTTCACTGGTGATTGGTGAGTTTGCTGGGGCGCTCTTTCCCACTTTGGCAGGGAAAGCAGTGGTAATCGCCGCCACCGTCGCGATCGTTTTCGCCGTCTTGCAGTGGCGTGGGATCGTTTGGGGCAGCACCACGCAAAACTTTACGAGCCTGATTAAAGCGCTGGCTTTCCTGGCTTTGATAGCAGCAGCGTTTGTGCTTGGCCGGGGAGGTTCATTTACTACCCCACCTACTTCTGCCCTGCCTGCGGGATTTGGCTTGATCGCCGCTCTGGTTCTCTCCTTACAATCAGTAATTTATACCTATGACGGATGGAACGGGGTGATCTACTTTTCAGAAGAGGTTAAGAATCCGGGAAGCGACATTCCACGCGCTCTGTTTGGCGGAGTTCTTTTAGTTATTGCAATCTACCTGTTAGTTAATATTGCGTTACTTTATGTGCTGCCGATTTCTGAGATTGCCGGGCAGGACTTTGCCGCCGGCGTAGCCGCGCAAGCGATCTTTGGACGTCACGGCCGCACCATTTTCCTGAGTTTAACGATTCTTTCAATGCTTAGCGCAATCAACGCTTATCACTTGATGAGCACCCGCGTTCTGTTTGCGATTAGTCGTGATCGACTCTTTACGCAAAGAGCTGCGGCGGTTAACAAAGGCGGCACGCCGACCGTTGCTTTATTCATGAGTGCGATTGTGGCGGTGCTATTCATAATTTTCGGTCAGACGTTTGAAAAGGTGATTACGATTCTGGCGTTTTTCTTTGTGGCCAACTATGCGCTTTCCTTCATTTCTGTGTTTGTGTTACGTCGTCGCGAGCCTGACAAAGAGCGACCTTACCGGGCGTGGGGATATCCATGGACCACGGCTATTGCTTTGCTGGGCTCCATCGCCTTCTTAATCGGTGCGATTGCAAGCGATACTCGAAACAGTTTGTATGCTTTGCTGCTGCTCGCTGCCAGTTATCCCATATTCATACTATCCAGACAGCTGAGTAAGAATTGAACTGACTGGAAGCCGATCTTGCGGGTGGTGTGCACTCCAAAAAATACGGGCGAAGCCTGGAAGCTTCGCCCGTTTTGCGTAGATTGGAGTTGGACTATTTAGTCGGCGAGCATGATGCCATCCGCCAACATGATTCCGTTTCTTGCCATCATTCCATCGGCGAGCATGATGCCATCGGCGAGCATGATGCCGTCGGCCAGCATGATACCGTCGGCCAGCATGATGCCATCCGCGAGCATGATACCGTCGGCCAGCATGATGCCATCCGCGAGCATGATACCGTCGGCCAGCATGATGCCATCCGCTAGCATGATACCGTCGGCCAGCATGATGCCATCTTTGTAAAGATGACCATCGGCGAGCATGATGCCATCGGCGAGCATGATCCCGTCGGCCAGCATGATGCCATCGGCGAGCATGATGCCATCTGCCAGCATGATTCCATCGGCGAGCATGATGCCATCGGCCAGCATAATGCCGTCGGCGAGCATGATCCCGTCGCTAAGCACCACGCGACCATTCCACACCACTGAGTCGCCGATCATAATGCCGTCGGCGAGCATGATGCCGTCGGCTAACATGATCCCATCGGCCAGCATAATGCCGTCGGCCAGCATGATGCCGTCACCAAAAATCATTCCGTCGGCGAGCATGATGCCATCGGCGAGCATGATGCCATCGGCCAGCATAATGCCGTTCGTAAGCACGGGCCGGTTGGTGTAGATCACGCCGTTGGCATAAAGCACGCGATCGCTGACTTTCACGTTTTCGCCGCCAATCCTGGTTGGGGCAAAGGACTTAAGGGTTTCGTTGCCGCGGAAGATTTCGCTGCCGGCCACCAGGTGGTTCGCATTGGGAGCAACAGCTCGTGCGAAACCCACCGCTGCAGCAGCATTAACAAGTCCGGCTCCCTGGGAGAACACTGACTGGTATTTGCTGCTGTAGCCAGGCAGGGCTTGTGCGGTCTTGATGAGGATTGACTTGACAAGCGTCGGGGTGAGGGATTTATTCGCATCGAGCATCAAGGCAACTGTGCCCGCCACCACGGGCGCTGAGAACGACGTTCCGGAATAGTTGAAATAAACATTTCGCGCAGCGGATCCGGATGGGGGCTGAACTACTCTGTCCGGATACTCGAGAGCCAGAGTCGGATTTGGTTCCTGCGACAGGGCGGCGATCACGCGCCGGCCAGGTGCGACGATATCGGGCTTTGCCAAATGGTCGAACTGGGTTGGACCTTTTGAGGAAAAGGAAGCAACTGTGTCGTCTGAACGGCGAACTGTGTCGTGGCTATCGGTGGCGCCTACCGTAATAACGTAAGGGCTGTTTCCGGGGCTGCCGACCGCGCCGTAGGCCATCTGGTAAATTGCCGAGCCATCTTTGTTGTAACCCACGATTACATCAGTACGGCCCAGGTTACCGGCACTGCTGACCACCACGATGCCGGCGCGCACAGCCTGCTCAACACCTTTGCAAAGCGGATCTGCATGGAACGATTCGCGAACTGGAGTGCTCACACTCAGGTTGACCACGCGAATGTTGTAGCGCTGACGATTCTGGATCACCCAGTCGAGAGCGGCGAGCACATTGCTCGTGCGCCCAATGCCGTGCTCATCGACGACGCGAACATCAATAAGATTGGCTCCCGGAGCGATGCCTGCGTAGTTTGCCGAGTAGCCGCTGGACGCTGCGCCGTTTCCAGCGGCCATGCCTGCGACGCCTGTTCCATGGCCATCAGCATCGCCGCTCCGTTTGTCGGCGGTGAAATCGACCGATGAGATGACGCGTGATTTGTTGTTCTTAACGAAGTCGGGATGATTGGCGCTGATTCCGCTATCCAGGATTGCAATTCCAACGCCCTTACCGTCCACTCCGGGTGTGCCCGGCTGCGACGACTGCGCCAGCGATGCACCGGTGGTCTCACTAGTCAGGTTCATCTGTACTTTCACCGGTCGGTCAGGAGCGACATAGATAACATCCTGGCGAGCTGCAAGAGCCGCTACTTCATTGAGTGGGACATCTACGACGATTGTATTGAGTGAAGCATAGGTTGCACGCTTGTTGCCGTGCGCTCGAACGACGGCTGCATCGTGAGCTGCGGAGGGTGTGCCTTTTGTTTGCACAATCAACCGGACAATAGCGGTGGAATTGTTAGTTGAAGCAAATTCGGGTGCGACTTTCTTTTCTCTGTGTTGCGGATTGCTGTTTCCCTGTGGAGTTGCGAATGTGGGGGCCAACGGGGCAAGCGAGACTATTACCAAGCTAATGAGGCTGAGATATGCTGAAAATCTGCGGGGCATTTATTAATTCCTTTTTCTACTCTTTCGTACTTACCGAATGACCTGACTATTTCAACAGTTGTGCCATGGGGAACCCCGTCCCGCAGGCCGGCTTAATTACTGGAATAGTTGGACTTAAACGCGAAGCTTGGAATGAAGGAGAAGTGGGGAGACGAGAGGAGAGAATGGATACGGCGTATCCAACAATATAGGCAAACGCCCGAGGCTCTGTGCTAACTAAGGTAAACCCTCATATTTTCAGCAATTTCTTGCAGCGCAAAGGTTAAGGAGAGCATTGGTACCAAGATATACAGTGACTACCAGGTATACACCCCTCAACGCCTCGGCTTTGCCTCAAAAGCATTGGCGGACGTGAATTGCGACGCGTAGTGTCAGCATGCATTTAGCCCGGTCTTTCAAGGCCAATTCGTCGTTTCGCAATCAAGAATCCGTCGCGTAGCGACGAAGCAAAGCGCACCGCACCACCGCAGCCCATCGCTGCACCGCTGCCGCTGTTCGAACCCACGAACTTTTGTCTGCGCGTTATACTGCTCACCAGCGGCTACTTGAAAGCTGGCTGCGCGTTCTCATCCGCAAAAGCATTGAGCTAATCGTCCGAAAAGGTGGTTGTCCAACATGGAGACGACTGGAAAACCTGATAGACGAACACGACAGCGCTTACTTGAAGCTGCGATTACCTTGCTGGCCGACCATGGACTCTCGGGCGAACTTCTGGAAGATGCGTCGAGATTGGCCGGGTGTTCGATTGATCGCGCGCGCGTCTTCTTTCAACGCGATGAGGATTTAGTACTCGCTCTGTACGCAAGATTAGCTGCTGAGCTCGAGGCGCGCGTTGCGGAACTGCCCGACGGTGATCTGGCTGAGCGTTTCCGGAGCATCATGCTTGCCAAGCTCGCGCTGGTGGCGCCGTACCGGCAAGCGTTGGCGGCGTTGCTCGCGACGCTGCTTGACCCGCGCCATGAACTCGGCGCTCTGAGCCCGCAGACAGAAATTATCCGCAACCGTGTCATGGGTGTGTTTTCGGCGGTGGTGCTCGGATCACGCGATCGGCAAAAAGGGAATTCCGCAGGGTCGACTCGCAGCCTTTATGGCTTGCACCTGGCGCTAATGCTGTTGTGGACACAGGATCAAACCGAGGAGTCGCTGTCGACGCACGCCGCTATCGATCTAATTTGTGATCTGCTATCGCTTTCCGGCCGCCTCTCGTGGCTGCCTAACTTTAAGAAGTCGATGGCCAAGCTCGATGAAATCGCTGCGCCGTTGATTGAGCCCGCGCCTGATGCGCTGGTCACAGAACTTTCGACTAGAGTCCTGGGCGTCCTCTTTCGACATAGACGATTACAGTCGAATGCTGGTTCCTGTGCTGCCAACCCCTGCGAACAATGTCTGGCACTGCATCTACCAAAAGTTCGACGCTTTGTCGCGGCGGGCGAGGTAATACATTTTCTGTTGCCGGCGTTCCCGGCCAAATCGCCGAGTCCGAAAAAGGTTTTGGGGCGACTGCCGGATATGGCGGAAGAACTGGCGCTGCAACATTTAGAGCAGGTTTGTCATGAGATCAAAGAGCTGTACCCACCAGGCGCGCGGATCACGATCTGTTCCGATGGCCGAGTGTTCAGTGATCTTGTCGGCGTATCGGACGAAGACGTGACCAGCTACGGACAAGAGGTTGATTGTTTGCGTAAGCGCATTGGCGCCACCTCCCTTGACGTCTTTCGAATGGAAGATCTATTTGAGGTCGATGATCACGAGCGCATGCGAGAGCAACTGCGTCTTCATTATGCCGACACACTCGAGTCGATCGAGGCGCGGGTCCGCACATACGAGCATCATAAAACCCTTTTTAATGGCATCCAACGGTTCCTTTTTGAGGACCGAGTCGCCATTGAAACCGAGAAGAGTCGCACTCAAGTGCGAAATGAATGCAAGCAGCGCACCTATCAAGTGATACAACGGAGCGATGCCTGGGGACGATTGCTCAGCGACTGCTTCCCGGCATCGCTGCGACTGTCTATTCATCCGCAGAGTCCACACTCGGAGAAGATAGGAATCCTGATGGGTGATGCCGACGACACCTGGCTGACGCCCTGGCATGGCGTCGCTGTCAGGCGCAACGGAAAGTTTCGTCTGATGCAACGTCATGAAGCGGAGTCGCTCGGGGGACGCCTGGTGATGGCGCTGGGTCGTCCCAGTTATTATCAAATTGGTGAGGCCAAATGAACGGAGAGACAGTGCGGGCGGGCCGCGATCGCTACCTACGCGAGAATTCGCTGAGTATTGAAAGCTATACTGCCCCGCGCTTTCCAATCTACGTTGGCAGGCGTCCTGTCTTCGTGCCTAATCCGGGTTTTCTTCCATGGCATGATCTTCATCATGTGGTTACGGGTTACCGCACCGGTTTGATCGGCGAAGCAGAAATTAGCGCATATGAGCTGCGGGCGGGATGCGGTTCGTTGATGGTGTTCATTCTGTGTGTGGGAGCTATTTTGATAACTATGTTTGTTGCCCCGCGACGAGTATGGCGGGCCTGGAAGCAAGCCAGAGGAACTCGGACTCTCTATCACACGAATCTCCCATATGAGGATTTACTGGATATGACGGTGACTGATCTGCGAGAGTCACTGGGGCTTCCGCGAGAGGGTTGTGGATAAAGGGCCGTGAGAACGACGATGACAGAGTGGACGCTTGAGCAACTCAAACCCTTTGGCCTGGCTGTTGAATCTCAGCAGCAAGGTACCGATTTGCAAGCTATCCCAGTTACAGTCCTGAAGCAGTGGGTCGACGAGCACAGCGTAGTTGTTTTGCGAGGCTTTGCTGCGCTCGCTGGAGCTGAGCTGCCGGAGTTCTGTTTAAGACTGGGCGAAATTCTGGAGTGGGATTTCGGCAGCGTTAACGATCTGCGGGTTCAGGCTGATGCTCAGAATTACTTGTATACCAACCGTGAAGTACCGTTTCATTGGGATGGCGCCTTTGTCGGTCGCATTCCGCACTACATCTTTTTTCACTGCGATGTCGCACCCGCGCCAGGAACTGGAGGCGAGACTGTTTTCTGTGACACGGTCCGTTTGCTGGAACGCGCGCCACTCGAGCGACGCGAGATCTGGGAGCAGACAACCATCACCTACACGACGGAAAAGATTGTTCATTACGGCGGCAGCTTCACCTCGCCAATGATTGGCCGTCATCCGTTTAGTGGTGAAAGAGTATTGCGCTTTGCTGAGCCCGTAGTTGATCTAAACCCCGTGCAGCTTGAGATCAAAGGGCTGGCCGGGCAGGCGCCGGTCGCGTTTCTCGAGGACATGCACCAGCGGTTGAATGACGATGATGTTTGTTATCGTCATGAATGGCGGAATGGTGATGTGGTTATTGCCGACAACCACGTGCTTCTGCACGGGCGTCGCGCGTTCATGGAAAGTGCCGGACGACAAATTCGCCGTGTAAACATTCTCTAGCCTTGCCGGAACCGGCTTGGGCAAATCGACAATGCAGAATAAGCTACGCTATCTGCTTTACATGCTGCGCATCAGGCGCGTGGAGTTTCGCATCGCCGAAATTCCGATCCTGGTAATTCCCCTCCTGTTGTTGATTCACGACACCGCAATTCTCAAGACCTTTAGTTTCTGGGAAGGCATCTTCATTTTCTTTCTGCTCTTTGCTTTCGGAGACATGATTAACTGCCTCGCGGATCGTGATCTGGATGCTATTTACAAGCCGCACCTGTCTGAAGCCGTCTATGGATTGGGTGTTGGCTTTGTGAAGTTTCAGGTGGTGGCCACAGCTGTTGTGGCAGTTGTATTAACTGCTCATCTTTCGTGGCAATTACACCGATGGATACTCCTGCCACTCGTGGTAATTGGCCTGGTGCTGGGCGCCGGCTACTCGGTGAAGCCGGTCCAATTCAAGGGTCGCGGATTGGCCCAACTGGTTTGTTTATGGCTGATTATTTTCGTTGGACCAATGCTTTTTATTAGCTTGTTGGTTAGTACTGTGCCTTCAGCGGCGGTCGTAGTCTTTGCTGCGGCATTCGGGGCAATGCAGATGGGGATCATTTTGGTCAACACTGCTGAGGATTATCCGGAAGACCTCGAGGCGCAGATCAAGACAACGATCGTGGCGCTTGGTCTCAAGCGCGGAATCAACGTGGCATTCTGGTTAACTGCCATTGGCGCTCTCAGTCTGGTGGTTACCCTTGGAGTCATATTCCGTCAGAGAAGTGTCCAAACGATTTGGCTGCTGGCCATGCTGCCGGCAGTAATCGCATGCATCTACGTTCTGATCGATATCGGGAAACTGAAGCAGACAATCGCGGACCAAACTCTTGAGGCGGCCATTCAAACGGTAAAACATTCGGCTAAAAGAGTCCCTGTCTGGCTGACGGTCGTTGCCTGGTCGATGCTCGTTGCTTCGTATGCGCTTTCATCTCTGTAACCGTATATTTCACAGTTGGTGAAACCGGTGCTGATAATTCGCACATCGTTTAGAAAGCGAACTTGTCAGCCCGCGCGCCGGGTCGCACAAGTGCCTTTTTAAACAGGTTCCAGGTTCCAGGGATAACGGCGTGAACGTGAATGTTTGTGACGAGTGCTGATTGGGCTGGTCTGGATTAAGCGCTGGCGCTCATTTCGTATCTATCAAGCTTGAGGTAGAGACCGCGCCTGGTAAGACCGAGCTCGCGAGCGGCGCGTGAGATGTTGCCGCCGTGCCTGCGTAGCGCATCGGCAATCATACGGCGCTCAACGTCGGCCAAAGCATCGGCCAGAGTGACGTTCTGCAAAGCGCTGGACGGCATCGAGGCGAGGGTGGAAACCGTCGAGCTGGGTGTGGCCGGAGCCGAGGTTTTCTTGAGTTCAGGAGAAAGCTGATCAGGAGTCAGCACCACGCCGTCATCGGCGCGAGCGACGACGCGTTGGATTTCGTTGCAAAGCTGGCGGACATTGCCGGGCCAGTCGCTGACCATCAAAAGGTCAACAGCCTGCGGAGTGATTTGAATGTCTTTGCGCCCAAATTTTGCTGAGTAGTGATTTATGTAGTAGTTAACAATCGTTGGAATTTCGGATCTACGCTCGCGTAACGGTGGCACACGCAGGCGAATCACATTGAGGCGATAATACAGATCCTCTCGAAAACGGCCCTGCGCTACCATCTCTTCCAGATCCGTGTTCGTGGCAGCAATGATGCGAACATCAACTTTGAGCGGGCGCTGCTCACCCAGCGGTTGAATCTCACCCTCCTGCAAAAACCGCAGGAGTTTCGGCTGCAGGTCAAGAGGAAGATCGCCGATTTCGTCGAGGAAAAGGGTTCCCCCCGCAGCTGTGCGGATGACACCGGCCGAATCCGTAACCGCGCCGGTGAAGGCGCCGCGACGGTAGCCAAACAGATAACCTTCCGAGAGTTCTTTGGGGACCGCGGTGCAGTTGAAGGGAACGAAAACTTTTGAACGGCGGGATGACAGCGCGTGTATTGCTCGAGCCACCAACTCCTTGCCGGTACCGGATTCACCTGTGACCAAAACTGTCACATCCGAAGACCTAATCTTGTGAACTTCCTCCACCAGCTTGGTCATCGCCGGGCTGGAATGAATGAAGCCGGGCATCAAACTAGCTCCCGCGAGTTCGTCGGTCTGTTGTACGCGAGAGCCTTTCTGGGAGCCGGCTCTGAGCGCGCAAACATCCATTCCGAGTTCCGCCACCCGGATCAAAGGGTCTAAAGAGAGCCCGCCGGGAAGTTTGGCGCGGCTGCGAGGCGAGATATAAAGCGTTGCCGAAGGAGCGTGCGAAGAACCGAGCTGAAGAATGGCGGCATCGTTCTTCTTTGCGTAAGCGGCTTGTCCTTCATCATCGATGATTTGATCCAGTTCCTGGGCAATCTGGGCGCTTTCCGCCGGTGTGCATCCGTGCGCAATCACTACACGGCTTCGGTTGTGTTCGCTGCTCTCAGTAATAAGAACCCGCTTGGCATTAGTTTCTTGCCGCATGATGGCGGCGAGCTCGCGTAGCAGGAGTTCTCTTGACGTAACCGCTTCCGCTAGCCGGAGCGTGAGCAATTGAGTCAATGCCGATTGCTCTTCGCTTCTTTCGGGGACGGAGCGATCGAGGTTGGCAAGAGCGGCTTCTGCCCGCGTCTGATCAAGCTTGGCGCCCAATTCGCGAAAGGCGTTTACCGCTCGTGAAAGGTGCTCGCTGGCGCGGCTGGATTGACTTGAGGCGTAAGCGCGACCCAGTTCGCTGTGAGCGCGAGCGGCGCGATAGCGATCGCCGAGCATGTCAAAAATAGACACGCTGCTGCCGAAATGTTGGGCCGCTGAGGAAAAGTCTGATTGCACCATTGCCAGCATGCCGAAAAGCCGGTGCGACTCTCCCGCAAGGCTAAGATCGGTAGATTCCGTTGTGTCACTGGACAGATGGGCCAATTGCGCGGAGCATTTGTCGGGCTCGCCGTTGCGAAGATGTGCTTCCGCCAGAATCAAGCGCGCCTCTGAGATGGCCTGGCGATCACCCATGACTTCGGCAAGGGTAAGCGCCTCGTTTCCGTTGGCGAGGGCATTTGCCGGGTCTTCCATGGCGAGGTAACAACGAGCCAAAGTCCTCAGGGCCTGACACGCGTACCACTTATTTCCGTCGTCTGTAGCCAGCGCCACCGCTCGCAGAAGATAGTCCTTGCCTTCGTCAAGCTCACCGCGCAACATCAGCAACTCGCCGAGCGAGTCCAGAATCATCGGCACATTGTAGTTTCGTTCATCTGCATCTGAAGCCAGGACTAAAGCACGCTCCAAAGCTTCCTGCGCCCTTCCCCATTGACCGATCAAAATCAGATTGATTCCAAGATTGTTATAACCATTTGCAGCGCTTCTCTTATGGTCAGTGCGCTCGTAGTAAGTGATGGCTTTCTCAAGATAGCGAATGCCTTCCTGAGGTCGCTTTAGAAACCAGCACGCACCCGCCATGTCGGAGTAGATTCTTCCAAGGATATAGCTGGCCGGATGATCGCCGATGAGTTTAAGAGCTTGCTGTAGATTTTCGAGCGAAGCCTCATAGGCGCCTTCCTGCAAATCCGCCAGGGCGATCCCAAAATAGGCCTCTGCGAGGCCGCGCCATTGGCCGGTTTGGCGGAAATGCTCCAGGGCCCGTTGCGCGTAGTCGCGAGCTATCGGGTATTCAGTGATACTGCGATAGACGCGTGACAGCGCTGCATAGATAGGACCCAGATTCTGTTCAGCGCCACTTTCAGAAAACTCGCGCAAGGCTCCCTTAAGAATAGAGATTGCCTTGGGATGATCGCCGTTGTAGTTGTAGGCGAGACCGATTTGAACCTTAAGAGTTTGAATGGATTGCTGGTCGAGTTTGATTCTGGATTCCGGGGACTCATACATAGCCACGGCGGCCAGCGATTCCCGGTACTGACCTTGCATTTCCAGCGCCATCGAGAGCGCGCAACGTGCCAGAGCCAGGATAGAGGGATTGTCGCGGGCGTTGATGATTAGAGAAGCAATCCGTGACCTGGCTTCCGCGGAAAGGCCCTGATCGAGGAGTGAACGAACTTCGTCTAATTCCTGCAGGAGGTTCTTGTCAGACGGGTGATTCGGACGTGAACGCGAGTGCAAGCGCACGCGAGCATCAGCCAAATCGACCACACTTTTACCGTTCGAGGATTCTTCCGGCGCCGGACTACCAGCCCCGGGACCTGTATTCTTGACCATGTATTCCTTCTAAGACGGTCAATTCACAGTGCTTTTCAAACTGCACTTCGATTGTGAAAAGCGGAAGGTTGGGTGTTACGGTGATTTTCCCCACGTAACCGTACACTTGTTAAGTACTAAACAGCGTAGAATTTAACACATGCGACAAAAGCCGTCCACCACGGTTTTTTTCATTTTGGCTTTGAAAAAACCATAAGCGTGTCAATAAGGGGCCGCTCGCCGATTCGATCGCAAGGCGGGTTAACCAGACTCTCGCCGGGTGTTGTCTTCAAATCATATTATTTCCTTGAACTTATTCTCCGAGGCGCGACTCAGGGATCCTTCCCAGGGCTTCAGAGCCAACGATATCAATAGATTAGGTGTAAGTCGGGCATTGTGCCGTACCTTGACACCCTTTTAGTATGGCCGCTATCATCTCCGTTTCCGTCGTCGACAGGAAACTTCGCCTAGTGCTCTATGTTTGAGTCCTTATCTGACAAGCTTAAACGGACTCTGAAGAATCTGCGCGGCGAAGGCGTGCTGACGAAGGAGCATGTTGACGCGGCCTTGCGTGAGATTCGGCTCGCGCTCCTTGAAGCCGACGTCAATTATAAAGTCGCAAAAGACTTTATAGTCTCCGTGAAGGAAAAGGCCGAGGGTCAGCAGGTTTGGCAGGAACTTAAGCCTTCTGAGCAGGTCGTAAAGATAGTCTTTGACGAGCTGGTTGATCTACTCGGGGGGCAGTCGTCCCGACTGGTCTTCACCAGGCAGATTCCGAACGTGGTGATGATCGTGGGCCTGCAGGGTTCCGGCAAGACCACGTCAACCGGAAAGATAGCGCGCTGGCTTGCCGCCAACCAGGATCGAAAACCATTGCTGGTTTCGGTTGACGTCTACCGGCCGGCAGCTCGCGAACAACTGAAAGTTATTGCCAGGGCAACTGGCCAACAGATCTTTGAACAGACCGAAACAAACGATCCGCTGACGCTGGTGCGCGGAGCCGTCAAGCACGCGCAACAAACCGGTTTCGATACGTTACTGATCGATACTGCGGGACGCTTACACATCGACGATGAGTTGATGGAGGAACTCGTAAGCATTAAAGCCGAAACGCATCCGGTTGAGATTCTGTTTGTTGCCGACGCGATGACTGGCCAGGACGCAGTCAGGTCGGCAGAAGAATTTCACAAGCGGATCGGGATTACCGGGGTAATTCTGACGAAGATGGACGGTGATGCTCGCGGAGGCGCAGCCCTTTCCATCAAGCAGGTTATCGGCCAGCCGGTAAAGTTCGTGGGTGTCGGCGAAAAATATGACGCGCTTGAACCCTTCTATCCTGACCGGGTGGCCCAGCGAATCCTCGGGATGGGCGATGTTTTGTCGCTCATCGAAGAGGTGCAGTCGAAGGTCGATCAGTCTGAAGCTGAAGAACAGTTAAAGAAGCTTCAGAAGAACGAGTTTACCCTCGATGACTTTCGCTCTCAGCTGCGACAGGTAAAGAAACTTGGTTCTTTCTCGAAGATCATGAAGCTTCTTCCCGACCAGCTCCTCGGCGGTATTGGCATGCCGCAGATGGATGAAGAGCAGACGAAGCAAATGGAGAAGGAGATGAAGCGCACTGAGTCGATCATTGACTCAATGACCAGCGAGGAGCGAACGGATCATAAGATTCTGAATGCCAATCGGCGACGCAGAATAGCGCGAGGGTCGGGAACGACCGTGGCCGAGGTAAACAAGCTCATCAAGCAGTACACCGAAATGCGCCAGATGATGAGGCAGCTTTCGACTTCGGGCATGTTTGGAGGGAGTGGCCTAAAAGGAAAGATGATGAGGCGCATGGCCGGAATTCCCGAAATGGCCGGCTTGAGCGGGTTGGAAGGGAATGGCGACGATCTGCCATCTTTGCCTTCGTTAACATCGCCCGCCGGCTCATCGAGAAAAAAACTTAAGAAGAAACGAAAAAAGAAGCGAAGATAACCAACGCAGTAATTGGTCATGAGTGGTTGAATAACGGCCACTTAAGGCTTGAAGAAGCTAGTTAGCGATAAAACGGAGGTAGTGATTTTGTTAGCAATTAAACTCATGCGCACCGGCGCCAAGAAGAGACCTTCATACCGAATTATAGTGAAGGAGAAACAATCAAAGCGTGATGGTGCCTATCTCGAGAATCTCGGCACCTACAATCCAACCCGGGAACCTGCTGAGATCAAGTTGGACATGGAGCGGGTTCGGTATTGGATGGGGAAGGGTGCGCAGCCGACAGATACAGTGAATCAGCTGATCAAAGCCAGTGGCAAACAACAGGCGGCGGCAGTAGCCGAAGTCTAGTAGAGCCGGTGTTGCGAAAAGCATGAAAGAAGCCGTCGAGATGGTGGTCAGATCATTGGTTGACGACGTTGAGGCTGTCGACGTGCGCGAAATTGATCAGCAGGGCGCAACGCTTATAGAAGTGCGTGTGGCTCCGAATGACATGGGCAAAATAATAGGCAGGCAGGGTCGAACGATACGCGCTTTGCGCTCTTTGGCTTATGCCGCAAGTCTGAAACGGAAGCGCCGCTTTGTCCTCGAAATTGTGGAATGAGTTTGCGAAGCGAAGAAAGCCCGGAGGAACTGATTATCGTTGCTCGCACGGTCAAAACGCGGGGCCTGAAGGGCGAGTTAGTAGCTGATCTTTTGACAGATTTCCCGGAACGATTCGAGCGGATCTCCGTTATATGGGGCGTGGGTCCGGCCGGAGAACATAAGCAGCTCAACCTCGAGAACCATTGGTTTCAAAATGACCGGGTAGTGCTTAAGTTTTCAGGTTACGACAACATCGATTCGGCAAAGACCCTGGTCGGTTACGAATTAGGACTTCCGGAATCAGAACGCGTCCAACTTTCTGACGGCGAGTTTTATGATTGGGAGTTGGAGGGTTGTTCGGTTGAGACCGAACAAGGGTCAGCGATTGGCAATGTGCGCGAGGTTATGAGAACGGGCGGTGTGGAGTTGCTGGTCGTGGAAGACGACACCCGGCGCGAACACTTAATACCCATGGCCCAATCGATCGTGGTTGAAATTGATCTTTCAAGCAGGAAGATCTTAATCGATCCTCCCGATGGCCTGTTGGACTTGTAGTTTCTTTGAAATTCATTGTGTTGCGCTGCGATATCATAACGATTTTTCCGGACTTTTTTCGCGAAGCGTTTGATTACGGGATTATTCGGAGGGCGCGGGCCAGCGGCCTGGTTGAAACCACCGCCCACGATTTACGCAAATGGACGAGCGACAAACACCACGTCGTTGACGATCGACCGTTTGGCGGCGGCGAGGGAATGGTACTCAAGGCCGAGCCGATCTTTGCCGCAGTCGGGGATATCACGGGTGGCCGCAGTCGCGAAGAGTATTCGCCACAAACGCGCGTAATTCTCTTGTCGCCCCAGGGTCGTGTGTTTACACAGGAACTGGCGGTTGATCTTTCCCGGAACGCGACGCAGATTGTTTTGATTTGCGGTCGCTATGAGGGCGTTGACGAACGCGTTTGTGAGGCGCTGGTTACTGACGAAATCTCAATCGGAGATTACGTCTTGTCCGGTGGCGAGCCGGCTGCCACGGTGATGATTGATGCGATTGTGCGGTTGTTACCGGGAGCGCTTGGTAACGAGAACTCGAGTATGAACGAGTCGTTTTCAGAAGACTTGCTGGATCATCCGCAATATACGCGCCCCACGGATTTTTCGGGATTAAAGGTCCCTGATGTTTTGTTGACAGGTAATCATGCAGAGATTGCGCGCTGGCGCCGCGAAGCCGCTCTAAGGAAGACGCAGCGCAATCGCCCGGATCTTTTGAAGTAATTTTTTGTTTAGTGTTCGCCTGGTGCGGCACCTTTGGGTTGAACTTATCGAGATTAGTGCTGGAGTAATGAGATGAACAGATTAGACAGTATTGAAGAAACACAGCTGCGTAAGAATATTCCTGAGTTCCAACCGGGCGATACCGTACGTGTGCACGTCCGCATCAAAGAATCTGAGACCAAGGAACGTTTGCAGGCGTTTGAAGGTGTTGTTATCGCTCGCAAACACGGCGGCTCAAGAGAAACAATCACGGTGCGCAAGACGAGCTTTGGTGTTGGAGTAGAGAGAATCTTTCCGCTCCACGCAACTATTGTTGACCATATTGACGTGGTAAAGAGAGGCCGGGTAAGGCGGGCGAAACTTTATTATCTGCGTGGGCTGCGCGGGAAAGCTGCGCGCATTCGCGAGCGCGATACCCGCGGGCATCAGGGCGGAGACTCGCAAGCCTCTGCCGCAGCAAAGAAGTAGAGTTTCTGGCGGCGTCTTGAAAGCGGCCGTCCACGGTTCTCTACTTGTTTACAGGTTTGAGACCATCGCTTGTTCAACTGATCGTTCCTGAAACACTTCCCCAACACCTGGTTACCTTGAGCTAGGGGAGCCGCCGGCGACTTGCGAATAGCAATTGACGCCCACTCTGTGGGGACTGAACTTGGCGGGAATGAGAGCTATGCGACTAATCTAATCGAAGCGCTCGCTGAGATTGACTCAGTAAATCATTACACGCTGTACGTTACCAAGCGCGAGGCTTTAGAGCGCTTTAACAACCGGTGGCCGAATTTTGCCGTTCGGGCGACGCTGCCACACACGCCCCTTATTCGGGTTCCGCTCACCCTAAGCGCTGAGCTACGGAAGAACCCGGTCGATGTTTTGCACGTTCAGTTTACTGCTCCGCTAGTTGCTCCCTGTCCGGTAGTCGCCTCTATTCATGATCTTGCGTTTGAACATTTGCCCCGTACTTTCAAGCGCAGAAGTTCAATGCAATTACGTTTAACCGTCCGGCACACGGCCAGAAGGGCGGCGCACATTATTACGCTTTCGGAGTATTCGCGCCGGGATATCATGGAGACTTACGGAATTGCGCCTGAGCGGATTACTGTCACTCCCGCGGCTGCACCGGACTCATTCGGTCCCGTAACCGACCCGGAGGAGTTGGCGCGGGTACGGGATATTTATGGCATCGAGGGCGACTACATACTGAGCCTCGGCTCCATTCAACCTCGAAAAAATTTGAGTCGTCTAATTGCCGCTTATTCAAGCTTGCGCAACGCGCAACCCGGAGCTAAGCTCCCTCAACTTGTTCTAGCTGGAAAATGCGCCTGGTTATACGATGAAACACTCCAGACCATTAGCGAACTCGAAGTCGGCAGCTCTGTAATACTGACTGGCTACGTTCCGCAGGCACATTTGCCGGCACTGTACTCAGGAGCGCTCTGCTTTGTTTACCCGTCATACTTCGAAGGATTTGGCTTGCCGCCGCTTGAGGCAATGAAGTGTGGGACGGCAGTAATTGTTGGCAACCGGACGAGCTTGCCGGAAGTAGTCGGTGATGCTGGAGTCCTGGTGGATCCATTCAACGTAGGTGAAATTGCCTCCGCGATTGAACGGGTAATTGGAGATCCCGGACTGCGGTCACAACTTAGAGCGAGGGGCTTGGAGCAGGCAAAACTTTTTAATTGGCGAGAAACTGCACGTCAGACCCTCGCAGTATACCAACAAGCGTCAGGGTTTGGGAGCAACTAAACGATTCATCTAACCGGAACAAGTAACGAGCGATTCAGGCCTATGCGCATCGCCATTCTCGGAACGCGCGGCATACCAGCCAGCTACGGAGGTTTCGAAACCTTCGCCGAACATCTGTCTACGAGGCTCGTCGCCCGTGGCCACGAAGTCACGGTATATTGCCGCGCCCACTATGTTTCTCCTCGCCAGCTGGAATACCACGGTGTTCGACTGAAGGTGCTCCCAACCATTCGTCACAAATACCTGGACACAGTCGTTCACGCTTTCCTATCTGCCATCCATGCTGTCCCGTTTCGATTTGACGCCGCACTTGTATGTAATGCGGCGAACGCTCCCTTCGTACCGATACTTAGGCTCACCGGAACGCCGGTGGCAATCAATGTCGACGGGCTTGAGCACAAACGGAAAAAATGGGGTTGGTTAGGAAGGTACTACTATCTGCTGGCCGAGCGTTTATCTACGGTTTTTCCAAATGTTACGATAACGGATGCCCAGGTTATTCACGATTACTATCGGACCCGTTACAAGGCCGCCTCGAAGATGATTGCATATGGCGCCGAAGTTGAGCGCCGCCCGGATCGGCCGACGGTGCGGAGGTGGCGGACCGAACCCAATCGGTATGTTCTCTATGTTTCACGGCTTGAGCCGGAGAACAATGCGCATCTGGTGATCGAGGCTTTCAAGAAGGTGCGGACCGCTTATCGCCTGTTGATAGTCGGGGACGCACCTTATGCGCACGATTACATCAACGACTTGAAAGCGCGCGCGCGCGGCGACAAACGAATCGTTTTCACGGGATTCGTTTTTGGCCAGGATTATCGGGCCCTGCAGCAGAATGCCTATTGTTACGTTCACGCCACTGAGGTGGGCGGAACACATCCTGCGCTTCTGGAGGCAATGGGTTACGGCAACTGCGTATTGACGCTGGCTACTCCCGAAAATCTTGAGGCCGTGGGCGAGGCAGGAATCGCATATACGGATGAGTTAGATCTGACAGAAAAACTTCAACGGGTGTTGCGAGATGGTTCCCTGGTGCAAAGTTATCGTCATCGGGCTCAACTTCGAGTTCAGCGACATTACGACTGGGATTGGATTGTTGACCAATATGAAAAGCTTTTTGCGGAGATGACGGGCGCGCGCATGAATTTCGACCCGGTGGCAGGAATCGAGTCAGCAATACAAGAAAATGAGGTGGCAGTTTCCCAGAAGTAGTCTATTTATCGTTTGCATGAAAGAGATGTGCCCCGCCAATCAACGAAGATTGGCGGGGCAACTTTCCGGCAGGTTCGGGTAAATCAGGTGGCGGTGGCAAAGAACTGAGAATCGTCACATACGGCCGATTCCGTGAAACCAGGCGGTGCGTCTTGCGGGTGAGATAAAGCCTACGCGGTTGATTAAGAAAGGACCGCGTCCCTTTGAAATTAGCACCTGTCAATTAAACCATTTGCGTTCAGTGTGAAATTATACCGAACTTCCGTGACGTGTCAAGCACATTGTTAACGATTTCGCAAAACTTCCGTAACATTTCGCTTTCGATTAGCTTATCGAGAACCTTCTTGAATCTGTTATTCGCCTGAACGTGTACTTGCAAGTCGCAGCGCGTGGCGACGGGCCGCCTCCGAAACATTTCGATTTTGGGCGAGATTTTTTAGATCCTTGGTATGAATTCGAGGAAGCGTGCTCATAACGGTAGGGACTGGGGTGCGGGGATTACGAACAATATTGTGAATAATGGTATAGGAACGTGCCCAGGCGCGATTCAGGGCGATGAGGCGTAGTACTTCATCGGCTACTGTCCTCATCGCTGAGATACCCTCCACCTCCTGGTCAGTGATGCGAGGATTCTTTATCACGGCCGTTGCTACTACTCTGTTGGAATCGCGGATCAATATGCCACGGGCCTCCCGATCTCCTTTCATAGCCAGTTTCACACGATCCTTGGCATTCATGAACATGACGCGCTTAATCAGAGACACTCGCTCGGCTGGAACTTCTCCCATTTCGAGTCGTTCAAATTCAACCACGCGTTTGAAGTTTGCGGCGTGTTCCTCTGGCGTCTCCGCCGCAAGTTCATCATAAACCTCGGAAGGCAGCCAGGAGGTGTCGAGTTCAGCATCTGAAACCTCGATGTGTTCTGCGATTAGCCATGCGTCTTCGACGCTGAAGCCTTCGATCAACTCAGCGTTTTCAAAAAACTCTGCAGCTGCGCTATTGCCCCTGGCTCGAAGTTCTTCGGCAATCTGCTGGGCGCCGCGCTCCTTCTCAAAAAACTCTTTCCTGGTCTCTCGGGCCCGCCGTTCTGCATCCGCGGAACGCGCTGGATTCGCCAGGATCGCGTCAATGATCTCGGGGAATCGCACGAGCCTTTGCTGATTAATGGCGATCAGCTCCAGTATCGAAGCATCCGGGGTCGAGGATGCCAACCCCGCAATGGCTTTGTCGGAAGTGTTTTTGTTAAGAACTACGGCTTCATGAACGTGGTGATCGCCGCCAGAGGACTCCGCCACGTAATCAAGCACCGCCGTCGAGGTCTCTGCGCTTTTGGCTGCAGTCAGCAAATCGTCTGAGGTCTGTGAATCGAGGGTGGCTTTGGCAGCTTCGGCAAGTGCAGCGTCTTCGGATAGCCGCAATGCGACTAACACTTCCAACAGATCCGATTGAGCGAGTGGTAACAGTCCACTGGCCGCAGCCAGTTTGGCCTGCTGCGGGGCGCTGCCATTCAGGATCGCCTGGACCACTGGATTCATCGGTGTCGTCGTGCTCATTTATAGAGAGCCTCTGCGGGTACTATCGAATCGAAGCACCTTAGAGTTTAACCTAAGTAGCTTGTCCTCAGTACAAATTGAAATTGTATTCGAGTTGAACAAGCATTGAGACCGGTCGTCCGTCTTTTGTTGCAGGTTCGAATTTGATCTTTCGAGCAGCGTTGATCGATCGTTCTGTCAACCCATTTGGCAAAAGGCTGAGAACGAGAATGTTTTTTACCTTGCCGTCCGCGGCAAGAATCGCGCGCAGCACCACAGTGCCTTCCACTTGCGCGTTTCGGGCGGCATCTGTGTAGGTGGGTTCGGGCTTGCTAAGAATACGTGGCTTTGTGGTGACTTCTGCCCCTGTGAAAACTGTACGGTCAACTTCGGTTTTATCTGCGGGTTCAGCATAGAGCCGCAAAGTTTCCAGCTGTTCCCTCCACATTGCCGCGTCGGCCACGCCCGGAGCGAGTTGGAGAAACCGCTCCAAATTCGCTGCAGCCTCCTTGAAACGCGCTGCGGTCCTTTTCAGGTTCAAGAGTTTTTCATCTTTAGAAAGCTCTGCGGTGCTTGTTGAGGTTCGATAGAGCTTCCCGTCATGGAACCAGGGCTTCAGCGATGTTTCGGCAACATCACATATCAGCGACTGAGATTTTAAGAAATAGGGTTGGGGAAAATCGGGTTCGCTGACTAAGGCCGCGTCTGCTTGCGCCAGAGCGTCCGCACAGGATCGTTGCAGTAATCGTATTGTGCCGAGGACGTAATGAGCTTCGGCATTCTTTGGGTCGGAAAACAGAGCCTGATTAGCGTGCTTTTCCGCATCCTTGATCTTCCTGGTAAAAAGAAGAGTGGTTGCCAAAGCTGCGTGGGCGGGCGCGAAGTCCGGGCGTAGCACGACCGTCTTCTCGAAAACTTTGCGGGCCCCTTTTAAATCTTCTTTACGAATCAGCGAAAGGCCTAGGTAGTACCAGGCAATCTCATCGTCTTTAAACTTTCGCAGGCCTGCCCTAAAGGCTTTAAGCGCACCTTCAATATCCCCGAGTTGAAAAAGCTTAATCCCCTGATCACGATCCTCATGTGTTGTTGTTGACAGCTGCTGCGAACTCGTGCGCCAGTTTCCGGCAGGGATCATGAAGGCAACCCAGAAGAATACGGCAGTAATTCTTGTGAGTTTGCGAAACGCGATCATGGAGAAAGGATTGGCGATAACTAGGCGCCATGGCACTTCTTATACTTTTTACCTGAACCGCAGGGGCACGGCTCATTGCGCCCGACTTTTGGTTGATCGCGCACCACGGTCCTGACCTTGCCTTCTTCTTCACCCGCGGCCGCGGCGCCTTGATTTGGACCAGTGAAAGTCATTGATGTCGCACGTTTGGGCAAACGTCTTTGACGAAGTGCTTCGGGCGGTTGTTCGGCGACCACCTGCAGGTTGAACAGTGATCTAATGGTCGTCGTATCAATGCGGTCCAGCATCTCCTGAAACAAATCAAAACTCTGTTTCTTATACTCGACCAGCGGATCCTTCTGACCATAACCCACCAAACCGATTCCCTGCTTTAGATGATCGAGGGACAGCAGGTGGTCTTTCCACTGTGCATCGATGATGTTGAGCATAATGATGCGTTCATACGTTCGCATCGCCTCTGGGCCGATCTGGTTTTCTTTTTCGGCATACCTAACTTTAAGTTTTTCCCAAACGGTCTCCACTACCTCGTCAGAAGTCAGGTTCGGCAGGTCGATGCGCTCGCTAGCGGTGTCGAGATCATAGATGGTCTTGATTTGAATCTTATAGTTTTCGACATCCCAATCGTCAGGTGAAACGTCCGGGTTGAGATATTGCTTGGTTAGATCGGAAAGCAGATCGTAGGCCACTCCGGCAGACGGGGGATCGCCCAGTAGATATTCGCGTTGATCCGGCTCTTCCATTAACTGGCGGCGCAATCCATAGATTGTCTCGCGCTGCTTGTTCATTACATCGTCATATTCGAGCAGGTGTTTGCGCGATTCAAAGTTGCGGCCTTCCACAGACTTCTGTGCCGACTCAATGCGCTTCGAAACCATCTTGGATTCGATGGCCACACCCTTTTCCATTCCCAGACGCTGCATCAGGGCCTTAACCTTGTCGCCGGCAAAAATGCGCATCAGGTCGTCTTCAAGTGAGAGGAAAAAGCGGGACGAACCCGGATCGCCTTGCCGGCCCGCGCGCCCGCGGAGCTGGTTATCAATGCGCCGCGATTCGTGACGCTCGGTGCCCAGAATGTGGAGTCCACCAATTTCGACTACTTCTTTGTGCTCCTCTTCGACGATTCGCTTTGCGCGAGCGAATGCCTGGGACCATTGTTCTTCGGTGGCCTCGTCGGGATCGATCTCGTCCTTCTTAAGAAACTCGCGCGCCATGAAATCCGGATTGCCGCCCAACAGAATGTCGGTGCCGCGGCCGGCCATGTTGGTGGCAATCGTGACTGCGCCCTTGCGCCCCGCCTGGGCCACGATCTCTGCCTCACGTTCGTGATACTTCGCATTCAGGACGTTATGCGGCACGGCTTCGCGCTGCAGCCGGCGCGCGATAAGTTCCGAGTTTTCCACAGACACGGTACCAACCAGGGTCGGCTGGCCGCGCTCGAAACAGTCCTTGATTTCCTCAACGACCGCGTCCCATTTCTCCGGCAGGGTGCGGTAAATCATGTCTGAAAAATCGCTGCGAACCATCGGCATGTGTGTCGGGATAACCATTACGTCCAGTTTGTAAGTCGACTGGAACTCGGCAGCTTCGGTTTCCGCCGTACCAGTCATGCCCGATAGCTTCTCGTACAGACGGAAGTAGTTTTGCAACGTGATCGTAGCGAGGGTTTGATTCTCTTTCTCAATCTTCACACCCTCTTTGGCTTCGACAGCCTGGTGCAATCCGTCTGACCATCGACGTCCCTTCATCAGTCGTCCGGTAAAATCATCGACGATGATCACTTCGCCGTCCTGTACTACGTATTGATGGTCGAGTTTGTAGAGCGTGTGTGCTTTCAGCGCCTGTTCAACGCAATGAAGCAGTTCCATGTTCGACGGGTCGTAGAGATTTCCAACCGACAATAGACGTTCAGCTTTGTCCACGCCTTCTTCCGTTAGGACGGCGGTGTGCTGCCTTTCGTCAACAACGTAATCGCCGGTTTTCTTCCCATCGATTTCTTCGCCTTTGCGCAACTGCGGAATGATCGCGTCCGCTTTGTAGTACTTGTCAGTCGCCTCATCCGAGGGTCCGGAGATTATTAGCGGAGTTCGCGCTTCGTCGATCAGGATCGAATCAACCTCGTCGACGATCGCGAAATAGTGGCCTCGCTGGACACAGGTGGCGAGATCAAACTTCATGTTGTCGCGCAGGTAGTCGAAGCCAAACTCGTTATTGGTGCCGTAGGTAATGTCCGCGGCGTACGCGGTTTGGCGCTCGAAATCGTCCATGTCGTTTTGGATACAACCGACTTCGAGTCCCAGGAAGCGATGAATCTGTCCCATCCATTCAGCGTCGCGAGAAGCAAGATAATCATTCACGGTGATGACGTGAACGCCGCCACGGCCGGTCAACGCATTCAGATATGCAGGCAGCGTCGCCACCAGCGTTTTGCCTTCACCAGTTCGCATCTCGGCGATCCTGCCCTGGTGCAAAACTATGCCCCCTATTAGCTGCACATCGAAATGGCGCATGCCGGTGGTGCGGACACTGGCCTCTCTGACGATGGCGAAAGCCTCCGGCAGAATTTCATCAAGCGCCTCTCGTTCGCGGCGCTTACGATCTTCCGGGTCAGTCGTATTAGCGACCGCGCGTTGCAACTGCTCCTTAAACTCGGCAGTGCGAGCCCGAAGCTGCTCGTCAGTCAGTTTCTTGATCGCCGGCTCAAGCTCATTGATCTGATCGACTATCGGCTGAATGGATTTCAGGTAACGCTGGTTGCTGCTCCCAAATACTTTAGTTAATAATTTATCGACGCCCATACACTTATCAATCCTGTTCTCGAAATGCCGTTTTCACCAACGGCAGTCATTTCCTCATTGTTTGGTCAGACTTTTAATTTTAGTTGAGCGGTTGGGGCGAGGCAAGCGACCCTATCTGGTCGGTAGTGTGCTAATCCTGTGGGGGTTGGAAACATCCCTTCCCGACCTTTTCGCTATCACGACGCGAGCTGCTTCTTAATCAAATCCACCACCGCCTGACGGGGCATCGTGAAATTAAAGATAATCTTCTTGCCGATGGGTTCCGCGCTTGTGTTTCGCAGGAGGACTTCCTCATCTTTGCCGGCCCGCGACTCCGCACCGATGAGCAAGAGGGCATTGAATCCCTTTGCCAGAACGCGAGCGCTGTCATCCGAAGAAGCTTCCGATTCGACGGTAGCCAGGACTTCACTTTCGCCTTGCTTTACCGTGAACACAACTTTAGAACCTGGATTGTCTTTATCGAGCGGCTTCAAATAGGTCAAAAACCCGCTGTCATTTAGCGCAGCAACCATTTGACCGAATAGTTCCACCAGATTGGGATCGCCCTCTTTTTTGGTAACCCTTGCGTTCTTGAGTTTGCCGTTTTGATCGAGTTCGGCCTCAATCACGATTTCGAAAGGCTTGTCGAGATCGAGCTTGCCCTGTTTTTTCAAGTCGTTGGCGAAAGCAGCGAAGTCTTTCAGAGCCTTCTTGTTAATCTCGCCTTCCTTTGGCAAGTCCAGATTGTTCTTAGCGGCGGTCTTTTCCAGCTCGTCCTGCGCTTGCTCGGGCGTTAGCTTTTGTTCGCCGGTTTTTTGTTCAGCCGCAGGCTTCTCCCCCGGGCTGGGACTCGCGTTAGCTTGAGCGATTGTTTGCGACGCGACCGGACTCGGTAAAGGCGTTGCACTTGGCGATGGGCTTGGCAAAGCCACAGGCGTTGGCGCGGCCCGCGAAGCTGGTGCCGGGGCTGTCGTGAAGAATGGAGGCGCCGCAACAGGCGCGGGGGGAAGAATCATGAAACCTTGAGATTCGAGAGCGAAATAACCGTCGGGATAGCGAAACTTGTTGCTGGACAATTGCACCAGTTGGACGTCATCCCCAATCTGAGTTTTTTCGTAGGGTTTATCGACAAAACTTGTGTCTGCAATCAGGGTCGCGATATTGAAGGCATCCCTGACCCCGGGAATGTACAGAATGCAAGTAACTAAAAGGAAATGTGCCGCCAACGAACCACCCAGCAGCTTCAAAACTACCGGCCAACGCGGGTCCTTATTGACTTCGAAATCTGTAAAAAGCTCTGCCATGTCTCGTTAAAAACGCAATTCAGAAGATTATGTTCCCTGTCTTAGACGCTCGCTGAAGGAAACTCGTTGTGAACTCTTTGTCACAAGACGTATACGTTAGCACTTCGCTGCCAGAGGCCTCAAAGATAGAATGAACTAATGCGTCGTTCCGGGGACAGAGTTTTCAACCAGAAACGTCGAGGTGCGGGCAAAAATCGACGTCACCAGTCGCAAGATGAACGATTAACTGCCGGGAAACCTTCCCGACACAGGCCTGAAGCCGGTGCCGGGGCGGCTGCGAATAATCCGGCCCAAACGCGTGAAGTCAAGCGATTGCTCGAGGGAATTGGCACGCCCGGCGCAAAGTCCTTCCAGCCTGACCCGTTTCAGGTGGAAGCACTTAAGGCGCTCGAATTTGAAGATGTGCTGGTGACAGCGCCTACCGGCAGTGGCAAGACCTGGATCGCGCGCGAGGAGATCCGGCGATTGCTGGATACCGGTCGTCGCGCTTGGTACACGACGCCTTTAAAGGCCCTGACCAATTCAAAGTATCAGGAATTCATGGACGAGTTTGGATCTGACCGCGTTGGAATCCTTACAGGCGATCGCAAAGACAATACTGATGCACAACTGATCGTCGGAACAACCGAGATATATCGCAACCAACTTTTTGATTCCCTGCGCGGTGGCAGTGACGTGGATGCGGATCTCGTGGTACTCGACGAAGCGCATTACCTCTCCGATCCGGATCGCGGTCACGTCTGGGAAGAAGCGATTATCCTGACCCCTCCGCGTATCCGCCTTCTCTTGTTGTCGGCAACCATAGGCAACGCAGACGACTTTGCAGCCTGGGTCGAAGAAGTGCGCGGTGTTCGTTGCGGTGTAGTCACTCGTCCGGGAGCGCGACCCGTACCGTTACGCGCCGCCATGTTGCTGCCGGACAAGAGACTTCTTCCATTGGTGAATGAACACGGAAAACTGAACGCGGAAATTGGTCGCTTGTTAGAAGAAACCGCCAAGACGCCAAGATCGCCAAGAAGAAGATACTAAAAGTGTTGACTGCCCTCTTGCACCTGGTTTTCAGTTTGTCCTACTTGGCGCTCTTGGCGTCTTGGCGGTTAACCCGAGTATGAAACTCCACATGCCCGAGATGCCACCCGCGACATTGTTGGGGGCGCTCGGTTCCTACAACCTTCTGCCCGCGATTGTGTTTCTACCGACCCGCCGTCGCTGTGATCAGGCAGCGTCGGAGGCTGCGCTGATGCGGCGCGACTCCGACAACCCGCGTCGCGAAGCCCGGCGCGATCTCATGCGCAGCATGGTCGAGCAACATCCGGAAATCAGCAGTCATCGTCACTGGGACACAATCATACGAGGTGGCGTCGCTTCACATCATGCCGGACACATTCCGGCCTGGAAGTTAGTTATTGAAAAGTTGATGAGTGCCGGTTTGCTTGACGCGATCTTCGCCACCTCCACGGTAGCCGCCGGTGTGGATTTTCCCGCGCGTACAGTTGTGCTGACTGTCGCAGACACGCGCACCGGCAGCGGCTGGCGGCAGTTGAGTGCTTCGGAGCTTCAGCAGATGACTGGCCGGGCCGGCCGGCGCGGACGCGACAACGTCGGTTTCGTTATTGTTGCTCCGAGTTTGCATCAGGATCCACAAAGAATTGCCCAGCTATTGAAGGCCCCGCCGGATCCCCTCGTTTCACAGTTTCGCGCCACCTATACGACGTTGCTTAACTTGCTTGACGCTTATGGAAACTTCGCCCAGATCCGCGAGATTGCGGAAAGGAGCTTTGCTCATCGCGAAGCTGCCTTGCAGATCGGGAGACTCCAGAAGGCGAGGGAAGAAAGCGAACAGCGAATCATGGAGAAACTCCAGCTGGCCGGTTGCGATTTGTCGCTGACTACGGTGATGGGTTTCGAAAGACTTCTGAGCGCCCGGGCGCGGTTGCATGAGTCGAAGCCGCATTCAAGAGCGGAGGTTTTACACCAATGGCTTGACGATGTGGTCCAACCAGGTCGTATTGTCGGCATCGGGCGCAGCGGTCGCCGCCTGGTGCTGGTGACTGAGAAGCGCTCGGGGAATATTCGGGGACTCCGCGAAGACGGCCGCAGCGCCAGCTTCGCGCTGGAACGAATTGGCCGCGTTTATGAACCGGTCTACCGTCTGAAGGAAGAATTCATCGATGAAGCTTTCGAAGACGTACGCAAACGCGGCCGGGAACTGGTAATTCCTGAACCTCGCCTGCGCGACGCGCAGGCGGAGGGAGGTGAGGCGCTGAATGTTCTCGAGGACCGCATCGAAACAATTCTGCCTGCCCACCTTAATGCAGAAGAAAAGTCAAGGTGTACCCAGACGCTTTGGGCCTTGCTTGACGACGCTGACCATCTGCAACAGGCAACCCGACGAATCGAGCAACTGCGTGACGAGGTGTGGGAGCCATTTCATAAACGCGCGCGCGTGCTGGCGGTGTTTGGCTATCTGGATTTCGATGCGGAAAAAATATCAGATCGTGGACGCTGGCTCGCAGATCTGCACGTTGATCGCCCGTTGCTGGTGGGAGAAGCTCTCGAGAGTGGTTTACTAAGCTCGCTTGATTTCTCCCGGCTCGCCGGTGTGATGGCCGCGCTGACTGCTGATGAAGAACGCGATTATGGCCAGCTCGAATTGGAGGATGGACTGGTCCAGGCGCTGGCGCAGTTTGAAGACGTTGGGTTCAAAGTCTCAACCGAAGAATGGAAATTTGGGATCGAGCCCGCGCCGGAGCTTAATTTTTCTGCCGCCGCCGCCGCTGCTCAATGGGCCACTGGAACCGATTGGTCCACGCTCGTGCATGAAACTCGCGCAGAAGAGGGCGATCTGTTCCGTATGCTTTCGCGGACCGGAGAAGCGCTTCTGCAGGTAGCCGGGTTGAAAAAAACACATGCTGAAGCGGCCCGTATTGCGGCCGTCGCCGCGGACGCGGTCCTGCGCGAACCGGTGAGGTAGAACAACGACTCGCTAACGCAGGTGGTTCTGACAGTGGCGCATCAGTCTCATCTTGGCTAGAATGCGCCCACTCAGGCTCTATTAGCACAGGTGAGTGTTTCTTCTCACCGAACCACTCATGAAATCTCAGCAAGAGAGAACCAGTTCGTCAGAGAAGGAGTCCGAATGCAACGCCCTGAAACCAAGCGCCCTTCATATGGTGGTTATCGCACCGCAATAATCACAGTTGCTGTTACGGTAATCCTCGCAAATTTCAACTCCTCTTTTGTGGCCGCCCAACAAGGGAACGCCGACCTGACCGGCAACTGGAGGGTGCAAACGCAAAACTCAGATGGCACTTTTCGCCGCCAGTATTTCAATTTAAAACAGGAAGGCCCACGCATCACCGGATCCATACGCCTCACCCAGTTTTATTACCTGATTAAGGAAAGCACCGGTGGCCCGGACGGCTTCACCCTGATCGCAACCATGAAGGATGGAAAGAACGAACGGCGCGTGCAATACGAGGGCAAGTTGGTGGGGGACGAGTTGCACCTGCAGACTCGTCGCCGGCCGGAGGATAAACCCACCGAGTTAGTCGCCCATCGTGCGCCCGCCGGCGAAGGCGCTATGCCCGCGCGGATTGAGCCGCCCGCGCGCCATCAGGTCCCGTACAACGGACTGGCGAAGACACCGCCCATGGGCTGGAACAGTTGGAACAAATTCGCCGGGCGAGTGGATGATGCCACGGTCCGCGGTATCGCCGACGCGATGGCAAGCAATGGAATGAAAGAAGCGGGTTACCTCTATGTCAACATCGACGACACCTGGGAGGGCGAGCGGGATGCGCGGGGAAACATTCAAACCAACAAGAAGTTTCCCGATATGAAAGCGCTGGCTGATTACGTGCACCGCAAAGGATTGAAGCTGGGTATCTACTCATCGCCCGGCCCAAACACCTGTGCCGGTTATGAAGGTAGTTACGGACATGAAGAACAGGATGCTCGCACTTACGCAGCGTGGGGAATTGATTATCTGAAGTATGACTGGTGTGGCGCGCGGAACATCTACACTGACGAAGAGATGCCGGCAGTCTACCAGAAAATGGGAGATGCACTGCAGAAGGTAAAACGTCCCATCGTCTACAGTCTTTGCCAGTATGGCCGGCTTGACGTTTGGAAGTGGGGAGCGGAAGTGGGTGGAAACCTTTGGCGCACAACGGGCGACATTCGTGACGCGTGGGATTCCATGACCCGGATTGGGTTCGGACAAAACGAGTTGGCCCAATGGGCCAAGCCCGGTCATTGGAACGATCCCGACATGTTGGAGATTGGCAATGGCGGGATGAGTGAAACGGAGTACAAAACGCACATGAGCCTGTGGGCGATCCTGGCAGCGCCACTATTGGCCGGAAACGATCTTCGTAGTATGACACCCGCGACGCTTGCGATTCTCACCAACCGCGACGTGATCGCTGTAAATCAGGATAAGGCCGGAAAACAAGGATCACAGGTTTGGAAATCAGGCGATCAGGAGATTTGGATCCGCTCACTTGATGGCGGAGACAAGGCGGTCGCAGTCTTCAATCGGGCAGCGGAGCCGGCCAGGGTTAGCCGGCCGTGGGCTGATTTAGGGATAAACCCAAAGTCCAGGGTGCGTGATCTCTGGGAACATAAGGCCTTCGCCGTCGACGGAACGGAATATTCCGTAACGATTCCCGGCCACGGCGTGGTCATGCTGCGCGTGAGCCGCTAACCGGCCTGGTGTTCAGCGTGCTTAGTGCCGTTCAGGAAGACGAGACGATCCACGAAAGCACACGAAATGACTCGAACTAAGGGCTCCTTTCGTGCCGCTTCGTGTGATTTCGTGGATCGTTCTTAGTTTTTGCGACTGTTACATTTCTCGCTTTACCGCTGTCAGAGAGAGCGCCTAAATCAGAAACGGAGCAGGCTCGGGATGGATCGCAGAAAATTTGTCCGGTTGGCTTCCGTGACCGCCACGGCAGGCGCGGCAGGCACTCTCGTCGATCCCTTTCTGCCTGCTTCGATTGCGGCCCGGTCGCATAGTGGCTCCGAGAGCAAATCCAGCGCACCTCGGAAAGCGTTAATGAAAGTGGGCCACCAGCACGAGTCTTCTGATGAAATCCTTAAGTTGCTGGCCGCTTTTGGCGTGAACAATATTTGTAGTGCTCTGCCATCCGAGAAATTCGACCAGCAATGGTCGGTGGATGGCTTGACGAAGTTGAGAGAGCGGGTCGAGTCGTTTGGTATCAAACTCGAAATGGCGCCGCTCCCGCTCAGTTCGAAGTACATTACTAATGCGGAGAATCCCAATCTTATGCTGGGCAAAAGCCCCGAGCGAGATCGCGAGATTGATAATCTCTGCCAGATGATTCGGAACGCGGCCCGCGCAGGCCTTCCGGCTCTGAAGTATAACTTGAGCATACTCGGAGTTGTCCGCACCGAGCCTACTCGAGGCAGGGGCGGCGCCACTTACAGTACGTTCGTCTACGACCAAGCTAAGCAAGAGCCGCCACTAACGGAAGCCGGTCCCGTCGACGCCGATAGATACTGGGAACGTATCAGTTACTTTCTCGACCGTGTGGTCCCGGTTGCTGAAGAATACAAAGTGAAACTGGCCTGTCATCCACATGACCCGGGTATGCCGCGCGACAAAGGTTATCGTGGCGTGCACACCGTGCTGGGCAGTGTCGAAGGGCTTAAACACTTTGTCGACCTAAGTCCCAGTAAATATCACGGGTTAAATTTTTGCCAGGGCACGGTCGCGGAAATGTTGACCAGACCCGGAACAGAAATTTTTGACGTCATCCGTTATTTTGGAAGCCGGGGAAAAATTTTCAACGTTCACTTCCGCAACATCCGCGGTGGCTTTCTAAATTTTCGGGAAACTTTTATCGACGATGGCGACGTCGACATGCTCAAAGCAATGAGAGTGTACAAAGAGGTCGGTTATGACGGCATGATAATGCCCGATCACGTGCCCAGGATTGCCGAAGATTCGAGGGCGCTGCAAGCTTTTGCCTACACCTTCGGTTACATCAAGGCTCTGATCGCGGCTGTCTCCGCTGAGTCGTAGAGGTTAGCGCTGGTTCGCTGGGATGCGGGGTATTCAGTTGCAAACAACTGTTCATTCTCTTTGAAGTTGAGCAAAAAGTTTTCGCCGGCGCGACGATCCACGAAACGACACGGAGCGATAGGAAAAGTTCGTGTGATTTCGCGTGAGTTCGTGGATCATATTTTCTGACTTGAGCCAAAAGATGAGATTCACAAAAAAGTTTAGTTGCATTCTTATTTTGGTGATCGCTGGTCCCATCACCCTTACGCCGGCAGGCCTGGCACAGGAGAAGAGCCAAAGCGGAACCACCGATAAACAGACGGTGAAGGAAGAACACGCGGGCATAGGTGTAGAAGCGCCCACTGCGCCAGCCACCCACACATTGCATCCTGACGCGCAGTGGTTTCCCGAAACCGGGCTGGGGTTGTTTCTTCATTGGGGCATTTCTTCAGTCAGGGGGATGAACATTTCCTGGCCCATGATACCGGGACGCGCGCTCGCGAGAGCCAAAGTCAGCACCGAAGAGCGCGAACGAATCATCCGCGAAAGTGATTACAACCTGGACGGTAAGCCGCCACAGATCACGCCCAATCAATATTGGACCATGGCCGCTGATTTCAATCCCAGGAAATATGATCCTGATAAATGGCTGAAAGCTGCCAAAGCGGCCGGCTTTACCTACGTCGTACTTACCGCTCGGCACCACGAGGGCTTTGCGCTGTGGCCCAGCGCATATGGAAACTTCAATACAAAAAACTTCATGGGCGGGCGTGACTTATTGAAGGACTACGTCGCTGCCTGTCGTCGCAACGGACTGAAGGTCGGGTTTTACTACTCGCCGCCTGACTGGTACTTCGATCGCGACTACATGAATTTCATGTACGGAGGTGGGGCTCGAATGAATCCGGAGTTTCCCAGGCTGGGCCCCGATCTTAAGCCGAGGACTTCTGAAAAGTCTGAAGCGGAGCGGATTAAACATCAGGCAGAGTATGCAGCGATGGTCAAGGGCCAGGTAGAAGAATTGCTGACTCGTTACGGGAAGATCGATTTGCTCTGGTTTGATGGAAAGCCCGCTGTACCAAATCCTACTGAGGTCATTACTATCGAGCGCATCCGGCAGTTGCAGCCAGGTATTGTGATCAACCCACGTCTCCACAATAAGGGTGATTACGTCACCTACGAACGCACGCTGGCGACCGACAAGATCGCCACTGGCTGGGCCGAGTTTTGTAACACCTGGACCAATGCCTGGCCGCATGTGAATGGGGCTCGGTTCCGCGCCAACGGCTTCATCCTGGGCCAATATGTGACCGCGCGCAGTTTAGGCATCAACTACCTTCTGGGCGTAGGCCCTATGTCCACGGGCGAGTTCACGCCAGAGATTTATCAGAATATGAGCGTGGTTGGCGATTGGATGAAAACCAACGGCGTCGCAGTAAGAGGAACGAAGCCGCTGCCTGCAGGCGAGTCAGCATCCGTGCCCGCCACCGCGAAGGACTCGACGCGCTACTTATTCGTGTTACCGAAATTCAAAGAGGGTGGCATGTATACGGAAGATTTGTTGGTGACTGCCGATACTACGTTAACGCTCAGGGGAGTTAACAGACCGGTGGCCGTCAGGCTACTGGGCCAACCATCCGGTGAGACGAGTTTGAAGTACGATTATTCCGGGGGCGCCGTCACCATTCAAATGCCGGCTGGCAAGCGGAGCATGCTCGTTGACGTGGTGGAGGTAAAGCTTGCTACATAGTTCCAAGTTTGGGTAGCGCCTGCTCCTTACCAGGACCGCGGGCGTCTCGCCCTCGTGAGCGCGGAGCGCGAGCAGTGTAAGCAAAACGAATTCTAACAAAGATCAATCGCGCCTCCGGCGCTCGTAGCGGGCGGGCCGCCCGTGGTCCCAGTGAAGGTGGATCCTTGCTCAGGATCCAAGTTATAGAAAGAAACTGAGGTGATGCTATGAGGAACTTCCAAAAAATGACGCGTAAACATGTTGTGCGGCAGCGAGTGCTGTCTTTGCTATGCGTCGTATCGTTGCTGGTTACTACTGGGTCTTACCAGCTTACATCCGTCCTGGCTCGGGGCCTTCACGCGCAGCAAGCCACGGCCGCGACTAAACGTCCACTGACGCATCAGGATTACGATTCCTGGCGTTCGATTCAAGCTCCGCAAATTTCTCGTAATGGAAACTTCGTGGCTTACGCGTTCATGCCCCAGGACGGGGATGGAGAAGTTGTGGTGCGCAATGTTCAAAGCGGGGCTGAGTGGCGCGCGCCGAGAGGTTACTATCCACCAGTTCCACCACCAGATGATCCGGGCGTTAACATTGGGGAGTTTCAGGCGACGCAGGCGCGCCTGGTGCGGCCAGTCTTTACCGCCGATAGTCGTTTCGTGGTTTTCAGTGTTTTGCCAACCAAGGCCGAAGTAACCAAAGCCAAAAAGGATAAAAAGAAACCTGAAGAGATGCCTAAGAACGCCTTGGGCATCATCGATGTCTCCAGCGCTCCGGGCAGCAATTTTACGCGCATCGAAAAGGTAAAAAGTTTCCAGGTTCCCGAAGACGGTTCGGGATTCATAGCTTATTTGTTGGAGCCCAAACCGGAGGAGAAGAAAGCGCCGGGCGGAAATACGAAAGAGGGCGCTGCGGTTTCGCAAACAGGGCCTTCACCCGAACCAGCCGCTTCACCTTCCCCGGAACCAAGCGCTTCGCCGTCGCAGCCCATGCCGACGAGCGAGGCCGCGGCCAAACCACCGGCGAAAGATCCAAAGAAAAAGGAATACGGGAGCGACCTGATGCTGCGAAACACCGCCAACGGAAATGAGCGCAAATTCAGCGATGTGCTCGATTTCAATTTGAGCAAAGATGCGAAGACGCTCGTCTATGCCGTGGCGGCAAAGAAGGAAGAAGCGAACGGTGTTTACGCCGTGGCAACGCAGAACGATGGCCCGCCGCAGGTTTTACTCAGCGGCAAAGGAAAATATCAAAAACTCACCTGGGACGAAGATCAGACGCAGTTAGCCTTCATCAGCGACAAGGATGAGGCAACCGCAAAGCAGCCCAGATTCAAGCTCTATCACTGGAATCGCAATACTGCGCCGGCTGATGAGATCGTGTCGCCTTCATTTCCCGACTTCCGCAAAGATCTCGTGGTGAGTGAAAAAGCAAACCTGAACTTCTCGCTAGACGGCAGCCGCCTCTTCCTCGGCGCCGCTCCTCCACCCGAAGCTGAAAAGAATCCGGACGAAGAAACTCCCGCCGATGAAAAGGTGCTGGTTGATCTCTGGCATTGGAAAGACGACTACGTTCAGCCAATTCAAAGAGTTCGCGCGGAGCAGGACCGAAATAGATCGTATCGGGCGGTCTATCACCTCAAAGACAAGAAGTTCGTTCAACTTGCTGACGAGACGATGGAAAATATTTCGCCTTCAAACGACGGGCGATATGCGATTGGATCGGATAACCGGCAGTACCGGACAATGGCCGACTATAATCCTGGTTTGACCGACTACTACCTGGTCAATACTTCTACGGCCGCGCGCAAGCTCATCGCTTCCAAACAACGATCCAATGTTTCGCTGTCGCCCAATGCCAAGTATGCGATCTATTTCGACGGCAAGGATTGGTATTCCTATTCCGTATCCGACGGCAAGGTTATAAATCTCACTCAAAGTATCAACGCGCGATTCTTTAACGAAGACAACGACACGCCATCGACGCCGGGTTCCTATGGAACTGGTGGTTGGACCAAGGACGACCGCGAGGTGCTCTTGTATGACCGTTTCGACATCTGGCAGGTGCAGCCTGACGGTAAAGGGGCAAAAAACCTGACCGACGGCGTCGGCAGAAGAGAGACCACCGAGCTTCGTTACGTTCGTCTGGATCCGAAAGAGCGCTGGATCGATCCTGCGAAGCCCATGTTGCTGCGCGCGGAGAACGAAGAGACGAGAGACTCAGGGTTCTATCGCGATCGCATAGATGGCGGCCTGCCTGAAAAGTTGGTGATGGCAGCCAAAGATTTCGGCAGTCCGACTAAAGCCAAAGACGCTGAGGCGATGGTGCTCACCGCTTCGCGTTTTGACGAGTTTCCTGATCTATGGGTGACGGGGGCAAGTTTCCAGAATCTGAAGAAGGTCAGCGATGGCGATGCGCAACGCGCCAGGTTCATCTGGGGCACCGCGGAATTGGTCAGTTTCAAAAACGTGGATGGCGTTCCGCTCAAGGGCATTCTCATGAAGCCTGAGAACTTTGATCCGCAGCGCAAGTATCCGATGCTCGTCTACATCTACGAGCGTCTTTCGCAGGGGTTGCACAACTTCCGCAATCCCGGTCCCGGCACCTCAATCAATCCTACTTATTACGTCAGCAACGGTTATCTGGTCTTCATGCCCGACATCGTCTACACCATTGGCTATCCGGGACAGAGTGCGCTGAAGTGCGTGCTCCCGGGAATTCAGGCGGTGGTGGACAAAGGCTTCGTAGACGAGAAAGCGATTGGCATACAGGGACACAGTTGGGGCGGTTATCAAATCGCCTACATGGTCACCCAGACAAATCGTTTTCGCGCGGCGGCGCCAGGCGCGCTGGTTTCAAACATGACCAGCGCCTACAGCGGCATTCGCTGGGGCACTGGTTTGCCACGCCAGTTTCAATACGAACAATCACAATCGCGCATCGGCGGCAGCCTCTGGGATTATCCGCTGCGCTATCTGGAAAACTCTCCAGTCTTCCGTGCCGACCGCGTCGAGACGCCTTTGCTGATGATTCATAACGACGAAGACGACGCGGTGCCATGGTATCAGGGCATTGAGTACTACCTGGCCCTCCGGCGTTTGGGCAAAGAGGTCTACATGTTCAGCTACAACGGCGAAAAACATGGCCTGCGCAAACGAATCAACCAGAAAGATTACACCCACCGCTTGCAGGAATTCTTCGACCACTTTTTGAAGGGTGCGCAGACTACCGCCTGGATGGAAAAAGGGATTCCTTATCTGCAACGCGAAAAGGAGAAGGAGCAATATCGATTGGCGGACAAGGCGACATCAAATCCACAGCAGTAGTAGGCGAGCACGTTGTAAGAATCAGAAAGCCAGGTTTTATAAAGCTGAGTCTTAGCGCCAAGGGCGCGGAATGTAAAAGCCTGGGCCATCGGCCCAGGGTGAGCGGTTCAAGTTATCTAGCGCTGAAAGCGCGAAATGAGGTTGAGGGCGAGCGCAGTCACCCTATGTTTCAATCGTCGCCTATTTCGCGCCTTCAGCGCTCCTACAATCCTTGAAGCTTACCTGGGGCGTTGCCCCAGGCTTTCACATTCCGCGCCCTTGGCGCTTTAAATAACTTCAATTGCCCTTTGCGTCATTACCGTCGTCTCCACTTGTTCCGGGCGTTAGTCCGGTGGAGATCCACTACCGCGATGAAGGCAAAGGAGCGCCTCTCATTCTGCTACATGGCGGCTGGGGACATAGCCTGAATCCTTTCGATCGCCAGATAGAAAAACTTCGCCACGACTTCAGGGTGATCTGTCCCGATCGTTCCGGCTATGGCCGCTCGACCCACTTAGTTGGTGATCTTCCGACGGATTTTCATCACCGCGCCGCTTCAGAGACGCTTACCTTCATGGATTCCCTTGATATTGAACGCGCTTTTCTGTGGGGTCACAGCGATGGCGCAGTCATTGCGGCGATCATCGGCTTGACGGCGCCCGAGCGGGGGCATGGCATTATTTTCGAAGCCTTCCACTATTACCGGATGAAGCCGGGTTCAGGCGAGTTATTTGAAACGCTTGCTTATAGGCCGGAGGATTTGGGTGCTGAGCTTTGTGAGAGATTTGCGCTCGAATTCGGCAAGGAGGACTGGCGCAAACTAATCACGAGCCATGCGAACGCCTGGTTGCAATTGGCAGCAGAAAGCAGCACGTTGCAGGAGGATCTCTATCGCGGCAGACTTCACGAGATTCGTGCGCCGACGCTATTCATCCACGGCCGGCTCGACCCTCGTACAGAGCCCGGGGAATTGGACGCCGTCGCGCAGCAACTGCCGCATGCTGAAATGCGGATACTTGATGGGGCGGGTCATAGCCCGCACAACGAAAAGGCTTCAGCGGATCTGGTGACGGAGATTGCGCGTGAGTTTTTGACACGAACAATGCCTGATCGTTAGCCCCTGGAATAGCACTCAAGAAGTTCAGAGTTCAAACTTTAGTTTGTCTTTCTATTTGTCTTTCTAGTAGCTGGCAAACTAAAGTTTGAACTCTGAACTTCTTGAGTGGCACCGGCACAGCTCTTTCGCGGAGGGATGGAACTTAATGGCGCTGATTACAGCCAACGAACTAAAACGCAAATTACTGATCACGGTTGACGGTCAGCCCTACGTGGTCCTTGAGGTGTTCTTTGCCTCGCCCACGGCACGTGGCGCCGCGACCATGGTGCGCACCAGACTGCGACACCTATTGACCGGTGCGGTGATGGAGAAGAGCTTCCGTTCGAGCGAAAAGTTTGCAGAGCCAGACATTGAGTTCGCCCCCGCGTCCTTTCTTTACAGCGATGGCCAGGGTTTTCATTTCATGGATGAGAAGAGTTACGAGCAATTCGTTTTTGACGAAGAAGCCGTGGAGAGTGATCGCGGCTATCTCAAAGAAGGGGTATCGCTACAGGTCTTGAAGTACAACGGCGCACCGGTTTCGTTGCAACTCCCGCAATATGTCGAGTTGGCAGTTGTATCTTCTGAGCTGGGAATGCGTGGCGATACGGCCGCAGGTGGCGCAACTAAGCAGGCCACATTGGAAACCGGGCTTACGGTGCGGGTGCCGCTTTTCATCAAAGAAGGCGAAATCGTTAGGGTGAACACGCAGACGGGCGAAGTGGCCGGCAGGGCTTAGATGTGATTGGACCATACCTCACTAACCCTTCAAGTTGAACGAATCAACTGTACCCTCCTGCAACAAAACGCGGTTGGTTTGAGTACGTCACATAGACACTCGCTGGCAATCAAAAAGCAGCAACCATCGCAATGAAATCTCCATCTTAATGTCGGTCTCGATATCAAGTTCGTTGCAAAGTTCTTTGATTTCGGTTGGCCATGCGAAGCGATAAAAGCCAGGAGCTAATGTGGACCCCCGAACCTCTGCTCCCAGGTTAGAACAGCAATCTTGGTGGCAATCAGCCATCGCTCACATGGAGAACTTAAAGATGAATTGTCCCCTTCGTTTACCCCATTTCCACGCTGCAAAGTTTGCGCCCGCTGCCATAATTTCACTTTTTTTGTTAACCAACTTTACCGGATTCTTATTCAGTCCCGCGTTTAGACCATCGATTAATTCCGTCACTCAGGTTGTAGAGATGATACCAGCGGACATCCCCGTGTCCGGAGATTGCGACCTTGATTGGACCATATATCGCGCGGGCCAGGAGGCCGGTGTTGATCCGCGATTTATCCACGCCGTGATTCGCCAGGAATCGCGATACAAGAAGGAAGCAATTTCCCAGGTGGGAGCTCAGGGCCTCATGCAGTTAATGCCCGCGACGGCTAAAAGATTTGGTTGCGATGATCCCAATGACCCGGCCGCGAATATCAAAGCCGGAACAAAGTATTTAGCCTGGTTATTGAAAAGGTTCGACGGTGACGTAGCCCTCGCGCTGGCTGGTTATAATGCGGGTGAGGGCGCCGTGGACAAATACAACGGCGTGCCCCCATATAACGAGACTCAAAACTACGTGCGCAAGATTGTGGCAAACTACGGAAAAACCTATCTCCAGGTTGTGCAACCTGAGGAAGCGCGGCCGGAAGGGCAATTGACGCAGCTGGGCCAGGTGGTCGCGGCTCTGTAGAGTCAGGACTTCTCTTACCAGAAACGGTAGTTCGCACAGAGAGAATCAAAAGCATAAATAAGTACGCGCCGGTCATGATCCCCAGATCATTACCGGCGCGTAGTGTATTACTCTCGCGGAACCACGATCATTTGATTTCGTCGAGTCGGGCCTTTGCTTCGATAAGATATCCTCGTAGCTTGTCCAGGTCATCAAGTGTCATAAACCCGGTAACCCGATCGCAAATGCCGGCTGACAACGAGACCGCCGTACCCGAGCGAGTCTGCCGGAAGACGTTGATTTCCAGATCGCCCAGGCTTCGGTAACGAGCTTCAAAGCCTGCGAGCTTGGTCATGGTTTCGTTTACTTTGGCAACCGACTCCATAGCCCTGATCAGCCTGTCAATCTCTTCATAGTCGACAAAGGCTCTATTCTCGCGCGGCCGATCGCCTGCTGATTCTCTGAGCGCGATGACAAACCCCAGGGCCCGCGTCGAGTTGGCGGTATCCTTCATTTCCACTGCGTCCAGACGAACTTCCACGCCGCGGACATTCAGGGAGGCATATTGGGTGAAACCTTTGGTTATTACTCTTTCATATCTCGACTCGATGTCCTCGAGCTTCGTTCGGGGTTCCAACGGCTCGCAGGCCAGGGGCCGGCGAAACTCCGGCCCTGATCGCTGCGCCAAGGCAGAACCACTGCAAAGCGCCAGCATCGATACGGCAATAATAGTCAGGCAAATCCGGTTCATAACTAGGCTCCTTGTCTTCCATTATCAAAAACATGGCCGATTTGTTATGTAAAACTCACCACGGCGATTAAAGTTGCAAGAAATTAACGTGGAAGTCGCTCTCGAGACTAATGGAACGACTCAGGCCGTGCGGTCGTATTTGACTAATGCTAAGATACGGGACGCCGTAAGAATAACCGCGGTTTGCAGTTTGGAGGCAATTAATCATGCAGGAAGAAACGTCAGGAACGGGATATACCACAGAATCGAGCGACGGCGCCAAAGAGGCATGCGCCTCGGTTCTAAATGAACTTAGTGAAGCCTTCCGTTATTTGGGCGATGCATCTTATGCAATCCTCCCGAAGGACATTGCACACAATCTGGGCGATTTGAAAAAATCGTTCCTGAGTACGATTCGTTCATTGATTGATAAAGATATCGAGTGGGTCGAGGCGCGTGTTTCTGGTGGCGACAAGCTGCGCGAAGAATGGCAGGAGAAGTGCAACCGCGCCAAAGCCGAAGGCACCGCCGAGCCGGTAAACTAAACTGTAAAGCAAGCCGTCAGCTTGAAGCGGTGGCATTCAACCCGCGTCGCAGTCTAACCCATTGCGTTACGCAAACCGCGCCCGGCGGAAACAGGCAACTGTCACGCTAAACAGATTGGCAAAACGAACAATGGAAGTCTTATTAGCAGACGAATACGGATTCTGTTTCGGCGTCGAACGCGCCGTCGAAATGGTTGAAGACGCACTTGACGAAGGCGTGCGCCCGATTCGTTCGCTTGGGCCTTTGATTCACAATGCGCAGGAGATGGAGCGCCTCGGCGAGTTAGGGGTATCGACCATTGATGTCCCGGACGAGGCTGACGGCGACACCATCGCCGTCATTCGCGCCCACGGAGTTACGCCTGAAGTCCAGCGCGATCTGGAAAACCGGGCTGCCAAAGTTATTGACGCGACCTGTCCTTTTGTTACGAGAGTCCAGCACCTGGCTGAACGCGCGGCGAAAGACGGCAGAGATGTGGTGGTAGCTGGTAATCCGGACCATCCTGAAATGATTGGCGTGGTTGGTTACGCGCCGGATAATACCTATGTCGTTCGGGACGCAAGTGAAGTTGCTTCACTGCCCAAATTGCGCGCCCCGCTGGTTGTTTCTCAAACGACGATTAAGCTGCAGACTTTTCTCGAAGTAGCGGAGGCCGTCCGCGCGAACGCCGACGCCGAGCCGCAAGTCGTAAATACAATCTGTTCCGCTACGCGAGATCGACAGGATGCGGCGCGTGCTCTTGCGGGACAGGTCGACGTTTTTTATGTAATTGGTGGACGCCACTCCTCAAACAGCGTCAAACTGTTGGCCGTTTGTCAGGAACAGTGCGAGCACAGTTTTTTGATAGAGACGCCCGCAGAAATCAATCCTGCCGACCTGGAAAACACCAAACGTGTGGGCGTGACCGCCGGAGCCTCAACCCCGAATTGGTTAATTGATCAGGTAGTTAAGCGCCTGCACGAAATTGGTGAGAAGGCGGCTGCGTAAACGGACAAGACTCCTCAGACCTACAAAACAAAAAAATTTCCATATATCATTTGACATTTTTCATTGGTCATTGGTTTTGCCGAGAACTGCTTGCAATGACAAATGAGAATTGAAAAATGATATATGGAAAATCTATTAGTTTGAGACCCAATTCAAATCGACAAGTTTACAAGTCATCCTGATTCATATTGATCTGGTCCAGGGCGTTCACAATCTGTCGAGCCTCTTCTGAACCATAATCCATTGCCTGGCGTCGCAAAGCGTCGCGGGCAATATCCGAATCAACCGGATCACTCAGTAAACTTATCAGCGCCGAAGTGGGAAACTGCGCCAGCGCCTCGTTAGCCAGGGCTCTGACCACTACGTCCTGCGATCGCGCCAGCTCGCAAATCTCACTTGGGGCGAAACGAGTCAGCGAATCTGCAAGAGCATCAACCCGCGCGTAATCGCGTTGGCTGTCTGCCCGGCGTACGAGTTGGGCAAAAACTTCAGCCGACCGCGTCTTCTCCTGTAAGACCGCAGCGCAGGTATCGGCGATGTGACGGAGCTGGGTACCTTTCTCGATTGCCAGTGAGCCGTCGGTTTCCGATGACCGCTCATCCAACGCCGCCAGCAGTCGGCTTAATTCGTGATCGGCGCGGGCATCATAAGGAGCGTTAGGAGCACTCGGATTGCGAGGCTGTGACAGAGTGGCGCTGGATGCTTGCAGGGCGCGTTCGACAAGCCCGCGAGTGGTCGGGCGAAGTTCTGACCAGACACTTGCCAGCCGACCGCCAAAATCTTCCATCATTAATGACAACGATAAACTCCTGAACCGAGGGCTTTCCCAAAAACTAAAACGGCGTACTATACGCGATGCCGGTCTGAAAAAACAGTAGTCAACGGGCTGGGGGCAGGAGCTGGAGGCAGACCTCAGAAGGTTGCCAACGCCCCATCTTCGGCCTACTGCTCACTGGTCACCGAGTTGTGATCCTTGATCTCTGCGATCGTCGGAAACGGTATTTTGACTACCTCGCCATTGGCGCATTCTATCTTCACACTTGGCGTGGTGAGTGCCTGAGTGGTCTTCATGCTCCGGACAACGCCCCGCACTCGTTGGCCGTCAACGGTCACGATTTCCACGTTGTCTTTACCGTACAGCGGTTGAAGGGCCGCAAGTGCTTTAGTAACTTCCACGTTTACCTCTTCTTCGAACTCTAATCCGTTTGAGCTATCCTGGCTGCCCTAATACGCTAAGAGATATTGCACCGGAAGGCCGCCGATGTCTAATGTGGCGTATAATATTAGCAAGATCCTGGCAAGGCGGGGCAACCAAGAATGCAACTGCAAAGCGTCATTTGGCGTATAGACGACTGGTATTATTTTTCTGGGTAGAACTCAGCAAAACTCCGAGTGAAATGCTTTTGACGGTGAAATCTCTATGAATGCCGAAATGGAACCGCTGGTTACGACCTGTGGAAACTGCCACGCACCAATGCCGCGAGACCTGCGATTCTGTCGCAACTGTGGCTTTAGATTGGGCGAAGGAAGCGCCGAATACACGGAAACAGTTCGTTTTCAGAACGCCCCGCCAGGAACCTTTCCCGGTAGTGGCCCAACCACTGCATTTCCACCTTACGCGGCTCCCGGCGGGCCGATAGCCGGGGTGAGCGGGCGGCAGTTGAAGAAACGCCGTCGCCGCATGAGCGGAATGACGTGGATGTTTCTTGGTTTGCTGATTTTCTTTATTGCGGCTGCTGCATTCACGGCCGTCATCAGGCCTATTCGCCAAAACATTGCCGCCGAAATTGCGAGGTCCGCTCCTCCCCGTTCCTATGCAGGCGTCAACTCTTTCGAAACTACAGACGGCGGCGTAACTTTTGATAGAGTCGAGCCGCCGGGCTCGCCGGCTGACAAGGCGGGTCTCGTCGGCGGTGACATCGTGACCACTTTTGACGGTCAGCCTGTAACGTCTGACGATGAGATGATGGACTTGCTCGGCCAAACTCCGGTTGGGAAGACCGTGGATGTTGTCTACCTTAGAGACGGTGAAACGAAAACTGCCAAACTTACAACCGTGTCCAAGGAAGAGTTTGACCGCCTGGGAAGAGAATTTAGAAATCGCCCGGAAGGGAAGGGTCGGTTTGGTTTCGATGATGACCAAACGGCGAGAGTTCCAATTCCCGGAACTAAGATCTTTGGTGTGAGATTAGACCAGGTTGAGCCTAGTTTGCCCGCGGATATGGCTGGAATAAAAGTGGGCGATATCGTTATTGAATTTGATGGAGTTCCTATTCGCACGCCGGAGGAGCTAAATTTCCGCGTCCAGCGTGCGCTGCCTTACAGCACCATCAAGGTGGTGGTCATGCGCGGCACCGAGAAAATAGAAATTCCAGTAAAGATGGGACGGCAGAGGTAAATATAGGACCTACACGACCTATAGAGTGCTAAGACTTACCTATTAAATGGTCTCGCAGCCGGGCTTCCATCTCCCAGCGCATTTCTTCCCGTTGTTCTTCAGTTTCATCTTCTTCAAACGTTTCAAAGAGCGCAAAAGGATTTTCCGCCAGGAGCCTTAGTTCCCAGGCCTCGCGACGTTCGTGCGACGCTCGTGAAAACCACAGCGCATCTATTGATGCCTCTATTAACTGAGCTGAATCTAACGGTAAAGAATCGAGGTCCGTTTCAGCTCGAAGCTCGGCACTGGTTTCGGGCCGCAGCAGTACACGCCGTAGTTGCCAGCCGTGTTTCTGATAAGTGCTGACTGTTTGCTTGATGAGCTCGCTCTTATTCATTTCTTTCCAACTGGTAACGCCCCAACAACGTAAAGTATATGGCGAAGTCTTGAATCCATTGTAGGGGTGCCCGCCGGAGTGCGAAGGAGGGCCCCACGGAGGAACGCCCCTGCAAAACCAGGACACCGATAGTGGGCAGGTTTGACCGCCCGTGGCGCGCGCCACTATGATCGCTTGTATATCTGACAAACTTCAATTTGTCGTTTACGAAATGAAGGTTGTAGTTTTGAGACCAATCAAGCGACAGGCGGAAGTTTGTCGGACGTTGTCGAAGTTCTTATCATTCCTGGTGATCTGGATTACCCTCTGCACTTGCCCGGTGCGTTCGCAAATTACGGAAAAACGAGCAGAACAAGCATTGATGAACCCCATGACAAAAAATGCGGAGGCAATGACTAAGCTAACCGCGGACAATGACACCAAACCACCAGCCTCGTTTTACGAGATACTCGGCAAGTCCCTCAAGAAGCGAAAGGTAAAAATCGAAACTCTTTGTCCGCTAGCCGACTCCGTGGCGCGGCGCATTCTTGAAGAGTACGGAGCAATGTTCATAGCCAGCAAGAAAGTTCTCCCGCCGCCTGTCTGCATCTTCTCCAGCGAGCAGGAAGTGACCCAGTTTCAGGAAAGAGCTGGTTATACAACCGAAAAGATTGGCTTCGACGAAGTAGAGTTGCAGCCCGAAGCGATGAAAGCGTTAGTTAAAGCTCGCGAGGAGGCGCAAAAAGAGGGCCTGGATATTACACCCCGTGACGGGGCTGAAGCCGCTCGTCGCACATATGCGGACAGTCTGGCGTTATGGGACACGCGCTTCCTCCCGGCACTCGACTACTGGCTGGGCCAGGGGAGACTAACCGAAGCACAGGTAGCCCGACTGAAGGGTTTGCCACTCCACGATCAGATTGCTGAAGTGCTGGAACTCGAGAAGAGCGGCGTCTATTTTAGTAAGGATCTTTCAAAGTCGATCCTTTACTCGATCGCCGCGCCCGGAACGTCGCAGCACATCGCCATGCTGGCTTTTGATGTGACCGAATTTGACAACCCCCGCGTGCGTGAAATCCTGGCAAAGTATGGCTGGTTTCAGACCGTTCTCAGCGATTTGCCGCACTTCACCTTTCTCGGCTTGAAAGAGAAAGACTTGCCTAAGAATGGACTCAAGAGCGTAGAAGTTGACGGCCAAACGTTTTGGATCCCCAATATCGTCGACCAGCCCCA